>Ga0315276_10006662_pt1 | contig 10655 bp, 11 predicted proteins | sample YL17G05_0_MG_FD_204542 | JGI IMG/M metagenome (GOLD analysis project Ga0315276, IMG submission 204542) | Sediment microbial communities from Yellowstone Lake, YNP, Wyoming, USA - YL17G05_0 | ecosystem: Environmental > Aquatic > Freshwater > Lake > Sediment | place: USA: Wyoming | collected... | reverse complement strand
GAAGGGGAACCCCGATGGGCGTCATCGCATTCCTTTTTGGTTGCGGCCAAAGGCCGCGCTAAGTAAGACCTTACAGACAACTGCCCTTGCCAGTTGACCCTCTGTCAGATCAGACGTGACAAGTACAACGGATGTTGTTTATCACAACATGACCCCTATTTTGCCGTTAGGCGTCGCTACGCGATCACTGTGAACATGAACCTTCCAACCTCAGTTTCTCCCTGCACCCGCACGCGGCATCGGTTGCGCCTCTGCTTCTCCCGGCTCATGGCAGTCGCCTGCGTGGCCTGCGGATTGTTCGTGGGAGAATTGAGCAGTGCCGAGCCGCCTGCGGTTAGCGGACCGCTGTTCCAGGAAGCGACCAATCAATTCAGGACCATGAAGACCACCGTGTATCAGCACCGGACAGAGGTGAATCGGGACGCGGGCAGCTACCGTTATGATTGTGTCGGGTTTGTGTCCTATGCACTCAGGCAGGCGACGCCGGAGGCCTGGGCCACGACGGTCAAAGTAACCGGCGTCGCCAAAGGGCGCATACCGAGCCCGCTGCGGTATCGGGCATTTTTCGCTAGCTTGGCCGAAAAACCGCAACCAGGATGGCAGGCGGTCAAAAAAGTTTCAGAGCTGCGCTGCGGTGACGTGGTGGCGTGGGAGCACAAGACAGAATCCTCAGTCGGGCATGCCGTCATCATTGGCGGCGTCCCAGTGCCGGGGCCAGACGGATTGTGGTCGGTCGAGGTGTATGACTCAACGTCGTCACCGCACAGTGATGATTCACGGCTCAATGACGAACGGGCGCAGGTGTTGGCATCTACTGGCCGGCGCAGCGGTCTTGGCCACGGCGTGATGGTATTGATCGCTGACCCGGCCAGCGGCGCGCTCGCTGGCCTTCGCTGGAGCGCGAAGGCCCGGGCCATCACCGTTCCCATCGCCGCCGGGCGGCCTACATCCTGAGGGCAGGGGTCACATCTTCATTTGTCAATTAACCGGTGTTCGGGAGTCGTTAGGAGGGGTCGCGAGGCCGCACTTCAATTGGCGTGTTATCGGAAAGCCTGCCTTTCTTTGCATGGCCCGTGCTTGCCCTGCTGAGGACTGGAGCAACTTGGCGCGTTGAAGGACCGGCGGCTTGTAGCAGTTCCCGCCCGGGTCAACTGGTCATACCGGTAAGACAGGCTACCAGAATAAGTAAGGCGTCCACAGAAATAACAGGCCCGATAAGCATGAGTCCTTCACGAGAAAATGCTTGCATCCTTGGTGGGGGGTAGGATACCATAAAGCTGACATGGTCGGCCGCGTGGGTCGGGCAGGCCGCTAAACAGATACGATCGAGAAAGGAACCACACAATGATCGAGAATCGTATGACCAGACGGACGTTCATCCAAACGAGCACCACTGCGGTCGCCGCCGCGCTGAGCGGTAATTTCATTGCCCGGGCGGCAGACGAGCCGGCGATGCGGAAAACGCGGAGTTACAACCCCGATATGGAATACCGTCGGCTCGGTGCCACGGGACTGTGGGTGTCCGCCATTGGCCTCGGCGGGCACTGGAAGCGCGTGAATGAAGTCACTGGCCGCAACATTCCGGGCGTGGGCATTCCCAAGGACGCCGGCGACGCCGAGGTTCTGTTCCAGAATCGCCACGATGTGGTCACCCGTTGTCTGGAGAGGGGCATCAACTACGTGGACGCCTGCACGGCCGACGAGGTCCAAGCCTATGGGCGGGCACTGCAGGGACGCCGCGATAAGATGTATATGAGCCTGGACACGTGGCCCCGGTGTCCGCGCAAGGCCGAGTACTGCAAAGCCGAAGAGCTGCTGAAAGTGCTCGAGGACGGATTGAAGCTGGCCAAGATGGACTATGCGGACGTCTGGCGGCTGACCGCCTCGACGGCTGGAAAACACACCGCGGCCGATGAAGCCGAGTTCATCAAGGCCTTTGAGAAGGCCAAGAAGGATGGAAAAGTCCGTTTCACCGGTGCCTCCTCCCACGACCATCCCTGGCTCAAACATCTGGCCGAGACCTACCCGCAACACTTCCAGGTGCTCCTCTTCCCCTATACCACCAAGACCAAGGAACTGCCGCAGGACAGCCTGTTCGACGCCATTCGGAAGCACGACATCGGCACGTTCGGGATCAAGCCCTTTGCCGGCGGCTCGCTTTTCACCGGGACCAAAGATGCCAAGGAGCGCAGCGACCTGGCACGGCTGACGATCCGTTACATCCTCGGCAACCCCGCCATCACGGCGCCCATCCCTGGCCTGGCCAGCTCGCAGGAAGTAGACAACATCGCCGCCGCCATCAAGGAACGCCGCCAACTGAACAAGGCGGAGTTGAGCAAGATTGAGCACATTAACGAGCAGATGTGGGCCCGCCTGCCCGAGCATCATCAATGGCTTAAGAACTGGGAATATGTATGAGCGACCCAGGGACGGGGGCCGGCCCCTCTCCCGCCCCGCCTTCCTTCTTGCCAGGCACGCTCCCTGACCGCCCCAGGAAACGGTCTCGCCGGGCCGTTTTGGCGGCTGTGGCGATCCTGATGCTGCTCGGCGGGTTCGGCGTGCTGCTGCTCGATCAGGCCACCGCGCGGTATTCCCAGCCCAAGTCCTGCGGGTCTTGCCATGAGATGGAGGCCGCCCACACCAGTTGGCAGCAGGCGTCCCACTTCACGAATCGAACTGGCGTGCAGGTCACGTGTGTCGCGTGCCACCTGCCGCATAAGGACGACCGCATCCCTTATCTCGCGGCCAAGTTCTGGGTCGGGGGCAAACATTTGGCTGCGCACGTTCTGGGCCGATATGACGCCGATGCCTCGAAGCAGCGGGTGCTGCAGACTTTGCCCAGCGAACGCTGCGTGGGGTGCCATGCCACCCTGACCAATGGCCCCAGTTCCGCCGCGGTGGGGATCGTGCACCAGACTTCCCTGGCTTGCACCGCGGGCCGGGCGCAAGCTTGCGTCGCCTGTCATGACACGCTGCACGGGCCGCGCGCCGCGCAGCCGACACGCAAGACATACCAAGCGGGCAACAATGCCTACTGTCTGACCTGCCACATTAACTTTGCCGAAGAAGAGCTTGCCGCCGTTCACGTCAGGGCGGGCATCGGATGCATTAAATGTCACGGCACCAGCGAAGAGCACGCCTCAGACGAAGAGCACCTCGCGGCTCCCGACATCCTCTTCTCCAAAGCGAGGGTGAACGGTTCGTGTATGGCACCTGAATGCCACCCTCGGCCCGGCATGGAGGCCGAAATCGGACACCGGCCCTTCTTCGCCGGAGCCGATCCGAGCCACCCCTACTGCACCGCTTGCCACGGCCAACACCCGCTGCCACAACGCATACGGCGGTGGGATAAGGATTCCCGCCAACTCCTCGAAGTGAACGGCCAACCGGTGTCGCCGGCCAGCGCGGGATCAAGCCAGGGCGCTGATGGAGGCACCAGGTAGCCGCGAGCCGCCAAAGGCTTAGGGGTTTTGGGTTCTGTCACGTAAACGGTTCTTGATATTGACAACTTGAGACGGCCGGAGCGGTGTTCCACGCATGGCGCGCAAGCTCAGAGTGGAATATCCCGGCGCGAAAAGCCGTCAGTCCCGGCTATTGGAGACTTCCAAAAGGTGTCAGCCATGTGCTTCGCCGATGTTGACTCCAGTACTTTCGTCCGTAGTCTCGCTCCTGTGATCATGGGCGACATTCGCAAAGACGACGACGGGGTCTACCTCGACTACCCCGACACTGAGCGTCAGAACTTCGACCCGGCAGTTTACCGGCTCCTGCAACTTCTCCAGCAAGCTCAGTGGGAATACCGCGGCGAACCGCGGCACCTTCACTGTCCGCGCAGCGTCAAAAGCAATCTATCAATGTCAAAATGCCACGCGCATAAAATCATGAAATTAGCTGCCCTCTGCCTCCTCGCCTTGTCTCTCGTTTGCGCCGCAGGCGAGAAACCCACCGTCATCCTTATCATGACGGACGATCAGGGCTACGGCGATCTCGCCTGTCACGGCAACCCGGACATAAAGACGCCGGAGTTGGATCGGCTCGCGAAGGAGAGTGTGTCCTTTTCCGATTTTCACGTTGATAGCTATTGCACGCCGACCCGCTCGGCGTTGATGACCGGGCGCTACTCGCACCGCGTGGGCGGGTGGGGCACCGTCGCGGGGCGGAACATGCTGCGCGACACTGAGGTGACGATGGCGGATGTGTTCCGTCATAACCACTATCGCACGGGAATTTTCGGCAAATGGCATTTGGGCACCAATTACCCCTACCGTCCCATCGACCGGGGCTTTGAAGAATGGTTGGGCAAGGGCAATGTCTTCGGCTGCGGCATGGCGACGATCCCGCTGGGCGACGGCGTCGTGGGCGTGGAAGCGATCGTGAAGGAACTGCGCAACGCTGGCTTCAACGGCCCAACCACGCTGGAAGTGGCCGGCGAGGAGAATGTGAAGCGCTCCGCCGAGCGGCTTCGCCAGTGAAGTGCGGCTTGAAACCAGAAATTAAATACATGCTATGAAACTTGTTGTGGTGTTCTTCGACCTCTTGCTGGCTGGAACGGTTTTCGCCGGCCAAACCCAGCCGTGGCTTGCGCTCGAAGGCAAGCGCGGTCCCGGTACCGGCAAACATATTGTGTTCGTTAGCGGCGACGAGGAGTATCGCTCTGAGGAATCGCTGCCGATGTTGGGCAAGTTGCTGTCGGCGCGGCATGGATTCAAATGCACCGTGCTGTTCGCCATCAACAAGCAGACCGGCGAGATTGATCCGAAAACGCTCGACAACATCCCCGGCCTCGAGGCGCTGGGGACGGCGGACTTGATGGTGATCTGCGCGCGCTACCGCGAGTTGCCGGACGGGCAGATGAAGTTCGTCGATGCCTACCTGGAATCCGGCAAGCCAGTCATCGGCATCCGGCCTGCGGTGGTTTCGTTCCGCAACAAGCAGGAGAGCGCCTTCTTCAAATACAGTTCCGACAACCGCGCCGGCGACTACGCGGGCGGCTTCGGCCAGCAGGTGCTCGGCTCCACCTGGATTTCCCATCACGGCGCGCACGGCAAGGAAAGCACGCGCGGCATGATCGTGGAGGCGCAACGCTCACATCCGCTCCTGCGCGGCGTGGAAACAATGTGGGGGCCGACAGATGTTTACACCATTCACACGCCGATTCCGCACGACGGCCAGGTACTGGTCATGGGGCAGGTCTTGCAGGGCATGAAGCCGGACGACCCTCCCAGCGACAAGCCGCAGATGCCGCTGGCGTGGACGAAGAACTACCCGACCCAGCGCGGCAACGCCCGCGTCTTCATGACAACGATGGGTGACGCCCAGGATTTCACCGACGAGCATTTCCGACGCATGATCGTGAACGCCTGCTACTGGGCCTTGGGCTTGGAGCAGGAGATTCCCGCGAAGAACAACGTGGACATCGTCGGCCAGTACGCGCCGACACCGTTTGGCTTCAATAAATTCAAGAAGGGTCTGAAGCCATCCGATCTGGCCGCGCCCTCTGAACGCGAGATTGCGCCCACCGCACAAACCCACTAGAACTTCCAACACGAGATCAACCTATGAAACACACACAACAAAGCAGCCGACGCGAATTCCTCAAAACCGCCACCGTGCTTGGCGTCAGCGCACTGGGTTTTCCAACGATTATTCCGCACAGCGTCCTCGCAGCACCCGGCCGCAGGTGGAACGGGGTCACATCTTCATTTGTCAATTAGCCGGTGTTCGGGATTCGTTAGGATGGGTCGCGAGGCCGCATCTTCAATTGGCTAGTTATCGGAAGGCCTGCCTTTCTGTGCATGGCCCGTGCTTGCCCTGCCGAGGACTGGTGCAACTTGGCGTGTTGAAGGACCGGCGGCTTGTAGCAGTTCCCGCCCGGGTCAACTGGTCATACCGGTGAGACGGGCCACCAGAATAAGTAAGGGTCCCCAGAAATCCTTGCCAGTTGACCCTCTGTCAGATCAAGACGTGACAAGTACAACAGATGTCGTTTATTACAACATGATCCCTAGTGATCTCCTATGACACATGTTCATTGTGAGCTGGCAATGGAAGCCCTGGCGGGCCTTCTCAACGAGTTCCGGCACGGGAACATCGTTGCACTGTCCGCCGAGAAGAAGGGAATGGAGCGACACGCCGGCTCGCTGTCCGCGCGATGGAACGACCGATTCCCAGGCTTCCCGATCGGTGACTTCCCCTACGCATCGTTCCGGGGAGTGTACTACCGCAAGCACCGCGATGCGCACCTGAAGGACATCATCGTCCAGTCGTTGGCCGATCGTGGCCGTGAGACGACCATCGTCAACCCCGCCTGCGTGTTCGGACGACACGCGTGCCACCTTGCCGCGCGATTGCCGCACGTCAAGGTTATCGCAACGGACATCTACCAGCGGTGCTTTCAAATGTACCGGGCCCTAAGACTCGGCAGTCTTCCCGGGAACTTCACCTTCGTGAAGGACAACATCTTTGCACCGCGACTTGATGTACAGCCGACAGCCGTTGTGTTCTTCGGCGCGTGTGGCGCAGTCTCGGACGGTGCCCTGGACTACGCCATTGCCTCGGGCGCGAAGTACGTGATGTGCCGCACCTGTTGCCACGACAACATCGGTGGGAACGTGACCGTCACTGCGCGGCCCAATTTAGTGAACCGCCTCTTCCGATTCAAGGACTGGGTGTTTGATCAAGTGAGGAAGCGCCCCAGGTACACCGGCCACTACTTCTCGCCTTGCTACTCGCCGAGCGCCTATCCCAGGAGTGCCGCCGGAAGGCACCTAAGTACCACGGATGAATTCATGGCGGTAGCCAGAGATTCTGCGGACAGCGACATCTGCAGGGCTATTATCGATCTGGACCGGTACCTCCACCTAGCAGAACAAGGATTCCGTGTCGAGTATCAGGGCGAATTGCTGGTGGCAGAGCGAGAAGTGTGAAAGCGGTGCATTGGCCCGGCCTCCTCACTGTAATCCTCAACGTCGCGCACGACGGTCTGAGGAAGATGGGGAACGGGGTCACATCTTCATTTGTCAATTAGCCGGTGTTTGAAATTCGTTAGGATGGGTCGAGAGGCCGCATCTTCAATTGCCTAGTTATCGGAAAGCCCCCCTTTCTGTGCATGGCCCGTGCTTGCCCTGCCGAGGACTGGTGCAACTTGGCGGGTTCAAGGACCGGCGGCTTGTAGCACTTCCCGCCAGGATCAACTGGTCATACCGGTGAGACAGGCTACCAGAATCAGTATGGCGACCCAGGATAACATGAATATCATGTTAGGCAGCACTCAGACCTTGTGAACAATTGAACCGGAGATTTTTTTATGCAAGACAAAATTCTAGGCGTCATTTCTTTCGTGCTTTGCGCAGCAAGCCAAGCATTCATCCATCACAGTGACACAGCAATGTTTTTCAGTATTCTCTTTTTTATCATTGGCGCGTATGAGTTTGTCGTTGGCGAAATTCGGCAGCGAAAATCAAAGTGATATTTTCATCGGCCTAACCAGCTCACTGGAGCGAACCACTGGCAGCGATGAATGGTTATTCTTAATACGCAGCCATCTTTTCGCTGCCCGTGGCCGCTCAGTTCCGGCGTTCTGCGAAAGGACAAATATGAAATGGGAATATAAAACCGTAAAACTCGGAGCCACAGGTTTGTTGGGTGGGAAAGTTGACGAAGCACAGCTTGACCGCACGATGAATGAACTCGGTGCTCAAGGTTGAGAATTGAGTGCCGCTTTCGATACAGATGTGGCAGGCGGAGGCACAAGGGACGTGGTCGTCATCTTTAAGCGGCCCAAGAGCTGAAAGACTCGCAGAACTGTTCGACAAAGACATAAACGCGTTGGGGAAGAGCCTGCTCCCGTTTGTATGCGGTTTTGTGGCTTGTCCGGCTTCCCTTCTTCTGCACGAGCTTGGTCATTGCGTTGCCGGCGTCTGTCTTGGATTCAAGGTAAAGCTCCGCTACGCGGCAACAGTCCTGATGGTGCCGAATCACAAGGACGCGCTGCAAGCGTACCTGCTTCACACCGGCGCCGGGCCATTGGTGACCGCTGTATTGGCGGGAGCGGGATTACTCTGGCTGCACAGGTTGCGCAAGCATCGCCGCGACGCAACTCCGACACTCAGCGATTGGCTCGCCACCAGCCTCATTCTGAATGCTGGCCGCTGGTTCCGCGGCTTCACTGGCCCGTACCCCAAAGACGAGGCGCATATTTCGCAAGCTATCGGTCTTCCAGCGTGGCTTTTGCCGGCTCCACTGGGTCTCTTGGCCGTCATCGCCGCCGTCGCGGCCGTTCGGTTGCATCCTCGAGGGAGTCGGCTCTTCCCGTTCTTCTGGATGGGCCTTGGATGCACCATCGGCGTTCTGCTTTGGATGAGGCTCCTGGGACCGTTTCTTCTTCCTTGAGAATCGCCATAGAGAAATGAGGCAACCGAACAAAATCACTGGACCAAACGCGGGTGGGCCACGTCAGTTGCCAAAGCGGACGCGATGGGCCGCCCGCGTCGCAGAGTTCTGTCGTTAGGCGGGAAAAGAGAATGAAAAGGCAAAACACACGAAAACTTACAGGGTTTCTTGCACTCCTATTGTTTCCAGCAACGATATTCTACATGTCTCCATATCTTAGCGTGCTTGGGCCTGCTTCAGGGGTCATTACCGGATCGCTCCTCTTTTTCCTGCTATTGTTTTTGTCAGCTTTGTTTCTTAGGAGAGCCCACTGTGGATGGACATGCCTTTCAACGGGAGTTCACGACTCGGGCATGTTCTACATCACCAAGACCGTTGGGACGAAATCGAGGATTATCAAGTATGTCATTTGGACCCCTTGGTTCGTATCCATAGTGGTATTGTTGTTCATCCATGGCATAAAGAAGGTTGACCCTTTGGCCGCGACGACCTATGGCCTTTCCGTCACGGACGTTCATGGTTATGTGATTTTGTACTTCATCCTAGGCTTAATCATTACGCTTGCAATAACTGTCGGCAAGCGTTCGTTCTGCCATCACGTTTGCTGGATGGCACCATTCCTGGTAATAGGCGATAAAGTCGGCAGGCTGTTACATGTGCCGTCCCTTCATCTAGAGGCAAGCAAAGATAAGTGCAACGCGTGCGGCCTCTGCTCGGCGAAGTGCCCTATGTCTCTGCCTGTTAAAGAAATGGTTGCATCCGGAGAAATGAGGAACACGGACTGCATTCTGTGTGGCGAATGCGTAGACAACTGCAAGAGAGAAGTGATCAGCTACAAATTCGGTTGATGCGTGTATGGCGCCCAACAAACTTCTCCTGGCGACGTCGTTAACCGCGCCGTGCGCGGTTTCCGAAACGTATCAGCCATGACCTTGGCCTGAGAGGACACATGAGGAATAGATACGTCATAGCCATGGATGTCATGCTCAGCGAGGCATTGCTTGCGAAAGTGTATTTCGCAACGGTCTTCAACGAAAGCGTTCGGCATGTTCTGGATGTCCCCGCCATGCTGTTCGTGGCGCCATGCCTCCTGCTTGACCATTGCTAGAATCTCCGACTCCCATTTGACGGCCCGAATCACAGCGCAGTGATTTGGCTCTCTGCCTTGGTGTACGGCGGCATCTCAATCGGTTTGATCGCCGTGGTTCAGAGAACGTGACATTGCAGAGGCCAACATCCGGCTGGTTGGTAGCGTCGGCCCGCGGCCGGCCTCGCACCCACAGCCGGGGCGTTCTGTGTAGAGAAGAAGACTAAATATGAAGCAAGTAACCATCGGCAATCGTTCGTTCAGCAAAGTTCTATGCGGGACTAATGCGTTCTGGGGTCATTCACATTACAGTGAGGCCCGAAACGCGGAGTATCTGGATCGTTTTGATGATGATACGATTGAGCGGACAATACAGCACTGCATCAGTTTGGGTGTCAATACGATTGAGTCGTGCACTAATGAGCGGATTGTCTCGATCCTCTCAAGACTTCGGGGGCGCAATCCGGCCCCCATTCACTTTGTGGGGAGCACCCGGATTGACGAAACATCGGAATTGAAAACCCACCAGCAAAAGCTGTCATTTCTGATCCAGAACCGAACTGACATATGTGTTGTTCACGCCCAATATGTTGACCGTCCCAACAAAGGCGACTCGATAGCCGGTCTGGAAGAGATGGTCGACAAGATTCATTCCGCCGGATTGCTGGCGGGCATTTCGACCCACCAGGTGGCGACAATCGAATTGTGTGAGAATCGCAACTATGGAATCGACACGTATCTCTTCCCTCTGAACCTATCCGGGTTTGTTTATCCAGGATACAAGGGGCGGGAAACGGTTCAGGAAAGGGTGAATACCGTTCGCGCGGTTGCCAAACCGTTCATCCTAATCAAGGTGTTGGCAGCGGGACGAATTCCCCCATCGGAAGCTCTCCCGTTTATTGCTGAGAACGCTAAAGCCAATGATCTAATCTCCTTGGGTTTTGGAACGCTAGACGAGGCGACGGAATCGCTCAAGCTCGTCGAGGCACTTTTTTGAATCTGTTGACTGAAAGGCCATAGAACAAGACGCTGGCAGGGTAGGGGTCGCGAGGCCGCATCTTCAATTGGCTAGTTAAATGTTCGCCTCGATGACTCCTCGACGAAAAAACTTGTTTTCCCACAAAGGATCGCCGCCAATGAAAAACGTTGAAAATATGAAGCATCTCCTTGCGATGTT
>Ga0315276_10006661_pt1 | contig 10655 bp, 14 predicted proteins | sample YL17G05_0_MG_FD_204542 | JGI IMG/M metagenome (GOLD analysis project Ga0315276, IMG submission 204542) | Sediment microbial communities from Yellowstone Lake, YNP, Wyoming, USA - YL17G05_0 | ecosystem: Environmental > Aquatic > Freshwater > Lake > Sediment | place: USA: Wyoming | collected... | reverse complement strand
ACTCAGTATCCGCTCGGGCCCAGGTACAAAATATCCAGTTATTGGGGCACTTCCCTATCAGGCAATCGTAACTCCCATCCAGATCGATGGTAGCAGTGCTTGGGTCGAAATCGCACCCGACAAATGGGTGTGTGTGACTTTGGATTCTGGTGGTCAGCATCTGCGCTTTCTAGACAAAGTCTAATTCGAATTACCATATTTGAAAGGAATGAGATCATAAAATGGACGATCTACCGAGTGTTGTTAATTCGTTTTTGTTTTATGGGGGTATAATATTGATCATGGTGATTGTGTATGCGATTTGGCGTCTAGGCCATAACTCTGGATATGCGGAGGGCCACAATGATGCTAGTCTGCATAAAGTTACAGAGTATAAACAGGAACTAGAAGGTCGTAGAGTGGAAGAAGTTCACTACGACTACGACGAATAACCACTAGTCAACTATGTAAAAGAAAAAGGAAGGGATCATGAATAAAGCCGTATCCGCATCAAGGACCTACGTTGCCGTATGCTCAAATCATGGCTTCAAAGGCTATCACTTCAAAAAGTTTGAGTTGCCAGAAGATCTGCCGAATGACACAGATACGGCAGCATGGTACTTTCTAAATCAGTTGGACTTTGAAAGTTGTATTGACGGTGCTGTCACTTTCGAAGACTACAACAACATCAAAGACGTGTCTCTATGTAAAGAGGAGATAGAATAATATGATGCCTCAACCAACAAAACCGCCGTCGATACCCCCAAAGATCGAACGGCTGATAGACCTAACGAAGGTTATCTCTGCCCAAGTAGCGGCGTTGGACGCCAGACTAGCCCCATACTCTTCTAACCCTATCGGAAAGGATATGGGAACTAATGTCACCCCCAACTCAACCTGCAAGGTTGATGAGGAATTGAATAAAGCTATAGATGGGTTCGAAATGATCCAGTATCGACTTATGTCGATGTTGGAATCTTTAGAGCTCTAGAACTCTAGAGCATCCCTTTTCGCAGGAGGTGTGCCATGTGATCTAACAGATGAAGAACGATATGAACGCAGAGAGAGAGTCTCAGAAATATATCATATTTCTTTGCTGGAGGTGCATGATGCGCGCCCCGGAAAACCGGGAGCTAAGACTGGATAAAAGGGTGGGGAATTTTAAACACTTAGACTTAAAAATCCACTTGGTCAAAGGTACCTTGCCATTCTTAGCTAATAAGTGCTATATTGATCGAGACCCTAAGAAGATACGGGGGGTTGAGGACTACGTTAGAAACGTATAACTTGGCTAGACGACAATATGGCGCAACAATTCTTGAAAGGAGAAAAGAAATGACAAAGCGTGTAATATTTCTTGGTAATATAGTGGATCGTGAGCAATTTGTGAGGGAAATTCTGGGAGAAAAGAAAGAAACGGATATCGATAAGGACGTTCTTGTGCCGCCTAGGAAAGGAGAGTATACAATATTTGTTCAGGATAAAAGCGAACTAGTTAACGAAATTAAAATCTCGTTAGCAAACTTTTATTCAATTGAACGTCCTATTGAGGACTCGGAGGTAGTCTCGCTCTTAGAAAGATTACAGAACGAGAATGCAAGATATTTGACAACCCTAACAACCATTAATCGAGCATTAAAAAACGGTCATAATGGGAGGTGGTAAATGAATCTAAGTCATAAGCGGATTGCGAATCTAATCATTACCGGATTGTTGGTTCTCATTATGGCCTACTGGTTGCTAGGTGGTAGCCTGACTGTAGCACTTGTCGGGATCGGCATTGCCACCATATTAACTCTGATCGTAATTTGTCTCTTTAGAAATACAGCTTAGTATGTTGTGCTACATTCATCGAGACAAGTAATCTTGAGAGACGTTTCTGGAGAAGCACGATGAGTTGTTATCTAGATAGACGATGAGTTCGGCACGATAAATATATGAAGCCATTAAACGAGCTTGGCAACTCTGACAGCCGGAAAGATAGTAAGATGATCCTGGGGAGTGACGGCGCTGACCAGGATCAACCTTCTTGAAAGGAGAAAAGACAATGAAACAATTCCTAACATCTCTTTACGTTTTTATCAAACTCTATATGATGGGCTATAGTTGGTCTGGCTTATTTGATTTGCATGGTGGGTTCTACCGGTTAAACTACCAAAATGGTCGACAGGAGGAGTATGCGATCATAGATATAGATTTTGATGACGAGATTTTTTCTCATATCCATGGTGGTAGAGACAACACTACAATTTTTCGTGTGGATAATAATCAAATAACCTATTCTTCGAATCCTATTCTTCGAACGGAGAAATGAAATGAGGAATGAAGATTACACATATGCTGAAATTGAAGATCTGCGGGCTACTGTTATGATCATTGTCAGTTGTGTCCAAAGAGAATTAGGTGGAAATATTAGAATTTCTGATAATCCCAAAATTGAAGACCGTGATGGTATAACTCTTAGATGGGAGAAATATGACGTACCAACCAATACGAATCTTCGTTTCAATCATAAAATTTCCTATATTGTATTAAACTCTATAACAGAACCTTCTGTTTACGCGAAATTCATCGTGGATAAGTACAAAAAGGAGATAAATGACAAGCACAACGAACACCCCTCAACGAGATAAGGGACCTGCTTTTGATTGGTTAGATATTGTTATCTATCTTGCTCGCTATGTGGAGACAGAGTTAGGTGGTAAGGTTATATTATCTAGTAACCCCCTGATTGATGATGATGGCGTAACTCTTAGATGGGAGAAGCACAATCTGACAACAAATGAGTCATTTCGTTTCAGTTACAGGATTAGTTACGACGATCTGACATCCATGAAAGATCCTGAGGCCTATGCAAAAATTATTGTGGAAAACTATCATAAAGCAGGTAAAAAATCAGTTAATGCTCTGGAGACTCTCAACACACCTCAACTACTCCCTCAGCAAAATGATGAACCTATCGTCTGGGATTTAGTTATTCAAGATATGCGCGAAAGGGATAAACTCGGAATGCAAAAGTACCATACCCATTTGCAGCCCTTCAATGGACGAGATGCTCTGGTTGATGCGTATCAAGAAGCGTTAGATTTGGTCGTCTATCTTCGTCAATTAATTTATGAGAAAAGAAAGGAAATAGATAATGGAGGAAGATGACTTAATTTGTCCCGACTGTCACCATGCGTTAGGATTTCATCCATATTATTATGGTAGTTGCGAAGCATCCCTAGGGGGATTTTTCAATCATGCAAAATGCGGATGTACTTCAAATTTACATAATTTAATCCAAAAGCTGCAGACACAAAATGTCGCCAACCAACTTGAAAAATTGCAGATCGAGTATCAAACTTGTATGGACGAAGTTACAGAAAGTCAGGTAATAGCGAACAAAGCTTTTGCAAGGATTAACTTTCTCGAATCAATATTGAACAATGTTAGGGAAGTAATAAACGAAGCTAAAATAGTAGAAGAAACTCGTCCTTTTTATGGTTGGTTTACAATCGATTATAGAAATGAGATGCAGAAAATAGTTGATAAAGCATTATTAGAATTGGAGAAAATAAATGGCAACTAATTTTACACCCATTGAACAAACTTTAATAGATGTCTTGGATGAATGGGTATTAAGAACACAAGGCGTAGTTCTAACTCAAAAAAATCCTCTCTTATTCGTAGAAATGTTACGAGTTGCTGGATTTGAGATTATTAAAGCAGGAGATACTCAAAAAGTTCGGCATGAGCATAAAGTTATTAAAAATGAGATTTTGCTGGCATACAGAACGATGACAGCCTGCAAAGCGAGATTGGAACAGCTAGAGCTAAAGGATCTTCTAAAGGAAGAGGAGAAAAATACCGAACCGGTAGTAAAGATAGAGACGACAAAAAGAGAAAAAGCGAAATAGTTCCGCACGGCAAGTGTGACAGGAAGGGGGATTTTGCAAGGGGGAAACAAAAAACTCCCGGAGGAATTTTTTGTAAAAGCAGCACAAAATGGACATTTAAGACCTTAGCTTCTAAGGGCATTTTTAAGCCCGCCACGCCTTTTAGTGTTAAAATCGAACTTTTTAGGTTTAAGCATAAAAACCCTTGAAACCGCCCGGAAAAAATGTTACAAAAGTGTTACACTTTTGTTACACTTTTTTGAAACTGTAACACTTTTTTGAAAAAGTTCCGGGCGGTTTCAAAAAAGATGAAAAAAAGTGTTACACTTTTTTCGAAAATGTTACACTTTTGTTACACTTTTGAAAAAAAAGTGTAACAAAATGCCCTTTTTAGGCCTCAGCTTCTACGGGAAGTATTAAGGCCTAGGAGCGTTTTAGTGTCAAAATGAGCTTTTTAGGTGCTGAAAAATGGCCTTTTTTGAGGTTTTTTTAAGGTTTTTGAAGTTTTGTTACGTTTGTTACACTTTTTTGCTTGGGACTTTATATGAGGCTTAAAATAGTACTTATATAAAAACTTTTTAAAAGGGCTCAAAAGTGTAACAGTGTAACAAAAGCGTAACAAAAGGAGAAAAATATGGACTTTTATCAAATCAGAGAACGGAATTCGAAGAAAGGAACTACCGAGATATATCCAGATTTTAGAGTTGCGCGTTCTAAGGATTTGATGATTCGGGGAAGATCTTTTTATGCGATCTGGGATGATGAGAAAGGTCTTTGGAGCACTGATGAATATGATGTGCAAAGACTTATTGATAAGGATTTACTTGAATATAAAAATCGTTTAGCAGAGAAAATAGACAATGTTATTCATGTAAAATACATGAGTGACTATGCTAGTAATAGCTGGTCCCAGTATCGAAACTATATTTTTCGCATTTCAGATAATGCCCATCAACTTGATACTAGTCTAACGTTTCTTAACACTGAAGTAAAGAAAAAAGATTACGTTAGTAGAAGACTTCCATATTCTTTGGAAGAAGGAAATTGTGAAGCGTTTGATGAACTTATGTCAACACTTTATGATCCAGATGAAAGAGCCAAATTGGAATGGGCCATAGGCGCAATAGTTGCGGGTGAGGCAAAAGATATTCAGAAATTTATAGTTCTATATGGAACTGCTGGTTCTGGTAAATCGACATTTCTAAACATCATTCAAAAACTATTTGAAGGATATTATACAACTTTTGAAGCCAAAGCTCTTACATCTTCAAGTAATAGTTTTTCGACAGATGTATTTAGAGCCAATCCTCTTGTTGCTGTTCAGCATGATGGGGATTTATCAAAGATAGAAGATAATACTAAACTTAACTCAATTATATCTCATGAAGAAATGACAATGAATGAAAAGTATAAGCCTAGTTATACGGCTAGAGCTAATTGCTTTTTATTTATGGGTACAAATAAACCTGAAAATCACTGATGCAAAAGCAGGTATTATTCGGCGTTTGATTGATGTTCATCCTTCCGGAAGAAAATTTTCTGTAAATAAATACCATACCATAGTATCAAGAATTGATTTTGAATTAGGAGCTATCGCTCATAAATGTTTAAAAATATACTGGGATATGGGGAAAAATTATTATACGGGATATAGACCTCTAGATATGATATTTCAAACAGATGTGTTCTTTAACTTTGTGGAAGCATATTATGAGGTGTTTTTACAACAAGGAGGTACAACTTTATCTCAAGCTTATGAAATGTATAAAGCATATTGCGATGAGACTCTTGTTGAGTTTAAACTTCCACGACATAAATTTAGAGAAGAACTCAGGAATTATTTTGAATCTTTTAATGATGTAACGAGAATTGATGGGAAACAAGTTAGAAGTTACTATTCTGGACTTATAATTTCTAAATTTACAGGTGGGGAGAAGATTCCTGTTGAAGACACAAAGGTAAATTGGCTTACTTTGGATAGTACTACTTCTATATTTGACAAAATAGGAGAAGAATTTCCTTCCCAATATGCATCTACAAAGTATGAAACCCCGTCGATTTCATGGACTAACGTTACTACAAGGTTAAAAGATATTAATACAAAAAGACTTCATTATGTCAAAGTTCCACTCAATCATATAGTAATAGATTTTGACATAGTGGACGTCGAAGGAAAAAAATCACCCGATAGGAATATGGATGCAGCTAGTAAATGGCCTCCGACTTATGCAGAATATAGTAAAAGCCAGTCAGGAATACATCTTCATTATATCTATGAAGGCGATCCAACTAGACTTAGTAATATATATGCTGAAGGTATAGAAGTTAAAGTATTTACTGGAGGTGCGGCATTACGAAGAAAACTTAGTAAATGTAATAATATTCCTATAAATACTATAAATAGCGGGTTGGCGTTGAAAGGAGAAAAAATGATTAATTTCGATATAGTGAAAAATGAAAAAGGAGTTAGGGGTCTTATAAAAAGAAATCTTGAAAAAGAGTTTCATCCAGGAACTAAACCTAGTATTGATTTTATCTATACTATTCTTGAAGAAGCATATGCATCCGATTTACAATATGATGTTACAGATATGCGTCAAAAAGTTTTAGTATTTGCTAATAATAGTACTAATCAAGCAGACTATTGTCTTAGATTAGTTGATAAAATGCATTTCAAGTCTAATGAACCTAGTCAAGATGTTGGCAAATATATTAATGATAGTTTAGTCTTCTTTGATGTTGAGGTATTTCCTAATCTTTTTGTTGTAAGTTGGAAATATGAAGGCGCTGATAAAGAATGTATGCATATGATTAATCCAACGGTGCAAGAAATTGAAGAACTAATGAAATTAAAATTAGTTGGATTTAATTGCAGAAGATATGATAATCATATGCTCTATGCTAGATATATTGGCTATAATACTGAAGGAATTTATAAGCTTAGTCAAAAAATTATCGTGGATGATAACAGAAGTAGTTTTTTTGGTGAAGCTTATAATATTTCGTATACTGATGTGTATGATTTTATTTCGGTGAAACAGAGTCTTAAGAAATTTGAAATAGAACTTCATATTCATCATCAAGAATTAGGATTACCTTTTGATGAACCAATTAAGGATGAAGATATTCCGCTTGTAGTAGATTACTGTGATAACGATGTGAGAGCTACCGAAGCTGTTTTTCATGCTCGAAAAGAGGATTTTATAGCAAGGCAAATTCTTGCTGATCTGAGCGGATTGACAGTTAACGATAGTACTCAAACGCATACAGCAAAGATCATATTTGGTAACGATCCTCATCCGCAGGAAAAGTTTAACTATACAAATCTTAGTGACATGTTTCCAGGTTATAAGTTCGAAAATGGGAAAAGCTTTTATCGTGGAGAAGAAGTTGGAGAAGGAGGATATGTATATGCAGAACCGGGGTTCTATTACAATGTGGCGTTACTCGATGTGGCGTCGATGCACCCCACTAGTATTGAACTTCTTAACTTATTTGGTCCTTATACTAAGAAATTTTCCGAGATTAAGGCAGTCCGCATTGCTATTAAACATAAAGATTACGATATGGCTAGAACAATGTTGGGTGGAATACTTGACAAATATTTAACATCGACAGCAGGAGCAGATGAATTAGCATATGCTCTAAAAATTGTGATTAATATTGTTTATGGTTTAACCTCAGCAAAGTTTTCGAATAAGTTTAGAGACCCACGGAATATAGATAATATAGTTGCTAAACGTGGTGCTTTATTTATGATAGATTTAAAATATGCAGTTCAAGAAAGAGGTTTTAAAGTAGCTCATATCAAAACCGACTCTATTAAAATTCCAGAAGCAACAGGAGAAATAATAGATTTTGTTTTTGAGTTTGGAAAAAAGTATGGATATACATTTGAGCATGAAGCAACTTTTGATAAATTCTGTCTTGTGAATGATGCAGTTTATATTGCCCGTTATTCTGGTAAAGAAGCAGGAAAATGGACAGCTGTTGGTGCTCAATTTGCGCAACCATATGTATTTAAAACCTTATTTGACACCGATGCCGAAATAGTTTTTGAAGATCTTTGCGAAATAAAGGCTGTGACTACAGCTTTATATCTTGATATGAATGAAGGTTTAGGAGATAATGAGCATAACTATGTATTTATAGGAAAAGCAGGATTATTTTGTCCCATTAAACCTGGTCATGGTGGCGGTCTCTTAATGCGAGAAAAAGATAGAAAATATTATGCTGCCACAGGAACTAAAGGATATCGTTGGCTCGAAGCAGAAGTTGTGAAAGAACTAGGAAAGGAAAATAGTATTGACAAAAGATATCATGAACATCTTGTAGATGAGGCGTTAGAAACAATTTCAGAGTTTGTCAATCGTGATCAATTTTTTGAATAATTGAAAGGAGAAAATATGCATAATGGAATAGAAAATTATGTTGCTGATTTAGCATATATAGAAGCAGTTAAAAAATTGGCAGTGGAATTAGCAACCCATTTTTCAATACACACTAAGAGGCTAGCAGTTCCAGATGGTACTAGAATGTGGAGGATTGAAAGGGTTGTTGATGATGCAGCAAATGCGTTTTATCCCCCGATGCCAACCAAAACTATTTTTATAGAATTGATAGATTTTTTGGGGGCGCACATTGGATACAATTCAGAGATCGACGTGTTAGTTTGTTGGGAAAATGAAAAAGGAGAAAAGAAATGAGTGTCATAATAAAGAAGAATTTGTCAGTCGAAAATGCTAGAATTGGATTTCGCAATTTTGCCGGAAAAGAAGGGCAGTACAATCCAAAAGGAAAAAGAAATTTTGTAGTCTTTCTTGACACACCAACTGCTGAAGGTTTAAAAGAAGATGGTTGGAATATTCGTTGGCTTATACCTCGTGATCCAGATGAAGCGCCTCAAGCTTATTTGCCAGTAGCTGTTTCATATGATCATATTCCTCCAAATATTGTAGTTATTACCAGTCTTGGAAAAAATGAATTGACTGAAGATACTGTTAACATGCTTGACTGGGCAGAGATCGAAGAAGTGGATCTTACAATTCGTCCATACAATTGGGAGGTTAGCGGAAAAAGCGGCGTGAAGGGTTATCTTAAGAAGATGTTTATTACTATAGTAGAAGATCCCTTCGAAGCAAAATATCGTAATGTTCCTAGTAATGTTTTGCCATTTGATGAGCAGGCGGATTAAGCTTTTCGAACACCAAAAAGTTGCGGTCGACCAATTAAAAACCGGCTCCATCTTATGTGGTGGAGTCGGTTCTGGTAAAACTCTAACTGCTATATCCTATTATAAAAAAGAAGAATTTCCAAAAGATCTTTATGTTATTACAACAGCAGCAAAGAGAGATACACTTGACTGGGAACACGAGTGTGCATCTTTTGCTATTTCAAGGGATAGGACTGCAAGTTTAGATGGTGTTCAACTAACGGTTGATTCGTGGAATAATATTAAAAAATATACAGAAGTAAAGGATGCATTCTTTATTTTTGATGAGCAGCGAGTCATAGGTTCAGGTGCTTGGGTTAAATCCTTTTATAAAATAGTTAAACAAAATAATTGGATATTACTTAGTGCTACACCTGGTGACACATGGATGGATTATATTGCGGTATTCATTGCTAACGGATTTTACAAAAATCGAACAGAATTTGTAAGAAGACATGTTGTGTTTAATAGCTTTACAAAATTTCCTAAGATTGATCATTACATAGAAGAAGGAAGGTTGTTAAGATTAAAAAATCAAATCACAATAGCAATGGATTACATTAAGCCAACAGGCCAAAAAGTTAGTACTATGTTTGCTGATTACGATAAGAAAAAGTTTGATTTAGTTTTTAAAAAACGTTGGAACCCTTTTACAAATATGCCCATAAAAGAAGTAAGTGAGTTTTTCTTTACAATGAGAAGAATTGTTAATAGTGATCCTAGTAGACTTAATATTATTCGGGATTTATTAACAAGACATAAAAAAATTATAGTTTTCTATAATTTTAATTATGAACTCGATATTTTGAGAGAACTAAAAAAGGAAATTACTTTAGCAGAATACAATGGGCATAAGCATGAGGATGTTCCAAGTGATCATAGTTGGATTTACCTTGTACAATATATTTCAGGATCAGAAGGATGGAATTGCATTGAAACAAATACGGTTGTATTTTATTCTCTTCACTATTCTTATAGAATGATGACTCAGGCAGCAGGAAGGATAGATCGTCTTAATACTCCATTTGCTATCTTATATTACTTTTATATAAGATCAGGATCGCAAATTGATGCGGGTATTATGAAAGCATTAAAAAATAAAGAGAATTTCAATGAATCCAATTTTGTATTTGAAAAGGAGAGAAATGAGAACACCAGAACAGATAAGTAATTTAAGAAGGGTTTTTTGTGGAATCTATACTCCATTTGCTGCTTTTTGGCCTGATGAAGCAGTTGATCTTTTAGCGGAAAGAATCCAAACTGAGATAAATAGAACTAGCATATGGACTTGGGAAATTAGAGTTCTTACAAAAACCAATTTTGAAAATTCTTGGTCAGATATTAAACCTGAACCAAAACTACCATGCTGTACTGTGAATGCTATTACAAATAAGTGCAAAGAGTTATTAGAGAGATATCCATCAATAGTTTCTATTATGGTAGTGGCCAAAGAAAATCGAACATTGGTTTTTCAATTTAATAATTCGTAGAAAAAACATATGTTATAGTAGAAGAGAGGGTATCTTTGAAACATACTCTTCTCTTTTTTTTTTCTAGGAGCGAAAAATGGAAAGTAAATTTCAATC
>Ga0315276_10006660_pt1 | contig 10656 bp, 7 predicted proteins | sample YL17G05_0_MG_FD_204542 | JGI IMG/M metagenome (GOLD analysis project Ga0315276, IMG submission 204542) | Sediment microbial communities from Yellowstone Lake, YNP, Wyoming, USA - YL17G05_0 | ecosystem: Environmental > Aquatic > Freshwater > Lake > Sediment | place: USA: Wyoming | collected... | reverse complement strand
CCTGCGGGCCCGCTCCGCCGCCGTTCCCGGCCCGTCGCACGGGCCGGAAGCCCCTGGAACACAGGGCGCTCGGTTCGCCGCCTCCTCGGCGGTTCCCGCTTCAGGATCCCCGGGTCAAGAGGCTCAGGACCGGCCCCGGGGACGGGCTCATCCGCCCGAGGGTGAGTGCCGGGGGGTGCCCGGAGTCGTTGACCTGGCCTCGCGTGGATGTTCCAAGGCATTTAGCCTCAATGGGTTGAGGCCGTGGGGCCAGGTTTGCCGGGGGAACAGGGTTGACAAGCCTGTAGCCTCGCCCTAGGTTCTCCGGGACTTCTGCCAGGCGCTCCTGCCCCGACATGGAAGTGCTTCGCGCCTTCCGGACTGACGACACGCGATTCACGCGCAGGGACGCCGCGGGTTTCGAATCGTTCTTTCGACGTGGCAGTTCTCGAGAAAGCGTTCTGAGAAAAGGATGGGCCGCTGCCGGATTCCTCATGTTCCGGCGCGGCGAGACCGAGAGGAGGTGAATTGGAAAGGATGCGGAAGAATCTCGCTCTGGCGATGGTCGCCCTTCTGGCGCTGACCCTCGCGCTCGCCGCGGTCGGTTGTGCCCAGAAGAAGGCCGAGGAAGTGACCCCGGCTCCGGTGGCTGACACCACCAGCATGATCCAGGACACGACGACGATGGCGCCCGACACGACGGTCCAGCAGTAACTGTAATCGTCATCCTGGTTGCCTAGCAGGAGGGGGGGATAGCAGTATCCTCCCCTCCTTGCAGTTTCCGGGGGAAGTCCGGGGCCCGGGCCCTCTTCCTCGCCCGGCCCGCACGCCGGCTGGGCGCCTGCCCCCCAGGGGCGGCCGGCCGATCCGCGAGCCCTCCCCGGGTTGGCTGCCGCACCGCAACCCGGCCGCGGCCGGCTGCGTAGACGTGAGCAGACTAGGAGGGTCCGTCCGTGAAAGCCCATCACCTGCTGCTCGCCGTCGTCGCCCTGGCGCTCCTGCCAGGCTCCCTGCTGGCCGAGAGGACCTCCACCCTGCGCGAGCAGAGCCAGCAGGTGGTCGAGGCCCGGGGCCTCACGGGCCTCCGGGTCGATAACCCCCGTGGCCTGATCGAGGTGAGCCCGAGCCGGGACGGGCGCATCCACCTGACGGCGCTCAAGCTAGCGGGCAGCCGAGTGTCCATGCGGGCCGAGGAATTCGCCCGCGGGACCCGGGTCGAGACCTCGACCGAGTCGGGCCGCTTCGTGGTGCGCGTGCGCTACCCGCAGCGGCAGAGGCTCCACGCCAGCCTCTCGCAACTCTTCCGGGGCGAGCTCGACCTGCCCCGTGTCGAGGTGCGGCTGTCCCTCGAGGTGCCGGCGCGCCTGCCCGTCGATCTGGAGACCGCCAGCGGCGATCTCGAGACCACCGGCCTCGCCGGCCCGCAGTCGCTCCAGACCACGAGCGGTGACATCGAGGTGCGCGCTGCCGCGGCGTTCCTCTCGATCACGACCACGAGCGGGAACGTCATGGCCTCCGGGGTGGGACGGGTGCGGGTCCGCAGCGTGAGCGGCGACGTCACGCTGGACGCCGCGCGCGGCCCGCTCGAGGTCCGCACGACCAGCGGGGACATCAACTTGAGCGGCGTCACCGACAGCCTGGGCCTGTCCAGCGTGAGCGGGGACATCCAGGTGGACCGGGCGCCGCGCGGCCTGGACGCCGGCACCACCAGCGGCAGCATCGTCGTGGACGGCCTGGCCGGTGGCCTGGTGCGCCTGCGCTCCACCTCGGGCGAGGTGCGCTTCGGGCTCGACCGCAGCCTGCGCCGGGCCGACGTGAGCACGGTCTCGGGCCGGATCACGGCGCGGCTGGCCGACGGGCTCGGCTGCAATCTGACACTCAAGAGCTCGAGCGGCACGCTCGACAGCTCCGTGCCTCTGAAGATCCGCAGCGTCTCGCGGCACGAGATGTCGGGCGTGGTATCCGGCGGAGGGCCCCCGGTGGTCCTGCACAGCCTTTCGGGCGACATCGCCGTGACGGGCGGAGGGAGATGACCATGCGAAGACTCGGCGTGCTGATCCTGGCCCTGGCCCTGGCCGCTCCCGTGATCGGCCTGGCCGTCCTCCTGCGCGGCGGCCCGGTCACGATGGCGAAGGCCACGGTGGCCCTGCTCGAAGCCGTGGGTCCCGGTCGGGCGGTGGCCCAGGTGACGACCCTGCCCTTCAAGTCCCTGCCGCCCGAGAGCGTCTCGACGCTCGAGCGCGAACGCCCGTCGCGCCGTCGCGTCCGCATAAGCGTGGACGTCCCCGACGTCCCGGCGGTGCCCGAGGTCCCCGAGGTCCCGGCGGTCTCCGCGGCGCCCGCGGTCCCGGAGCCCCCGGCAGCGCCCGAGCGCGTGACGCGCGCCGGCGACATGACGCGCGTGGGCAGCGACATCCACATCGAGCAGGACGAGGTCGTGCGCGGTGACGTCACCGCCATCCGTGGCGACATCACCGTGGACGGCACGGTGCACGGGGGGGTGGTGTCCTTCGGCGGCGACATCTACCTGAACCCCACCGCCCGCGTGGACGGGGATGTCGTCTGCATCGCCGGCGAGTTGCACGAGGAGCCGGGGGCCTACGTGAGCGGGGAACGCGTGAGCGCCCTCAGTGGGGGCCGCGGCGAGCGCCTCGCGCGGCGCCTGCGCCTCAGCCAGTCCGGCCACGGGCGTGACTGGGGCTGGGGCGGCCTGAAGCTCTTCGGCGAGCTCATGCGGTTGCTGATCGCCATCGGCCTCACGGTGCTCGTCGCCTGGCTGTTCCAGGGCCGCATCGCGGTCGGGGCGGAGACCCTGAAGCGCCAGCCGGCCCTCTCGCTGGGCATCGGAGCGCTGGTCCACGCGCTGTTCATCCCCTCGATCGTCGCGCTGGCCCTGGTCATGGCCCTGCTGTGCATCACCATCATCGGGATTCCGCTCGCGCTCGCGGCGCTGGTTGGCTACCTTCTGTTCTTCGTGGTCTTCTGGGTCTTCGGGCTCGTGGTCGGGGCCGCGGTCGTCGGGGAACGGATCGCCGCCAGGCGGGGCGTCACCGCGATGCCGTTGTGGCAGTCGGCCATGCTGGGCGTGCTGGTGGTGGTGGGTGCGGGCTTCGTCGGCAATCTCTTCGCGGTCGCGGGTGTGCCCGGCTTCGGCGGCCTCGGGAAGCTGGTCGTCGTCCTTGCCGCGATCACGAGCGTCGTCCTGGGCGTGATGGGCGGAGGCGCATGGCTCAAGTGGGAATTCACCGAGGGCGTGTTCGGACGGTGGCGTGGGCGCTGGGAGGGCCGCAACGCCGCGCGCGTCCCGCCCGCTCCCTCCGGTCCGCCGCCGGTGACGCCGTACGGTCCACCTGCGGTTGCGGCGCCCCCCGCGGCGCCGGCTTCCCCCGGGACCTACATGCCTCCCGGCCCGGAGCCGCCGTCGTCCGAACCCACTCCGGGCGCCTGAGCCTGGTTCGGTGCGCGCGCGTCACCCGGGGGGCCGGCGCCCCCCGGGTGGCGCGCCTTCATGAGGAGGCTGCGCTCTGAGTCCCGCGTCGCTCTGGGTCCTCTGCCTGCTGCTCTTCGTGGACGGGGCGACCTTCTCCTTCGCCACGACGCCGCTGCTGCTGCAGTACGCGAAGTACCACGAGCCCTGGCTGGTGGCGCTGGCCGGGGGCGTGTCGAGCGGTCTCGGGAGCGCCGTCCAGTTCCTGCTCCTGCGCTGGGCGCTCGGCGCGCGGCAACCCTGGATGAAGCGCTTCGCTCCCAGCCGCGAGCGGCTCGAGGGCGCGCTCCTGCGCTTCCCGTCGGCTTCCTTCGCGACCATCGCCCTGGCCCGCGCCACCCCGCTGCCCGACGCGCCCATCAAGCTGGTGGCGGCCGCGGTGGGCTACCCGGTGCCGTTGTACTTCCTGGCGGTCCTGCTGGGCGCGCTGCCCTACTACTTCGCCATCGCGCTCCTCGGGCGTCTGGTGAAGATCCCTGCCTGGGTGCTGATCGCGGCCGTCGCGCTGATCGCGCTCTTCGTGGCCCTGGATCACCTGCGCCGGCGCGCGCGCGGGAACCCGTGAAGCGCGCCCCCCGCCCGGACCGGGCGCCGCGCCGCCCCGTCGCCGCGCGCGCGGTCGCCGCGGCGGTCGGCGTGGATACCGGTGGCACGTTCACCGACTTCGTCGCCCTGAGCGGCGGGCGGCTGGTCGCGCTCAAGCTCCCCTCGACCCCGCGCGCCCCCGAGCGCGCCGTGCTCGAGGGGCTCGCGCGCCTGGGCACGGTCAGCACCACCCGGGTGCGCCACGGCTCGACCGTGGCGACCAACACGCTGCTCGAGCGCAAGGGCGCGCGGGTCGCGCTCGCCACCACCGCGGGCTTCGAGGACCTGCTCGAGATCGGCCGCCAGGACCGCCCCGAGCTCTATGCGCTGCGCCCCCGGCGGGTCGAGCCGCTGGTGCCCGCCGCCCGGCGCGTCGGCGTGCGCGAGCGGCTCGGGCCCGGCGGCGCGGTGCTGCGCCCGCTGACGCCGGCCGAGGCGACGCGCGCCGCCCGCGCGCTCGCGCGCACGCGGCCGGAGGCGGTGGCGGTGGGCTTCCTGCACGCCTACGCCGACCCACGCCACGAGCGCCGGCTCCGGCGCGCCCTGGCGCCGCTCGGGTTCCCGGTGACGCTCTCCTCGTCGCTCTGCCCCGAGGTGCGGGAATACGAGCGGCTCGCCACCACGGTCACGAACGCCTACCTCATGCCGCGCATCGCGGCCTACCTCGGCGGCCTGGCGCGCGGCACGCCCGCCCACCTCGAGATCGTGCTCTCGCACGGCGGCACCGCGCCGCCCGCCCTCGCCGCGCGCGAGCCCGTGCGCCAGTTGCTCTCGGGCCCGGCGGCGGGGCTGGCCGCCGCCTGGCAGGTGGCGCGGGCCTGCGGCTTCGAGCGCGCGCTCACGCTGGACGTGGGTGGCACCTCGACCGACTGCGCCTACGTCGCGGGCGTCCTGCCCCGCCGGCGCGCCCGCGAGCTGGCCGGCTTCCCATTGTCGTTGCCCGTGCTCGACGTGCACACCGTGGGCGCGGGCGGTGGCTCCATCGCGCGGGTGGACGCGGGCGGGTTGCTCCACGTCGGGCCCGAGAGCGCCGGCGCCGCCCCGGGCCCGGCCTGCTACGGGCACGGCGGGCCCGCCACCGTCGCCGATGCGCTGGTCGTGCTCGGGCGCATCCCGGGCGACCTGCTCGCGGGCAGCGGCCTGGCCCTCGACCGGGCCGCGGCGGAACGCTCGCTCGCGGGACTCGCGCGCGCGCTGGGCCGGCGCGACGCGGTCGAGGCGGCCGAGGGCGTGCTGGCCGTGGCGGACGCGCGCATGGAGGCGGCGCTGCGCCGGGTCTCGGTGGAACAGGCACACGACCCGCGGGGTGCGGCACTGGTCGCCTTCGGCGGCGCGGGCGGGCTCCACGCCTGCGCGCTGGCCGAAGCGCTGGGTGCTTCCGCCGTGCTCTTCCCCGTGCACGCGGGCGTGCTCTCGGCGCTTGGTGCCCTGGCCGGTGGCTCGCGCCGGGAGCGCAGCCGCTCGGTGCTGACGGACGCCCGCGCCCTGCCGGCGCTGGAGCGCGCCTGGCGCGCGCTCGAGCGCGGGGTGCGCTCCGACTTCGCGCCCGCCGAGCGGCGCAGGCTCACGCTCGAGCGCTGGGCCGAGGTGCGGTACCACGGCCAGTCGCACGAGGTGCCGCTGGCCGGCGGGCCCGGTCTGGTCGAGCGCTTTCACCGCGAGCACGAGCGCCGCTATGGCTTCAGCGATCCGGCGCGCGCGGTCGAGGCCGTGACGCTGGAGGTGCGCGGGGCGACGCCCGACGCCTGGGGTCTCGTCGCACGGCTGCGCGCCGGCGCGGCGCGGGTCGCGGGGATGCGGCCCGAGCGGGTGCGGGTGCGCGCGAACGGCCGCTGGCTCGAGGCGCGGGTCTGGCCGCGGCCGGCGTTCCCCCGCGACGCGATCGTGCGCGGCCCCGCCGTCGTCGCCGACGCGGGCGCGACGCTGTGGGTGGCGCCGGGCTGGAGCGCGCGCCTGCACGCGAGCGGCACGGTGCTGCTCACGCGCCGGGGCGCGCGATGAGCGCGCGGCGCGTGGCGCACCCGGGCCGGGGCTTCGACGGCGTGAGCCTGGCGCTCTACCAGGGGCTCTTCGCGGCCTGCGCCGAGGAGATGGGCATCACGCTCATGCGCACCGCGCACTCGCCCAACATCAAGGAGCGGCTCGACTACTCCTGTGCCGTGTTCGACGCGCGCGGCGGGCTGGTCGCGCAGGCCGCGCACATCCCCGTGCACCTCGGCAGCCTGCCGCGCGCGGTCGAGGCGGCGCTCGCCCTCGGGCCCTTCCGGCCCGGCGACACCGTGATCCTGAACGACCCCTATGCCGGAGGCACGCACCTGCCCGACGTGACGCTGGTGAGCCCCGTCTTCCTCGCGGGCCGCCCGGCCGGGGTGCGTGGCCCCGCGCCCGAGTGGGGCAAGAGCGGGTCCGCTCTACGCGGCCCCGCGCCCGAGTGGGGCAAGAGCGGGTCCGCTCAACGCGGCCCCGCGCCCGAGTTCTTCGTCGCGAGCCGGGCGCACCACGCCGACATCGGCGGCGGGGCGCCCGGCTCGATGCCGCTCGCGCGCGAGATCTACGAGGAGGGCCTGCGCATCCCGCCCGTGTTCCTGCAGCGGGGCGGGCGCACCGAGCCGGGCGTGCTCGCCCTGCTGCTCGCCAATGTGCGCACGCCCGGGGAGCGTCGTGCCGACCTCGCGGCGCAGCAGGGCGCCCAGGCCACGGGCGCGCGCCGGCTGGCGGAGTACGCGCGGCGCTGCCGCCCGGCCCGGGCTGCGCGCGGCGGCCCCGGGCAGGGGCCGGGGACTGCGGAGCTGGTGCGCGCGGCGCGCGCGCTCATGGATCACGCCGAGCGCGTGGTGCGCGCCGAGCTGGCGGGGCTGCCGCGCGGGCGCTGGCGCTTCGAGGACGCGCTCGACGACGACGGGCTGGGCTCGGGGCCGGTGCGCATCGCCGTGACGCTGACGCTGGGCCGCGGCCGGGCACGGCTCGACTTCACCGGCTCGAGCCCGCAGGTGCCGGGGCCCGTCAACGCGGTCGAGCCCGTGACCCGCGCCGCCTGCGCCTACGCCCTGCGCTGCGTGCTGGGGGGGGACTGGCCCGTGAACGCGGGCGCGTTCCGCCCGCTCGAGATCGTCGCACCCGAAGGCACGGTCGTGAACGCCCGCCCGCCCGCCGCGGTCTCGGCCGGGAACGTCGAGACCTCGCAGCGCATCGTGGACGTGGTGCTCGGCGCCTTTGCCCGGGCGCTCCCCGGACGCATCCCTGCGGCGAGCGCCGGCACCATGAACAACCTGCTGGTGGGCGGACGCGACCCGCGCACCGGCGAGCCCTTCGCCTACTACGAGACGCTGGGTGGCGGACACGGCGCGGGGCCCGGCTGGGACGGCGCGAGTGCGATGCAGGTCCACATGACCAACACGCGCAACACGCCCATCGAGGCGCTCGAGCACGCCTACCCGCTGCGCGTGCTCGAGACCCGCGTGCGGCGCGGGGGCCCGGCGCGCCGCGCAGGCCGCGGCGGAAACGGGCGCTTCCGCGGGGGGGACGGGATCGTGCGCAGCCTCGAGCTGCTCGCGGAGGCGCGCGTCACGCTGATCACCGAGCGGCGCGCGCGCGGGCCCTACGGCCTGGCGGGTGGCGAGCCGGGGCAGCCCGGGGAGAACCGCGTGCGCGCGAGCGCGGCCGCGCGCTCCTCGCGGGCGTTGCCGGCCAAGGTCCAGGTGGACCTGCCGGCGGGCACGGTCGTCACGGTCGTCTCGCCGGGAGGCGGAGGCTTCGGGAAGCCCCCGCGCCGCGCGGGGCGCCAGGCCGGGCGTGCGCCGGCCCGCGTCCGCCGCCGCAGGTAGCCCGGGCCGGGAGAACGGTCCGTCAGGCTCCGCCCGCCGCGCGCCACAGGCCCGCGACCGCGCGCGCGACCACCCGCCGCGTGAGCGGCGTGGCGTCCGCGGCCGAGATGCGGACCGCGGCCTCGGGCAGCGCGTCGAGGAAGGCATCGTTCTGCAGGCCCACGAGCACCGTCGGGCGTGCGCGGCAAAGTGCGCGCAGGCGCTCGAGCTCCGAGTCCGCCAGCGGCACGCGGCTCGCGATCGCGACGAGCTCGACGCCCGGGGTGCTGCCCGCCGCGGACTCGCCGAGCAGCAGCCCCATGGGCAGGCCCGCGTTCGCGAGGCAGCCGCGGAAACCCGGCCCCTCCAGGCAGTCGGGCGCCTCGACGCGCCACGGTCGCGTGGTCGCCTCGCGCGGCAGCGCGCCGCGGATCACCAGTCCGCGCGTGGCGATGCGCTCCAGCCGCTCCTCCCAGTCCGCCGGGGTGAGGGCCTCGAGCGGCTTCGCCAACTCCTCCGCCGTGGGCTCGGGGCAGGCGCGCTCGAAGGCCTCGAGCCGCTCCGCGGAGGCCTCGAAGTCCACGCGGTCCAGCCGGCCGTCCTCGAGCGCCTCGGCGAGCCCGGCCCGCAGGGCCGGGAGGGAGCCGTCGTCACGCGCGAAGAGGAGCAGGTCGCAGCCCGCCTCGAGCGCGAGCGTGGCCGCCCCGAGGGGCGTGCGCCCGTCGGCCGCGCCCTTCATCTCGAGCGCGTCCGTGATGCAGACACCCGTGAAGCCGAGCGTGCCGCGCAGCAGGCCGCGCACGATCGCGCGCGAGAAGGTCGCGGGCCGCGTGGCGTCCAGCGCGGGATAGAGCACGTGCGCGGTCATCACGGCCGGGGCGCCGCAGGCGCGGAAGGGCTCCAGGTCGCGGTGCTCGAGCGTCGCGCGATCCGCATCGCAGACCGGCAGCGCCAGGTGCGAGTCGAGTGCGGTCGAGCCGTGCCCGGGGAAGTGCTTGAGGCAGCAGGCCACGCCCGCGGCCTGGAAGCCGCGCACCGCCTCCGCGACCCCGCGTGACGCGGCGGCGGCGTCGACGCCGTAGGCGCGCGGCCCGATGACCGGGTTCGCCGGGAGCGCATTCACGTCGGCCACCGGCGCGAAGACCCAGTCCACGCCCAGCGCGCGCAGGCGCTGTCCGGTGACGCGCGCCGCCCACTCGATGTCCCCGGGCTGCGCCCCGCGCGCGAGCAGCGCGGCATTGGGCGGCACCACCAGGTGGCCGCGCAGTTGCGAGACGAAGCCACCTTCCTCGTCCACGGCGATGAAGAGGCGGTACGGCCGCGCCAGCTCGCGCAGGCGCGCGGTCAGCCGCCTCAGGTCCGCGGGGTCGCGGAAGTCGCGCCGGAAGAGGATGACCCCGATGGGCGGGGTCGCGGCGAAGTCCTGCTCCCAGCCGGGCGTGAGGCCGCCCTCCGGGAGCCCGATCATCATGCGGCGCGCGATCGTCCGATGGGCATCCATGCCACGAAAGGTGGGGGAGCGGCGCACGGCTGTCAATCGAGGGGGGCGCCCGCGTTCGGCGGGGTTCACGACTCCTTGACCGGGACCGGTCCGAATCGTTTCCGGAAGTGGTGTCTCCGGCCTTAGACTTACCGCAGGTGTGCCGATGACTCCCCCGCCCAAAGACGACTCTCGAAAGGTGCGCTCGATGGCATTGATGCGTGGCAGACGGATCGGCCCCCTCGTGGCGGCCATGGCGCTGGCGCTGCTGCTGGGCTTCGGCCTCGCGCGGGGCCTGCAGGCGACCGACGACCTGATGACCCAGCTGCACCTGTTCGGCCAGGTGCTGAACGCGGTCCAGCAGAACTACGTCGAGGCGCCCGACAGCGAGAAGCTCATCCGCGGTGCCATCGCCGGCATGCTGAAGACCCTCGACCCGCACTCGGTCTACGTGCCGGCCCAGCGCGCGGAGCGCATGGACGAGGAGTTCCGCGGTGAGTACTCGGGCATCGGCATCCAGTTCGAGCTGCGCGACAACGCCATCGTCGTGATCTCGCCGCTCGAGGGCACGCCCGCGTTCCGGCTCGGGCTGCGCGCGGGCGACCGCATCACCGAGGTGAACGGCAAGCCGCTCGCCCACGGCATCACCAACGACGACGTCTTCAAGCTGCTGCGCGGGCCCGCGGGCAGCACGGTCGAGGTCACCATCGTGCGCGAGGGCGAGCCCGAGCCGATCCGCTTCGCGATCGAGCGCGCCAAGATCCCGATCGAGAGCATCCCCTACGCCTACATGATCCGGCCGGGCGTGGGCTACGTGCGCATCATCCGCTTCTCGGCCACGACCGGCGAGGAACTCGAACAGTCGCTCGCGACCCTGCACGCGGAGGGCATGAAGTCGCTGGTGATCGACCTGCGCTCCAATTCGGGCGGGCTGCTCAACCAGGCGGTGGAGGTGCTCGACCAGATCGTGCCCAGCGGCAAGCTGCTGGTCTACACGCGGGGCCGCATCCCCACCGCGAACGCCGACTACCGCAGCGCCGACCGGCCCCGCATCACCACCGACGAGCCGCTCATCGTGCTCGTCGACCACGGCAGCGCCTCGGCCTCCGAGATCGTGGCGGGCGCGGTGCAGGACCTGGACCGCGCCCTGGTGGCGGGCACCAACTCGTTCGGCAAGGGACTGGTCCAGAACCAGATCTCACTGGGCCCGGGCGGGAGCCAGGGCAAGCTGCTGCTCACCATCGCCAAGTACTACACGCCGAGCGGGCGGCTCATCCAGCGCGACTACGCGGGCAAGGACCAGCAGGAGTACCGCGAGGAGG
>Ga0315276_10006658_pt1 | contig 10656 bp, 9 predicted proteins | sample YL17G05_0_MG_FD_204542 | JGI IMG/M metagenome (GOLD analysis project Ga0315276, IMG submission 204542) | Sediment microbial communities from Yellowstone Lake, YNP, Wyoming, USA - YL17G05_0 | ecosystem: Environmental > Aquatic > Freshwater > Lake > Sediment | place: USA: Wyoming | collected... | reverse complement strand
ACCGTGGTGATGCCCAGGAGCTCCAGCTCCGGGCGCGCGAGGGCGAGCGTGATCGCGAGCGCGTCGTCGTGGCCGGGGTCGCAGTCGAGGATGATCGGGCGCGGATTCATGCGCGGGAGTATGCGTCACGGGTCTTGCGTTGGGGTAGCATGCTGACAGAGCCGCCGGGCCTCAGGAGGAGAACCGACCGGCGTGCGGAATACGTGAGCCCCGCGTGGCTCACCAGGAGGAACCATGCAGAAACGCGCTGGACTTGGCCTCGTCGCGGGCCTCGCCATCATCGTCGCCGCCTGCGGCGGCGGCGCCACCACCGCCCCGTCGGTCGCCCCGTCGGTCGCCCCGTCGGTCGCCCCGTCCGTTGCTCCGTCCGTTGCTCCGTCGGTCGAGCCGACCGCCGCTCCGCCGCAGTCCGATCTGAAGATCGGCGTCGTCACCGACATCGGCACCCTGAACGACAAGGGCTACAACGAGTACAGCTACAAGGGCGCCGTCGCCGGCGCCGAGGCGATCGGCGCGCCGGCTCCGCAGTCGACCGTCCCGAAGGACGCGTCCGAGTACGCCGCGGACATCCAGGCGTTCGTCGACCAGAAGTACAACATCATCGTCACCGTCGGCTTCAACCTGACCGCCGACACGGTGAAGGCGGCCAAGGCCAATCCGACCATCAACTTCGTCGGCGTGGACCAGTCGCCGGTGTGCGTCACGCCGGAGGGCGCCCCCGACAGCAAGTTCGAGTGCAAGGGCGACGCCAAGACCCTCCTGCCGAACTACACGTCGGTCTACTTCGAGGAGGACCAGGCCGGCTACCTCGCCGGCATCGTGGCCGCCTACGCCTCCAAGACGGGCTCCATCGGCGCCATCGGCGGCACGACGCTCTGCGCGCCGTGCGTCCGCTACATCCAGGGCTACGAGCTGGGCGCGAAGTCCATCAAGCCGGACATCAAGGTGAGCTCCGCCTACGTCACGAACGACTTCTCGGCGGCGGCGTTCAACGACCCGGCCGGCGGCAAGGCGTTCGCCCAGACCTTCATCAAGGCCCACGGGACGGACGTCCTCTTCCAGGTCGCGGGCAAGACGGGCAACGGCGTCCTTGAGGCAGCCTGCGCCGCGAAGATCTACGGCATCGGCGTCGACGTCGACCAGTTCGTGTCGATCGGCGCTCCCAACAACGCGTGCATCATCACGAGCGCGGAGAAGCGCGTCGAGACGGCGGTCAAGCTGGCCGTCGTCGGGATCTCCGAAGGCAAGCTGGCAGCCGGTGACGTCCTGTTCAACGCCGCCAACGACGGCATCGGCGTGTCCCCCTTCCACGACAGCGCCAGCATGTTCGGGCCCGAAGTCCAGGCTTCCCTGGACAAGGCGCTCGCGGGCATGAAGGATGGCACCCTCAAGACCTGCCCTGACCCCGGCTGCGGGGTCTACACCCCCTAGCATCGTCTCGCAGCAGTGATCCGACGGGCCGGCCGCTTGGGGTCGGCCCGTCGGCAATTCCCCCTGGCCGCGCCCGCCGGAGCACAGCCATGACGGAACCCACGGGAACGACGCTCGCGCCGGCCCTCGAGATGCGCGGAATCACGAAGCGCTATCCGGGGGTGGTGGCCTGCGACGGCATCAACCTGCAGGTGCGACCGGGCGAGATCCACGCCCTGCTCGGCGAGAACGGCGCCGGCAAGACGACGCTCATGAACGTGCTCTACGGGCTCGCCGCCCCGGACGAAGGCGAGATCCTCCTCGACGGCAGATCGGTCCAGATTGCCGGGCCGTCCGATGCGATCGCCCGTGGCATCAACATGGTGCACCAGCACTTCATGCTGGTGCCCGTCCTGACGGTGGCCGAGAACATCCTCCTGGGCGAGGAGACGATGGCCAACCCGGTCTTCCTCGACCGGAAGGAGGCGCATCGGCGCATCGCCGAGCTGGGCCGGCGCTTCGGGTTCGAGATCGATCCCGACGCCAAGGTCGGCTCGCTGTCGGTCGGCTGGCAGCAGCGGGTGGAGATCCTCAAGGCGCTCTACCGCAACGCCCGGATCCTGGTCCTCGACGAGCCGACGGCCGTGCTGACCCCCCAGGAGACGGAGGAGATCTTCGCCGTCCTCCGCAGGCTGGCCGCGGAAGGCCACAGCATCGTCTTCATCAGCCACAAGCTGTACGAGGTCCTCGAGATCGCGGACCGGATCACCGTCATCCGGCGCGGCCGCGTCGTGGGCGAGCGACGCCCGGCCGAGACCAACGAGGACGACCTGGCCGAGCTGATGGTCGGCCGCGAGGTGCAGCTCACGGTGGATCGCGGGACGTCGCATCCGGCTGCGCCGACGCTCCACGTCAGCGGGCTCGCGGCCAGCGATGACCGTGGCCACCCGATGGTGAAGGGCGTCGATCTGGAGGTGCGGGCCGGCGAGATCTTCGGGATTGCCGGCGTGGCCGGCAACGGGCAGGACGAGCTGGTCGAGGCGATCGTCGGCATGCGCCGGCCGACGGCCGGCAGCGTCACCCTCGACGGCGTCGACGTCACCGGGCGCTCGCCGCGCGGCATGAACGAGGCCGGAGTCTCCTACGTGCCCGCGGACCGCCACCGCTTCGGGCTGATCCTCTCGTTCCCCGTCTCCGACAACCTGGTTCTGACCAGCTACTACCGGAGCCCCTACGCGCGGGGCATCCTCCGCCAACGGGAGGCGATCGATCGCGACGCGGCGTCGGCGATCGCTCGCTACGACATCCGGACTCCGTCGGCAAACGTCGACGCCGGCACGCTCTCGGGCGGCAACCAGCAGAAGGCGGTGGTGGCGCGGGAGTTCGACCGTGACCTCAAGCTCCTGGTCCTGGACCAGCCGACGCGGGGGCTGGACGTCGGGAGCATCGAGTTCATCCACCGGCAGGTGATCGCGAAGCGCGACGCGGGAACGGCCGTGCTGCTGGTGTCTGCGGAGCTCGACGAGGTCCTGGAGCTGTCCGACCGGATCGGGGTGATGTACGGAGGGCAGATCGTGGCCGTGATCGACGGGCCCACGGCCGACAAGAACGCGGTCGGCTTGCTGATGGCGACCGGCGGTGCCGAGCGCGACCCGGCGGCCGCCGCCGAGGAAGCCGCCGGATGAGCGCCTCGACCCCGTCCGCCCCTCGTCCGCAACCCGGCCTTGTCGCGCGCGCCTGGGCCAGGCTGGCGATCCCGCTGGTCGTGACCGTCCTCGCGGCCCTCGTCGGAGCCGCGATCATCCTCGTCTCCGAGCTGCTCGTGCCGGGGGTGGAGTTCAGCTGGACCCTCCCGATCACCGCCTACCAGGCGCTGCTGGAGGGAGCGCTCGGCAGTCCTGAAGCCATCGTCTCGACCCTCGCGAATTCGGCGCCCCTGGTGTTCGGCGGCCTCGCCGTCGCCTTCGCCTTCAAGGCCGGCCTCTTCAACATCGGCGTCCAGGGCCAGTTCCTGCTGGGAGCGCTGGGCGCGGTGATCGTCGGCGTCTGGGTCGCCGATTGGCCCCCGATCCTGGCGATCCCGCTGGCAACCCTCGCAGGCATCGCGGCCGGCGCCGCCTGGGGCTTCATCCCGGGCTTCCTCAAGGCCGTCTCCGGCGCCCACGAGGTCGTCAGCACGATCATGCTCAACTACATCGCGGTCGCCCTCCTGGCGGCCCTGGTCAGTGGGCCCCTCAAGGTGCCGGGCTCGCCGTCGCCGGTCACCTTCGACGTCGGCAACGCCGCCTGGCCGGTCATCCTGGGGCGGATCGGCCACATCGGGATCATCCTGGCACCCCTGGCGGCTGCCTTCGTGTGGTGGCTGCTGCGCCGCACCACCTGGGGCTTCCAGGTGCGGGCCGTTGGCGCGAACCCGGACGCCGCGCGCTACGCCGGCATGCGGACGAAGCGGATCACGATCGGGACCATGGCCTTCAGCGGCGCCCTGGGCGGCCTCGCCGGGACCTGCGTCCTGCTGGGGGTCACCCACACGATGACGTCCGGGTTCGGCACCACGGTCGGCTTCGACTCGATCGCGGTGGCCCTCCTGGCCGGCTCCGAGCCGCTCCTGGTCCTGCCCGCCGCCCTGCTGTTCGGTGGCATGCGCGCCGGCGCGGGCCTCATGCAGATCAAGGCCGGGATCCCGGTCGAGCTGGTGGACGTGCTGCAGGCGGTGATCCTGCTCTTCCTCGTCGCCAGCCCGGTCCTGCGCCGGCTGCTGCACCTGAACACCGCGCGGAACGAACCCGCCACCCCCCGCGCGACCAACATGGTCCCGGACGTGCCCGTCTGATGGACCTCACGCCGCTCCTCGACGGGCTCTACGGGATCCCGCTCCTGGGGATCCTGTTCCAGGCGATCGGCTATCTCGTGGCCGCCATCCCGTCGAACGGGTCGAACATCCTGAACCAGGCGACGCCGCTCGCGCTTGCCGCCCTGTGCGGCGTCGTCTGCGAGCGCTCCGGCGTCGTCAACATCGGCATCGAGGGCACGATGCTGATCAGCGCCTTCACGGCCTGGGTCGTCGGCATCGCGGTCAACCCGATGTTCGGCAACCCCGCCCCGGGCCCGGTGTTCGGGGCGACGCTCCCGTTGCTCATCTGCGTGGTGGCGGCGGTCGCGGTCGCCATCCTCGTGTCCGCCCTGCACGCGTGGCTCACGATCTCGCTGCGCGCCAACCAGATCATCAGCGGCACGATCATCAACATCTTCGCCTTCGGGATCACCGGCTACCTCGACCAGCTGATCTCGAAGTCGTCGCCGGCCGGCGCGGGATCGTTCATGGCGTTCACCCCGCCGGAGGCGCTGGTCAACCTCCCCGTCGTGGGCTGGATCTTCGCGATGTTCCTGAACCAGGGCCCGCTCGCCATGTCCATGATCATCCTGGTCATCGGGCTCCAGATCTGGCTGTTCCGCTCCCGCTGGGGCCTGCGGACCAGGGCCGTCGGAGAGCACCCACGGGCCGCCGAGACGGTCGGCATCGACGTGCTCCGCCTCCGCTTCCGGAACGTCCTCATCGGCGGCGTCTTTGCCGGCCTGGCCGGAGCCTGGCTGACCATCGAGGCCACGAACTCCTTCCAGATCGGGATGACTGCCGGGCGCGGCTTCATCGCCCTCGCGGCCATGATCATGGGTCGCTGGACCCCGCTCGGCGCCTTCGGTTCCGCCATCCTCTTCGCCGTCTTCGTCCAAGTCAGCCAGCTGATCAAGATCGCCCCGCCGGAAGGCGACCTCGGGACGATCATGGGCTCGGTGCCGGCCCAGCTGTGGGATGCCCTGCCCTACATCCTGACCATCGTGATCCTCGCCGGCGTGGTCGGCCGAAGCATCCCGCCGGCCGCGGACGGCCAGCCGTACGAGCGGGAGGCCGCCGCGTAGTGGCCTCCGCCCATCCGGCGCCGGCGGACGGGCTCGACCCGGGGCTGCCCGCCGCGCTTGGCTACCTGCCGTCCGACCCCGCGTTCGTCGCAAACCCCTACCCGACGTTCGCGCGCCTCCGCGAGGCAGCCCCGGTCGCCTACGACGCGGCGACGAACCAGTGGCTCGTTGCGCGCCACGCGGACGTCAGCGCGCTCCTGCGGGATCGGCGCCTGGGCCGGTCGTACGGCCACCTGGCCACCGACGAGGAGTTCGGCCGGACCCCGCCGCCGGCGTGGCAGGCGCCCTTCACGGAGTCGCAGCGGGCCCAGCTCATCGACATGGAGCCGCCCGATCACACCCGCCTGCGGCGCCTGGTCAGCACCGCGTTTACTCCGCGCACCGTCGAGGGGATGCGGCCGTTGATCGGCGAGATCGTGGATGGGCTGGTGGGCGCGGCGGCGGGCCGCGGCACGTTCGACCTGCTGGCCGACGTCATCGAGCCGCTGCCCGTCACGGTGATCGCCGCGATGCTCGGCATCCCCGCGTCGGATCGCCAGTTGCTGCGCCCGTGGTCGGCGGACATGACGATGATGTTCGAGCTCGACGCGACCGAGGCCGACCAGCGCCGGGCCGTGCAGGCGACGGTCGAGTTCACGGCCTACGTGCGGGACCTGGTCCGGGCGCGCAGCGCGGCGCCCGCCAACGACCTGCTCAGCGAGCTGGTGGGCGTGGCGGAGGGTTCGGATCGGCTCACCGAGGATGAGCTGATCGGGACGGCGATCCTTCTCCTCAACGCCGGGCACGAGGCGTCGGTGAACGGGGCCGGCAACGCCTGGCGGACGCTCTTCCTCCATCCCGACGCCCTCGCACGGCTGCGGGCGGACCCGACGCTGGTGGCAAGCGCCGTGGAGGAGCTTCTCCGCTTCGACACGCCGGCCCCGATGTTCGAGCGCTGGGTTCTCGACGAGATCGAGGTCCAGGGAGTGCGCATCCCCCGCGGCCAGGAGGTGGCCCTCCTCTTCGCGTCGGCGAACCGCGACGAGGCGGCATTCCCGGATGCCGACGTCGTGCATCTCGATCGCAGTCCCAACCCGCACCTGACGTTCGGTGCCGGGATCCACTTCTGCCTGGGGGCGCCGCTCGCCCGCCTCGAGCTGCAGGTGCTGTTCCGCGCGCTCGTCGAGCGGATGCCGACCCTCGAGCTGACGGCCGCGCCGGTCTTCAAGCCACGCTTCATCCTGCGCGGCGTGGAGGCGCTGCCGGTCCGGCTGCGCTGAGTCGGCTCGGCCGGCCGCGCCGCGCGCCGCCCGGGCGTCAGGTGCGGATCGGGTAGCGACCGACCCTCATCGCCTCGTCCACCATCGCCAGGATGTTCTCGGGCGGCACCTCGTTCATGATCGTGTGGACGGCGGCCAGCAGGTAGCCGCCGCCCGGGGCAAGCGCGCCGATCACCCGGCGAACCTCGGCCCGGACCTGGTCCGGCGTGCCGTCCGGCAGGACGCGCTTCGTGTCGATCGCGCCGCAGAACGAGAGTCGCTCGCCGTAGCGGCGCTTCAGCGCCCCTAGGTCGGCCAGGCCGCCCGTCGACGTCTGGACGGGATTGAGGACGTCGATCCCGATGTCGACGAAGTCGTCGAGCAGGGCCGACACGTCGCCACAGGAGTGGAAGAGGACCCTGGCCCGGGTGCGCTCCCGGATGAAGGCGATGTACTCGGCGTGGATCGGCTTGAGGATGCGCCGGTACATGGCGGGCGACATGAGCAGGCTCTGCTCGGTCCCCAGGTCGTCGCCGATCTTGATGATGTCGACGTTCGGCCCGAGGGCGTCGAGGAAGTGGCCCATGAGGCGCGTGCACAGCGCGGCGATGCGGCGCAGGAGTGCCTCCGCGAACTCGGGCTCCAGGGCCAGGTTGGTCAGGAAGTGCTCCAGGCCCTGCATGGCGTAGGCGCGCTCGAGGGGGAACAGGAGCCACGGCGTGGCCATGACCGCGAAGTCGCTCTCGGCCCGGATCCGCGCCGCCGCCTCGTGGACGTGGGCCACCCGGGAGGGATCGTCCATGTCCGGCCACGGGTAGCGCTCGATCGCGTCGAAGGTGGTGGCCTCGGCGAGCGGATGGATGCCCGGGAACCACGTCCCGTCGTCGAGCTCGACCTGACCGCTGCCCCAGTCGTCGATGAATGGGGCGTGGGGCGGCCGGCTCCCGTGCCGCTCGCGAAGCCATGTTGGAAACGCGTCGAAGACCGGCCGAACGTCCGTCCCGAGGCGCTCGAGGATCGCCTCCGTGGGATGTGCCGTCCCCAGCTCCGGCCAGTCGTAGATGTAACGGTCGCCGGGCTCGAGGCCGAGGATCGCGGCCAACCTGCGGTACGGGACCGCCTTGATGCCGGTCGCGTTGCTGACGCCGACGACGATCGGCACGCGGTCGGGCTCACGGTGCTCGAGGGCGGTCATGACGCGCTCCCTCGGAGTCATTGCCACGAGACGACCTCCGTACACCGACGATCCTGCGGGCTCGCCGGTAGTATGGGTGATCGAACCGCGGCTCGGCGACCGGCCGACAGGGGGCGGCGCGGGCTCGGCACGGGGTCACACCATCCGAATGGACCGCGCGGATCGCGCCCGGATCGCCGCGCTGCTCGACTTGCAGGAAGGCCACGGCCCGGTCCCGGTCCTCGACGACGCCGCCATCGCCGCGCTCCTGCGGTCGCGGCCACGGGTGGCCGTCGTCGGCGCGTCCGACCGTCCGGGGCGCCCGTCGCGGGAGGTCTTCCTGGCGCTCCGCCGCGGGGGGATCGACGCCGTCCCGGTGACACCGCGCTTCGCAGTGGTCGGCGGAGCCACTGCCTACCCCGACCTCGCCGCCGCGGTGGCGGCCACCGGCGCGTTCGAGGTCGTCGACGTCTTCCGACGCTCCGAGAAGTGTCCGGCCCATGCGCAGGAGGCGGTTGCTGCCGGCGCCCGCGTCCTGTGGCTGCAGCTGGGCATCGTCAGCTGGGAGGCAGCCCGGATCGCGGCCGCGGCCGGACTCAGCGTCGTGATGGACCGCTGCCTCTCGGTCGAGCTCGGCCGGCTTCGCACATGAGATGCCCCCACGCCTGCGCAGCCTCGGCGACTGCGGCCGACGGCGGGAGAGGCGCCCTCAGCCGAGGGCGAGGACGAACCCGACCACGACGAGGGCCGCGCCGAGGGTCGCGACCGCGGCCCACGTGCGGGCCTCACGGCGAAGCATCGCCATCGCGACCGAGGCGCCGGTCTTGTCCTCCGCGGCCGACGAGGGCCCGCCCCGCCAGGCGCGATAGCGGGCCGCGTTGTCGTCCTGCGCCTTGAGCCCCTGGTAGCGACGCCACGGGCCGCGGGCACGCGCGAAACCGAGGGCGAAGAGAACGACACCGCCGACGACGAGCGCGTACCCGAGGAGACTCACGGGGAACCCTCGCCTGCCCCGCCCGGCAACCCCAGCCGCTCGCGGAGGCCCGCCCCGACGAGGGCCGCGTTGGCCTGGCCGCGCGACGCCTTCATCGCCTGGCCCACCAGGAAGCCGACCGCCTGGGCCTTGCCGGCCCGGTAGTCCGCGACGGCGGCCGGGTTCGCCGCGATCACCTCGTCCACGAGGCGGTCCACGGCGCCGGCATCGGAGATCTGGGCGAAGCCCCGGGTTGCGACGATCGCGGGCGCGGGTGCGCCGCTCGCGATGTGCTCGGCCACGACCTCCTTCGCATTCGGCCGGGAGAGCCGCCCGGCGAGCACCTCGCCGAGGACGTGGGCGAGCGAGGCGGCGTCGGCCCGCCCGGCGAGGCCGGCAGCCGTTCGGGCGGCCGTCTCCTTCAGGGCTCGCCCGTAGTCGCCGGTCACGAGGTTCGCGATCTCCTTCGCCGGCAGGCCGGGGCCGGCGGCCCGGATCGCCTCGAAGGCGACCGCCATCGCGTCATCGTTGACGAGGACCGCGGCGTCGTACGGGGAAAGGCCCAGCTCGCCGACGTAGCGCGCCCGGCGCGCCGCCGGCAGCTCCGGGAGCGCGGACAGCAGCGCCTCCAGCCACGCCGGGTCCAGGTGGAGCGGCGGCAGGTCGGGCTCGGGGAAGTAGCGGTAGTCGTCCGACGACTCCTTGCCCCGCATGAGGTACGTCGTGCCCGTGGTGTCGTCCCAGCCGCGCGTCTCCTGGCGAAGCGACTCCCCGGCGTCGAGGGCCGCCGCCTGGCGCTCGATCTCGAAGGCGATCGCGTGCTCCACCGCCCGGAGCGAGTTCATGTTCTTGACCTCGGTCCGGGTGCCGAACGGCGCGGTCCCGCGGGGCCGGAGGGAGACGTTCGCCTCTACGCGCATCTGCCCGTTCTCCATCTCGGCGTCGGAGACGTCGATCGTCCGCAGCAGCAGCCGCAGCTCCTCGGCGTAGCGGCGGGCCTGCTCGGCGGTCCGGATGTCGGGCTCGGTGACGATCTCCATGAGGGGCACGCCGGCGCGGTTGAAGTCGACGAGACTGACCCGCCGGCCGTCCGGCCCGGCGGCATGGACGAGCTTGGCCGTGTCCTCCTCGAGGTGGGCCCGCGTGATCCCGATCCGGAAGGGGCCCTCGGACGTGTCGATCGTCAGCGACCCGTTCGACGCCAGGGGCAGCTCGAACTGGCTGATCTGGTAGCCCTTCGGGAGGTCGGGGTAGAAGTAGTTCTTGCGGTCCCAGCGGGTGGCGGGCGGGACCGTCGCCCCCATCGCGAGGCCGGTCGTCAGGACGTGCTCGACCGCGGCGCGGTTGATCGTGGGCAGGACGCCGGGCAGGGCCAGGCAGACCGGGCAGGTGTGCGTGTTCGGGGCCGCGTCGGCCGGCGGCACGGCACAGGCACAGAACATCTTGCTCGCGGTCCGGACCTGGCAATGCACCTCGATCCCGATGACCGCCTCGTAGCGTTCGAGGGGAGGGGCCGTGGCGCTCACCCGGAGCCTCCGTGCGTCAGCGCCACGAAGCGGCCGATTCGCCCCAGGGCCTTTTCGAGCTTCTCGTAGCTCGTCGCGTAGCACATCCGGACGTGCCCGGCACCCGACGGACCGAACGCGCTGCCCGGAACCGCGGCCACGTGCTCCTCCGCGAGCAGCCGCTCGACGAACGCGTTGTCGTCGAGGCCGGTCGAGGTGACGCGAGGGAAGGCGTAGAAGGCGCCGCGCGGCTCGAAGGTCGCGAGGCCCAGGGCGTTGAGGCCGTCCACGATCAGGCGCCGGCGCCGGTCGTACTCGGCGCGCATCGCTTCCACGTCCGCGTCGGCGGTCGTGATCGCCGCCAGCGCCGCATCCTGGGCCGTCGTCGGGGCGGACATGATCCCGTACTGGTGGACCTTCACGATCCCCTCGAGGATC
>Ga0315276_10006652_pt1 | contig 10659 bp, 11 predicted proteins | sample YL17G05_0_MG_FD_204542 | JGI IMG/M metagenome (GOLD analysis project Ga0315276, IMG submission 204542) | Sediment microbial communities from Yellowstone Lake, YNP, Wyoming, USA - YL17G05_0 | ecosystem: Environmental > Aquatic > Freshwater > Lake > Sediment | place: USA: Wyoming | collected... | reverse complement strand
CATCCATAAATGTTATTGTTAATGTTTTTATTAAAATAGCACCGAGCCCTGCACCTAAGAAAATACCAATCCCATTTAATAAGTTGTAATATGAAAGTGCTAATCCTCTTTTTTGAGGTGATACAGAATCATAAATAAAATTTCCTGCAGCTAGATTAAATCCTGCCCAAGCTATGCCCCCGATTAGAGCAGGACTTAGAATTAGATAAATTAGTGAAGGAGAAATTAGCCATAAAAAAGGATATATTGCTATAAATATAATAGTTAACTTCATAACCTCATAATTTCCATATTTATCAGCAAATCTCCCCCATTGTTTTATTGCTAATAATCCAAAAAAGATTTGTGAAAGCGTAACTGCCATAAAAGTTAAGTAACTAAAATTTAAGTTTCTTAGCATATAAACTGCAAAAAATGGGCTTGCTATGCAAACTGTAAAATCCATTAATGTTCTGAACAATACATATCTCCCAAAATTATTTTCAGGAGCTTTTTTAATAAACTGCCAAAGAGTAAAATAATCTCCTTTTTTTAATTTTAATTTTGGTTCATATTGTTTTTTAAAATATTGTCTTGAAATAAATCTAGCAATCATAGCTATAAAAAATAATATGATAAATCCGAATATAATCTGTCCTTGTTTTTTTAAAAAATCTAAGAAAAATGCAGCTATAATAGTAAATATTATTGAAACAAAGCCTAAAATAAAATTTCTTTTTGAAAACCATTTTCCTCTATAATCTTCATCAACTAAATCTCCTGTCCAAGAAAACCAGGCAGGGCTTGTTATATTCGCTATTATTACATATAATGAAAAAAACAGCAATAATAATAAAGGCAAGAGAGAAGTTAAAATTCCTTTATAATATAAAAGTGCAATTAAAATCAATGGAATCCATGTTAATGCTTCGTAAAATGTTGCTGTTAATATAATTTTTTTTCTTTTATATTTTTCAATTAATCTTGAACTAAGCCACTGGCTTATAGGCCCAACTAATCCAGAAATAGAACTAATCATCCCAATTAAGAAATTACTTGAATTAATTGCAATTGCAAAAGGAGTTATATAATAATCTCCTAAAGATGTTTTGATTGATGTAAAACAACCTTCTTTTATAGAAAGCCTTCTTGCTTTATGCCTTAATTCAATTTTTCTTTTAGATTGTTTTTTTGAAACCATTTTTCCCTCTTTTTTATAATTAAATTTTATTTATAATATTAAATTTGTTCATTTTTGCAGATAAGTTGATTAAGGTTAAGATTATTAACAATCGCTTAAAATATGTTTTTAAGATTATTGATAAGTTTTCCTCTTTTTATTTAAACAGTTATTATGATTAATAAAGGTTTTGAAAAGGGAAAAGATATACCTGCCCAGTAATCCATAAGAAGAATTATAGTCTATGTATCATCATTAATTTAAGAAGCAATTTCAATCAATTGATGCTTATTTAATGCTCTTCCAATTAACACGCTTTCCAGTTCTAATAATTTTTTGACTATCTGATTTTTAGAATTTAATGTGTAAAGTTTTGTCTTTCCAAATTTTCTTGTTACTATTACAATCTCTTGCTCTTCAATCTGCTTCCAGCATTTAAATAAAGAAGCCCTTGAAATTCCAGCTCCTTCTATTATGTCTTTCTTGGTTAAATCCATTCCTTTATTTTCAATCAAGAAATCTACAATTTTAAAAATAGGGTTTTCTCCTAAAAATTTTATTAAAAGTGATTTTTCCATAAATTTAAGTAAATAGAAAAGTATATAAACTTAACTGTTCAAAGTATATTTATATAGACTTTTAAAAGAGGTGCAAAATGTGGACAGATGAAGAAATAAAAGGGAAGATTTTGCATAAATTAACCCGTTTAGGAAAGTTCAGTCATAGCCATACTTCAATAGATAATTTACCAAAAGGTTTCCCTCCTGAAATAAGAGGAAGAGTAAAAGATATGTCAAAAGAACTTAAAAAAGAAGGAATACTTTTCAGCAAACCAACAGGTTATGGAGAAGAAGTTTCAATAAATCCGCAAAATAGAGAAAAAATTATATTTTATATAGATAAATTTTTAGAAAAGGAATAAGGCATGCCCACACCGAAAAGGAAAGATTTTCTGTCAATTCACTAATCTTTTCTCTTAATATTACTGCAAGGATAAGTTTCAGCCAATATCTAAGAGGTTTTTGCTTTATTTTCCTAAGTTAAAGTTATAATTAATGCAAAACCAAAAATTATATAAACCGCTTTTATATAAAGTTATCATGGAAGAAATAGTAAAAATCCCAAGAGAAGAATATAAAAAAATGATTCAAGAACTAGCAAGATTAAGAAATTTACAAGAGATAGATTTTGATGTAGAAAGGCAAGTTCAAGAAGGACTAGCTGACTTAAAAGAAGGAAAAATAATAAGATTAGCTTAATTATTTTCTTAATAATTCTAGTAAATATTTTCTATACTCATTTATTCTTAAAAGTATAGAATTGATGGTTTTCTGTTGTGTTTTTTTATCACTTATAGCAACAATTAGCACTGCTTGCAAATCTTCAAAAACCAAATAATAAAATCTCTTTTCCCTTAACCTTTTTTCTCTAAGAACTTTTATTTGTAATTGGTCTCCAACAAAAGGATTTTCAGTTAATTGTAATATAATTCTTTGGATTTCTTCTCTTTCTGTTTTAGATAATTTTACAATAATTTTCTGATAAAGTGAAGGAAGTGTATAAACAGCATAAGCCATTATTTATTAAAAATAAAGATATATAAAAGACTTTAGTTTTTGAAGAGCGCCCTGACTGAGAATTAAACTTACTATGTACTTTATGCGGCTTGCGGGAATTGAACCCGCGCAACGACCTTGGGAAGGTCGTGTCATGCCACTAGACCAAAGCCGCATGTTTTTATTAAAATGATTAGGTTTATTAATATTCTTTTTGTGGAGTATTTAGGAGTATTGAAATGGCAAAGAAGAAGTTTTATGTAACCACACCCATATATTACCCAAATGATATTCCTCATGTTGGGCATGCATACACAACAATAGCTGCAGATATCTTAGCAAGGTGGCATAAACTAAAAGGGGAAGCTGTTTTCTTTTTAACAGGAACAGATGATCATGGAAAAAAAATTGCAAGAGCAGCTGAAAAAGCAGGGCTTGATCCAAAGAAATTCACAGATTCTTTAATCCCAAAGTTTAAAGAGGCTTGGAAAAAACTTAATTTAGAATATGATAGGTTTATAAGAACAACTGACAAAGATCATGAAAAAATTATCCAAGAAATGCTACAAAAAGTTTATGATAAAGGAGATATCTATAAGGGGGAGTATGAGGGATATTACTGCGTTGGGTGTGAGGCTTATTACACTGAAAAAGACTTAGTAAACGGAGAATGCCCTATACACAAAACTAAAATAGAAAAATTAAAAGAAGAAAGTTATTTTTTCAAGCTTTCAAAATATGAAAAACAGCTTTTAGAACTTTATAAAAAACGCCCAGAATTTATTTTACCTGATAATAGAAGACAAGAAATAATTAATAGAGTAAGTGAAGGGTTGAAGGATTTGTCTATCTCAAGGACAAGCTTTAATTGGGGGGTTCAGTTGCCTTTTGATAAAAAACATGTTTGTTATGTTTGGTTTGATGCTTTATTTAATTATTATTCTGCAACAAGGCAGAAAGGAAAAGAGAAATTTTGGCCTGCTGATGTTAATTTAATAGGCAAAGATATTTTATGGTTTCATACTGTTTATTGGCCTGCTTTTTTAATATCTGCGGGAATTTCTATTCCAACAACAGTTTTTGCGCATGGATGGTGGACATTTGACAAAGAAAAAATCTCTAAATCAAGAGGAAAAGTTATTAATGTTGATGAGCTTGTAGGAATTGCAGGAGTTGATTCTGCAAGGTATTTTTTATTTAGAGATGCTGTTTTTGGCGAAGATGGAGATTTTTCAGAAAAAACATTAATTGATAAGAATAATAATGAATTAGCAAACAAGTTAGGGAATTTAGTTTCAAGAGTTTCGACTCTTGCTGAAAAATATGGAATTTCTAAATGTGAGGATAAGTTATTGAAAAAATTAAAATTAAAAGAAATTGAAGAATATATTAATAATTATGAGTTAGACAAAGCATTAAATGAGATTTTTGCATTTATTGATATTTGCAATGAATATGTTCAGAATAAAAAGCCATGGGAAACTCATGACAAGAAAGTATTATATGAGCTTGTAGACAGTATTAAGGCAATTGCAATTTTATTATGGCCTTTTATTCCTTCAACAAGCGAGAAAATTGCAAAAGAATTCAATTTTAAGATTAAGTTTAAGGAGATTGAAAAGCCTATTGCTGTGAAAAAGATTAAAAAAAGCGAGATATTGTTTAAGAAGATTGGATGAAAATTAAAAATAAACCACAAACTGTTTTAAGAGAATTATTTGGCAGTATGAAATTTGGTAATTCTAAAAAATTATTAAAAGAAATTAGAAAAGAACTCAAAACGAATTTTAAGAATGTTAAGCTTAAGAAATCAAAAAATTGATTCAAGAAAATTGAAGAAAAGAAAGATTTAAATTTCAGCACGGGCGTTTAGCTAACCTTATTCCCCAACTCTATTGCACCATCTGGTTGAAGAAGTTTTATTTCAGAATGGTCTTCATTTGATACTGCAAGAACCATCCCCTGGCTTTTTATTCCCTTTATTGTTCGTGGTTCAAGATTTGTAAAAACAATAATCCTTTTTCCGATTAATTCATCTTTTCTATAATTTTGTTTTAATCCTGCAACTAATGTTCTTGTTTCTGTTCCTAAATCTATTTTTAATTTATATAATTTATCTGCATTAGGAATATCTTCAACTTCAAGAATCTCTGCATTTCTTAAGTCAATTTTCTCCCAGTCTGAAAATGAAACTGTTTCTTTTGGCATGATAATTAATATTTAATTTTATTTATAAATCTTATTAAATGTTTAGTTTTTTGCTCTTTCTCTTGCAGAACTTAACTCTTGTCTAATATGTTTATAAACAGATTCTGGCAAGTCTTTTTCTGAAATGATGGGCAGTTTTCCTGTTAATAATAATTTTTTAGGATCTTTACTTTCCTTTGACATTAAAGAAAAAACATTATCCCAGAAATTAACCATTAAAGATTTTAGTTTTCCATTATTATCCACACAGATTACAGGACTTTTTAATAATGCATCAGGAGCAGGCCCAAAATAAACACTTTTATCTTTAATATAAACAGGCTCATTAGCTAAGAAATACCCATGATCTAAGGTAGCATTAGGAATAATGTGCTCCTTTTTTGCCCCCCTGAAATCAAAAAGTTTTATTTTTATTCCTGAGTTTGGTGTGCTTCTAATAGAGTAGATATATCCAGAGTATAAATTAATTATATTCTTGAAATCTTTAGGAGAGTAAATAGCAGGGCTCCATAAAACTCCATCTAAACATCCTTTAAAACAATGAGAAAGATTTAGATGCTTAAGTCTAGAATCTGCATACTCTAGTCTAGATTCTGCTTTTAACCCAGCAAGCTCATCAAGCTTTTGCAGAGGAGGGGAAGTTAATGTTTCAAGAATATTTGTAGAAATTATCATTAAATCAACATCTTTATCTGGTGTATTTTGCTCATAAGCTGCGCTTCCTATAACTAATGCTCCATCTATAGATTTTAAATTCTTAACAAAATCTTTAGCTTGATCTATAATTTTTGACATATTGTTTTTTAGAATAATTATATTTAAAAAGTCTTTGTTTATCTATTTTTTTATGAATGATAGAAAGAATCTAGAAAATGAAGTGCAATCTACTGGTTTTTGGCTTAGCAAGAATTTCTTTTAGGGGCCAATAAATTCTGGTAGAGATAGATTAACTGAGGAGCGTAAAGTCATTGCTGAGGGGGTCGATACAAAATATAGTGTTAGTAAGAATGGGAAAATTTTAGACCCTCAAGGAAAAGAAACTGGTTATTTTTTTGATATTTCTCTTCATCTTTGGGGTCCTAAATATGGGACATTGCCTTGGATGAAAGAAACTGCAAAACCAATAGAACATAAAATAGAAACTCCAGCAGATTATGGAATGAAAATTGATTAAAAATATATTCTCATCTAATTAATAATATTACTAATCTTGTTAATTTGGTTTTTAATGTTTATTAATATTTAAATTTATCTTTATTTTAAAACCCCAATCTTCTTAAGGTTTTTTTAATAATCCCTAATTGAACTGGTATTTCAATTTTTATATCTTCTCCGAGAAATCTTCTTGAAGTGGCTAAATATGTTTTTGCTGCTTGTGATTTTGGGTGAGTGTAGATAACTGCATTTTTCATAACTTGAGATTCTCTTATTGATTCTTCTTCTGGAATAATCCCTAATAATGTTGTTTCTAACATGTCTTTTATACTAGATATAGACATGTCTGTTTTTTTATTTCTGTATCTTGTTATAATAACCCCTTTTACTGGTTTGTGCATTTCTTCTGCAAGTTTAATTGTTTTAAGAGCATCTGTTACTGCTGCCATTTCAGGATTTGTTATAATAACTATTTCATCAGCAGAATCCATTGCTGCTCTTGCTTCCTTGCCAAGCCCTGCAGCACAATCAATTAAAACATGGTTTGTTATTTTTTTAAGTCTTTTTGTTATTTCTGGCAGTCTATTATACTTTATTTTTTCAGTTTCTTTTAGAGAAAGAGATGCAGGCATTATTTTGGTTCCTGACTCATGCTCATAAATAGCATCTTCTAGTTTTGCTTCATTGTTTAAAACATGATTTAAAGTAGTTGGAACAATTGGAGCTCCTAAATAAATTCCTATATTTGGGGTTGTTAAGTTTGCATCAATAATAATTACTTCTTCTCCTAAATAGTTTAAGGATGTTCCTAAATTAATAGCAGTTGTACTTTTCCCAACTCCTCCTTTTCCTGAGATTATTGCATATACTTTTGCCATTTTTTGGTTTTTATTTAACTTTTATTCTGGTAATCTTATAAACTATTTCGCTTTGCAGACACAAAAATTCTTGTGTGTTTATTTGAATTTTTGGGTGCTCAGAAATTATTAAAATTTCTGACATGAGAAGATTAAGCTTATTATGCTTGCTTATCTCCTCGTTTTACTTATTACCAATATACCTTTTAACGCTTAATTTGAATAGATTTAGCGTAATATGTAATCTATAGATATAATTTAATGTTTTAAAGCTTTTCCTCTTTATGGCTTTGTAAAATAAGTCGCCTTTTTGATTGACTTTTTTTACAGAAATTTTAGATATATTCAGAAATAATAATATCTTGTTCTCTTTGAATTTCCTTAGCTTCTTTAAGACTTTTTTGTTTATCTTCTTCTTTTTTATCAAGTTCCTTAACTATTCTCTTTTGCTCTTCTAAAGAGGGTAAAGATATTTCTAAAGAAGCTATAATCTTGCTATTGAGAGTCTTGCCCTTTGTAGCACTTTGGGTATAAGAGGCATAATCTAATTTAGGTAATAAATAATAAAGATATTTGCTTAATATATTATTTCCCTTAGGTATAATTCCAGCAATTGCCTCATTAGTATAAAGTTCTTTTTCGGCAATGACTACTTTTCCAATGGTTAATTTAAAACTAAAAAGTAATGTTCCCTTAGGCAATAATTTTACATTCGAATTTCTTACACCTTCGTTAGTAATCTTTTCCTCTGTATCATAAACAAAAGTATTCTTCATATCCTTTATTTTGACCCATAAATTATTTCCATTCCAATATTTTAATTCTTCTCTTGATGGAGTTCCACCAATCATAATTTTACAAATATCGCCTAATCTAACTCTATTTGTTTTCTTTTTGATTGCTTTTCTGTAATTGTCCATAGACAATTTAAAATTATTATTTCTTATCCTATCCAAGTCTACTAAAAAAGATTGTTTGGAGCTTTCTTTATCTTTCCAAAGTTGTCTAAGAAGGATTAAATCGTTTTCTTTAATTGGAGGTCTGCCTAACTTACTCCCTGTTTTTCTAAATCCATCTTCTTTTACATCAAAAAACCAAACTTTTTTAGTATGTCCTCTTCTAAAAATTAAAATGCTTGTAGGTTGCCCTGTGTATGGTTTAAAGACAAATTCATGTAGTTTTATTACAGCTTCAACATTATAGTTTTCTAAAAGATATTTTCTTACTTTTACATATTCGGAATTTTCATCAAAAAGTAAACCTTCTGGGACAACTACTCCTGCAACCCCCTCTTTGTTTAAAGCGTCAATAACGTGCTTCAAAAATACAGGATTTGCGTCTTCACTACTAAAACCATATAAACTACTATAATCTGTTTTCTGTGAAAATGGAAAATTAGTTAGCACGACATCATATTCATTTTTTACAGGTTTGCTTAAACTATCCATTTGATAAATATTTGTATGCCCATCCCCAATAATAATCATATTCATTTTTGCTATTTTTGAGGTGCCTGTTAATTCTCTGCCATAAATGGTTTTTTCTTTAAGAAATTCTATATTTTCCTTTGTTTGTTTGCATTTTCTTTTTATATGCTTAAATGCTTCAATCAAAAACCCCCCCGTGCCACAGCAAGGGTCATAAATTTTATCTTGAAATTTAGGGTCTGTTAACTCTACAATTAATTTTACTATGTGTCTCGGTGTGAAATATTCCCCTAAATCTGTTCCAACACTTACGGCTTTTTTCAAAAAATATTCAAAAGCGTCTCCTTTAATATCACTATCAGTATCAAGTAATTTTAACTTTGAAAGTTTATCAACTATCTTCTTTAGATTTTCTGGGTTTTTTATTAATAATTCTTTTTGAAATACATCTCCACTATGATTATATTTATCAACAAGTCTGGGCAAGATTATATTATTGATATACTCTAACATTCTTTCAGCGTCAAGTTGATAAAAACTCTCCCAACAATATTTTTTTTCTAAAATTCTTCCCTCTCCAATATTATCTCTGTCTTCTTCTATCTCGCTAATTAGCTTTAGGAAAAGAAGATTTGAAAATTCTGTAAATCTTTCTACTCCTTCTCTTAATCCTTCTTTTCTTAAAAGTCCATCTGCTTCTTCAAAGATTTTTATTAGTTCTCTTTTTGTATATGCTACCTTATCAGGAGAAAATACAAATGCCCCTTCTTCTACAAATCTTAATAATTGCTTTTCAGTTAGAAAGTCTGTAATAACATCTTCATCTATTTTAAGTGTTAAGTTGCTTCTTATGTCAAATGTTTCTATAATTGTTCCATCTGTAACAAATATTATTTTAACATCTAATGGTTTAGCATATAAGTTAATTGCCTGTTCTAACGCTTTTTTTAAGCTCTGTCCACTTCTTTTAGCTTCTATTATTGATATTGGTTCATCTGTTTTTGATTTATACAAGACATAATCAGGGAATTTTCCGTTTAATTTTTTCTTTTGCTCTGTTGTTTTTACTCTTTCTGTAAAAACATTACAATTTTCAGAAGTCTCATCGGTGTTCCAACCAAGATTATTAAGAATTAAGTCAATCTTTTTACGAGTAGCACTTTCTAATAAATTTGTCCTCTCTCCCATTTTATAATTAGTAAAATGCCCTTTAAGAACTTTGCGTTCGTTTCTTACTACTTTAGAAGGACGCTTTCGTTTTTTCAATATCTTATTTTCTCCTTAACAATAACCTCACCCTTAATTCCTAACTCATTCATCTCTTGAATTACACAACAAATATTATGACAAAGAATTTTTAAAAGCAACTCATTTATTTTAAAACTTATAATTTATAGTTTATAAACACTTTGAAAAACAGTTGTTTTTGCTTATTGTTAATGTTACTAATGGGTTTTCTGTTTTTTCTTACCTTAATTTTTCTGTGTTTGAAAATTTTTTGGAATTTTCAACCTTCAAAAGATCTAATTTTTTGAAGATAAAAAAAGTTTTGTATAATTTATAAATTTTTCTAGAATTTCAGTATATTCTTTTAGTTTATCTAAATCAACTCTAACTTCTTTTCCTTTATATAAAATTGTTAAACAAACTCCTTTCCTAAATTCTCCGGTTTTAGTATTCTTAAGAATATCAATTAATTTAAACATTTCATACTCATTTACTGCATCTATAACATCAGGTTCTTTTTTGAATGTTTCTTTTATTGCATCTATTCTAAGTTTTGGGGCAGTTGGTATTTTTTTAATCTTTTTCATTTTTTTTGCTTTTTCTAATAATCCTTCAAAAGCAAAATCCATCATTATTTTCCATCTTTTTATTAGGTTTATTATTACATCGCAGGTTTTAGTATATTTCATGCTTACATACATAAGATGATCTGCACTTATTTTTTCTTTTATTATTTTTTCTAATATCTCTGACATTTCTAAAATAGTACCACTTATCTATTTAATTTATTCCCCCTTTAGAAAATTGGCATTAAATTCAAAAGTATACCTCATATATAAATCTTGTTTTTGTTGATTTTATTAATAAAATGATAATATCTGCCTTAAAAAACTAATTAACCCGCAAAATTTAGATTATTAATAGTTGTGACATCCTCCGATCTACTAAAGTGGACGGCGTCCTTAGTAAACTGAAATAGGATTATGATGTATCTCTTGATTTTCTATATACTTCATTGCTTTTTCATAATCACTTCCACAACTTACACAAAAATATCCCTCACTCCAAAA
>Ga0315276_10006650_pt1 | contig 10660 bp, 8 predicted proteins | sample YL17G05_0_MG_FD_204542 | JGI IMG/M metagenome (GOLD analysis project Ga0315276, IMG submission 204542) | Sediment microbial communities from Yellowstone Lake, YNP, Wyoming, USA - YL17G05_0 | ecosystem: Environmental > Aquatic > Freshwater > Lake > Sediment | place: USA: Wyoming | collected... | reverse complement strand
TCCAGAAGGCCGTGACGCTGCTGTCGTTCGACGCCGGGTTCTATAACGCGAACAAGGACCGGTTGCTCGGGCCCGCAGGCGGCTGGAAAGAGTTGAACGGTCGCTACGAAGCGCATTCACGGCTGATCGACGCCTGCGTCGGCTTCGAATCGAAGACGCGGCTCGGGCAGATCCGCTGCCCCTCGCTGATCATCCACGCAGGCAAGGACGTGGTCACGGCCCCGCGCAACACGATCCCGATCGAGAAAGGCATTCCCGGAGCCAAGGGCCTGCTGTGGGAGGACGTCGCGCACGTCGTGGCCGGCAAGCAGCAGAAGATCCGCTTTGCCGAGACGCTGTTCGACTGGCTCGGCCGGAACTAGGCGGCCCGCGGCAATCCGTCGAGGTAGGCAAGCACCTCGGCGGTGCTGGTCACGTCGGCGTAGCGGCGGCCGACGTCGGTGAGATTCGCCCGGTGCGGTCCTTCAGCCGCGTCGCCACAGCATTCCTCCGGCACGAGCACGCGCAAGCCGTAGGAGAACGCATCGACGATTGTCGCCCGGACGCAGCCGCTGGTGGTGCAGCCGGTGACGATCACCGTGTCGATATTCTGCTTCACCAGGAAAGTGATCAGAGGCGTCTGGAAGAACATCGATGGCGCGTTCTTGCAGTAGGTGAAGTTCTTCTCGTGATGGATCTTCGGGTCCATCTCGGTGCACGGGTGCCCGTAATAGAACTCGTCGCGTACCGCCTTCACCTTCCACAACGGCATGTCGGCAAGGCTGCTGTACGCCGTATAGCAGGCAGCCACGGGCACGTGACGTGCCCGGGCCACCTGCAGCAGTTCCGCCGTGCGATCGCGGGCCGAATGGATCATCGGCAGCCCGCCGAGCGCGTACTTCGGGTCGGTGAACGCGACCTGGAAGTCCACGACCAGCACTGCCGGGCGCACGCCCGGCTCGATGCGGGACGAACTGTAGCCGACCTGCGAATACTGGTCCTGCTTGTCGCTACCCATGCGGGTCAGGCCGCCCTGCCGGCCTTGCCGGCCTTACCCACCTTCACGCGCTGCGAGAACTGCGGCTGTCTCGGGGCATCGTGACCGGTCTCGGCCTTGCAGCGACCCTTGAGCTCCTCGATGGTCTCGAACCCGCGGTCGAAGAGCTTCACCTCGCCGCGCTCGGCCTTGAGCTTCTCGCGCAGCTTCGTGGTCGCCGCCTTATCAGCGGTCAAGTCTTCCTTGACCACCACGCCATAGTTGAGCGCGCCCTTCGCCGTCACGAGGCCCGCCTGCACGTCGAACACGACGCGCTCGACCTCACGGTCGAACGGATCGCCGCAGCCGCCGCCGCCCCAGGTGTCGGCCAGCAGCAGATCGCCCGCCTCGACCTTGATGCGGTCGGTCTTCGAGGGCAGGTTCTCCGTCGTCCCGTCCGTGCGCACGAGCGTCTTCTTGCTGCGCGCGCCCGGCAGGCCGCCGTTGACGCCCCACGGGTAGGTGAGCCAGCGATCGTCGTGGATGGAGATCTCGCCCGGCTCGAGGAAGCGATAACCGATGCGCAGCCCGTTGCCGCCGCGGTTCTTGCCCGCGCCGCCGGTGTCCGCGATCGTCTCGTAGGTGTCGATGCGCAGCGGGAAGTAGCTCTCGAGGAACTCGTTCGGCACGTTGGTGAACGAGGGCCACAGCGAGTGGCCGTCCGGGCCGTCGCCGAAGGGCTTGCCCGGGATGCCGCCGAAGCTGATCTGGTAGAGCTGGTACCACTCGCCGTTCTTGTCGTAGCCCGAGTACATGAAGTGCGGGCTGTCCGAGAAGCCGGCGGCGCACATGAACGCCGGATTACCCTGGCCGAGCAGGCCGCCGAGGATGTCGAAGATGCGACCGAGCGCGTGCGTGCGGCACGAGAGCGCCGCGGGCTTGAGCGGCTTCAGCAGCGTGCCCGGCGGGATGCGCACCTCCATCAGGTCGTAGAACCCGTCGTTGAACAGGATCTGCGGGTCGAACACCATGATCATGTAGACGCCGGCGAACATCTTGAACATCTCTTCGTTCAACAGGAAGTTGATCGAGGAGATCGACTGCGGGTCGGTGCCGGTGAAGTCGAAGATGCACTTGTCCCCCTCGCGCCACATCGTGCACGCGATCTTGTAGGGACCCATGTTCATGCCGTCGTCGCAGATGTAGTCCTCGAAGTACTGCTTCTTCTCCGGGACGGTCTGGCTGATCAGCTGGCGCATCGCGCGCTTGTTGCGCTCGAGCATCGCGTCCATCGCCGAATAGAACACGTCGTCGCCGAAGCGCGTCGAGATCTCGACGCAGCGGATCGCGGCGGTGCGCAGCGCCGCGACTATGGCGTTGAAGTCGGAGAAGTTCCAGGTCGGCAGGCGGCAGTTGTGCAGGATGACCTTGAGGATGTCGTCCTGCAGCTGGCCGGCCTTGATGATCTTGATCGGCGGGATGCACACGCCTTCCTCGAAGACGGTGCGCGCATCCGTGGGCAGCGAGCCCGGCACCTTGCCGCCGACGTCGGTCATGTGGCCGAACATGGCGGACCAGGCAATGATGCGGCCGTCCTTGTAGATCGGCATCAGCATCAGCCAGTCGTTCTGGTGGCTGATCGCGCCGTTCACCGAGTACGGGTCGTTGGTGAGGAACACGTCGCCCTCCTCCACCGTGCCGTCGTACCCCTGCATGAAGCCCCAGATGAAGGAGCCGAACTGGCCCACGACCATCTTGCCTTCGAGGTTGGCGATCATCGGGAACTCGTCGTGCTGCTCGCGGATGCCCGGCGACATCGCCGTGCGGAACAGCACCGTATCCATTTCGTAGCGGGCGTTGCGCAACGCACTCTCGATGATGTCGATCGCAACCGAATCGACCTTCACCTTCTTCATCGGCTTCGCATTGCGCTGAATGATCTTGGCAGGCATGTGTATGTCTCCGGAATGCTGTCGGGCGGCGGGCGGTTACTTGGCTTTACGAGCGGCCTTACGCGGGGCCTTGCGGGCGGCTTTCTGCGCCGCGCGCGTGACCCGGGGTGCAGCCGCCTTCGGCTTTGCCGCGCCCGCCTTCCCCTTCGTCTTGCGCTTTGGCGCCCGGTAGCCGTCGGGATAGATCAGGATGTTGCCGTACACGTCGACCCTGCCGTGGTGCTTCGGCAGGATCACGGACGTCGAGTCCATCTCCATCACGATCGCCGGACCCGGGATGCGATTGCCCGCGCCGAGCTTCGCACGGTCATACACCGTCGCGATGCAGTCCTTGCCGGCCATGTAGGACTTCTGCTTGCCGACGGCCGCCTTGGCCGGCGAGGTGCCGCCCTTCGCGATGACCTGCCGCTTGATGCTGATGGCCTTGCCCTGCACGACGGCGCGCAGCGCCACGAACTCGTGCTCGAGCGGCAGCGCGAACGTGAAGAGCCGCGTGTGCTCCGCATCGAAGGGCTTGCGGATCGCATCGAGGCCCTCCTTCTCGAGCCGCTTCAGGTCCACGTCCACGGTCAGGCGCAGGCCCTGGCCGTGATAGCGCACGTCCACCTGGTAGGTAAACTCCATGTCGGCGGCGGGCACCTTTTCGCTCGCGAGCGCCTTGGCCGCATCCCCCGCCTGCGCCTTCAGCAGCTTGGCGATGTCGTCCTTGGTACTCTCGGAAAACTTGCGGATATAGGTGCGCGAAGACTCGTCGCGCACGGCCGTCGTAGCGTCGCCCAGGGCGCACAGCACCCCCGGGCCCGGCGGGATGATCGACGGCCAGGAGCCGAGCAGGATCGACAGAGCGTTGGCATGCAGCGGACCGGCGCCGCCGAACGCGATCAGCGCGTAGTCGCGCGGATCGTGGCCCTGCTCGACCGACACCAGGCGCAGCGCGCCGACCATGTTCTCGTTGACGATGTTGTAGATGCCGAACGCCGCATCCTGCGTGGTCTTGCCGAGCGCCTTGCCGATCTTCTCGACCGACTGGTGGGCGAGCTTGCGGTCGAGCTTCATGTCGCCGCCGAGCAACTGCATCTCCGGCAGGTTGCCGAGCACGACGTTGGCGTCGGTGACGGTAGGCTCGGTGCCACCCTTGCCGTACGCTGCCGGACCCGGATCCGCACCGGCCGACTGCGGCCCGACGCGCAACGCGCCGGTGAGTTCCGGGACGTGGGCGATCGAGCCGCCGCCGGCGCCGATCGTGCGAATGTCCACCGAGGAGGCGCGCACGGTGACGTCGCCGACCGTCGTCTCGCGACGCAGCCGCGGCTGCCCGTTCATGATCAACGCGACGTCCGTGGACGTGCCGCCCACGTCCACGGTCAGCAGGTTGGGGAAGCCGGCCCGCACGGCCACCCACAGCGCGCCGGTCACGCCACCCGCGGGCCCCGACATCAGCAGGTTGACCGGGAAGTCCTCGGCCGACTTCGCGGACGCCAGCCCGCCGTCGGAGCGCAGGATGTGCAGCTTGACGCCCTTTGACTTGGCGCCGAGTTTCGCCTGCAGGTTGTGCACGTACTTCTGCACGCGGGGACGCACGTAGGAGTTCGCAACTGTCGTGACGGTGCGTTCGTACTCCTGCATCTCGGGAACGACTTCCGAGGACAGCGACACCGGGATGCCGGGCAGCACTTCCTGCGCGATCTCCTTGATGCGGCGCTCGTGCCTGTCGTTCGCGAACGCGTTGATCAGCGAGACGGTGAGCGCCTCGATCTTCTTCGCGCCGAGCGCGCGCAGGTCTTCGCGCAGCTTCGCTTCGTCGAGCTTCGTGACGACATCACCCCTGGTGCCCACGCGCTCGTCCGCCTCGATGGTCAGCGCCAGCGGCGCCATCGGCAGCGACTTGTTGTAGATCACCCAGCCGCCGAGGCCGCCGGGCACGAAGCTGCGCGCGATCTGCAGCACCTGCCGGTAACCCTTCGAGGTGACGAGTCCGACGCGCGCGCCCGTGCTCGTGAGCACGGTGTTGGTCGCGATCGTCGTGCCGTGCATGACGTGCTCGATCTCCTGCGCGGAGATGCCCGCCTGGTCGCAGACGCGCTTGAGTCCGCGCAGCACGCCCTCCGACTGGTCGCGCGGTGTCGAGGACACCTTCGCCTTCCAGTTCTGGCCGGTCCTGTCGTTCACCAGCAGCAGGTCCGTGAAGGTCCCGCCCACGTCGACGCCCAATCGGTATGTCATGCAATCACCTGTGATCGTTGATCAACTGAGGGGGCGGGCTCGCCCGCCACGAAGCGCACGAAGTATTCCGTTTTCGCCGCGCGTCTGCAATGCATCGCGCATCTCGGAAGTACTGCGTCACGGCACCGGTAGCGGGGGCCGCGGGAAGTTGCCGGCCTTCACCAGCATGCCCGGGACCGGCCGGCCGAGTTGCTCCTGGAGCCACTTGCCGGTCTCGATCGCCCCATCCAGCGAGATACCCGTCTCGTAGCCGGACCGATGCAGCATATAGAGCAGGTCTTCGGTCGGGATATTGCCGGTGGCCGCCGGCGCGAACGGGCAGCCACCGATGCCGCCCAGACTGGCATCGAGGGTCGAAACTCCGGCCTGCACTGCAGTAAACGCATTGGCCAGCCCGGTATTGCGGGTATTGTGAAAGTGACAGCGCAGCGAGATACCCGGCACGGCCTCGCGCACCCGCGACACGAGTTCCGTGACCTGTGCCGGCACCCCTACGCCGATCGTGTCGGCCAGCGCGATCTCGAACGGGTGCGCCTCGGCGACGCGCCTGACGATCTCGACCACGCGCTCAACCGGCACTTCGCCCTCGAATGGGCAGCCGAAAGCGGCCGACACGGTCACCTGCGGCCGAATGCCTGCCTGCTGCGCCGCAGCAGCAATAGCCAGCCAGGCCGCAATGGATTCCTCGGTGCTGACGCCGTTGTTGCGCTGGTTGAACGTGTTGCTTGCGACCACCGCCATGCCGATCTCGTTGCAACCCGCGGCCGCGGCGCGCTCGAAGCCCTTGCGATTGAGCACCAGGCCGACATAGCGGACGCCCTCGCGCCGCACCAGCGCCTTCAGCACCTCCTCGGCATCCGCCATCTGCGGCACGCGCTTCGGATTGACGAAACTGGTGACCTCGATCCGGCGCGCGCCGTTCGCGATCGCGCGCTCAATGAATTCGACCTTGGTGGCGGTGGCGACCACGCCCGGCTCGCTCTGCAAACCGTCGCGAGGGCCGACTTCGACGATTTCGATCTGCCGCTTCATGCAGGACCCCGGGGCGATTGGAACGACCGAGAATACCAATGCGCCCTGCGCGCGTTCAATCTAAATGGATCACCAGGAAGACACTTCCGTGAATGCCGGGGCGACTACTGCCTTGACCCCCGGCCGCGCGGACAGGTAAAACTCCCGTTCCCCTCAGTCCAGGTGAACGCGATGACCAGTCCCCCAAGCAAGCAGTCCGGCCCGCTCGCGGGCCTGCGTGTAATCGAACTCGGCACCCTGCTGGCCGGTCCTTTCTGCGGCCAGTTGCTCGGCGACTTCGGGGCGGAAGTCATCAAGGTGGAGCCGCCCGGCCAGGGCGACCCGATGCGCGTCTGGGGCCGCGAGAAGGCGAACGGCAAGTCGCTGTGGTGGCCGGTGGTCGGCCGCAACAAGAAGGCCATCACGCTCGACCTGCGCCAGGCGGAGGGCCAGCAGATCCTCAAGGACCTGGTGAAGAAAACCGACTTCGTGCTCGAGAATAACCGCCCGGGCACGATGGAGAAATGGGGCCTCGGCTGGGAGCAGCTCTCCGCGCTCAACCCGCGGCTGATCATGATCCGCGTCTCGGGCTACGGCCAGACGGGACCGTACTCGAGGCAGGCGGGCTTCGGCGCCATCGGCGAGGCCATGGGCGGCCTGCGGTATGTGGTCGGCGACCCCACGACTCCGCCCTCGCGCATGGGGATCTCGATCGGCGATTCGCTTGCGGCCACTTTTGCCTGCATCGGCGCACTCGCAGCGCTGCACCACCGCGAGAAGACCGGGCGCGGACAGGTCGTGGACTCGGCGATCTACGAAGCCGTCCTCAACATGATGGAGTCGCTGATCACCGAGTACGACAAGGTCGGCTTCATCCGCGAGCGCACCGGCGCGATCCTGCCGAATGTCGCGCCGTCGAACGTCTACAAGACCCGGGATAACCTGGTGCTGATTGCGGCCAACCAGGACACGGTGTTCTCGCGCCTTGCCGAAGCCATGGGGCAGCCTGGCCTGTCGACCGATCCGCGCTACGCGACGCACGGCGCGCGCGGCGCGCACCAGGTGGAACTCGATGCGCTGGTCGAGAAGTGGACGATGACGCTGACCACCCGCGAGGTCCTGGACCTGATGGACAAGTTCGGCGTGCCGGCCGGTCTGATCTACCGCGCGCCGGATATGCTGGATGACCCGCATTTCAAGTCACGCAATGCGATCGTCAGCGTACCCCACCCGGACTTCGGCGAACTCAGGATGCAGAACGTGGCGCCGAAGCTGTCGGAGACACCCGGCAGCATCCGTTCGCCGAGCCCGGCCCTCGGCCAGCACAACGACGAGATCTACCAGCAACTGCTCGGCTTTGCGCAGGACCAGTACGAAAAACTCAAGGCCCGGAAGGTCGTCTGAGGCCCGGCCATGAGTGATTCGCTGATCGAAAATTATGCGGCGGGCGGCTTCGGACAGTCGCTGCAACCCGGGCGACGACCGGCGCTGCTCGTCATCGACTTCGTCCGTGCGTACCTCGTGGCCGGCTCGCCGTTGTACGCCGGGGTCGATGCGGCACGCGACGCCTGTCTCGAACTGCTGGCCGCGGCGCGCGCGGCAGGCATTCCCATCGTGCACACCAACGTCCAGTACCAGCCGGGCGGCCGCGATGGCGGCGTGTTCTTCCGCAAGGTACCCGCGTTGAAGACCTTCGAGGCCGGCGCACGTCCGGACCTCGCCGCCTTCGCCGCTGGGCTCGAGCCGCTCGCGGGCGAGACCGTGATCACCAAGCAGTACGCGAGCGCGTTCTTCGCGACCTCGCTGGCCTCGACCCTCACGGCACTTGGGGTGGACACCGTCCTGATCGCGGGAGTGAGCACCAGCGGCTGCGTGAGGGCCACGACGGTCGATGCCTGCCAGCACGGATTCGTGCCGCTGGTCGTGCGTGACGCCGTCGGCGATCGCCACGCAGCGCCGCACGAGGCGAACCTGTTCGACCTGCAGGCGAAATATGCCGAGGTCGTCAGCCTGGCGCACGCGCAGCGGTACCTGCAGCGGATAGGGACTGGCGGATAGCGGATAGCGGGTAGGGACTAGCGGATAGCGGATAGCGGATAGCGGATAGGGACTAGCGGGTAGTGTCGGAAACAGAACGGCGGCTCCAGCTTTCTTACCTATCCGCTATCCGCTATCCGTCTTCTTCCCCCTACCCCCTAGTCACCACCCCCTCTCTTCTTCACTATCCGCTATCCGCTAGTCCCTACCCGCTATCCGCTATCCGCTATCCGCTAGTCCCTATCCATGCTCGGCCGCATTTCCACCGTCACGATCACCACGCCCGACCTGCAGGCGAGCGCATCTGCCTACCAGCGTTACCTCGGCTACCGGGTCGCGGACGACGGCGCCGTGGGGCGGGGAACGGCCCGCGCCTGGGGTCGGCCGTCGCTGGCCTCCAGCCGGTCCGTGCTGATGGAACCGCAGAGCGGCGCCGACACGTACCTGCGATTCGTCGAAGGTCCCGCGTACGGGGAGTATCGGCCGTTCGCCCACCTGGGATGGAACGCCGCCGAGTTGATCGTCGCCGACGTGGATCGTCTGGCGCAGCAGCTCCGAGGCAGTCCGTTCCACACGCTCGGCGGACCGGCGGACCTGTCGTTCTCGGACCAGATCCGGGCCACGCAGGTGGTGGGCCCGTCAGGCGAAGTGCTCTACCTGACGCAGATCAAGTCGAAGCTGGCGGCGTTCGATACCCCGGTCGCGGCCAGCTTCGTGGACCGGGTCTTCATCGTCATCCTGGGCGGGGCATCGCTCGACGGCCTGCAGGACTACTACCACGACCAGTACGGCGTGGCCCGTGCTGCGTCGATGCCATCGGTCATCTCGGTGCTGTCGGCCCAATACGGCCTGCCGGCGAATCACCCGCACCCGATTGCCGCGCTCAAAATCGCGGGCCAGTGCTACATCGAGGCCGACCAGATGCCGGCCGCCGCGATGCCGCGGCCCTGCCTGCCGGGGCACACGCCACCCGCCATTGCCATGGTCAGTTTTGAAGTGGACCAATTGCCGGACCCGGTGCCGGCGGCGCTGGGCGACCCGCACCGCTCGGCTGCCCTGCCCTACGCCGGCCGGCGGTCGTGCACCTGCATCGGCACGGCCGGCGAATGGGTCGAATTGATCGAGACCGGATGACCCGGCCGGCCCAAGCGGTACAATACCGGGCTGTTATCGGTAATTCACAGCCATCGAGAGGCCCCGAATGAAAAAAGCGAATCTTGTGTTGATGGCCGCGCTGGCGGCCGCAGGCGTTGGCATCGTCGGCGGCAGCCTGCTCCCGACGCCGGCGGTCGCCGCAGCGGCCGCGAAGAAGCCCGCGGTTAGTGCGGCGGTCCTCAAGCCTCTCAAGGCGGCCCAGGAATCGATGACCGCGAAGAACTGGGACCAGGCCTGGACGCACATCGAGGAAGCGCGCGCCGCCGAGGGCAAGACGCCCTATGACGCGTTCATGGTCGACGAACTCGGCTGGTACATCCAGCTGCAGAAGAAAGACTACGCGGGCTCCGCCGAGACGCTTGAACGTGCGATGAATTCCGGCTTCGTCGCGGAAGCCGACGTCCCGACGCGAATGCGGGCGCTTACGCAGCTCAACTTGCAGATCAAGAACTATCCGAAGGCCATCGAATTCGGCAACAAGTACCTCGCGCTCGTCCCCGGCGACGCCGAGATCTCGCTGCAGGTCGCCCAGGCACTGTACCTGCAGAAGGACTACGCGGGCGCCAAGGCGGCCGCTGAGAAACTGGTGGCCGCGGCCGGCACGGGCAAGCCGAGCGAGTCGGCGCTGCAGTTGTTGCTGCGCTCGAACTACGAGGTGAAAAACGACGCGGGCACGATCGCAGCGCTGGAAGGCCTGGTGCGCTACTACCCGCAACCCAAGTACTGGGAAGACCTGCTGAACACCCAGCTGTTCCGCACCAAGGACGATCGCGGGCTGCGCGCGCTCTACCGGTTGATGAACGACACGAACACGCTCGATAAGGGCGAGGAATACGCGGAGATGGGCGCCACGCTGATCGTCGGTGGCTTCCCGACCGAGGCCAAACAGGTCCTCGAGCGCGGTCTGTCGACAGGCCTGTTGCAGGGCGATGCCAAGGAACGCGCCCAGACCGACCTCGACCGCGCCCGCAAACAGGCCGACGCGGATGCCAAGGACCTGCCGAACGCCGAGAAGGCGCTCGCGACGGCGAAGACCGGCAACGAGATGGTTGCGACCGGCAAGCTCTACTTCAGCACCGGCGATTACGCCAAGGCGGCGGACTCGATCCAGAAGGGCCTTGCCAAGGGCGGCGTCACGGATACGGATGACGGCAACATGCTGCTCGGCATCGCGTATGCCCGCTCCGGCAAGCCCAGCGAGGCCAATGCCGCGTTCAGCACGATCAAGGACGCCAAGTTCGCCGAAGTGGCGCGGCTCTGGAAGCTCAAGCTCGCTTCCGAACCGGCAGCCTCCGCCGCAGGCTGACGCCCTGCAGACCGGGCCGCG
>Ga0315276_10006649_pt1 | contig 10660 bp, 10 predicted proteins | sample YL17G05_0_MG_FD_204542 | JGI IMG/M metagenome (GOLD analysis project Ga0315276, IMG submission 204542) | Sediment microbial communities from Yellowstone Lake, YNP, Wyoming, USA - YL17G05_0 | ecosystem: Environmental > Aquatic > Freshwater > Lake > Sediment | place: USA: Wyoming | collected... | reverse complement strand
AGTTCAGGACGCAGCGCAGCAATCTGACGGTCGGACAATCCGCTGTGTTTGGCCCGCCGCAGCAATTCACCGTCAAGCACGGGCGCCTCGAGCAGTTCCGCACGCAGGCTCACCAGCGTGTTGATCTGTTCGACAAACCAGGGATCGACGGCCGAGGCCTCAGCAACCTGCTCGACACTGGCGCCCATCCGCAACGCGAGCTCAATGTCGTAGAGCCGGCCTTCGGTGGGGGTGCGCAACCGAGTCAGGACGTCATCGACCCACCCCTCCTCGTCCGGGGCCGTCCAGAATCCGGTTCGAGTGGTCTCCAGCGAGCGCATTACCTTGCCGAGTGCTTCGATGAAGTTGCGGCCCAACGACATCGCCTCGCCCACCGACTTCATCGTGGTGGTCAGCGTGGGATCGGCGCCGGGGAACTTCTCGAACGCGAACCGCGGTGCCTTGACGACGACGTAGTCGAGGGTCGGTTCGAAGCAGGCCGGAGTCTGTTTGGTGATGTCATTGAGGATCTCATCGAGGGTGTAGCCGATGGCCAGTTTCGCGGCGATCTTGGCAATCGGAAAACCGGTCGCCTTCGAGGCCAGCGCCGACGAGCGCGACACCCGGGGGTTCATCTCGATCACGATGAGCCGGCCGTCCTTCGGATCGACGGCGAACTGGATGTTGCAGCCGCCCGTGTCGACGCCGACCTCCCGCAGAATCGCGATACCGAGATCGCGCATCGTCTGATACTCGCGGTCAGTCAGGGTCATAGCCGGCGCCACCGTTACCGAGTCTCCGGTGTGCACGCCCATCGGGTCGACGTTCTCGATCGAGCAAACCACGACGACGTTGTCGTTGCTGTCGCGCATTAACTCGAGCTCGTATTCCTTCCAGCCGTAGATCGACTCCTCGACCAAAACGTTCGCCGACGGCGAGGCAGTCAGCCCGTCCCCCGCCATGCGTTCGACATCCTCCAGCGACTTCGCCATCCCCGAACCCAGGCCACCCATCGTGAAAGAGGGCCGCACTACCACCGGCAGCCCCAGCTCGGCGACGGTCTCGCGAACCTCGGCCATGGTGTAACACACTGCGCTGCGTGCGGATTCGCCGCCGACTTTGGCAACGATGTCCTTGAACTTCTGCCGATCCTCACCGCGCTGAATGGCTTCGAAGTCAGCGCCGATCAGTTCCACACCGTGGCGTTCCAATGCACCGTTCTCATGCAGGGCGACCGCGGTGTTCAGGGCGGTCTGGCCGCCGAGGGTAGCTAGAAGTGCGTCGATCGGCGTGCCGCGTTCGGCCTGTTGAACGATCACCTTTTCGACGAAATCAGCCGTGATGGGTTCGACATAGGTGTTGTCGGCGTACTCCGGATCGGTCATGATGGTGGCCGGATTGGAGTTCACCAGGCTCACCGTTAAGCCCTCGTCGCGCAACACCCGGCAGGCCTGGGTGCCGGAGTAATCGAATTCGCAGGCCTGCCCGATCACGATCGGCCCGGATCCGATGACCAGGACATGGTTCAGGTCGGTTCGGCGTGGCATTAACGCTTCCCTATCCCTGCGCGAGTGTGCGCAGATGTACACCCGCAACGGCGTGTCGGGGTACCGACACGCACGCTCGCGACGTTGAGGCGGGTCATTTGGCGCCATCCATCAGTTCGACGAACTGGTCGAAGAGGTAGTTGGCGTCATGGGGGCCCGCGGCGGCTTCGGGGTGATACTGCACCGAGAAGGCTCGACCGTCGGCGAGTTTCACGCCCTCCACCGTCCCGTCGTTGGCACAGGTATGGCTGACGATCGCCGGGCCGAAGTCGGTGTCAAACAACTCACCGGCTTCGCCCTCAAGTGCGAAGCCGTGATTTTGCGCGGTGACCGCGACCCGACCGGTGGCGTGATCGATCACCGGAACGTTGATGCCCCGGTGGCCGAAAGCCATTTTGTAAGTGCTCCGCCCCAGTGCCCGGCCGAGGATCTGATTGCCGAAGCAGATGCCGAACAACGGGATACCCGCACCGAGGATCTCGCGAGTGACGCCTACCGCACGGTCGGCGGTGGCCGGATCGCCTGGACCGTTGGACAGGAATACGCCGTCCGGTGCGAGATCAGCGATCTGGTCAAAGGTCGCCGTCGACGGCAGTACATGCGTGCGGATCCCGCGCAGCGCAAAGTTGCGGGGCGTATTAGTCTTGATTCCGAGATCCAGGGCGACGACGCTGAACCGCTGCAGCCCTTGGGCTTCGACGATATAGCTGTGCTCCGTGCTGACCTCACCGCAGAGGTCAGCGCCGAGCATCGCCGGCTGGTCACACACTCGGCGCAGCATCTCGGGTTCCGCCACGAGTGCCGCGCCGGAGAAAACACCGGCACGCATCGATCCGCGGGTGCGAAGGTGCCGAACCACCGCGCGGGTATCGATACCGGCGATCCCCACGACCCCCTGACGGATCAGTTCGTCTTCGAGCGTTCCGGTGGCCCGCCAGTTGGAAACCCTCGGCGAGGGATCGCGGACGGCATAGCCGGCCACCCAGATCTGCCCGCCGCGGCTCTCGCCATCCTCGGAGTTCCAGCCGGTGTTGCCGATCTGCGGCGCCGTGGCCACCACGATCTGGCGGTGATAGCTCGGGTCGGTCAGGGTCTCCTGGTAGCCGGACATCCCGGTGGAGAACACTGCCTCGCCGAGTGTCTCGCCGAGCGCACCGAACGCGGTGCCGGTGTAGACGCGCCCGTCCTCAAGCACCAGGACCGCCGTGGATCGGCTCATGGAACCCTCTTTCATGACGATGTCCATCGGGGGTAATCAGCGCGGTCATCGCCGCGGAAACCAGTGTCGATCTCGGTACCGGACGGCAGTCGCCAGCGGATCACCAGAATGCCACCGGTCCCCCGGGACCCACCCCCGCTACCCGCAATGACCTTGCCGGCCAGAGCCTTCTCGGTGCGGACACCGACCAACGATTCCTCGGGAATCCAGATCGGACTCGCCCCTGAGCGTTCCAGCAGGATTCCCGCCGGGTACCGGGCGAGCACCGCTTTCGATCGGTAGCCGAGGTCACCGACGGCCACCCGCTCCAGCCAATTCGGCGCCAGCGTGCTGCCCACGTACAGCCCGCGGGACGGCGGCTCGACGGCCGAGCCGAACAGATCGGGCATCGCGGGCAGTGCACCGATCAGTTCCGTCTGACGTCGCCCCCGGCGGGTCCAGCCGCGCAGCATCTGTCGGATCACCACACCGATGACGATCACAACGACGAAGCCGAAGATGTAGGTCATGGTGGCTGTGGCGGCATTCACCCGCGATCCGCCTCGCTCATATCCGGACTACCTCGCCGTCCCTGGCGGTGATCCGTCCGCGGAGCAGCGTGGCGGTCACGGTGGCCGGCAGCGTCATCGCCTCGTAGGGCGTATTCGCCGACCGACTTGCCAGCATCGCTCCCGCAACCGTCCAGGCCGACTCAGGATCGACCACCGTGAGATTGGCCGGCTCACCGACCTCCAGTGGGCGACCCTGGTCGTCGAGGCCGACGATGCGGGCCGGATTCTCACTCATCACTCTCGCCACTCCCCGCCAATCCAGCAGGCCGGGTTTCACCATCGTCGCCACCACCACTGAGAGTGCCGTCTGCAACCCGAGCATGCCAGGTCGAGCGGCTGAGAACTCGCAGCACTTCTCGTGCGCGGCGTGCGGGGCGTGGTCGGTGGCAACACAGTCGATGACCCCCTCGGCGAGTGCGGTCCGAAGCGCCTGGGCATCGGCGGCCTCCCGAAGCGGCGGGTTGACCCGGTTTCGCCCGTCATAGGTGGCCAACCTGCTGTCATCGAGCATCAGATGGTGCGGCGTGACCTCGGCGGTGATCGAGATGCCCTGCTGCTTGGCCCACCGGAGGATCTCCACAGTGCCGGCGGTGGATGCGTGACAGATGTGGACCCGGGCGCCGGCGTCGCGCGCCAGTATGGCGTCACGGGCGACGATCGACTCCTCGGCGGCCCGTGGCCATCCCGCCAGACCCAGGCGTGCGGCGTTGGGACCCTCATGCGCGACGGCACCGACGGTCAACCTGGGCTCCTCGGCGTGCTGGGCGATCAGCACGCCGAGTCCGGCGGCGTACTCCAGGGCGCGACGCATGACCAACGGGTCGTCCACGCACACGCCATCGTCGGAGAACATCTTGACCTGTGCCGTTCCGGCGGCCATCAAGCCCATCTCGGTGAGTTGCTCACCCGCCAGTCCCATCGTCACCGCTCCGACCGGATGCACGTCCACCAAACCCACCTGCCGGCCGCGTTGCCAGACATGGTCGGTGAGGACCGCGTTGTCGGCCGGCGGATCGGTGTTCGCCATCGCGAACACCGCGGTGAACCCACCCAGTGCCGCTGCTGCCGAACCGGTTTCAATATCTTCGGCGTACTCGCGACCGGGCTCGCGCAGATGGGTGTGAAGATCCACCAGGCCGGGCAGCAGGATATGGCCGGCGGCCTCGATCGCCTCGGCACTGCCCGCGCTCAGCGCGGTGCCAATCTCCGCGATTTGGCCGTCCGCCAGCAGGACGTCAACCGGCTCACCCTCACCGTAGAGCAGGACGCCTTTGATCAGTACCGCTGACGGGGCCGATGCCGTCATACGCTCACCACCTCATCGGTGCCGACAAGCAGATGAAAAAGCACCGCCATGCGAACATGAACGCCATTGGAAACCTGTTGTAGCACAGCGGATTGCGGCGAATCTGCGACCGAGAAGGCAATCTCCATCCCGCGCAGCATCGGACCCGGGTGCAGCACTACGGCGTGCTCTCCAAGCATCTCCTGACGACGCTCCGATAGTCCGTAGAGCGCCGAGTACTCCCGGACTGACGGGAAGAATCCGCCGTTCATCCGCTCGGCCTGAACCCGCAGCATCAGTACCGCATCGGCAACCGGCAACTCCGCGTCTAGGTCGTGCGAGACCGTCACGCCGGCCCATTGCCGCACGCCCACCGGCAGCAGGGTGGGCGGTGCGACGAGGACCACTTCGGCGCCGAGGGTGTGCAGTAGCGCGACGTTGGACCGCGCCACCCGGCTGTGCAGGATGTCACCGACGATCACCACCCGGCGGCCAGCCACCTCACCGAGGCGCTGCCGGATGGTGAGCGCATCGAGAAGCGCCTGGGTGGGGTGCTCGTGGGTGCCGTCGCCGGCGTTGATTACCGAGGGGCCCGAGCCGTCTTCCTCGAGCGTCCACTCCGCCAATTGTTGCGCGGCACCGGACGCCGGATGCCGAATGATCAGCGCATCGGCACCCGCGGCCCGCAGGGTCAGCGCGGTGTCGCGCAGCGACTCCCCCTTCGCCGCCGAGGATCCCGAGGCGCTGACGTTGATCACGTCGGCGCTCATCCATTTGCCGGCCACCTCGAACGACACCCGGGTGCGGGTGGAGTTCTCATAGAACATCGTGATGATGGTTCTGCCCCGCAGCGTGGGGAGCTTCTTGACGTCGCGGCCCAGCAGCGCTGACCGGAACCGGTCGGCGTCATCGAGGATCGCGGTGGCCTCGTCGCGGGACAGGTCCGCGGCCGACAGCAGATGCCGCACAGTCATCGCTTGGGTCCTCCGTCCGGCGCGATCCAGATGCCGTCAACATCGTCGTCCTCGACGAGTCGGACTTTGACGTTCTCATTGCGTGACGTCGGGACGTTCTTGCCGACATAGTCGGCGCGCAGTGGTAGCTCGCGGTGACCGCGGTCGACCAGCACCGCCAGTTGAACGGACGTCGGCCTGCCGATGTCACGGAGGGCATCCAGCGCCGATCGCACCGAGCGCCCGGTGTAGAGCACGTCGTCGACGAGGATCACCAGGGCGCCATCGATGCCGCCGACCGGGATCGAGGTCTCCTCCAGGGCGCGGGGTGGCTTGGAGTCGAGGTCGTCGCGGTACAGCGTGATATCCAGGCCCCCGCGTGCAACCGCGACACCGGAGAACTCGCGGATCTTCTCAGCCAGCCGATCCGCCAGGGTCACCCCCCGGGTCGGGATGCCGAGCAGAACCACCCGCGGCGCATCGGCGCCGTCAACAGCGGTCTTCTCGATGATCTGATGAGCGATGCGGGAAATGGTTCTGCCGACGTCCGAGGCGGACATGAGTTCACGGTCGGCGGTTCCCACGAACCTGACCTCCTTCTCCGCCTCTCGGGACGGATCGTTAAAGGATGTCGATGCGCCCGCAGCCTAGCACCCGCAACGCCGACGGGTTTGCGTAGACTCGCGCCGATGAGCCTCGCCGACAACCGGACAGCCCTAACCCAGGCCGTCGAGTCTGGCCTGCTCTCCGGCGGGGTTACCTGCGTATGGCATCGCGGCGAGGTGATCCAGGTCAACGAGATCGGTCACAGCGATGTCGAGGCAAACCTTCCGATGCGGCGGGACACCATCTTCCGGATCGCCTCGATGACCAAACCGGTCACTGTTGCCGCGGCGATGGCACTGGCCGAGGAGGGCAAGCTGGCGTTGACCGATCCGGTCAGCCGGTGGCTGCCCGAGTTGGCCGATATGCGGGTGCTCAGCGACCCGCACGGCCCGCTGAACGGCACCGTGGCGGCGCAGCGTCCGATCACCGTCGAGGACCTGATGACCCACCGCAGCGGGCTTGGCTACGCATTCTCGGTGGGCGGACCGATAAGCCGCGCCTACGGGCAGGTGTCGCTGCGCCAGGACCAGGACCACTGGCTGTCCGAGGTCGCCGTGCTGCCCCTGATCCATCAACCCGGCGAGCGGCTGACGTACAGCCACGGCACCGAAATACTCGGAATCGCGCTGTCTCGCATCGAGGGCAAACCGCTGCATGTCGTTCTGGCGGAACGGATCTTCGAGCCGTTGGGTATGACCGACACCGGCTTCTTCATCTCGCCGGACAAGCGTGGACGCGCCGCAACCATGTACCGGCTCGATGAGACGGGCGACCTGCAGCACGACATGATGGGCCCCATCCCAGTGAAGGAGCCGAGGTTCTGTCAGGGGGGCGCGGGCCTGGTGTCGACAATCGACGACTACCTTCGCTTCGCGCGGATGCTGCTGGCCGGTGGAACCCTGGACGGCGTTCGGGTGCTCGCCGAGCAGTCGGTGGCGTCAATGCGCACCGACCGGCTCACCGAGGAGCAGAAGCAGCAGCCGTTCCTGGGCGCACCATTTTGGCTGGGCCGCGGATTTGGGCTGAATTTGTCGGTGGTCACCGATGCGGCGCGCTCCGCGCAGTTATTCGGCGCGGGCGGTCTTGGCACCTTCGGCTGGCCCGGAGCATACGGAACCTGGTGGCAGGCTGATCCCGCCAACGATCTCATCCTGATCTATCTGATTCAGAACTATCCTGACCTCAACGCCGCAGCGGCGGCCGCCGTCGCGGGCAACACGGCAGTGGCGAAACTGCAGTCGGCTCAACCGAAATTCGTCCGACGCACCTACGAAGCGCTGGGGTTGTAGGCAGCGCCATTTAGTCCCCGGGTTGCGCGCTGCGAACCGCTGCAGCCGCGGCGCGGATCTGCGGTGTCACCAGCATCAGCTGCCCGAGCACCCCGTTGACGAATCCGGGCGAGTCATCAGTGGAGAGTTCCTTGGCGAGTTGGACAGCTTCATCGACGGCGACCGGCCCAGGCACGTCGTCGGCATACAACAATTCCCACACCGCGACGCGCATGATCGCGCGGTCGACGGCGGGAAGTCGCTCCAGAGTCCAGCCCTGCAGATGGGACGAGATCAATTCATCGATGTGTGCCGAGTGTTCACTGACCCCGCGCGCGACCGTCGCACTGTAGGGAGTCAGCGCCGACACATCGGGGTTCGAGCTCGCAAGCGAGGTACGCGATTCAGCCACTTCGGCTGCCGACAACCCGCGGGCCTCCGCCTCGAAGAGCAGGTCGACCGCGCGCTTACGCGCCTGATGGCGCCCCTTGTCGGGCTTGCGTTCAGTCATGTTCAGGCATGAACGCGGCCCCCATGCCGTTAGGCATTAACGCGACCCAAGTAGTTTCCGTCGCGGGAGTCCACCTTCAGCTTGTCGCCGGTGTTGATGAACAACGGAACCTGGATCTCGGCGCCGGTTTCCAGCTTCGCCGGTTTGGTGCCCGCGCTGGACCGATCACCCTGCAGACCGGGCTCGGTGCTGGCGACCACTAGTTCAACGGTCGTGGGGAGTTCGATGTAGAGCGGTGCGCCCTCATTAAAGGCGATCTGCACCGGCATGCTCTCCAGCAGGAAGTTCGCGGCGTCACCCACGAGTGACTCCGGCAGCGAATGCTGTTCGTAGTCCTGGCTGTCCATGAAGACGAAGTCGTTGCCATCCCGGTATAGATAAGTGGTGTCGCGGCGGTCCACCGTGGCGGTCTCGACCTTCACCCCGGCGTTGTAGGTCTTGTCGACGACCTTTCCGGAGAGCACATTCTTGAGCTTGGTCCGCACGAAGGCCGGGCCCTTGCCCGGTTTGACGTGCTGGAACTCGATGATGGTCCAAAGCTGGCCATCGATATTCAGTACAAGGCCGTTCTTGAAATCGGCAGTGGATGCCACGGTCGGTCGTTCTCCTTCGGGTTTATCAGCGCTGCTGTCGTAGGCGCCTAGACGATGGCCAGGTCCTTCGGGAACCGGGTCAACTGCTCGGGGCCCTGCCGTCCGGCGACCAGGGTGTCCTCGATGCGGACCCCGCCACGGTCGGGCAGGTAGACACCCGGTTCCACGGTCACGACGGAACCAGCACGAAGTGTACCGCCGGTGGCGGAGTTGATTCCGGGCGCTTCGTGGATCTGAAGTCCCACACCGTGGCCGAGTCCGTGCCCGAAGTTCTCCCCAAAGCCCGCATCGGCAATCACCCGTCGGGCCGCACCATCGACCTCGGACAACCGTGCCCCGGCTTCCAGGGCCGCCACCCCGGCCCGTTGCGCCTGCGCCACCAACCCGTAGATGTCGCGCTGCCAGTCCGCCGCCACTCCCATGACGAAGGTGCGGGTCATGTCCGAGTGGTATCCGGCGACCACGGCCCCGAAGTCGATCTTGACGAAGTCACCGCGTGTCAGAACCGCATCGGTCGGGCGATGATGCGGCACTGCCGAATTCGCCCCGGTCGCCACAATGGTGTCGAACGCCCGCGCCTCGGCGCCGTGATCGAACATCAACGACTCCAACTCGCGGGCCACGGCCCGTTCGGTCCGGCCGGGTCGCAGGCCGCCGCCGGCCACCAGTGCCGTCAGTGCGGCATCCGCGGCCTCGGCCGCTGAACTCAGCATCGCGACCTCACCGGCATCCTTGACCTCCCGTAGACCCTCGACGACACCGGGGGCACGCACCAATTCCGCGCCGACACGCCCGGTGAGTTCGGCCGCGCCGGTGATTTCGGCCGCCTGGGTGATTTCGGCCGCCCCGGTGATTTCGGCCGCCAGGGCCTCGAAACCATCGACGGTGACAACGTGGCTCTCAAATCCGATTCGGCGTGCTCCGGCCGAGACGGCCCGCGCTACCAGGTGTCGGGGGCCCGCACGCTCGATCACGGTGTCCAGATCAGGCGCCTGTCGCAATGCCTGGATTCGGTACCGCGAGTCGGTGACCAGCACGGGATCGCAGGTGGAGGCGAACACCAGCAACGCAGCATTGGAGCCGGTGAAACCCGTCAGGTAGCGCACATTGATCAGGTCGGTGACCACCAGTGCGTCGAGATCGCGGGCAGCCAACTCAGCGGCAAGGCGGACCCGCCGTTGGGCCATCCCGGCGGCAAGCCCGACCCGCCGTTCGGAATGTGTCACGGTCGGTGACGGTACTCGCTAGGCTCTGCATCCATGACTACGTGGTTGCCGCGCGGACTGGTGTTCGCAGCCGGAATGGTTCTGCTCCGACTGGTGCAGGGGACGCTCATCAATACCTATCCCACCAAGGCCGGCCTTATCAGCGTGGCTCTGGTGGTGCTGTTCGCCGTGGCGGCACTGGTCTGGGCACTGCTGGACGGGGTGGCCGACGCGCGGGCGAACCCGGATCCGGATCGGCGCCGCGACCTGGCTATGCGCTGGCTCCTGGCCGGCCTTTTTGCCGGTGTCCTGAGCGGTCTCGCGGTCTGGGCAATCTCGCTGTTTTACCGCAACGTCTACGCGGAGGGGATCGTGCCGGAACTGAGCGTGTTCGCGGCCTTCACCACTCTGCTGGTGTTTCTGCCCGCGACGCTCGCGGTGGCCGTGGGTCGTTGGCTGGTGGACCGCACCCGCCCGCCGCAGGAACGCCGCCGGGTCACCGACGGCGTCGAAAGCGACGTGTTCGACGCGGTTCGCGATGACGAGCCGCGGACTGGACCCATCCCGGTGGTCACGGCAGCAACAGCCGGCGCGGCGGCAATGGAATACCCCGAGGACTACCCATCCGCGGTCGCTCTCGCGGAACGCGAAGTGTACGAGGACGAGACCGAGCAGATCGTCGGACAAATCCGCGACGAAACCGAACAAATCGAAACCGAGATCGACGAGATCGTCTCCGAAGACGATACGAAGTACTGACCGCTGCCGGGGTCAGCTCCGACTCTGGTAGTAGGAGATCGTCCTCGGCGCCACCTCGCTGCCGCCGAACCAACCGGTTACCCGGGCGCTGGTCCAGAAATTGGGCTTGAGCTCCGCCGGTGTTGCCTTGGAAACCGTTATGTCGCCGTAGGTCACCGAAATTCCGTCGCCGACATCCTTGGTG
>Ga0315276_10006647_pt1 | contig 10662 bp, 11 predicted proteins | sample YL17G05_0_MG_FD_204542 | JGI IMG/M metagenome (GOLD analysis project Ga0315276, IMG submission 204542) | Sediment microbial communities from Yellowstone Lake, YNP, Wyoming, USA - YL17G05_0 | ecosystem: Environmental > Aquatic > Freshwater > Lake > Sediment | place: USA: Wyoming | collected... | reverse complement strand
TAGCATATCTGAACAGGAACGGCCTGAAAATTTCAAAAATAGCTGTGCTCGATGAAGATGAGCTAACGAGCCAGGTAATGGCAGTAAGCAGCCGGCATGATGATCCGGATCAGAATTTCCAACCTGGTAAAATACTTATGTCGGCCCTGAGATTCAATGAAGACCAGTTCAAGGAAGCGCTCTATCCATATATCGAACATTACGGAATAGAAGACGCTTACATCAGATATCTCCATCCACTGCTTGTAAAGTCAGGAATATTATGGCAGACAGGCAGTCTTTCAAGGGCACAGGAACAATTTGTAAGAAATATAGTCAGACAGTTAATAATAATAGAGGATAATAATGTCAGGGCTGAAAAGCGGAAACCTGTTGCCATAGCTGCCATGATTAATACATCCGAAAACATTTCTGACAACAATTTCCTGTTTTATAAATATGCTCTCAGGAAAAGAGGATTTGAGGTAATATTTACCGGAGGTATACTTCCTGCTTCAGAGGTCGTTGAGATTAATAAGATAAAACCATTTAAGCTTCTTGTGGTTAACTCAGGTGCATTTGATTTTGCAAAAAAGAAGATTGAATATTTCAGCGCCCTCGGGAAATCACTGCTTATTAAAAAGATAGTTTTTACTGATTATCCAGGAACTCCCGACAGGAGGATGCCTGATAAGATAATTGTTACAAGGGATCCGGCAGATTTTGTCAAAAAGATCTCACTGTTTATTTAAATCCGGTTTCATTTCCGGCAAATCTGAAGGTGTATATATCAGGGCTTCTTTTATGGAGCGCCAGCTCCCTTTTTCAATTATATAGCCTGAAGCCTCTGTGAACAAGGTATTTATGTTTGAAAATTAATGATTAATCAGAGCTCATGGCAAGAAAATAAGATCTCTCGGCACCAAAATCAATATCGGGATTTTTCTTTTCTATGGCAGATATTTTTTTTAGAATATTGTTTGCAAACTCTTTTCTTCCTGTCGCAGAGTCAGAAAGAAACCTGTGCAAAGTTGCTTTTGTGATATCCTGTATCTCCTTCCAAAGCTCGATTGTCGGGGTATCGAAATAACAATCGGAAAAAGCTTTCCAGATATAATCAACTGCTGTCTGTGAGGGATGAAGCATATCTTCCGCATAAAACCTGTAATCGCGGAGATCATCCATAATGAGTTCATATGCAGGGAAATAACCATTAACAGTCTTAACTTCCAGGAGCCTTTCAACAGCAAGAAAAAGGATTGATTTGCTGAGCTGGTTTCCGTGAGCACCGTCTTTCCAGTGCCGCACAGGGCTGATTGTGAAAATTATACGAAGGTCGTTATTGAAAGCATGAAGCCTCTGGAGTATATTCTTCCAGGCAGACACTATCTCTTCAACCGTGAGTATTTCCCTTGAAAAAAGCGAAGCAGGTAATTTGTGGCAGTTAGATACAACCGCACCACTCTCTTTAAAACGATAAACACGTGCCGTTCCGAAGGTGATAAACAGGTAACTAGCCCGTTTCAGAAAGCGGTTGGCCTGACGGGTAGCAGTATTAATTTTGCCGAGGGCTTTTGATGCATCTTCCGAAGAGAAATCAGTGTAATGGGAGAAACTAAGGTTTACACCGTTATATCTGTAGAGGTCATCCTCCTTAAAGATCCTGTCTTGTAGAATAAGATCGATTGTTGTACCAACAGAAACAGGATTATATACTGCCCCTGTGGGATTAATAAAAACCGGCATCTTACCACCGGCCATTTCAGAACCTATTTCAGAAGCAAAACAGGATCCGATAAACATTACAGGAGTTTTGTAGTTTATTTTGCCTTTTGACGGATCAATGGTGAAGGTAGTCCGGAGATTCATGATAAAAACCAGTTCTTTCAGATCTGTTTATCTATCCATTTTACAATATACGAAAAAACTTCATTTTTAAATGGCTCGTTATGAAGTTCATGGTACCCTCCATCCCATATCTTCAGTTCGATCAGCTTCGTTTTGGATGCAAGTTCGCGGCTCCCCTGCGGTGAAGTGATTAAATCGTCGGAGCCATGCATCAGCAATAATGGAACCTTAAGGTTTTCAATATTATTGAGTGAATAATCTGCTGCGGAGACTGCGCTGTAAAAAAGGCTCAGCGATATCTTATTATGACCCAGAGGATCGGAAATATATCTATCAACCACCTCCTGATCGTGAGACATATGGCTGACGATCAGACCCGAGGGCTGAATAAGTGAAGGTAACAAGTTTTTCATTATCCGTGCCAGAATAACCTTGATACGGTTTGGTTCGAATGACAACCTCAGCCAGGGTGAGGTGATAATTGCACCTGTGATTCCCGGACTTTTTCTGAGAATATATTCCAGTACAATCCCACCTCCAAGGCTATGGCCATAGAGGAAAACCGGTACTTCCGGAAAAGTCTTTTTATATTCAGTTATCATTATATCAAGCATTTCGCTTATTATCGAATAGTTTTTTATATGCCCCCGCTTCCCTTCAGACTTGCCATGACCCGGAAGGTCTGCTCCCAAAAAACCAATATCTTCCGACAGGAACATATCAACCCAGTGAGAGAAGCGCTGTATATGATCTCCGAGTCCATGAACAAGGATTACCACAGCCTTGACTTTATCACCGGGACTTTTTATTATTCCTCTTAATACCTGTCCGTTGCCAAGTCTGATATTTATATCCATTTTATTTTTTTCTTAAAAGTACAAAAGATGATCAAATAAACGCAGGAAAGTGATATTTTATTGCTTTTCTAACAAGTGTAATATCCGCGTCATTGTTTGATTATTCAGAAAACACAATTTATACATAATTTATCTGACATGTAGTTTCTTATGGTTATATCACTGAATATCTATTCATTATAAAATTTAGCTATTTAGAACAATTGTAGAATATAACGATTTTAAGATATTAAGATTTGGATATCTTTTATTATCTGTATAAATTTGTTTCAACAACCAACTTAAAACAGACAATTATGACAGCGCACGAATTTAACAGCAGCCTGATCGGAATGAAGAGTAATCTTCAGAGGTTTGCCATGAGTCTCACATCCGATCGTGACAGCGCTCTTGATCTGGTGCAGGATACATATCTCAAAGCAATTACTTATAAGGATAAGTTTGTGGATTACACCAATCTGAAAGCATGGGTCTTCACCATAATGAAAAACACATTTATAAACAGCTACAGGCGAAATATCAAGGAAAATACTCTTATTGACGGTACGAGGGATCTGTATTACGTTAATATGCCGCATGATAAAGGCTATATCTCACCCGAATCAAATTATGCAGAAGGCGAAATTGAAGCTGCTATTAATTCTCTAAGTGATGAATTCAGGATTCCTTTCAGAATGCATATCGAAGGTTATAAGTATAAGGAGATCGCGGATAAGCTTAATCTTAAAATAGGCACGGTAAAGAGCAGAATTTTCTTTACACGCCAGAAGCTGATGCTCTTGCTTAAGGATTATAACAGATAGTATTAGTGTTTCCTGTCTTAAAAGGATAATATAAAAGGAGGCTGAAATCAATTTCAACCTCCTTTTTTTTGCATCTTAAGTACAATTTATTTTTTAATGACCCTGAATATCAGTCCTGCCAGAACAAACAGAAGGAACAAGCCTGATACAATCCATGCCCAGGTATTTGATATTTTTGATACAGCCCACATCTCATACTGACACGACAGGAAAAAATCTGATTTAACCGGCCACAGCAATTCACCATTTTTGTCAATGTACCCGTTTGTACTGATCACTTTCCCGGGCATTGATACCCTGAGGGAATATTCCTTGAAGGAGCTCAATTCTTCAACACGTTTGCTTATAGTGGAAGAGGTGCTGTCTGCCTCTTTTCTGAATTTCCTGTAATTTGATTCACCCAGAAACCTCGAAATAATCACAGTATCCGCACCGGGTTCCTTGGTAATAATCATATTTACAATCTCTCTTTCATTCTTTTTAAGGTTTTCCTTCGAAATATCATCTCCAGCCCTGCCAGCTGTCAGCTTTGTGAATTCCTCAATCCATTCTGCCAGGTTACACGACCAGAACCATCTCTCTACCTTTTTCTCTATAGTATCGTTCAGCAGCTTAAATTTTGTGCTGTCGGCTCCCGCCATTTTTTCTTCGGAAATACTTTTTGGCAGGTAGAAAAAGTTCATTTCTTCCCTGTTAAGATAGTTCTCGATGGGATAACCGTATTTTAATCCCTTCCCCACATTCTCAGAAAACCTGTACTCGTTGTTGAACCATTTGAATTTCCTGCTGAAACTGACAAACCTTTTTGATGCTTTGTTGCACCCTTTATCCGTCAGATACTCTTTATTGATCTCATCAACACTGATGAAGTTCTTTTCAGCTGTTCTGATCCAGGTTGTATCTCTTTTCCCGTTCTTCATTTCATATACAACCGTATCTTTATAGCTCCATGTGCTGTCAACCGGAACCCGTAATTTTGAGGAATCAAAGTCTTTCTTTTTATTCCGCATCTCAATGCGTCTGGTAACAGATCCGTCTGTGTGAACAATATCAGTGACAATAGTCTCAGGTTCATCACATGAGAAAATCATTAATATGATTATCACTAAAACTGACTTAAGCGTTTTGCTGTTCATGGTTTTAAATATTAGGTTTTATTTTTTTTTACCCTCATTCATTCTGCTTTCAATATATTTTTTCAGCTCGGGGTCGTTCTCTATCAGATATATAATATCCTGGTACTTAACCTGGAGCCTGTTAATTGATTTGACCAGTTTGTCAATCTCTTTTTCCGAGATCGATATTTTTCCTCCTGGAAGTCTGCCGGCTGAAATCCTGTAGAGCATCATTTTACTGGAAAACTCATCAGTAAGGCTTGTCATCACCACTTTCCCGTTATTAACCTTTTGATCGGACAGATCGTTTATTCTTCTGAGAATCAGGGCCTGCTGATATCCAAAAAAAAGAATTAAAAGCATTGCACATGCCACCATCGACCGTCTTATCCATCCGATATAAACCCATCCAAACAGATATTCAATTATCAGTTCTTGCAAGCTGACCTTCGATTTATCTTCCTGTAGAATCCTTATAATCTTGTCTGAAAATGTTCCAGCATCCATAAAAACCGGCTTTGACTTTTTAAGCAAATTCACCACTTTATCATATTTCTTATCTTCAGCTTCCATATTATTTATAAATGTTTTTCAATCATTTCACCAATTCTTTTTCTCGCATAGTGAAGATTCGCTTTGACATTTGTCCTGCTCATCCCCGTTATCGAAGATATCTCCTCGTTTGACATCTCTTCAAGATCGCTGAGGACAAAAACCGCTTTTTGTTTCGGGCTCAGCTTTTCCGTAAGAAGATTAATTATCTGAACTGTTTCCCTGTTTTCCATTTCCGTGAAAGGCTCTTCATAAATTTTGTCCGAAATAAAAACCCATGTCTTTTCATCAGCTCTGACTTCGGGATTTCTTTTTCTCTTTCTCAGCTGGTCGTAACATTTATTGACCACTATCCTGTAGAGCCATGTCTTAAAGCTGTCGGCCGACCTGATCTTATAAATTGCTTTCCAGACAGTTATCATGCTCTCCTGTGCGATGTCCCTTGCCTGAGGCTCATCCCCCATCATTCTGAGCGCAACAGAAAACACAAATGGGGAAGTGATCTCAACCAGCTTTCTGAAATAGTGCATATTACCTTTTCTGCACTCCTCTATTATCTCTAGGTCTATCAAATTATTTTGTGGTTTTGTACTTATAAGACGTAATTTTAAATGCAAGGTAAAAAACATATGCTAATTTTATGACTGATTTTAAAATAAACAGCTATGCAGAAGATAATTACAATAAGCACTGATCGCAGAAGCGGTTTATATGATATCACCTCAAAGGTCGGTGAGATAGTAAAATCAAGCGGAGTTAAAAGTGGCATAGTTTCGGTATACGCCAGAGGATCGACTGCAGCCATAATGATCCAGGAGAACTGGGACCAGTCTGTTCAGAATGATGTTGTAACACTTCTTGGCCGGCTTATCCCGTCAGGTATCTGGGAACACGACAGGCAGGATAATAATGGTGATTCACATCTTAAAGCCGGGCTGGTGGGGCCTTCAGAAACAATACCGATTGTGGAAGGAGTTCCCGGACTTTCTACCTGGCAGAATATTTTCTTTTGTGAATTTGACGGACCCCGTCACCGCAGGGAAATAGTTGTGACAATTATCGGGGAGAAATGATTATCATTTCAGCTCCTTCCCCTCACAATAATATCAATATTTCTCATAAATTTCTCATATTTAGTTCTACCGACAGAAGACTGAAAAAAAAGTTCCAGGTACTTGTCAATGGAAAGGTCAAGCCATTCTTCCCTTGTCATAGATATTAATTCAGGGGAAGGTACAAATTCAGGATTATTATTTGGTTTAGCATTTTTATTCCATGGGCAGGCATCCTGGCAGATATCGCAACCAAATATTCTGTTTTTCATTTTATCCCTGAACTCCTTCGGAATCATATATTTGTTTTCAGCTGTCAGCCATGAAATGCATCTGCGTGCATCTATTGTTCTGTCGTTGTTAATCGCATTTGTAGGGCATGCCTCAATGCATAACGTGCAGCTTCCGCAATTATCACCGGAATAAGGAGTATCGTACTGAAGCTCTATATTTAAAATGATCTCACCCAGAAATAGAAAAGAGCCTATTTCCATGTTAATCAAAATGGAATGTTTTCCTACCCATCCAATGCCTGCTTCCCTGGCCCATGCTTTTTCAAGAACAGGGCCCGAATCTACATAAGATTGTTCTTTGGCTGCAGGTTCTATCGATACAATGTATTCCATGAGCAGGTGGAGTTTCTCCTTTACAACAAGGTGATAGTCTTTCCCGTAAGCATATCTGGAAATTACTGGTATCCCGTCTCCTCCCTGCTTAATATCTGAGAAATAGTTAATCCCGGCAACTATTATCGATTTTGCTCCATTGAGAATCAGCCCAGGATTTGATCTTCTTTCCGTATTATCAGCAAGATAATTCATCCCGGCATTCATCCCACTACCGGTCCATTTTTTCAAAATCTCCTCGTCCTCTTTCAGCGGCCTGCACGGAGCTATCCCGCAAAGATCAAAACCAATCGAGAACGCATACTCCTTAATGAGTTTGCCAGTATCTTTGCTGCCGGAATGTCTCATCTGTCAGAATATTAAAGGAATCCAAGCTCCAGCTTCGCTGCTTCACTGAGCATGCTTTTATCCCATGGCGGTTTAAAAGTCAGCTTCAGGTCACATTCTTTCACACCTCGGGTACCTGCGACCTTATATTTTACCTCCTCCACAAGCTCCTCAGCCATCGGACAGTTTGGAGCAGTGAGTGTCATAGTTATATGGGCAACCTGATCATCATCAAGGTTAATCTCATAAATGAGTCCGAGATCATAAATATTAACAGGTATTTCGGGGTCAAATATTGATCTGAGTACATCAACTATCCTGGTTTCTATTTCGAGCTGTTCTGCAGAATCCATTTTAATAAGTTTTTACAATTATTTATGGTTATGCGTTTCGCAATGTACTTCGCTATAAATATTCGGGTTACATCTCACCTTTAAATATTGAAGTCTTTTTTCTTTAAGTACTTTACGAACTTTATAACTTTTGACTTTTAACTTCATACGCCATGGCAAACAATTTCATCTGCTTTACCATTGAGAGCAGTCCGTTTGACCTTGTTGGTGAAAGATTTTGCTTTAGTCCTATACTGTCAATAAAATAAAGATCCGCTTCCATTATCTCCCTGGGCGTCCGGCCGGATAATACTTTGATGAGCAAAGAAACTATTCCGCGGGTAATAATGGCATCACTGTCGGCGGTAAAGGTAAGCGTTGTTCCGTCAAACTCAGGATAGAGCCATACCTTCGACTGACAGCCTTCGATAAGATAATCCTTTGTTTTATACTTCGGATCAATAACCGGAAGCTCTTTCCCAAGATCAATAAGATAGTTGTACTTATCCATCCAGTCATCAAAAACCGAGAACTCATTTATAATATTATCCTGTATATTATTAATCTCCATATAATCTCACGAAAACATTTCAATAACTTTTAATATTCCATCGGTCAGAATATCGATTTCTTCCCTGGTATTATAAAAACACATGGAAGCCCTGATTGTTCCATCAATCCCAAATCGGTCCATTACAGGTTGAGCACAATGTGTTCCGGTTCTGACAGCTATTCCCATTTTATCCAGTATCATCCCGGCATCGTACTGATGAATATTTTCTATCAGGAAAGATATAATTGAAACCTTATTTTCGGAAGTGCCGTATATTTTCAGACCGTCAATAGAAGATAGTTTTTCAGTTGCATAATTCAGCAGATCTTTTTCTGCTTCCGCGATATCCACCCTGCCTATGCTATCAACATATTCAAGGGCTTTTGCAAGACCGATAGCCCCAGGGTAATTCATAGTTCCTGCTTCAAATTTAAATGGCAGTTCGTTATAGGTGGTACGTTCGAAGGTCACCCTGTCAACCATATCCCCGCCTCCCTGGTAAGGAGGCATCTCATCGAGATATTTTTCCTTCCCGTAAAGAACACCTGTACCGGTTGGCCCGTAAATTTTATGTCCTGAAAAAACATAAAAATCGCAATCCATCCTCTTCACATCCACAACCCCATGCTGTATACCCTGAGCTCCGTCAATAAGAACAGGTATTTCATTTGAGTGGGCGGCTTCAATTATCTTCCTGACAGGCAGTATTGTACCCAGAGCATTTGAAACCTGTGATACAGCAATCAGTTTTGTCTTGTGTGAAATAAGTTTGAGATATTCTTCAAGAATTATTTCCCCGTTATCATTAATTGGAATAACTCTCAAAACAGCCCTTTTTCTCTGGCACATCATCTGCCATGGAACAATATTGGCATGATGTTCAAGATGGCTTATGATGACCTCATCACCTGCCTTAATATATCTTTCTCCGAAAGAAAAAGCCACTGAGTTTATCGAACCGGTTGTTCCTGAAGTAAATACGATCTCTTCCCGCTTACCGGCATTTATGAAAGATCTTACTGTTTCCCTGGCCGTCTCGTAGGCAGCCGATGACTGGTCGCTGAGAGCATGTACTCCCCTGTGGATATTTGCATTATATCTCCTGTAAACATCATCCATGGCATCAAGCACACATTGAGGTTTCTGAGCTGTTGCCCCATTATCAAAATAGACCAGCTGCTTACCATATACCTTCTGTTTAAGCAACGGGAAATCAGCTCTTATCTCATCAATGTTCTTCATCTCATCTTTTTTCATCGCATTTTACCATGCAGCTGGCACAGCGTGATAATTCACCTTTTAATCTCTGCATCACGAGGTTATCCATCCTTTCACGCAATGGTTCAATCGTGATATTCTGGATCACTTCGTGAGCAAAGCCAAACATAAGCATAAGTCTGGCTTCACGTTTGTTTATGCCTCTCGACTGGAGATAGAACAATGCATTCTCATCAAGTTGTCCGACAGTGGCACCATGGCTGCATTTGACGTCATCCGCATAGATTTCAAGCTGTGGCTTGGTATCCATTTTTGCATCATCAGTCAGAAGTATGTTATTATTTTTCTGATAAGCAACTGTTCCCTGCGCATTCTTTGCAACAAAAATCCGTCCGTTAAAGGCACCCGTTGCCATATCATCAAGGACTCCTTTAAACAGCTGATTGCTTGTACAGTTCGGGGCTGCATGTTCAACATTCACGTAATTATCAACATGCTGCCATTTATCTGCAAGATAAAGGCCGTATGAATAACTCTGTGATCCTTCTCCTGCCAGATAATGGTACGTGCTGTTCCTTATCAGTCCACCGTGAAGTGTAATATTATTTGAGGAGGCTGTTGAATTTCTTGCCTGGTGAATAAATGTGTTTGTGATCTTACATGCATTATTATGTTCATTCTGCACCCTGATTATGTCAAAATGGGAATTTTCACCAACATATACTTCCGTGACCGCATTGGTAAGAAATTTCATCGGAGTCAGGGTATGGTCGCAGATGATAAGTGAGATCCCGGCATTTTTCTCAACAATAATGAGATTTCTGTCCTGATTAAACAAATCCACATCCGACTGTACCAGGTTCACAACCTGGACAGGCTTATTCAGGACTACCCTTTCAGGAACATATATAAAAACGCCATCCGATGCCATAGCGGTATTAAGATGGATCAGCCCGTCCGATTCACTGACAGCATATTTTCCATAATGCTGTACAATCAGGTCTTTGAATTTTTTCGCAGCTTCATTCAGGCTTCCTATCCAGACTCCGCTGGGAAGCTGCCTGAGCTTATCTTTCAGTGTCGGATAGAATCCATTAAGCAGGACAACACCATGAGTATCAAGGTCCTGAATATCACACCTGAATTCTTCAGCTTTTATGAAATCCTCAGGAACAGGTATGAAATAATTCCGGTATTCGTGGTTAAAGAAGAGGTCAAGGTTAGTATATTTATAGGCTTCATTTTTTCTCGTTGGTATTCCAAGCTTGTTATATTTCTTTATCGCTTCTTCCCTGAAAGAGTTAATATATGGCGAGGAGATGTTTGTTATTCTCCTGATATTTTTCCTATAGAGATCAGAAAATTTCCCTGTTATTTCAGACTTGATGTCCATGTGATTT
>Ga0315276_10006646_pt1 | contig 10662 bp, 10 predicted proteins | sample YL17G05_0_MG_FD_204542 | JGI IMG/M metagenome (GOLD analysis project Ga0315276, IMG submission 204542) | Sediment microbial communities from Yellowstone Lake, YNP, Wyoming, USA - YL17G05_0 | ecosystem: Environmental > Aquatic > Freshwater > Lake > Sediment | place: USA: Wyoming | collected... | reverse complement strand
TCCCCGCACCGTCCGGGCGATCCCGAAATCCATGATCTTGGCGTTCCCGCCCTTGTCGATCATGATGTTCTGGGGCTTCAGGTCGCGGTGAACGACGCCCAAACGGTGGGCTTCTTCCAGGCCGTCGCAGATCTGCCGTCCGACGCTCAAGACGGTGCCGATGCCGAGCGTTCCCGTCATCCGGATCATGCTTTTGAGGTCCTCGCCGTGGATATATTCCATGGTGATGAAGCGGGTCCCGTCGGCCTCCCCCAGATCGAACATGCCGCAGACGTTCTTGTGCCTGACCTTACGGGCCAGCTTCAGCTCGTTCGAGAACCGTTCCGTCGTCTCCGGGTCGGCGGCGATATCCTGGCGGATCAGCTTGAGGGCCACCTTTTCCTTGATCTTGGTGTCGAAGACCTTGTAAACGAGGCCCATTCCGCCCTTGCCCAGCTCCTCGATGACTTGATAGCGGCAGGCGAAGCTCGCGCCCGTCGCCAGCTCCTTGACGGGCGCTTGATAGGTCTCCGTGATCAAGGGACCGGCGGCGCCGGCGGAAGGGAGCGGCACGCCGCAGTCGCCGCAGAATTTCTGGGTCCCGGGATTATCGGCGCGGCATTTCGGGCACGTGTTGGCCATGTCAGCCCCCTAGAACATGTTGGGCTTACCTTACCAAAGAACCGGAGAGGCGTCAATCCTCAACGCGGGAGTGGCTTCAAGGCCTCTTCAGGGTAGGGTCATGAGGCCCGAAGGCCCGTCGGCGCCGCTTCGGGCGGCTAGCGCCTGGGTTTGCCGTAGACGTGGTCGCCGATGCGGCGCATCCGGGCGAGCTCTTCTTCGCTCATGGGCCCGGCGTCGAGGACGCTCAGGTTCTCGCGCATCTGCTCGGCCGCCTTGACGCCGGACATGCAGACATCGACCGCGGGGTGGGATAGCACGAAACGGTAGCAATCGGCGGCCGTGGGCGGCTTCTCGCCCGGCGGCATCTTCTTGGGATCGAGGAGCTTGCCCCAGCGGGTGGCCGTGAAAGCCACGGTCCCGGGCCGTTTTTCGCCGCTCACAAACGGAAATATATCGTTCTCCGCGCCGCGGTGGGCGGCATTGTAGCGAAGGTGAAGAACATCGAACTCCCCCTCGTCCGCAAGCTTGCCCAGGAACTTCCTGTTGTGGCTCGAGATCCCGATGAAGCGGGTAAGCCCTTTTTCCTTCATCTTGAGCGCCCCGTCGATGAGGCGGCGCGGCACGCCGCGTGAGAAATAGCCCAGGATGAGGACGTCGGCGTGATCCAGGCCGGCGCTCTTCAGGCCGCGCCTGAGCATCTTCTCAGTGAAGAAGTTGCTGTGGGCGTAGGTGAAGGCGGCCAGCACGAGGCGGTCGCGCTGACCTTTGGCCACGATGTTCCGGAGGGCCTCGCGCATCTGCGGCTTATAGCCTTTGATGACCGTGCCCCAGGTGAAGTAGTTGCAGCCGCGCTCAAACGCCTCCTCGATGGCCGCCGTCGGCGCTCCGTAGCCCGAGGCGATGCCCAGGCGCCCGACGCGAAGTCCTGTCCGGCCCAAGATGACGGGTTCATGGAAGTTCATGATTCTGGCGCTCCTTTGGGATCATTCTGGTCTTCACCCAGCCGGGATTCCAAGTCGTCCAGCCATTCCTCCATGGCCCGGAGGTGGAGGGCGATCGTATCGTCGATCTCCGTCGGCATCGCGATCTCCTTCGCGGCGCAGTATTCCGCGAGCGAGGCATCGACGTCCTGCCATGAGGATAGGGGCGCACGGTCCGGCTCTTGGCCTGATCCGGCGGATCCGGAACCCGCTTGCGCCGCCTCCGCGGGCGTATCGGCCGAGGGAACGTCGATCTTGCCCTCAATATCGAGGCGGTCGAGAAGCCCCATCATGCGCCGGTAGAGCTCGCCGTAGCGGCGCGACCACACAAAATACGGCCCGACGCCCTGCGGCCCCAGGAAGGTCTCGATCGTGCCGTCGCGCCCCGCGACGGCCTCGCATTCGGCCTGCGGGGGAAAGAGGGCGAACCGCTCCTCTCCCCTTTCGTTGGTCGACCGCCCCAGGGGATAGAGACGGCAGACCAATGGCCGCCGGGGATGGACCCGGCATCCGGACGACGTCAGGAAAACACAGCGGCCGTCCGCCTCCGAACGGAGGGTCGTGCCCCCGTTATCGGCATACCGGGCGAGGAACTCGGTCGTGCCGATCCCCAGGACGCGGGACATGCCCAGGACCTCGTGGGGACCGGCCATGATGACCTTGCCCGAGCAGCAACGGCCGCACACGCGGCAGGTGAATGAAAAGGCGCTCTTCCGGTCGAGGCAAAAATCCAACGGCGCGGCTTTAGTGCTTGGCTTGGATCGTTCCCAGGTTCTTCAGCAACTGGCCCGTCCGGAACAGCTTGATCTCGACGGCCGCCATCTCGTCGCTCTGGAGGTGCTTCAGGACCTTGGCGGGGAACGGGGCGGAGAACAGGACCTCGCTGCCGCTGTACCACTTGATCTCGGCCCGCTGCCACTTGAGCTGGAGCTCCTTGTTGACGTTCATCCCGAGATGCTTGCCCTGAACGGCCCCGCCGGTCTGGCCGCCGTGAAGGAAGCCGAATGAGGTGCAGAAGGCCGCTGCTGTCCCGGCGAGCTTGAGGACCTCGCGCCTTGTGACGGTTTTCGGATCTTCTTGTTTTCCCATGGCTAAATGCTAAATCCGAAACCCGCGCTTGTCAAGGCCGGCGAGGTTCCGCGCGCTTCCGGCCCGGCCCTCGGGTTGACTCCCCGCTCGAAGATGCGTAATATCGGATTCGAATTCCCCCGAAGGAGCGCCCCATGGACAAGACCCTGGCCATCATCAAGCCCGACGCCACCAAGAAGAGGACCATCGGCAAGATCATCGGGCGCATCGAGGAGGAGGGCTTCACGATCGTCAGGATGAAGCTCGTCCACCTGACCAAGGACGAGGCCAAGGGCTTCTACATCGTCCACAAGGAAAGGGGCTTCTACGACAGCCTGACCGAGTTCATGTCCTCGGGCCCGGTCGTCATCATGGTCCTCGAGGCCGAGGACGCCGTCAAGCGCTGGCGCGACGTCATGGGCGCGACCGACCCGGCCCTGGCCAAGCCCGGCACCATCCGCCACACCTACGGCTTCTCCATCGAGCGCAACGCCGTCCACGGCTCGGACGCCCGCGAAACCGCTGAGTGGGAGATCGATTACTTCTTCAAGAAATAGTCCGCACCCCAACTGTTTCGGCCAACGAGAACTTCGCGGATGCGGGAGTACGCCCCGGCGACCCTATTTCCTTGGGAAAACGATCTCCCCGCTCGGATCCCTCTGCCGGAGCCCCTTGACCTGGCCGTTCTCGAGGATGAACTCCCAAACGACGTCGGCGAACTGTTTGATCCGGAACTGCAAGCCCTTGTAGGGGATGAGCTCCTGATCGACGTCTCCGGGAACGGCCAGGAAGAGGGCGCCGTTCTCCTTGACGACAACCTGGAACTTCAATCCGGTCGGTGTCTCGTAGGTCCCGGCCAGCTTGGCCAGCGTCTCCGGGGAGAGCGCCGCGGGCTTCCGCGTGAAGACGACCTCGGCCTCGTCGAGAGAGACGAAGGCCTTGTCGACGTCGCCCTGGGGATTGGTCTGGAAATTGATGGCCGTCCGGCCGTAGGTCTCGTCGTCGGGCGTCTCGAAACGGTCGTAGTGGAAATGGCTGAGCGGAAGTCGGATCTTGTGAAAGTCCATGTGGAGCCCGCCGTCCTTTATTTCGACCTTCAGGATGCCGTAGGCCGGGTGCTCGAAGTCGCCCGCGTAGTCCGCCAGGGCATGAGAGGGCTTGGTGTTCGGGACGCGGTCCCCGCCGGCCTTGGCCCTGGCCTCTGTCCCGGCCTTCTTGCCCTTGAGACGGAGCTCGACGAGACGCTCGCTCCAGGGCGTCTGGTCCATGTCCAGCAGCCGTTCGTAGACGTTGTAGCTGACGGTGTTGTAGAGGCTGGCGCAGTGGTCGCCGATGACGAAGACGACGACGCCGAGCTTCTCCTTGGGCAGGAACGAGATCTGGGAGTGGAAGCCGGGCAGGTCGCCGCCGTGCATGGTCAGGAGCTGGCCGCGGTAGGAGACGGTCTCCCGGCCCATGCCGTAGGCGGTGTTGAGCGCCTCCCAGTAGCCCCGGGTCTCGGCCTCGGTATTGGGCAGGGCGATGGCCGGCTCGAGCGTCGCTTTGAGCACGGCCGGGGGCAGGACCTGCTTGCCGTTGTACTTCCCGTCGTTCATCAGGGCGATGAGCCAGTGGGACAGGTCCTGGATGTTGGAGATGATCGCGCCGCAGGGCGCGACCCCGCCGATGTCCTCGTAGTAGGGGATCTTGTAGAGCTCGAAGGTGTCGCGTTTCTCGGTGAAGGGCACCCCGAAATCGGGCTGCTTGGTCATGTCCGCGATGGAGTAGACGGTGGAGGTCATCTCGAGGGGTTTGAAGATGCGCTCCCCGACGAACTCCTCCCAGGGCTTCCCGGACTGCAGCTCGATGATGTAGCCGACGGCGGCGTACATGAGGTTGTTATAGAGGAAGGTCTGGCGGAGGGGCTCCTGGGGCTCCAGGTACTTGACCTTGTCGAAGAGCTGCTTGCGGGTATCGTCCGACTGGTACCAGATCGTATCGTGCCGGGTGATCCCGGTCCTGTGGGCCAGCATGTCGCGGAGCGTGACCGTGTTGTCGAGCTCGCTGTTGTAGAACTTGATAAAGGGCACCGACTCGCGGACCGGCTTGTCCCAAGTCAGCTTGCCCTCCTCGACGAGCAGGCCCGCGGCCACCGCCGTGAACAGCTTCGTGTTCGAGGCGATCTGCTGCAGGGTCGTCGGCGTGAAGGGCAGCTTCTGGCCGTAGTCCCGGAAGCCGTAGCCCTTGGCGAAGACGAGCTTGTCGCCCTTGACGATGCCGACGCCGATGCCGGGCGCGTTCCAGTCCTTGAGGACCTTGGCCATGAAGGCGTCGAAGTTGCCGAGCTTCTTGGCGATGCCCGGGTCCTGGGCCGCAAGAGGCGGCTGGAACGTCAGGACGAGAAGGACGATCGCGAAAAACCAGACGAGGCGAGATTTCATGCGTGACACTCCTTGCGGCCGTTCGTGCGGCCCTTCGTCAAGATGAGGCGATGATAAGCGGACACCTCCGGCAAAGTCAAGATAGGCGAGACCGCATTTCCCCTTCGTCCCCCGATTTGGTAAAATAGAAGTCGGGTAAAGGGCTGTCGGGTGATGGAGGTCGGCATGAGAAGAACTCCTTGGCTCGAGCATTGCGTGGGATTTTGCCTCGTCCTGGTCGTCTTCGGCGGCGTCTCGGCCTTGTCGGCCCGACAGGGATCAGGCCAAGACGAACGGCTGGCGCGGATCCTCGAACGGACGAGGGATTACTGTCTGAAGCTCGAGAAGGCGGCCTTCGACTTCACCTGCATGGAAAAGATCGAGGAAAAAACCTTCGCCGCCCCGTGGATCCAGCCGGACGTGGACGTCAGCTCCAGCTCGCCGCGCGGCGTCGGAGAAATAACCCATGTCTATCGGTCTCCCGCGAGGTCCTATACGAATACCTGCGTCTACGATTATCAATTCGTGCGCAAGGGGGACCAGAAAACGGAGAGGCGGATCCTGACCGAGGAGAACGGCCGGAAGAAGAACGTGGAAAACGCCGAGCTCTCGACCCAGACCATCCGGGTGCAGAACGTCCTCTTCGGCCCGATCGGCCTTCTCGGGCCCCAGGGGCAGGCGGAGCACGACTACAAGATCGTCGGCGAGGAATCCCAGGACGGGAAAAAGATCGTCGTCATCGAGGCTACCCCGAAAGCGTCGCTCAACCGTCCCCATTGTTTCGGCCGCATCTGGGTCCAGGAGAGCGACTCGAGCGTCGTGAAGATCTCCTGGGAACAGACGTCCGTCGGCAACTTCGCGATGATCGAAGCCACGGCGCAGGCCATCAAGGCCGAACCTCGCCTGACGTCCATCACGGAATACGGCCTCGCCAAGAACGGCATCCGCTTCCCGAGCAAGGACACGACCGAGGAAGCCTACCTCTTGAAGGACGGTAAGAAGTACATCAAGTCCAAGACGACCATCCTCTACGAGAAATACAAGTTCTTCACGGTGGTGACCGAGATCGAGTACTGAGATCCCGGCCCGCCAAACCGTTCTTGACAAGCCCAGAGCCCTGATCTATGCTTCCCCACAGTCGCCGGGTGGGGAATTCAATGCCATACCGCGTACGCGGGCAAACTCTTTAAAAACCGGGCATTTCCATGCGAGCGGCGCGCCCCTGCGCACGTAGCGCCCGTGCCTCTCGCGTGGTCGAAAGGAGAATATCACATGAAAAAGTGGAGTATCGGGGTTCTGGCGGCGGTCTTGATCGTGGCCGCCGGGTGCGCGCCCAAGGCCGACGCCCCCAAGGACGTCGCCGCGATCAAGGCGATGGTGGCGGCCTGGGGCACGGCAATCACTGCGGGCGATGCGGCCGCGTTATCCGGCCAATTCGCCGACGGCGCGGTCCGCCTGCCTCCGAACGGACCGATCCAGGTCGGCAAGGAAGCGATCCATTCGTCATTGCGGGCGTTCCTTGATCTTTACGGCGTCGAGGAGGTGGATGTCGCCGAGGACGTGCGGGTCGTCGGCGATCTCGCGTTCGCTCGCGGGACGGCCACATCCAAGTCGACGCCAAAGGTCCCCGGCGCGGCGATCGTCGACGACATGGGCAAGTGGCTCACCGCCTACCGTCGCCAAGCCGACGGCGCGTGGAAGATCGTCGTCGACATCTGGAACTCCGATCTGCCCCCGGTCCAGGTGCTCGCTCCCGGGAGCGCCGACGAGCAGGCGCTGCTGCAGCTCGAACGGGACTGGTCGGCGGCGTGGGTGAAGCAGGACGCCGGGGCATTGGAACCCCTGCTGGCGGACAGCTACGTACAGAGCGAACAGGGCAAGCTCAAGACGAAGAAACAGATGATCGCCGACATGAAGGCCGGTATCAACAAGGTGGAATCGGAAGTGGTCGGCGACATGCGGGCGGTCGTCTTCGGAGACCACGCGGTCGTGAACGGCCTCACGACGTCGAAAGGCACCATGCTCGGGAAAGACGCCAGCGGGAAGTACCGGTGGACCGACATCCTCGAGAAGCAGGATGGGCGTTGGCGTGCCGTCACCACCTACCTCGTAAAAATAGAGTAAGGTTCGCGCGACGGCGTCTCTTAGCAGGCTGGATCCGACTCAGCGGGCGTTCCGCGCCGGCTCGGCGACCCATCCCGAGCCGTTCCAGTAGCGGATGCCTTTGATCAGAGCGTCCCGGTAGGCCTCGCCGAGAACGCTCGTGAGCTTCCCGGCCTTGACCATTTCCCCGTGCCAGTACTTATACCCGTTGCCCCAACTGATCTGGACGCACTTGAGGTCGAAGCCGAACTCATACCACAGGCCGAGAGCGGACGTGGCCCGGATCCACCCATTTTCGGTGATGCCGATCTCCCTGAGTCCCTCAACGAGGTCGCCCCTGGCTTCGGAGACGTCGAGATAAGGCACGGTCACGTAATAGAGCTCCGAGCCCGCCCCAAAACCCTCGCAGACGAATTCCCCGGTCTGGGGGGAGCTGCCGCTGATCTTGCGGGTATCGAAAACGATCAGGCATCCTCCGCGATATTCGTTGTTGACGCCGCAGACGATGAGCTCCTCCCGGCCGTCGCCGTCGATGTCGTGATACGCGAGTTCTCTCAGGTAGCCGGCGTTCCAGAACTCCCCGACCATCTTGCCGGAGGAATCGAGCACCGCCAGCTGGCAGGGCCAGTCGGGGGCCTGGAACGATTCGACGATGGTCTCGAGCCGGCCGTCGCCGTCGAGGTCGTGGACATGGAAGCCGGCGATGCGGTAGTCCGGAGAGAAGACCTTCCCCCCGCATCTGAGCTCTCTCCCGGCGGGGAATTTCCAGAGCTCGACGCCCTTGCGGTCGTAGCAGTATAAGTACCCCTCCCCCAACTGGTCCTTGACCCGCTTCGGAGCGAAGAGGACCTCCGTGTCGCCGTCGCCGTTGATGTCCCGGATGACGAGCGATGGGAGGATATTCCCCTCGTCCTTGTGCATCACTTGAAAGTTCCTCCGATAGAAGCCCTCCATCTGGAGGTCTTCCATCTTGGTGTCCTTCCTCCAAAGCTCCCGCCTGTCCTTGCCGCGGACGATGAGTGTCGGGCCTTCGATCGAAAAATCGGCCGGCTGGCGCCTGACGACACGCCAGGGCACGAGGAAAACCGCTCCGGCCAAAAGCAGGACGGCGGCCGCGCCCACGGCCCAGATCGGGTAGCGCCGGCTCTTCCCCTTCGCGGGGTGCGAGTTCTTGAACGTCTGCTGGAACCAGCTGTCGAGCTCGCCCTTATAGGCGAAGACGGGGGATTTCTTCTCTTCCCCCTCGGCCCGGTGGACCGGCATGCCGTGCTTTTTCTCCCACCTGTGGCAAGTCCGCGTGTCACATCCAAGATAGGCGGAGATGTCCTTCCAGGAGCGGAGCAGGTTGTCCTTGGATATCTCGCGCATGTTCTTACCCGATGAGCCCCCTATTATATGGAATTGCCCCGATCATTCAAGGCGGGGTTTGGGTGACGCAGCACCGGCCAGCCCTCACTTTAGGCGAGAATATTGGGGACACCGGCAAGGGGATTTGCCCCTTGCCGCCCTGACATGAGTGTTGTGGAAGAGCCGTCGGGCGCCTCTTGAGTCGAGCCCAATCGGTTAACTGCCAAGGAAAAGACACCAAGAATCGGGAGAGGGGGCAAAGAGGCCGCTGTCGGCCTGGAATCAGGCGAAATGGCAGGCTCCCTGTCCATTTCTTGACCAACCAGATCAACGCGTAAATACTGTGAGTAGGAAGGAGAGCCTCTGGGAAGTCAACAGCGGCGAGACTTAGGGGCCAAAACCAGATATTGACGTTGTTCTAAGCTAAATATTCTTAAACACCAATTTGGGTATATTCGAAAATGGGGGAGATAAACAAAATTCAACAATGAGAATTTTGTACCTCTATTTCCATCTATACTATTATAATATTTAATATATTCTTACTCATAGCCTATTACCCAATGGATTCTATTGAAAATAAAGAAAGAGAATTCAAAGCTATTATGGATAACTTTTTCCAATTTATTAGAATCCAAGTCCACAAATACAATCTGAATAGGTATGGCTTAGATCCAGATGATATTTTGCAGGATGTAAATATTAAGATTTGGAAACTCATCCGGGATGAGAAAATTGTCTCTAATTATGCGTCCTATATTAAAAAGATAGTAAATTCTTCTGTTATTGACCAACTCCGTAAATGCCGCCGTGATGACGGTCTTCTCAATAACGAAAAACGAATGCGCGTCGCTGAAATGGAACTGGCGTATAGCAAGGAAGCAATTCATAACAATAATTTAGAAGATATTGTTGGCAACGCTGTAGAAATGCTAATTGATTCAAGACGTCAGGTAATAAAACTCTATCTTTTAAACTTAAGCATACAAGAAATAGCTAGTTATCTAAATTGGAGTCAAGACAAAACGAGAAATTTACTTTACCGCGGCCTAGCTGATCTGAAAGCTCTTCTAAAAGACATGGATGTCAAGCATGAAGATAGAACTTGATGACCTAAAGAAGCTTTATCAACGGTACATTTCTTCGAAAATTCCGGATAATCGGAATAAATGCCCTTCCCTCATAGCCCTATTTGATTCATTTGAGTCTTCAACATCCCTTCGAAACAAAAAGGATATCATTGATCATCTAACGGAATGTACATTTTGCAGAGAAGAGTTCGAGCTATTGTTGGAGCTTCAAAGATATCAGCCTTCCTCTATTACGGTAATGAATGAGACCACTTCAACGGACTTAAATATTAATAGGAGAGAGGCCGCATACATAGGCAGAGGCGTTATATGGAGATACGCGTGTTTTCTTTTTGGCCTTGTACTTTTTCTTTCAGCTTATTTTCTAATCGTACAACGAAATTCATTTATTGAGGTCACGCGCGCAAGTGAACAAAGGATCCTACTGTTTACTCCTACGCTGGTGCACACCTTCCCAAAGCCATTGGTATTCCGGTGGCAAGAGCAACCTGCTTCTCAGTATTATATTCTTGAACTATTTGACAATTCTCTACTTTCCGTTTGGACTAGCCAAAAAATATTTGATGTTCAAACCCAGCTTCCCGATGAAATATTGTCACGCCTTCACTCTGGCAACTATTATTTCTGGATGATTACAGCCTTTTCAAGCACTCAGAAAATATCGGAATCCGAGTTATTGCGCTTCTTGGTTCTTAATAAATAGCCTTTTCCCCTCACCTGCCCATGCTGACTACGGATGGATCACCATTCAGAATAAAGCCAGCCCAGTAAAATGGGTGTGCCCATGCGGAATTAAGCATCCTTATTTTTGTTAATTGGAGGGCTTTTCCAACAGCACATCCTTTGACTAGGTTCCGATAAAACACCTTCATAAAAAAAACTGTGGTCTTATCATTGATAGACCATAAAGATGCAAGCACTGAGCGGGCTCCAGCATAAAAAAATGGCCGTACCAGCCCTATTGGCCCTTCCGCTCTTTCCATAATTCCGCTGCCGGCTTGACATGCGGATAATACAATAAGGTCAGCATTTAGAATGAGGTCGTATATTTCCCTCATCTGAAGGTATCCA
>Ga0315276_10006645_pt1 | contig 10662 bp, 9 predicted proteins | sample YL17G05_0_MG_FD_204542 | JGI IMG/M metagenome (GOLD analysis project Ga0315276, IMG submission 204542) | Sediment microbial communities from Yellowstone Lake, YNP, Wyoming, USA - YL17G05_0 | ecosystem: Environmental > Aquatic > Freshwater > Lake > Sediment | place: USA: Wyoming | collected... | reverse complement strand
GGTGGGGCGACTCGGGGTCGGACGCCTCCGGGATCGCCACGTCGACCCAGGTGCCGCCGGCGAGCGTCACGTGCTCGCGCGACGTCGTGAAATACAGGTTCGAGGGGACGATCCGGCCGGGCGCGACGAGCACCCGGGACAGGAGATGCTCGGCGGCGCGACCCTGGTGCACCGGGATCAGGTGCCTGTACCCGTAGAGGCCGCGCATCGCCTGTTCGAGCCGGTAGTAGCTGCGCGAGCCCGCGTACGACTCGTCGCCGAGCTCCATCGCGGCACGCTGCTCCTGGGAGAGCGCCGAGGTGCCGCTGTCGGTGAGCAGGTCGATGAAGACGTCCTCGGCGCGCAACAGGAACGTGTTGTGGCCCGCCTCGGCGATCACCTGCGCGCGTCGCTGCGGCGAGGGCAGCGTGATCGGCTCCACGACCTTCGCTTTCCAGGGCGGCGGCAGCACACACCGATTCTCTCCCCGCAGGCGCCGGGTGACATCGGTGAAAAGCCACAGCCCCGATCAGTAGCGGAGAGAACCTACGATCGGTCCGACGGACGTCGCGACTTTCTCCAGAAGAGCCACGTCATGCCCCCGAACACCGCCGCTGTCAGCAGCACGGTAAAGGCGATCGAGTACTCGTGCATCGTGATGGACGCCGCCGCCACGGCCAGCATCACGAGCGTGTAGCCGGCAAACCATCTGGCGTTGCGGGCGGTGCGTCGTCGTCGCTTCACAGCGAGCCAGCCTAGCCCGTTCGGGGGGACGACAGCCCGGCCGCGACGGGCGCGCCTCACCCCGCGGGCCCGCGGCACTTCCCGGTGAGGGACGCGAGACCCTTCCGGAGCGCACGTTGCCTGCGGGAGCAGGGCTTGACAAACGACGTGTCACGATATATCGTGATGTCACTTCGATACACAAACAAAGGAGCACCATGACTGCAATGACAGTCACCTTCGCCGGCAAGTGCCGGCCAGACTTCAACTCGCGGATCCTGTTCGCCTCCGGGCGACGGCGCCGCGGCGGCCCCCCGCCCGGCTTCGGCCGCTCCGAGCGCGGGTTCGGCGGCCCCTTCTTCGGCGGCCGCAAGGCCGGGCGCGGTGACATCCGCGCAGCGATCCTCGTCCTTCTGGGTGAGGAGCCGATGCACGGCTACCAGATCATCCAGGAGCTCTCCGAGCGCAGCGGCGGCGTCTGGCGCCCGAGCCCGGGCTCCGTCTACCCGACGCTGCAGCAGCTCGAGGACGAGGGGCTCGTCGAGCCCGTCCAGTCCGAGGCAGGCCGCCGCGTCTTCCAGCTCACCGACGCCGGTCGCGAGCAGGCAGCCGAGCAGCCCGCGGCGGCCCCGTGGGAGGAGCGCGTCGACGAGGTGGGCGCAGAGCTCGTCGAGCTCCGGAACCTGGTCTTCCAGGTGATGGGCGCGACACGCCAGGTCGCCCAGGCCGGAACCTCCGGCCAGGTCGCGGCGGCGCAGGAGGTGCTGCGCACGACACGCAAGAGCCTCTACCGCCTGCTCGCCGAGGACGACGTCACGGACGAGTCCGGCGACGCCGGCTGAGCAGCAACGCCGCCCGGCGGCATGCACGAAACGAGGGGCCCGGCGATCGCCGGGCCCCGTCGTTCCTTGTGCTTTCCGTGCCCGAGCGAGAGACGGCGCCGGTCAGGCCCTGGCCCAGACGACGAGCGCGTCGACGACGGCCTGGAGCCGCCGCCCCTGTGAGGTGAGGCGGTACTCGACGCGCGGAGGGCGGGCGTCGATCACGAGCCGCTCGAGCACACCCGCCGCCTCGAGCTCGACGAGCCGCTGCGCCAGCGTCCGCGGCGGGATTTCCCCCACGGCCTGCTTGAACTCGTTGAACCGCGAGGCCCCCTCGTAGGAGGCCCACAGGATCGACACGGTCCAGCGGCGCTCGAGGAGGCCGGCCGCCTGGCGGACCTCCTCGGGCACCGGTGTGCAGTGGCTACACCGCGCCATGGGTCGCGTTCCGTCTCACGCGGTCACGGGGCCTTCATGCACGCGAGAAGGCTCGAGCGCGATGTCGAGCACCTCCGCCAGCGACATCACGGGATGGAACGACAGTTCGTCGCGCACGTGCTGCGGCACGTCGTCCAGGTCGGCGCGGTTGCGCTCCGGGATCACCACGTCCGTGAGCCCGGCCGCGTGAGCGGCGAGCACCTTCTGCTTCAGGCCCCCGATCGGCAGCACCCGGCCCTGCAGCGTCACCTCGCCCGTCATCCCGACGGTGTGCCGCACCGGGCGCCCGGTCAGAAGCGACGCGAGCGCTGTCGCCATCGTGATGCCGGCACTCGGGCCGTCCTTCGGGATCGCTCCCGCCGGTACGTGGAGATGGAACGACCGGTTCTCGAACTGATCGTCGTCGAGGCCGAAGACACCTGCCTGCGCGCGCACCGCCGACAGCGCGATCTGCGCCGACTCCTTCATCACGTCGCCGAGCTGGCCGGTGAGGATGAGCTTCTCGCCCCCGGCCACGCTCGTCGCCTCGACGAAGAGGACGTCTCCGCCGACACCGGTGACGGCGAGGCCGGTCGCGACCCCGGGCACCGCCGTGCGCTCTGCCGCCTCGCGGAAGAACTTCTGGCGGCCGAGGGCGTCGCGCACCACGGCGGTATCGACGGCGACGGGCGCCTCCACCGTGCCGGAGGCGATCCGCGTCGCCGTCTTGCGCAGGATCTTCCCGAGCTCCCGCTCGAGCTGTCGCACGCCCGCCTCACGGGTGTACTCCGAGATGACCAGCTCGAGCACCTCGTCGGCAACGGCGACCTCGCCGTCGAGCAGGCCGTTGCGCTCGCGCTGCCGCGGGAAGAGGTAGCCGTTCGCGATCGCGACCTTCTCGTCGGTCGTGTAGCCGTCGAAGCGGATCACCTCCATGCGGTCGAGCAACGGTCCGGGGATCGTGTCCGCCTGGTTCGCGGTGGCGATGAAGACGACCTCGGAGAGGTCCAGCTCGAGGTCGAGGTAGTGGTCGCGGAACGTCGAGTTCTGGGCCGGGTCGAGCACCTCGAGCAGCGCCGCCGACGGATCGCCGCGCCAGTCGGCCCCGACCTTATCGACCTCGTCGAGCAGGATCACGGGGTTCATCGTCCCGGCGTCACGCAGGGCGCGCACGAGCCGGCCCGGCAGGGCGCCGATGTACGTGCGCCGGTGGCCGCGGATCTCCGCCTCGTCGCGGATACCGCCGAGCGACATGCGCACGAACTCGCGATTCAGCGAGCGGGCGACCGACTCGCCGATCGACGTCTTGCCCGTGCCGGGCGGGCCGATCAGCGTCAGGATCGCACCCGACTTCTTGTCGGGCTCGATGCCACGGTCCTCGCGCAGCTTGCGCACGGCGATGTACTCGACGATGCGGTCCTTGACGTCCTCGAGGCCCGCGTGGTCGGCGTCGAGCACCTCGCGGGTCGCGACCGGGTCGAGCCGCTCCTCGGAGCGCTTGCCCCACGGGACGGCCAGGATCCAGTCGAGATAGCTGCGGATGGTCTGGGACTCGGGCGAGCTCTCGCCCATGCGCTCGAAGCGCCCGAGCTCGCGATCGGCCTGCTCGCGCACGTGACCTGGCAGTTCCGCCTCGGCGATCTTCGTGCGGAACTCCTCGACGACGGACGTCTCGTCCTCGCCGAGCTCCTTGCGGATCGAGTCGAGCTGCTTGCGCAGGATGTACTCGCGCTGCTGCTTCTCCATGCCCGAGTTGACGTCTTCCCGGATCCGCTGCCGCAGCTGCATCATCGTCAGGCGCTCGCGCTGCAGCCGCAGGGCGAGCTCCAGCCGCTCGGTCACGTCGACCGCCTCGATCAGCTGCACCTTCTGCTCGAAAGTGAGGTCGGGCGAGTAGCCGGACGTGTCGGCCAATGTGCCGGGCTCGGCGATCGAGCGCACGAAGGCCGCGATGCGCCCGTCGTCGCCGCGCAGCTCGAGGATCTCCTCGACGACGGCGCGGTACTCGGTCTCGAGCTCACGGATGGCCTCGCGCGGGGGAGACTCGTCAGGGCGTTCGTCGACCTCGACCACGAGACGGCCGTTGAGGTCGGTCTCGGCTGCGCCGGCGACGGCGCGGTGCAGGCCGCTGAGGGCGACGGCACGGCCGCCACCGGGCAGTCCCAACCGGTCGGTCACCTCCGCGACGACGCCGACGCCGGCGTAGTCGCCGTTGCGCCGGGGGACGAGCAGCACGCGCTCCTCCTCGCCGACGTCGACGGTCAGGGTGACGCTCATGTTGGGGAAGACGACGATGTCGTCGAGGGGGACGAGCAGTAGCTTGCTCACGACGGGTTCACGCTCCTCGGTGTGCGAGATGATGGTGTATCGAGTACTAACTATAAAAAGTGTACCGGCATTCCCGGGACAGCCCGACTCCCGAGAGGCCTTACGAAACGCTCACAAACTGTCGGCCAACCCGCGAGTCTCACTCAGATGGAACCGGCCTTTCGAATTCGCCTCCCGGGAGCCGGTCCCCACCTCGCCGCCGGCCTGCGCGCTCCGAGGGCGCGGACCGAAGGCGTGGACGGGGGACGCCCGCTCGCGGGCGTCCCCCAACTTGCTTCACCATCCAGCCAGAGCGGCCCGATGTGCGGGCTACCCGCGGAAGCGGTCGAGCGCGAGCCGCGCCACCCGGCCTGCCAGCACGTCCGACGACGGCCCGGCACCGGACGGACGGTACGTCATCACGGCCACCACGAACGCCCCTCCGGGCCACAGGACGATGCCGGCATCGTGGCGCGAGCTGGAGATCCAGCCTGCCTTGTGCAGCACCCGCACGCCCGGCACGTGGCCGACCTCGCGGTCGAGCTTGCCCGGATCCAGCACGTGGGCGAGGAGATACAGCAGGTAGCGGGCGTCGCCCGGGGTGAAACCGGGCTGCGCCTGTCGCAAACGGCCGGAGCCGGCGCTAGCGAGCCAGACAGACTTCACGAGGGCTGCCAGGTCGTAGGCGCTCGTCTTCTTGCCGCTTCCCCAGAACGGCTGGCGCTCGACGCGCAGCGGTATCGCAGCGGCAACCGCCCGCTCCACCCCGAAGGCGTACGTGTCGGTCTCGTAGCCGCCGTACATCTCCGTGTCGACCAGGCCGATCGACCGCATCAGCGCGTTCACGTACGCAGAGCCCCCGGAGGTGGAGCCGGCGTAGTAGCGCTCGACCGCGTTCGCCGCGGCGTTGTCGGAGAGCACGAGCATGCGTCGCAGGAGCCCGTCGAGCGTGGACCCGTAGCGCGGCGTCCCCTCGATGCGAGCGAGCGCCGTGACGGCGATGGCGACCTTGAGCGTCGAGGCGGCGGGGAACGTTGCCCTTGCATTCCAGGCGGCGCCGGCGCCCGAGACCAGGTTCTCGACGTAGATCGCGGATGTCGGCCCGAAGCCCGCTGCTGCGTGGCGGACGTCCTCCGACAGCAGCCCGTCGAGTCGCGGCGCGCGGGCTCGCGGCTGAGCGGACGGCGACACGCCGTAGACGTGGCCGACGGTGGTCGACGCCTGTCGCCCCTTCGCGTCGAACGTGACGACCCGCACGGCAGTCTCACCAGGCGGCAGCTCGACGCGCAGCACGAAGCGGCGGCGGCGCAACGGCAGGTCGGCAAGCGCCCTGCCCGCGACGCGAACGACCACGCGGCGCGCGCCGGGTGCAGCGACGCCGGCGATCGTCCCGTACGAGAGCTGATACGGCGCGGGCTGCTCGATCGCCGGTGGCTGCTGCACGGTGATCACGCGCGCACCATAGCCTTGGCGGTGATGCCGATTCTCGCCCATGTCGACCTGGACGCATTCTTCGCCACCGTCGAGGAGCTCGAGGACCCGTCGCTGCGCCACCGGCCCCTCGTCGTCGGCGGCGACCCGCAGGGCCGCGGCGTCGTCGCGACCGCGAACTACGCTGCGCGACGTTTCGGGATCCGCTCGGCGATGAGCTCGGCGGAGGCGCTGCGGCGCTGTCCGGAGGTGATCTTCCTGCGCCCACGCCACTCCCTCTACCGGCAGTACTCGCAGGCGGTGTGGACGGCGATCCGCGAGGTCGTGCCCCGGGTGGAACAGGTCGGAATCGACGAGGGCTACCTCGACATCGGCACCGTGGCGACCAGGTTCACCGACGCGCGCAGGGTCGCCGAGGCGGTGCAGACATCGGTGAGCGCGGCGACGTCGCTCTCCTGCTCACTCGGCGTGTCGACGTCGAAGGTCGTATGCAAGGTGGCGTCCGACCGCCGCAAGCCCGGCGGCATCACCGTGGTGCCGCCGGGCACCGAGGCCCGTTTTCTCGCGCCGTGCCCGGTGCGTGCGCTTCCCGGTGTGGGGCCGCGGGCCGAGGAGCGCCTCGCGGCCGCGGGCGTGACGACGGTGGGTGCGCTCGCCGCGCTCACCGATGTGGAGCTGCGCGTGGTGCTGCCCGGGTCGATCGGGCCGCTGCTACGCGACCGGGCGCTCGGGATCGACCCGCGCGACCTCGAGCTCGAGACGGAGCGCGTGTCGATCTCCGTCGAGGAGACGTTCGAGCGGGACATCTCCGACCGGGCCGCATTGCATGCCGAGCTGCGGCGCCTGTCGGAAGAGCTCTCCGCGCGGATGCGGAGATCGGGTGTCTCCGGCCGCACGGTGACGACGAAGCTCCGCTACGCGGACTTCTCGATCAGGTCGCGCTCGACGACGTTGCCGGCGCCGGTCGACGAGGCCGACCGGATCGGCGAGCTCGCCTGCGGCCTGCTCGACCGCGGCCTGCGCGACCGGCCCGGCGCGCTGCGGCTCGTCGGCGTCGGTGTGTCGGGCCTGTCGGACTTCCGGCAGCTGGCCTTCGACCCGTAGGGACGAGGGCGCGGCGGCCCTACGACACGCCGGGGCGCCGGGTGCGCCGCAGGAGATGGGCGAAGTTGATCGCCCAGCCCATGCCGTCGGAGCGCCGCACGAACAGCCTCGGCTCCTCCGGGCGCCAGAGGTCCCGCGACCACGACGTGTTCCAGTTGCTCATCGCCGGAAGGTAGCTGCGGAGATCCACTGCTCGGCAGGCGACCCGCCCGCCGAGAGGGAAAACGGCGTCAGCCTTCGAGGACGAGTGGCACGACGTTCCGCACCGGTGGGAAGCCTTCCGTCGTCACGGTCGGCTCGTAGACCTCGAGCTGTCCGATCTGGCGCCCACCGATCGAGTACGTGACGGTGAACTGGAACGGGCCCGCCTCGCTGCTGCCGCCCTGCGTGAACCCGCTTGCGAGTACCTGCCCGCCCCGTCCCCGCAGGCGCCAGCTCACCGTCGCCTCGAGCGTGCTCGAGCAGCCGGTGACGCGGAAGCCGCTCGAGACGCGCTCACCGCTCCTCGGAGCCTCGACGAAGACGAACGCCGCCCTGTCGAGAGCGCCGTCCGCGTTCGCGCAGACGCCGGCCTTGTGGGCGCCGTCTCCGCACCCTGCCAGCAGTACCGTTGCCGCGACGACGATCCCTGCTGCGAGCCACCTCACCATCACGTGTCCTCGTCAGTCCTCTCCGACAGGGCCGACCGGGAACCGGCGGATGACGGCTCCACTGGCCGGCGACGGGCCGAGTTGGTGGAGCTTACCGTCGGGGCCGACGCCGAGATCGGGCCGCGCGATGCTCCCCTCGCCCACCGGCCACGTGCCCGCGTGGGATCGACGGGCCACCGGACACGGCCCGGAACGCTACGTGACGGCGTTGGCCGGCGTGCGACCGTCGAGCAGCACCGCACGCAGCGCCGTGACGCACAGCATCCCCATCGCGACGCGTGTGTCACGCGTGGCGCTGCCGAGGTGCGGCGCGAGCACGACGTTCTCCAGCGAGAGCAGCGCCCCGGTCACCTCCGGCTCGTGCTCGTAGACGTCGAGCCCGGCCCCCGCGATGACGCCTTCGTGGAGCGCCGCCGCGAGGGCCGCCTCGTCGACGACCGGGCCGCGCGCGGTGTTGACGAGCACAGCGGTCGGCTTCATCAGGCGGAGGCGCCGCGCGTCGATCAGATGGCGGGTCTCGGCGGTGAGTGGCACGTGCAGGGAGACGATGTCGGCATCCGGCAGCAGCAGGTCGAGATCGTCGCCGCGGCCGGTGAGCACCGTACGCGCCCCGAACGCCTCCGCGAGCCGTGCCGTCTCGCGGCCGATGCGGCCGGCGCCGACGATCAGCAGGGTCTTGCCCTCGAGCGTCTCCCCCAGCATGAACTCGAGCGAGAACCGCCACGGCTCACGGCGCCGCACGAACCGGTCACCCTCGGTGACCCGGCGCAGCAGTGACAGCATGAGCGTCAGCGCGAGCTCGGCGGTGGCGCCGGTGAGCACGTCGGGGGTGTTCGAGATGACGACGCCGCGGCGGCGGGCCGCGTCGAGGTCGATGTTGTTGACACCGACCGCGTAGTTGGCGACGATGCGCAGCTGCGGCCCGGCAGACTCGAGGTACCCGTCGTCGACCGTCACCGTGAGCATCGTCACGACTCCGTCGGCGCCCTCGGGCGCGTCCACGAGCTCGAAGTCGTGGCGCAGCGCCTCGGCGACCTCGGCCGGAACCGGCTCGCTGACATGGACGCGGGGCAGCATCAGGCGCATCATCCACGAATGAGCAACCTCTACGCCAGGGAAGCGTGCGCACTTGCATGATATTGACGAGTTTCGATGTCTGTGGTACTGTTCATATCGACAATCATCGATACGGGAGGAACCATGACCGTTGAGGCCGACACGATTCGCGACGAGGTACGGGCACGCTATGCGGAGGCAGCGCTCGCGGTCGACACAGGCGCCGAGGGGGGCTGCGGCAGCGGCTCGTGCTGCGCCGCGCCCGGCGACGCTCTGTTCGGCGAGGCGCTCTATGACGCCGAGCAGAGAGGCGAGCTGCCGGAGACGGCCGCGCTCGCGAGCCTAGGCTGCGGCAACCCCACGGCGGTCGCCGGGTTGCGCGACGGCGAGACGGTGCTCGACCTCGGCTCGGGCGGTGGCATCGACGTGCTGCTCTCGGCGCGGCGCGTGGGGCCGGCAGGAGTGGTCTACGGGCTCGACATGACCGACGAGATGCTCGCCCTCGCCCAGCACAACAAGGCCGAGGCGGGTCTCACGAACGTCCACTTCCTGCGCGGGCAGATCGAGGCGATCCCGCTTCCCGCCGGCAGCGTCGACGTGGTGATCTCGAACTGCGTGATCAACCTCTCGGGCGAGAAGGCACGGGTGCTCACCGAGATCGCGCGCGTGCTGAAGCCGGGCGGCAGGATCGGGATCAGCGACGTCGTCGCCGAGGATCGCCTCTCGGCTGAGGATCGCGCGAAGCGTGGCGGCTGGGTGGGCTGTATCGCTGGCGCGCTGTCGGTCTCCGAGTACGTCGCGGGGCTGGAGGCCGCCGGGCTCACCGACGTCGACGTCGCCTTCACGCACGAGGTCGCCGACGGGATGCACGGAGCGATCGTGAAGGCCACCAAGCCGGAGCCGACCGGCCGCGAGCTCCCGCTGGCCGGGGCCGTGGCCGGCGCCGGAAAGAGCGGCTGCTGCTAGTGACAACAGCTACTCGTGGTCCTCGTCGGACGGTCTTGGAGCTGTCTGCTGCTTGTGAGCGGGGGCAGCGGGCGCACGAGAGCTCGTATCACAGATCACGACGCGGTCAACGACTCCGACGATGTGCGGATCGTGCTCTGGCTCGATGTCGCACGCCGGATGTCGCTCCCGTTCGACCTCGTCAATCGCGCGGCCCTGTGGATCGGCTTCCGCGACCCGTCGGTCAGCCAGGTTCGCCGCAATGCCGTCGTCTCGGCTCTCCCCGCGGCCACGACCTTCCGGCCGATGTCGATCGAACGGGCGCAAGAGAAAGACGGGTTGCGTCACTCATAGGCGAAGCAGAGCCCGCGGCGCCTGCGCATCGCTTCCGATCGACGGCGGGCCCGGCGCTCCGTCTCTACTCCCGAGCCGCCGGCGCACCGCCTCGACGACATCTCCTGAAGCGAGGCCGCGCACGGCCAGCGTCGTTCGACGGGCGACGACGTCATCCACGGTCAGCGCCGACTCCTCATCGCGCGCAAAATCAACCTGAGCCCAGATGTCCGGGCCACGGGGGTCAACCCGATCGAGGGCACCGGGGGCGCGGTCGCCGTAGGCGGCAACGCACGGCGCGTCCTCTCCGTAGAGGCGGATCAGATGCATCGCGACATCCGGATCCAGCCGAGCTCGAAGGAGCGGTTCCGCCGTGCTCGGGCAGGTGCGTCCGAGCGGTTCGGTTCGCGGTCTGGTCCGGCGAGGCCGCACTTCGGCCGGCAGGTTGCGCAGGGCGTCCATCGCGATCAGTCGGTGGGTGGTCAGCTTGCCGCCGGCGATCGAGACCATTCCGCCGGAGCCGACCGCGACGACGTGGCGCCGGCTGGCCCGCGCGGTCGCGACGCCGCCGAGCGGTAGGGCTCGAAGCCCGACGAAGGCGTGGACGACACGGCTCGGGAGCAGGTGTTCTTGCGGAAGGACATCCGCGAAGCGGCCCAGCAACTGCCGGACGTCCCCCTGGTCGGCGACGCGCGGCGGCGGGGCCTCCTCGTACGGCGTGTCGGTCGCCCCGATCAGGAGCATCCCCTGCCACGGGATCGCGATCGTTGTGGACGCGTCGTCGAAGAGCGCCAGCCCGCTCCGCCACTCGCCTATCAGAGGGACGACAACGTGCACGCCCAGGCTCAGACGCACGAGTGGGCCAGCGCCTGTCCGCTCGAGCGCCCGCACGACAT
>Ga0315276_10006633_pt1 | contig 10670 bp, 12 predicted proteins | sample YL17G05_0_MG_FD_204542 | JGI IMG/M metagenome (GOLD analysis project Ga0315276, IMG submission 204542) | Sediment microbial communities from Yellowstone Lake, YNP, Wyoming, USA - YL17G05_0 | ecosystem: Environmental > Aquatic > Freshwater > Lake > Sediment | place: USA: Wyoming | collected... | reverse complement strand
CCGACGCACCCCGGAGAGGTTTTATTAGAAGATGTATTAAAGCCCCTGGGACTAACGATAACAGAAGCTGCCCAGGATTTAGGGGTCAATCGAAAAACTCTTTCAGCCATGGTAAAGGGAAAGTGTTCACTTACCACAGAAATGGCTATTAGGATTGCACACGCCACAGGCACAAGCCCGGAAAGTTGGCTGAATATGCAAACCAAATTAAATCTATGGCAAGCTTTAAAGAATAAACCCCGGAATATTGTTTTATTTCCCCGGTTGGATAAAGTAGCCATGTAAATGAGGATCGGAGAGTGGTAAGGTGAGCTCATTAAAAAGGCAACTTGTAAGAAATGCTTACAAGATCAAGATGAAGGATAATGAAAAGCATTTGGAAATCAAGGCCCGCGACGGTTTTTTTCTTCTCTTCTTCTCTTCAAAAACTTTGCCACCAAGGCACCAAGACACCAAGGTTTTTTCTTTTTTTCCGCTCTTCCGCTCTTCCTATTTTATCTTCATCATTCATCATTCATCATTCATCATTCATCATTCCATTCACTCTCACCTTCCTCGCTTCTGCTCTTCTTTTTTCTTACCTTCTTACCTTCTTCTTCCTAAATTCACCGCCAACTATTGCCTTCGGCGACCAGAAACCTTTTCGAGAAAAGGTTTCTGGACTTCCCAAAGCTTTTGATTAGAGGTTTTTTCCTATTATTACCTTCGCGTCCCTTCGCGCTCTTCGCGGCTCAAATAAAACAGCCGGTGAATTTAGGTTCTTTCGGTAGGGTTGACAAAATAAAGTGAAGGGTATATATTAAATCCCTGGAGGAAAATATGCAAGTAGTGCAAATAAAAGAAGCGGTTAAAGACGTTTTCCAGAGCTTCGGTATCAGTGATGTAGGCGTTATACTGGAAAACGAAGCCATTATGCTGCTTTTGACAAAAGAATCCAGGTATCGGGCCGAATACAATCAATTCAGGAAAAAATACAATTCGGAGTTTGACGATTTTAAAACGAAAGTAGAAACCTCGGGAAAGGAAGATTTTGAAGTTGAAGACGATTTGATGGACTGGGAGTTTGCAGCCAATGCCCTGAGAACGATCGATGAGAAGAAGAGGTCTCTGGGTGTTTAATATTCTTAAAAAATTCCAGTATATTATTACCGATATCGAAGTCATCAGGTATGAAATCGAAGAAGATCAGATAAGGATTCAAATAAAACTTGAGTTAAGAGACGGTTCTTTATTGGTTATCAGGGATTATAAATTCAGCGATAATTCAAGAAAATATGTCTATCATTGGATGGACAAAACCGGGAATTTAAGGATAAGGTGGGATAATGCAGCACATTGGAAGACTGTCGGTACATTTCCCCATCACAAACATGTTTTAAATGAGGAAGATATAAGAGAGTCGACCGAAACCGATATTGAATCTGTTTTAGCTTGTATTAAAGGCCATATAGGAGATAAATAAGGAGTGTGTGCTTTTTGCCGCTCTTCCGCTCTTCCTCGCTTCCCCGCTTCTGCTCTTCCTTTTCCTCACCCTCTCACCCTCTTACCCTCTTACCCTCTTACCTTCTGCTTTTCTCCGCTCTTCTGCTCTTCCTCGCTTCTGCTCTTCCTTTTCCTCACCTTCTCACCTTCTTACCCTCTCAACTTCTTTTTTTACCTCTCTTCCTTCTTCGCGGTCCTTCGCGTTCTTCGCGGCTAAAATTTTTCTGTGGCAAAAAATTTTCCCCCTCTTGCATTTTTGATTCTAATATGGTATTCATTGTTCTTAAAACGTGGAACTTCCTGATGAAGAGGACCCCTGACATTTTCGTAACAAAAGTGGAGAGGGTGGTTTTAGAGAGCGTATCACCCCAAGGGCGGAAGCTTATCGGAGAATAGGAAAATACCTTGGTATGATTGAAATGAAATGGTTTATTGATTTTTACAATAGGCAAAGAGAGGCGAGGTGCTATGGAAAAGGAAGTAAAAGTTTGGTATGATAAAGAAGGCGATTACTTTGAGGTTATGTTTGAACAAAAAGCAGGGTATTTCAGGGAAACAGAGAATGATGCGGTAATGGAAAAAGTAGACAAGGAAGGGAATATAATCGGGTTTTCTATTTTAAAAGTGAGTGCATTGAAAGACAGACAACTTTTATCTTTTAATCTGAGAGATAAGGCGGCTTAACCGACGAAGCTCTTGTTACCGGATGGACCTTCCACAAAAAAGATGAGCCACGGTTACGCGACGAACACGGACAGACACGGACAGTTTTTTTGTCCACTGATTACACTGATTGACACAGATTACCCGGAAGTTTTTTTCTTATCTTCTTCTCTTCTTCGTTTCTTCTCTTCTGCTCTTCCCCGCTTCCGCTCTTCCTTTTCCTCACCCTCTCACCCTCTTACCCTCTCAACTTCTTTCTTTACCTCTCTTCCTTCTTCGCGTCCCTTCGCGCCCTTCGCGGCTCAATGTTTGTTTGTTGCAAAAATATTTTTTTTCCTCTTGCATTTTTGATTTTAATATGGTATTCATTGTTCTTTGAACGTGGAACTTCTTGATGATGAGGAACCCTGACATTTTCGTAACAAAAGTGGAGAGGGTGATTTTAGAGAGCGTATCACCCCAATGGCGGAAGCTTATTTGAATAATAAAAGGTTAATCATAGGAAAAAGTGAGCAGTTAAAATGGAAAAATTATTGGAAATATCAAATCTTGAAGTAACGTTTAAGTCGCAAAAAAATATTGTATATGCAGTAAACAAGCTTTCCTTTAATGTATATAAAAATGAAATCTACGGCATTGTTGGGGAGTCAGGTTGTGGTAAAACTGTTACTTGTCGATCGATACTAAAATTAAATAATAGTTATAAAGAAGAAGGAAGCATAATATATAAAAATGGAAAAAATATTTTAGAATTAAGCCAAGTTGAATTAAATAAAATTCGTGGAAAAGAAATAGCAATGATATTCCAGAACCCAACGTCGTCCCTTAATCCTGTTGTACCAATTGGGAAACAATTAATTGAAGTTATAAAACTTCATCAAGGCATTTCTGACGAAATTGCAAAAAAACAAGCTATTGAATTATTAAAAAAAATGGGAATTCAAAATCCTGATGCAAAATTGAAAGAATACCCACATCAGCAAAGTACAGGAATTAATCAACGAATAATGATAGCAATGGCATTATCCTGTGATCCAGAATTGATCATTGCTGATGAATCGACTTCATCATTGGATGTTACTATTCAAAATCAAATATTAGAAATATTCAAAGAATTGAAAATCACAAAGAGTATTATTTTTGTAACCCATGATTTAGGTGTAATTAAAGAGATAGCAAATCGAGTATTGATTATGTATCAGGGGATGCTAATGGAAGAGGGAAACGTTGATAATATATATGAGGATCCATTACATCCATATACAAAAGCATTAATGGCATCAGTACCATTGTTGAGTGATAAAAAAATAATACTCAAAGGGGAACTTCCTTCAAATTTTTATTTCCCAAAGGGTTGCCCTTTTGCCAGTCGATGTCCTGAAATAATTGGAGAAATTTGCAGGGAAACAATTCCAAATATAATAAAGAAAAAAAATGCAGTTAGCTGTCATCTTTATAATTAAAATAATGGAGGTAATAAAAATGAGAAAATTAAACTTTTCAATGATTTTAGTTTGTATTTTTATATTTGTTGTAAGTTGTAGTGATCGGCAAAAATCTGAAAGAGTGATTTTGAATGATACTCTCCAACTCCAACAAGCTCAAATAAATTCTTTTGATCCTGTTGATGCCTACCATGAAGCACACATACATATGGTAAAGCAGCTTTATAATACATTGACAGATGTTGATTTCACTGGGAAGGCAATACCATCTTTGGCAAAATCCTGGGAAACCACGGACGGTATTAAATGGATTTTTCATTTAAGAGATGACGTGTTGTTTGCAGAAAATAGTTGTTTCAAAAATGAATCGGAGCGAAGTTTAAATGCTGAAGATGTAAAATATACTTTTGAACGTCTATTAAAGAAAGAATCTAAATCTTTGGGTGCATCTTATTTTCACAACATCATGGGATTCGATGAATTCATAAATGGAAAATCAAATAATCTTGAAGGATTAACAATTGAGGGTAAAAACAAAATTTTCTTTAAATTGAAAAAAGCGGATTTTAATTTTCCCAATTTATTGACACTCCAATACACAGGTATTGTAAAAAGAAAAGCCATTGAATTCTATGGAGAGAAATATAAATTGAATCCTGTAGGCACAGGCCCGTTTAGACTTGTATCTTTTGCTTCTAATCAAAGTGTTCAATTTGCAAAAAATCCGTCGTATTGGGAAAAACAGGACGGCAAACAGTTACCCTCAATTGATGATCTTACGATTCATCTATCCACGGATGATAATTTATCAATATTAATGTTTAAAAATAAAAAGATTGATTTCTTGTGGTTAAATTTGCCAATGCAAAAGCAAATTGAAAACATAAAAATCCCTTTTGAATACAAAAAAGAAATTATTGAATGGGCAAATTTAAATTTTTATCTCTTCAATTTAGAAAAACTTGATAATAACAGTCGGTTGGGCATAAATTATGCTATGAATCGAAAAGGATTACAGGATATACTCGAAGAACAAGGAAACGTAACACAATCTTTATATCCATCTCTTTTTAAGCAACTTTCAAAACCAAACAAAAAATTAAGCTATAACACTGAAATTGCTACTAGATATTTAAATGCGAAGAGAACAATCAAACTTGTCTGTTTTGAGGATATACTATCTAGAGGCCTTGCAGATTATGTTGCAAAGAGCTTAAAGAAATATGCCATTACAGTTGAAATCGAGTCTGTAACCTTTCCTGTCCTGGTTGATAGGTTAACAACTGGAAAATACGATATGATTCAATTGTATTGGGGTATTGCTTATGCAGATGTTAGGCATTTCTTAAATCCATTTATTACCTCCTCATTTCCCCCAACGGGAAATAATTTTAATAAGTATTCAAATGTGGATTTTGACGCTTTAGTTGAAATGGCACCTCAATTACCACCTGAGAAGCAAATTGATCAATATCTGAATGCCCAGGAAATCATCTTGAATGATATGCCGTTTCTACTGGTCTATTACAAAAATATAGTAAGAGTTTCTAATAACAATTTTCATTTACCTCTTCATCCATTAGGATATCGATTATACAAATTTGCCAGAAAAAATTAATAAATGTCAAATGTCAATGCGTAGAATCATAATTAGAATGGTATTCTTGGGGGTAACCATACTTATAATACCTCTCTTACCGATTTTAATTATTTTTTTAGGTATTAGTTCACCTGAATATGTAATCTATGGAACATTGAACTTAGATGTATCTCAGTCATTATCAGCATGGGAAATATATACCAACTTTTTAAAAAATATAATTAGTTTTGATTATGGTACTTCAATCTCCTCAGGACAACCTGTCATAAGTGAAGTATTTACTGCAATAGGGGAGTCAATAAAATCAATGGTTATTGCTCTTTTTCTCAGTTTCACAATTGGCACTGCAGCAGGAATTTTTTCTGTAAAATCAAAAAAACTCAAAAACTTTATAACTTGTATAGAATTTGTTTTTTACATCCCTATGATAGTATTTTCATATTTAATTATATATCTCCTTGATTTAATAGGTATAAATTTCTTGTCAGATATTCGTTATATTTTTGCGGGTTTCATTTTGTCTATTTATCCTTTTTACATCATTACAAAGTCACTAAATAAAACGATTTTAGAAATAAAAAAAAGTGAATTCTTCTTTTTTCATACATCTCTAGGTTTTGAAGAAAGAGAGATTTGGAAAAAGTTCTGTATGCGTTATATATTTATTGACTATTTGTCTTTCTTTGAAAATGTAATAATTTTTATGTTCGGATTTATTTTTTTTGTCGAAACACCATTTGGTATTAACGGAATAGGTTATCGATTTGTACAGGGAATTCAGCGGTTTGATTATCCGATTATTATTGGTTTTTGTACATTCAGTATTATATTATTCTCAATAATTGGCATTATAACCGAAACAATTAAAATGCGGATTGATCCAAGAGTAATTAATGAATAAAAGTATATTTAAAATAAAATTTAGTTTTTTACTATCATTATTATTAATCATACTTTATGTTGTATATAGTTTGGTCATTGTCGGAGGTACGAATAAAAATCTTGAACCACCTTCCATCAGCCATTGGTTTGGCACTGATTTAACAGGCTATGATGTTTTTATTAAATCGATAAACGCTTTCGGGTTGGAGGTATTAACGCTTTTAGTTGTATTCACAGCAATTTATTTCTTTGGCCTATTTTTTGGGATGATATTATCTTATTTTAGTAAAGCGTGGATTCGGGAATTACTGTTAAACCTGATTCATTACTGGGTAACTCTCCCTGTTTTACTAATTGCACTATTTATAATAGTTCTTTTAGGTGCTGGACAGATGAATGCAACTTTTGTAATGATTTTTGTTTTCATTCCGACACAAGCTTTATATGTATATAATCAATTAGAAACTGTTAAGAAAAATGATTTCTTTGTTGCTAAGAAGAGTTATGGCTTTACTAAGGCATATATTTATATAAATCATCTATTCCCAAATATCAAGAGTAATTTTACCAATTATACAGTAGCTAGAATGCCTGAAATTATTATGATGAATTTGGCTTTAAATTTTTTAGGCCTTGGAGTTCAGCCTCCAGCAAATAGTTTTGGAAGAATGCTGTTTGACGGATTATCATTCATGTTTTCTGCTTGGTGGATGTGGATTTTTGTAATCCTTCTGATTTTGATATTATATATTTTAATTCAGAATATTACAAGGAGATTTATATTATGAGCACAGAATTAAACGCATATGCATATCATTTACATTTTTCAAGTGAATTTGATATAGGTAGGTATATCGTCAATATTTTACAAATGCATTTTATTCATTTGGGGAATGTCCATTCGGTTATATTTGCACATAGAGTATGCCCTAGCCCTAGCAATGATGAAAATGGGGAAAATAGTCATTACTTAAAGTTTCATTATTACAATAAGTATGCGGCCTCTTGGGAAAAAAATGGAAATAAAATAAAAGTAAATGGCGGCAAAATCGAAGTAGATGTAACAAAAGCAGCAGAAAATTATAAAACTAATCCTTTTCCCGATGGCATCTTAATGGGTTCTTTTTATAAAAATGCCCTTGATAACAACTCTTTTTTAGTTATAACCAGCAAACATAACAAATCCTATAAGTCATTGGAAAATAAAATAAAGGGGTGTAAGGTTATTGATATGGATTCAGTCGCACTTTATATAAAAGAGGAAGATGAAAAACGGCAACATATAGAAGAGTTCAAAAACTTTGAACTAAACTATTTGTTCTATAAATATAATGAGGCAGAAACCGTTCGTGACAAAAAAATAGTTCAGTGGACGTCATTATTATTTCCATATTTTTTTCTTACAGAATTTGTCGGATTAGTAACCGTTGTCTTTGAAGGCGAATTGGATGTTGATTCAATAGAGCAATATTCTCAGTTCTTGAGGAAAGCACAGAGCTTGTTTTATAGAAGTATAATAGACTCCATTATAGACGAATGGGTAGAGAAAAATAAAGGGAAAAGTATTATCGAGTATATTAAGTATTTTTTTCCTTTAAAACCGATTAATCCTGATTCTAAGTTGGAGGACAATTTATTCAATGAATTCACAACATATTTTTCCGAAAAAGAAAAGAATGGCAATAATGAAATAAAAATCTTAATACCATCTTTTCATAAAAATGGTAACACATATATGCCGCTATTGCTAAACAATGAAAATTATTATATTGATAAGCCTATTGAATTTATAGATCAGGAGATGAGATCATTTGCTTTTGATCAAATATCCCATATTCAATGGCTATGGCAACGATGGATATCAAAAGAAAAAAAAAGAGGAAAAAATAAATGAATCAAATGTCTGAGAAATTAACTTCATTGGAGCAATTACTTTTAGATGAACCTAAAATAGGTAATTTAAAAGACCGTGCTAAATATATTTGTAAAGTAATAATTTATTTAATTAAGGCGCAAAAAGGATTTAAAACCTTCGCAGTCTATGGAAAATGGGGAAGTGGAAAAACCTCAATTTGTAAAACAATTCATGAACAATTTCAATTAGATAAACAACAAAATAAAAGCGATTTTTATTACATTCCTGTTTGGTTTGATGCCTGGCGGTTTCAGCAAGAGAAAGAAATATATCCTGCGTTACTCAGAACAATTGGAAATGAATTAATTAGAAGCGATTGTTCCGAAGAATTAAAAATAAAGGCCAAGAAATTAACTAAAAGTGCTTTTAAAATTTTACAATCAGTTTTAGCTGGTTTTAAAGCGAGCCTTCCTTTTCTCGATCTCGAATATTCAGCCAAAGATACTTTAGATCATTTCTATTCAAAGAAAGAGGAAACGACGGGCATTTTTGACAAAATTAATGATGAGTATGAAAGTCCATATTTAGAGGCCTTTGATATATTACAAAGCATTCCTTCTGAAATTAAATATAAAAATAAAAACATACATATTTTAATTTTTATCGATGACCTGGATAGATGCTTACCTGATATTGCTTTCAAGTTGATTGAACAATTGAAAATCTGGTTTGATATAAAAGGATATACTATATGTATGGCTTTAAAAGAAGATGAAATAATAAAGGTAGTTTCTAAACATTTAAAGAATCATCTCGATATTGAGAAAAGTGATGCTGATAGAATGGCTTCAGATTATTTATTAAAAGTCATATCAATCGGAGTTTACATTGACCAAACTGATTTCGAAGACAAAGTAAAAACTGATAAAAATCAAAATAATGAATTTTATGAGAAAGTAATGAGTTGGGTAAATAATAATAATAATAATAGTAGTAGTAGTAATATAGAGGATATACTTAAGGATTCTCCAGTAAAAAAATCCTATCGAGAGCTTATTAATTTAAAAAATGAAGTCTATATTGAGAGTCAGTTAAGAGAGGAACTAAAAAAAGAAGAGGATCGAAAAAACAAAAATGAAAGAAAAGTAAAAAATAAGGAGTGAAAATATGGCGATGATTTCTGGAAGCAATGGTGGTATTTCAAAGAATTTTTCAAAATTCGATAAAATGTCGCTTTTCTCAAGTGATGCGAAAAAATATGCACCCATTATTTCATATTTTATTAACAATGAATGCCAATTGAATTGTCGTCATTGTTATGTGGGCTATAAACATGGTAATGACGCCTTATCGGTTCAAGAGTGGGAAAGAGTTTTCCATGAATTTATCTATATGGGATCTCTGATATTTGGACTTGCAGGCAAAGAACCGTTAATACACTGGCCAAAAACAAAGAGAATTTTGAATTACTTGAAATTGAAAAAAAATGATAATAATAGAATAAAATTTGGCCTTGTAAGTAACGGTTTGCTATTGGGCGAGGGTATAATTGATGACTTACTAATGATACAACCTGATTATTTTGATATTAGCTTGGATGGCGATGAAATAGCACATGAAAAAATAAGAGGAAAAGGTACATACAAAAAATTAATTGAAAAAATAAAACTAATTCCAGCAAATTCAAAATTAATAGAAAATACTTTTATTGCATTTACTCTAAACTCTATTAATGTTGATAGCCTAAAAAGTATTATATGCACCTCTTATGATTTAAATATTAAAAACTTTGTTATATCACCTTACCTGACAAAATCAAAAATGAGAGATGAATTGTATTTTGAATCAAAAGCTTTTGCTGCTCAGATGAGACAATTAGTTGATATCAATTTGATTGATTTCTCTAAATTTGTTGGATTAAACATATTTATCAAGACAGATTGTTTTGAAGAAAATCCTGTAGTAGATCAATTAATTTGCAAAAATATAATTAATCTTGATAAGCTATTTATTGATGAATATGGGACTTTATTTAATGAGTACTCTTATGGTTCAAATTCATTATACTTCAATTATCCTGTTATAAATGATATTTTCACTCAAACACTTCGAATTAGCCATGATGGATATGTAAGTAATTGCTTCGACATGTTTTATGAAAATTTTACTGAACGGGCAATAGGAAATATTCGAAAAGATGGACTTTCAAAAATCAGTGAAAATATTAAATATTACAATAGAGTTTTAAATTAATCATCATCAGTAATGCCCACGAATGACAAAAAAGAGCCACAGACAATATATTGCATCACGGACATTTAGCCGCGAAGAACGAGAAGACACGCGAAGGTATAAAGAATAAATCCGCGGAAAGCAAATCGCCACCCTTCATTGTATTTGTTCTCTTTTGTTTTTTTCCGCTCTTTTTCTTTTTTTCTTCCCTTACCTTCTTACCCTCTTAACTTCTCACCTTCTCACTTTTAAATGACCATTGACCAAACAGCCCACGAAAAAACAGAAGTTAAGAAGTTGAGACAGATTTTTCTTCATCATTCATCATTCATCAATTGGTGAACCTTTGTGCCTTCGTGCCTTGGTGGTTATTTTCATAGCAGTCGGTCACTGATGATTCAGGATATTTCGTTCCGATAAAAGGAATACAACGTACTGGTTAAGGCTGACATTTTCCTTATAGGCGTTCCGGGCAAGTTTCCTGTGAAGTGTTTTGGGAAGACGTAGAACG
>Ga0315276_10006630_pt1 | contig 10674 bp, 15 predicted proteins | sample YL17G05_0_MG_FD_204542 | JGI IMG/M metagenome (GOLD analysis project Ga0315276, IMG submission 204542) | Sediment microbial communities from Yellowstone Lake, YNP, Wyoming, USA - YL17G05_0 | ecosystem: Environmental > Aquatic > Freshwater > Lake > Sediment | place: USA: Wyoming | collected... | reverse complement strand
GTCGTGTGCGTCAACCACCATGTCCTCTTCGGCCACGTCCTTGGCCAGCCACTGATGCGCGCCAGCCGGGCTCTTGATCAGTTCCCACTCGTATTTGAACATTACCTTCAAATAGCCCATGTCCCATCTGGTTGGGTTCGGCTTCCAGGCACCCTCGATGCCGCTGCTTATCGTATCGCCGCCTTTTCCGCTGCCAAAGCTGCTCTTCCAGCCGAGACCCTGCTCTTCGATGGGGGCCGCTTCGGGCTCATGGCCAACATAGGACGCAGGAGCGGCGCCGTGGGATTTGCCGAATGTGTGGCCGCCAGCAACGAGCGCAACCGTCTCTTCGTCATTCATCGCCATGCGCGCAAAGGTCTCTCTAACGTCACGGCCTGAGGCGACCGGGTCAGGGTTGCCGTTTGGCCCTTCCGGATTTACATAGATCAGGCCCATCTGCACGGCGGCGAGCGGGTTTTCGAGGTTCCGGTCGCCGCTATAGCGCTTGTCACCAAGCCACTTGTCCTCGCTGCCCCAGTAGATGTCCTCCTCGGGCTCCCAGACGTCCTCGCGCCCACCACCGAAGCCGAAGGTCTTGAAGCCCATCGACTCCAAAGCGCAGTTGCCGGTGAGGATCATCAGATCGGCCCAGGAGATTTTTCTGCCGTATTTCTGCTTGATCGGCCAAAGCAATCGACGTGCCTTGTCAAGGTTTACGTTGTCCGGCCAGCTGTTGAGAGGCGCAAGGCGCTGATTACCGGAACCCGCACCCCCGCGGCCGTCGCCCATACGGTAGGTGCCTGCGCTGTGCCACGCCATCCGGATGAAGAGCCCCCCGTAGTGACCGTAATCGGCCGGCCACCAGTCCTGCGAGTCGGTCATCAGGGCGAAGAGGTCTTTCTTCACGGTAGCAAGGTCGAGTTTCTTGAATTCTGCCGCGTAGTTAAAATCCTCGCCCAGCGGATTGGACTTGGAGGAATGCTGGTGCAAAATATGAAGGTTCAACTGGTTCGGCCACCAATCTCGGTTCGACGTGCCTCTGCCAGCCGTGGGTTTAAGTTCATCTTTTTTCATGGTAATACCTCCTTCTTTTTAAACCGTTTTTCTTACATCTGTCACAAAGACCTTCCAAAACAACCTTTTTCTGGAATACTGTGAACTGTTTTTGAATTTCAAGAGGAACGATTAGGTTGTCATAATCCTCATTGCGGAAATTAATAATACTATTGCAACGAGTGCACCTGAAATGATGATGGGTATCCAGATTAGGGTCATAACGCTTTGGTTGCCCATACCCCTCAACTATATTTGTAATACCAATTTCAGAGAATGTCATTGGATCTTCTATAAAATATCAAGTTCTCAAAAAGCTACGTTATTTTTATGTCAGCCTGTTCACTCCCTATCAATTCCAGGATTTTTTCTATCTTGAAGTGAACCAAATGTTTTGGACCTTTTGCTTTGTCTTCTTGAGACGATAACCAGCTTCTAGTCATCCTGGCAATCAGGTCAGGGTCATTATCCTCTTTGATCATCTTGAGATAGAGCCTAATACCAGAATATCCTGTCCCGCCTTCCATAAAAAGATATGTGGCATAGGGATTTGCCTGAACATTATGATAAGTAAGTCTCTCTCGCAGGAGAAAGGCAACCGTACCATCTTCAAATACATGGGGTCTTGAATAAATGGCGGCATCCACCATACCATCTTTGTCTGCCGTAGCCAAGACCCCTGTTCCGTGATTTGTGTCAAAGTATTTTTTTAGATTCATTTATTCTCCTATTGCTGTGCTGTTTTGATAAGTTTTGAGGTATCGTATTTTTTCTCACGCAAGAGGGATAGAATTCCTTCATATACTGTGTTATCCATTTCTTTCGTGCGGCTAAGAATCCAGAGATATTTTCTCTTTGGATGTCCAATAACTGCATATTCGTAATCCCTACCCAGATCAATAATCCAGTAGTCTCCTGCAAAGAACCAAAAAAAAGACACCTTTAGTTTGGCGTTTGTTTCTTTATCAACAACCCATGCTTTCCCTTTTGCAGACCTTAGTTTCCCGCTAAATGAGCCGTCATAACACTCATTCAGGACAGAAACCTTCCCGTCATCCATAAGTGTATAGGTTGCCTTACTCCCCACACAGCCCTTCTGAAAGCTGTTCGGGTATCGGGCGATCTCATACCACAGTCCCATATATCGGGTGAGATCAACATGTGTAACTGTTGCTAATGGTTCCGATGGTTCTTTTTGCATATATTTGCATCCTAACACAACAAGCAAAGCTGAAGCGATAACTCCAAGAAAAAGAGGGCTTGATATGTATTTGTGCCTCATTTGGATTCTTTGTACTGGATGAGATTGCAATCGCAACCTTTTTGCCGTAAGATTTTGACCTGTTTTATTATAGGGTGTACAAAAATGGTTTGAATCATACTCCCTGTTGCAAGTGTCTCATCCAATGGACTCTTGTGATTATAGCCCCTTGCAAGCATCTCCTGAACAATCTCCTCATGAACTGTGAATAATGCCTTCAGCTTCCCTTTCCATCTCTTTGTCTCAGGATGATTGGCATACCCTGCCTTTCCCTGTGTCAGAATATTCCACATGGCATGAAGTTCATTATGTTCCCCAATAAGGTGTTTACTGCATAGACAATTTGGAGGGATGTCCCATATTCTCATTTTTTATTATATCCAATAGAAGTCACTATTAAATGTCCTGCAACACCTTCTTCAACGCCTCTATAAGATGCAGGTATTTTATCCCTTTCATGATGGTTGGGATAATTCTTTAACTTTCAGAATTTTCATATTCTTTCCAATTCTTAACTATGGGTTAATAGAGAACTCTCCAGTTTGATCTATGAGATTTATCGAATTATCTTGAAATCCATTCTGAGACAGTCTGAAATCTAGTGACATGGATACACCGGGTGATTTTTACGAATATCAATTTCGTTTCAGGAGAACGAATGATCTCATTAAGATTAGGATGCTTTTGTATGAGTGCCTCAGTTAATTCTGACCACTTTTCCCCTTTTCTCACAGACATGGCATTCCCTAAAATAGTCAAAGATTCAGCACCCATATAATCTTTTCCTGTATTCGATCGTGTATCAATGAGAAGGGAAACACGATTGTTTTTGAGGATATTTTTATATTTCTGTGTCTCTCGGGGTGTAGCAAATACAATCCCTTTCTTGTCGGGAGTAAGTGCGTAAGCGATCATAGAAGTATAAGGTTGTCCATCTAATGCGGTTGCGAGTACAGCATGAAGCTGGTCTTTATCTAAGGCGTCTAACCTTTCGAGTATGGATGCGCTGCCTTTTTTTACTCTGTCAGGTATTAATTCCTTTGATCTTTTCACATTACACCTTATAGAGATTGAAAGTTTTCAATGTATTTTTTGATATCAGCGCAACACAACAATATACCAAATGAGTAAGAACAGGCTACTCCACCATCCGATAACCGAGATGATAAAACTCATCGCAATCTTCATCTGTAAATCTATAGGCAGAAGTTCCCGTGCTTTTCCCTCTTTCTCCCTCTTTAAAAGGCGCGGACTTACCCGGAAGGACAGAAATGTCCCGTTTAAGATCAATACAACCGCGAGGACTGCATGGATAAGTGAAATGCCAGAAAATCCAATATTCCTATAAGTAATCAGGCCACCTAAAATTGCTAATAAGATGCCTATCCAAATGAGTGGTTTTGTAATCTTATGTGTCCGAACGGTTGCCTCTGTCCAATAAGAAGATTTTCTACCTAAGAATCCGTGGAGATCAATAACTGTTACTGCTCCTAATCCAATGATAAATCCTGCAATAAAAAGAAAAAGGCCAAGGATATCAGCCCAGGAAAAAACCTTGTTGCTCCAAATACCTAAATAAACAAATAACTGTTCCATGGTGTAATTAAAATTATATCATATAAAAATGATGAGACATCGATCGATACAAAACTGAGAGATATATTTGAAACGGTAATGAACAGACCTCAGAATTGTTCACGGTGTTAACTATGTGAATGCTTGCCCTCTATTGGAACCTTATGGGGCGTTTGCTACAGTAAGTAGTACCTAATTGGTTAAGTCTCAGCTTTTACAGATTAGTCCAATTGCATACCAATTTTTATTCACCTCTTCAGTCCATTTCACTTTTGTTCTTTGAAAAGGAATATAAACATTCTTCTTGAACACTATCTCTTCTCCTATATAAAGGTGGTTATATGTGAACATGCACAAACCGGAAGAGCACGCATTGGCAAGAAAACCTTCATGGATTTCATCTTCAGAGGGTCCTATGATGTACTTTATTGGGACCCGTACTGCAAAGTCATGACGAATGAATTTTCTTTTTTCTACTGTATGGAACATCTAATAACTCCATTCACGTTATACAACTTTTTACATATCTATATAACATATTACAGGTCACAGATTGGTCACAGATTTGAAAAAGATAAATTTAGGATTGGGAAATAATGTTACCGCGCGTTAATTTCTGATTATACGCAACATAATTATGTCATGTCCGGGAGGTGCGGTGTTCAGGAAGGAGGTTTGCCTCTCAGGTCTCTGGATTGAGGTGTTTCTTTCTCCCCGTAAGGCGCATACCATTTTTCTCAAGGTCACCTACAATGTGTCAAAAATGGATAATGACGGGAATTAATAATTGTGAAAAGAAGTAACGACCAAGCTAACGGGCACGGGGCGACTACGCTGGCCTGAAAAAGAAAACTGGCCAATCCCGCGTCACTCTCGAAGCGATTGTTAGCCGTTTTCTGTATTTTTTTCTATTTGTTGCATCGCGTAGTCTGCTTGAGGAGTTTCAGGAAATACTTCGATAACAACCCTGAAGAATCCCAAGTCATTAGTTTTATAGTGAATGTTACAGGCTTTTTCAAGAAGTTCTTTGGCTACGAATATTTTCCTGATTTTAGTTTTTACTGCCTCAGCTTCAGGGCTATTAGGATTATCGAGGATGATCGTTTTGAATAAGTCTAACGCGCCGTCGATATCCATTTTGTTATAACGGGCATATGCATTCTCCAAGAGTTCTTTGTTTGGTATTGTTATTTTCGCATTTTGAAGACTTTCTGCTTGGGTCAAAGTTGAACCGCAATGTTTACATTTTATCGCCTTAGCTTTAATGAGCTCTGCACAGTATGGACACTTTCGGTTGTCCTCAATTTGTATGCCTCTGCTTGATGGTTGAGGCAACTGTGACGGGGCACTATCAGACTGTTTTGAATTGCCAAATACAAACAGAATGACACCGACAACAATAAGAAGTGACGAGAGCATGAGATGATTCCTTCTTTCATCCATTTTGCCAAGGTTGTTAACCCTCATACTTGGGATTTCAATGCCACCTATAGAACGTGCTTCTGTGCTTACAGTAGTATCCATATTAAATGCTAAGAGAAGCCATAACCCGCCAAGAAGCAACAATACAATCCCTAATGTCTTCATAGATTCTCCCCCGTTATTTCTGTCTTTATGGGCATTCTTAAACAAAGGTGGCCTTGGTACACCCATGTATTCCTCCAGATATATTTATTCTTGTGCCTAAAAATGATTATACCGATACCGTATTTTTAGGTTTTATGGCGAAATCATAGCACATCTGAAACGTTATGAAAAGTTAAGAAGAAAATAATATCAATGTGTTTTATCAAAAGGCATTCGGCATTTTGTGGTAATAAGGACTAAAAACTGTTTCGTTATAACGCTGGATTCTTGTCATTATCCCCTTTTGTACTCAGCACAATTATGTCATGTACGGGATTTGCGGTGTTCAGGAAGAAGATTTGTATCTCGGGCCTCTCTGGAAATAACTTGCGTCTTTCGCCCTGTAAGACGCATGCCTTTTTTCTCTGTGCCACCTACAATGCCGCAAAAGCTGCGGAAGACTAAGAGTGATAATTTTCAGGAGAATTGTTTAACGCGGTGATCAGCCGCGAGTGTAACGAGTAGGGTGCATCATGTTGTTAGGTGGGCTTACCCTTTTGTTTCCGCTGCTCTTTCCATAACCTGATACAGTGATCAAAAAACGCCACCGTATTGAAGTGTTTCGATTCGGTTCCCTTGGGTATTTTGTGCTCGGCTAAGAGTTTCAAACATTTCGCTCTCGGGTCTTCGCCCTCTTTAACAGGACGCAGCCCTTTAACATAGAAGGCCTTAGGCCAGTTGACAGCTTTCAGAACGAGAGACGGACGGTCCTTGAGCGGCACGGGATAGTCCACGAGCAAGCGATCAAGATCTTTGCTACCCCTCAACAGTGCCTGAACAACGAGTGTCGCATGAGGTGTGGCATTGATGCCGACCCAATCAGTAGAATCGTACCAAGCAGCCGCATCGGTCACTGCTGTTCCCATGACCGTGTTGGACTGATCATCAACGTAGAAGTCACCAATTGACACCGAGCCCCTGAATAGGATTCCTTGTACCAACGAATCAACCATGAACTTCCGAAGAAGCAAGCAGAAGTATTGCACGTCATCCAAAGTAGCTGATCCCGGCGTGCAGTACACGATTAGGACGGTATCGTTGAAGGTAAACGTCGTAACCAAGTTTATGTCCATGTTTCCTCGGATTTCTTTTGCATTTGCCTTACGCTTTAGGAGCTCTAAGACCCGTTCTCTCGAATTCAAGAACTGCGCGATTTCCCTATCGTTGTAAGTCGCCGCGCCTAAAGCATCAAGAACGGCGATAATCCCTTGTTTTTGTTCCATAGTACAATTCCTCTCAACAACCTATTATCTTTAATTGCCGTTAATCTTGTCTCTGGTATCACCCATTGAAATACATATTATGACGGAGAGTTTATATGATTTTTATTTTAGTATCCAATGTCCAAAAACTTCAGGATTAGAAGTTTCTGAACCCCTTGCCTTAGTTTCCCTAAATGATTTCTCCGCATATTTATCCGCAAAAGATACTCTCAATTCAACATCAGCTACAGGTGCTTCTCTTTTGGCTCTCAATAAAGTATCAGACCATTCAATGATTTGATATTCAAATCGGTCAACAGTTAAAAGATTCTCTTTCAGATCTTTAAATTCTTGAGGAGTAATTACTTTTGCTTCACTTTCGACACACTTCATGGACTGTCTGTAGCATAATATTTGAGTGGAATTTATCTTCGGAATGATAGGGATAGTAGTTTTAATTTTGTTAGTTGTTTGCTCCCATTTTCCCTCAAGGAGAACGTAATCTTTTTCTATACTTATATTTTTTGGAATTGAATGAATTGTATCTGCTTTTGAACAACTTTGAAATATAATAAGGACGATTATAATGTGAATAAATTTTGTAACGTTATTTACTCTCATAGCAAAGAGTATATAAAACTACCTACAATTTATCAATTTATCTGAAATGTTTGTTACACACACCACTAACTTATCCAAAGGTTTAAATGTATGCAATAGTGAAAATTTATAAGGGAAATAAGCAGATAACTACTGAGCTAAAATGGCGCGGGGCAACTTATGTTCTTTAAAGATTTTGAACCACAGACTTTAGACGTATCATTCTTGTCCTAACATGATGCTTGGTATATATTTATTCTTCCACTTTAATCCTTCTGTCGAAATATTTGTAATGATTGTTTCACCATCTGTTATAAGCGTTATTTTCGGTTTCAACTGATCACGAAAATCGATAGTTCCGGAAGCTATTACTCCATTCTGGTTTTGTCCTTTAATGTGATGTATTCCTTGTGATCTAATTGTTTTATCTATAATTTTATAGACCTGAGGTATGGCAAAAATACCAATGCCAGCGACCCCTTGCGAAAAGCCTACTATTTCCAAAGTTTCTCCCGTATATTCCAATTTACCGACAGCAGTAAACATATCGTTTGTCTTGAACTCTACAGCAATTAAAGTGCCATAGCCAGTAACAGGGTCTCTCGCATAACATACTGAATGGATAATTAAAATGATGATGCAGAATAATATTCTTTTCATTGCATATCCTCCGTCAAACAATAATTACACCAAATTGGGTATCCCGGTTTCTTGAAAGAATATAGCATAGAAGGGAAGGAAGTTGTCCATATTGATTTTCGGAAGTACTTAACAGTCCTGAACTCGATACCCCCCGTGTTTATTTCAGGAAGAAGAAGCCGATATCATAACGTTCCTATTCTATTTCCTCCGACGTGCTTTCAGATCCCCTAAAGGTTCGTTACATTTAGGACATCGCCCTGCAAGTGTGCTTACTTTTCCGTGCCAACTACAGTTCGGACAATAAGCTGACTGGACATATTTACTGCTTTCCTGTTTTTTGAAAACTCTCATTAGTATTCGAAAGATTATCAATAATGCAATCACAACTCCGGCAACAATTAACAAATCTTCTGCAGTATATTCACCAAAAACTACTGTATCCAATATTTTCTTCATAATCCGCTCTTGAATTGATTACCACTTATAGTCTGTATTTTCATAAAGTATATCATAGATGCGGACTTCAGGAAGGACCAAATCAAGACCAGAAATGATCTGTCTCCTTTATTCCTATGTTCAACAAAATTACCATAGTGTTTTTGAAAATTACCTTAGTTTTAATCGGCTCAGTATCATACCAAGATATTTATTGATGATATTACTTCTTTTCAAAAAAGGAATAATGGGCGGTTTTCTTGTTCCAAACTTATTCAACTCATCAACAATCTGTTGGTTCTCTTCATAATTTAACCCCTGTCTGAAAATATTTATTGCTTCTTTATTATTTTTTATAAGCAGGTATATTTTCCCGAGGTTTAGATAATGGAATGAATTTTCCGGTTCCTTTTTTATGGCAGCATTACAAAGGGAAATTGCTTTCTGGACCTCTCCTCGTTCTTTTGCAATACAAAAGGCGAAGAAAGAACTGATTAACGGGTCCTCTTCTATTGCAAATGCTTTCTCGAAGCATGAAAGAGCAGCAATTATTTTACCCTCAGACAATGCATCTATGCCTTTGTCAAAAAGTTGTTTTGATTCCGGATTTGCCATATGAACAGTTTAGAATATTTTTTCCTTATTGTCTAAAAACTCAAACTTATTTTATTCACGCGAAACATCGGGACGTTGTTTCTAATAATGTTTTTCATTAGTGCCGCGCCTCTCCGCCTTCTCGATTGACCTTATAATGCTTGATGTATTTACACCTATATGACGGGCTATCTCTGCCGACGAAAGTCCAATCTCGTCCCTGCTCCTGAGGGCAATCAGTGATCGCGCTTCGCTCGCCTTGCGCCGTGTTGGTGCTCCTTCCTTTTACACATAATTATACAAAGAAATATTCTTATGGGAATTTTTTGCAGATTGCCGGTTAAACTATATACCTTTCAGGTTCAGCTTTCAGATGCGTATTCCAGGAAAGAGGTTACCACCGGGGATAGGATAATAATATGTTTTTTACGTTCCTGGGATATCTCACTACTTGTATACATCACCACGCGGCGCTATATTCACTACCGCGATAGTCTGAGTTTCCTCAAGGATGGCGAACACTATTCGATACTTACCGATTCTTAGCCGGCAAAATCCTTTTAGGTCGCCGGTAAGACGTTTTACGGATTGGTGTTCAAGGGGATTTTTTAAATTAGAGAGGCTCTCAAGTTCGTTTTTTATGCGCTCTCGTGTCTGTGTTGCCAGGCGGGTGTAATACTTCTCTGCCGTTGAAGAAAGTCTAACTTGCCAGGGCACTCAGTTTTTTCCCTTTGCCCGATTTTATTTCCTCCAGACCTTTTTTGCACTCCTCTATAAATCCTGGAATTTGCAGAAGTTCCGTTGTTTCCTTGTGCCTGGCAATATATTCATCCGTCAATTCCGTATAAATATCAGTAAGCGACCTATTTTCATAGCCAGCTATCGCCCGAATAACCTTTAACCGTTCTTCCGGTAATCGTAATGTCGTTGTGCCTTTAGTTGTCATAATGCATCTCCTCTTTACATTAAATTAAATAAAATAATATCCCGATGTCAAGATATTATAATATTGTTGTCAAGGCCTCTAAAGCTTGTTTTCAATTCTCCCAAGTTTTTGTTACCATAATACCGCATTTGTTTAAACCGTAGCATACACGCGCAACAAAATAAAGGAGGCGCCGACAGGCCCTTGAAAATTCTTGAATATGCCGGTCTCGACACGTCGGGGGTCGGTCAACAGTACAATAAAATTATCGGCTTTCTTGAAAGAGATGATTTTTATTCCGCAGGGGTGAAAAAATTTACGGAGCATGACCTTTACAGGGCCAAGCTTGATGCCGCCAACCGTCTGCTTTTCAGGATCGCAACGTTCAAAGGCGAGCGTTATGCCCTGATCCTTGAGGTTGTGCTGAACCATGCCTATGACAAGTCGAGGTTTCTGAGAGGCGCCCGCATAGATGAATCAAAGATACCGGCGATTGAAGAATCTCAACTCGCAAAAGAGGGCCTTCCGACCCTTGCCTATATGAACCCCTCACAGCGCCGTTTTCATCTTCTTGACAAGGTGATCTCCTTCGATCCCCGTCAGCAGGAAATATATCTGCATCCCGTACCGATTATTATCATCGGGCCTGCAGGCAGCGGCAAGACCGCCATCACCCTTGAAAAGATGAAGCAGGCCCGCGGGCAGGTCCTTTATGTAACGTTGTCCCGATACCTTGCGGACAACTCAAGGAATATCTACTATGCCAACCATTACGAAAACAA
>Ga0315276_10006629_pt1 | contig 10674 bp, 5 predicted proteins | sample YL17G05_0_MG_FD_204542 | JGI IMG/M metagenome (GOLD analysis project Ga0315276, IMG submission 204542) | Sediment microbial communities from Yellowstone Lake, YNP, Wyoming, USA - YL17G05_0 | ecosystem: Environmental > Aquatic > Freshwater > Lake > Sediment | place: USA: Wyoming | collected... | reverse complement strand
GGTGCTGGCGGCGTGGACCGACAGCGTGACCTGTCCGGCGCCGTCGGTCGTGCCGATGCGGTAGTCCTCGCCGGCCTTGTAGAGGCAGACGGTGGCATTCGGCAGCGGCTGGCCGCCGCGCTGCACGCCGACGGTCACGGTCGTGTCGCGCAGCGTGAGGCTCGCGGGGTGCGACACGCTCAGGGCGACCGGCTCCTCCGTCCACAGCCGCATCTCGGGATCGCCGAACATGAGGAGGGTCATCTGCGTCCAGCGCTGGACGTTGTCGAAGTTCGAGAAGCCGATGAACGGCACCTTCGACAGCGCCTGCGCCTCGCCGATGCGGGTGAAGCCGTCCTGGAACATCAGGTTGTAGAACTCGTTCTGGTAGCCGTCGCCGGTGGCCGGGAAGTCGTAGTTGGTGGAGCCGATCACACAGGCCGCGCCGCCGCCGGACGCCAGCAGGAACTCCTCGCTGATCGACTCGAAATCCAGCGCCGCCGACGTGCAGTTGATGGCGTAGAGCAAACCGGACACCTTGGGCAGGTTGTGCAGCGCGACCACGTCGGGATTGTTGAGGGCCGCGTCACCGCACGACATCGAATTGCGGTAGCCGTGCCCGACGTGATGCAGGAGGTTGTAGCCGGCGTTCATCGAGTCGACGACCGCTTGCTTGGTGAGCGGCAGGGCTCCCGGGAACGCCGTGTAGTTCTCGTAGAGGCGCGTCGGCTGGATGCAGCCCGAGAGCCGCGAGATGGCGTGCTCCGCGATGGTGGCGCCATCCGAGGCGATGCTCTGCCCCTGCTGCCAGTCCTGCGGGAACAGCACCTCGGCGAAGAACAGGCCCTTGCACAGGTATCCGGCCGCCGGGTTCACCGCGTAGAGCAGCTGCTTGTCCACGAAGGTCTGCGCCTGGGACGGATTCTCGATCGGGGCGCGGCCCACGTACACGTCGGGGTACAGGTCGAGCTCGTCCCCCGGCGTGTAGATGTCGATGAAACCCTCGCCGAACAGCGAGTCGCCGTCGGCGTTCCACCCGCGGTCGAGGTCGGAGTAGTAGAGGTCGGTGGCCAGTTCGGCGCCGCCGAAGAACGTGGTGTGCGCGTAGCGCACCGGGATCACGGGGGTGTCGCCGGCCAGCAGCACCCACAGCGTGCCCCACTGCGTGTAGGCGTCGCGCACGAACATGCGCACGCGCTCGGCGCGGTCGACGCCGAAGGGGTAGTTCTGCTCGATGAACTCGACCGTGCGCACGGCCGCCGGCACGCCCTTCTCGGTCTTCCAGTCGGCGAGCGTCTGCAGCACCGGCTTCATCGCCTCGTTGGTGATGATCAGGTACTCGACCGGGCTGCCCAGGGTCGAGGGCAGGGCGGTAGGCGCGAAGGGGCGGGTGAGGCCGGGGCCCGCGGCCGCGGCGCCGAGCCCGCCGATCTGCGGCCCCAGGGCCGGGGCGGCAGACCAGCGCCGGCCGCTCTCGATGCCCTGGCGCACGGCCTCAGGCCCACGCGAGAGCACGGCGGCGAAACCCGCGTCCATCTCCACCTCCCACTCCGGCACGATGCGCTTGCGCACCAGCGCCTGCGGGTCGGCGGCGGTCTCGACCGTCACTTCGATCCGCGTGGCGAGGCGGGCCCGGCCGGTGGCCGGGATCACCTGCACGGGCAGGAGCACCAACGACGCCAAGGAGCGCCCGCGCATCGTCCCCGCGGGGCCGAGCACGGCCGGCGGGGAGGAGGTCCACTCACTCTCGCCGTAGCGCGCCGCCATGGGCTCGGTCCAGCTCGGCGGCTCGAGTCCGCTGGCCGGCCGCTGCGCCGGGCGCACCGGCGCCCCACCCTGCAGGTCCACGAAGCCACCGGCCGTCGCGCGCAGCGCTACGGCCCGCGTGCCGGCGGGCAGGTCCACCAGCACCGAGAGCCCCGGCACCTCGGGAGATCCGGGATCGCCCCAGGGAGCACCGCCCTCGAAGGAGTAGCGCAGGTAGCCGCGCTCGTCACCCGCGACCGTCACATCGCCGGGCGAGAAGGTGAAGGTGCGGACGACCGTTCCGGCCATGGCGACGGAAACGCACGATCCGGCGGCGACGAACAGAAGCAGCAGGGAGCACAGAAGCGGGGATCGCCCGGTCATTCAAGACTCCTGTCGGACAGACCTTGGTTGTGACGGATTGGGGCAGAAGCCGCATGGAGGGCGGAAAGTGCGGCCCCGGCCGCGAGGATCGCGCATTGGGTGCGTGTACCTGTTGATTGAGCTCTCCTAGCGACCTAACCTGACCGCTGTAATCCTATGCGAGATAAGCCCCAGGCGTCAAGAGGAGATGTGCGCTTTGGTGGGCGATTTCGGGTATTCCTCAGGGGACGAGCCAGACGTGGGCCAGGTCCAGCCCGTAGCGCGGGTGGAACCTCACCCCCCGCAAGGTGCTGCGGAAATACACCTCTTCCCGCACCCGGGCCACGGGGACGAAGGGCATCTCCTCCCCCAGGCGGGTCTCCGCCTCCCCGAGGGCCGCGGCCCGCTCCTGCGGCCCGCGCTCCCGCAGCCCGCCCAGCAGCAGGGAGTCGAACGCCGCCCTGCCCGAACTCCGGAAGAAACCGAGGTTGCCGCCCCAGCGCTCGTCGAGGCTGCGGTTGAGCAGCAGCTCGGCGAGGTTGGAGAGCGGGTCGGAGGTCGGCGCCCGCCAGCTCCAGAACGACGCGACCGCGCCGCGGCGGGCCAGCCGGGCCGCCTCGAACTCGGCCCGCGCGCGCAGACGGATCTCCCCGTACACGCCCGCGCGGCCCAGATCGGAGACGAGGCCGCGGGCCGCTGCGGCCTCGACCGAGCCGCGCGGGACCTGGACGGCCAGCTCGATGCCGCGCGGGTACCCGGCGGCGTCGAGCGCCGACTGTGAGGCGAGCGGATCGAATCCCGGGGCCGCGCTCGAAGGCGGCCCGCCGGGAGCGTAGCCGCGCCACGGCGAGGCCAGGGGCATCAGAAGCCCCACGACCCGCTGCCGATTCACGGCGCGCGCCACCGCCTGGCGCGCCTGCTGACGCGCCGTGGGGGCCAGCTCGCAATTCAGCACCAAGAGCCAGTGCAGCTCCCCCGGGCCGCCGCTCTGCGCGTATCCGAGCCGAGGATCGCGCGACAGCCGCAGGCGAAACTCGACCGGCACCGGCCAGAGCATCCCGACCGCACCGCTCGTGAGGCCGAGCGCGGCCCGCCGGGCCGCGATCCCGGTGCGCACCCGGATGGTGTCGAGATGCCCCGGAGTGGCGCCGCGGTATCTCCCGTTGCGCACCAGGACGAGCTCGCCGCGCCCCCGCCGGGCCAGCCGGTAGGCCCCGGTGGCCAAGGCGTGCCCCGAACTCGCCTCCCGCCCGGGCGCCGCGAGCGGGACCGCGTAGCGCGGCTGGGCCAGCTTCTCGAGCAGCGCGTCGTCGGGCGCCCACAGGCGGACGACGAGCGTCCGCGGATCGGGGGCCGAGACCCCCAGCGGCCCGCGATCGCGCCGGCGGCGCGACACGGCGCCGTCCAGGCTCCAGAACCGCGGCCGCGCCGGCGACACGGGGTCGGCGGCGAAGAGCGCCTCGAGGGCGCGCACGTAGTCGGCGGCGGCCACCGGAGTGCCGTCCTCGTACCGCCAGTCCGGGCGCAGCGCGAAGGTGTAGGTGCGCCCGTCGCCGCTCACCTTCCACGCCGCCGCGTGCGCCGCTACGACGCGGCCCGTCGAGTCGAAGCGCACCAGCCCCTCGTGGAGCAGAGCCAGGAAGGGCGCGGCCAGATCGCCGTGGGAGGTGCGCGGGTCGAGGTCCAGCGAGTCGGCGAGCGCCAGCACCAGCGTGCCGCCGGCGCGCGGTTCGCCGGTGTCGAGCCTCGCGCAGCCGGCGAGCAGCGCGGGGAGCACGGCGGCCGCCAGGGCCAGCAGGAGGACTGCAGCCACGGGCGCGGGGCGCGCGCCCGCGCGCGGCGGGGCAGGACGACACGGCATGCGCGCACCATAGGCAGCGCCCGGCGCGGCGGTCAAGGCGGCGGCCGGGCCGCGTTGAATCGGTCCCTTCCCTTTGCTAGCGTCCGCTCATGGCGACGTCCCCGGTCTCGCTCTCCGGCGGTGAGGTTCTCTCTCCCATCCTGGACGACCTGAACGAGCCCCAGCGCCGCGCCGTCACCCACGGCGAGGGGCCGCTGCTCGTGCTGGCCGGGGCCGGCACCGGCAAGACCGGCGTCATCACGCGGCGCATCGCCTGGCTCATCGCCGCCAAGCGGGCCCGCCCCTCCCAGATCCTCGCCCTCACCTTCACCGACAAGGCGGCGGCCGAGATGGAGGCGCGCGTCGACGTGCTCGTCCCCTACGGCTACGCCGACGTCACCATCTCCACGTTCCACGCCTTCGGGCGGCGCCTGCTGGCCGAGTACGCGCTGCTCCTCGGCCTGCCCGGCGAGCCGCGCATCCTCGACGAGGCCGAGGGCCTGGTCTTCCTGCGCGAGCACCTCTTCGAGCTGCCGCTGGCGCGCCTGCGCCCGCTGGGCGACCCCACCAAGCACCTGGCCGCGCTGCTCGGGGCGGTCAACCGGGCCCGCGACGAGGCCGTCTCGCCCGAGGAGTACGCCGCCTACGCCCGCCGGCTGGCCGCCGCGGCCGGCGACGACGCGACCCGCGAGGCGGCGGCCGAGCAGGCGGAGATCGCCGCCTTCTACGGGACGTACCTGGAACTGCTGGGCGCCCACGGCCTGTGCGACTACGGGCAGCTGATGTGGCTCTCGCTGCGGCTCCTGACCGACCACGCGCGCGTGCGCCGCGAGGTCGGCGAGCGCTACCGCTACGTCCTGGTGGACGAGTTCCAGGACACCAACGTGGCCCAGTTCCGGCTGTTGCAAGCCCTCGGCGAGGCGCACCGCAACCTCACCGTGGTGGGCGACGACGATCAGAGCATCTACCGCTTCCGCGGCGCCGCTTACGCCAATCTCGCGCAGTTCGTCGACGCCTACCCCGACACGGCGCGCGCCGTGCTGGTCGACAACTACCGCTCGACCCAGCCCATCCTCGACGCCGCCTACCGGCTCATCCGGCACAACGATCCCGACCGGCTCGAGGCCCGGATCGGCGTCGACAAACGCCTGGTGGCGCGCGCCGCGCACGCCGCCGGGGCGCCGCCCGAGTTCCACTGGTTCGACACCGCCTCGACCGAGGCCGACTTCATCGCCCGGCGCGTGCGCGAGGCGGTGGAGACCGGCCGGCGGCGCTGGGGCGACTTCGCCGTCCTGGCGCGCACCCACCTCATCGCCCGGCCGCTCCTGCAGGCCCTCGCCTACCGCGACGTGCCGCACCGCTACACCGGCAACCAGGGACTCTACGACGCCGACGAGGTGCGCCTCTGCGCGCACCTGCTGCGCGCCGTCGCCGACCCGGGCGACTCGACGGCGCTCTACCACCTGGCGGGCTCCGAGGTGTACCGCGTGCCGGCCCGCGACCTGGCCGCCCTCGCCGGCACCGCGCGTCGCCGCAACCGCGCGCTCCTCGAGGTCGCCGAAGCGGCGCTCGCCGCCGGCCAGGCCCCCGGGGAGACGCCGCTCTCGGAGGCGGCCCGCGAGCCGCTCGGCGAGTGCCTGCGCGACCTGGCGTGGCTGCGCGAAGCGGCGGTGACTCGCCCCACCGGCGAGGTGCTTTACCGTTTCCTCGAGCGCTCGCGCTGGCTGGAGCGGCTGTCGGGCTCGGCCGAGCCGGCCGACGAGCGCAAGGTGCAGAATCTGGCGCGCTTCTTCGAGGTGGCGCGCGGCTTCTCGCTCCTGGCGCCCGAGGACCGCGTGCCGCACTTCGTGCGCCACCTGGAGCTCTTGCGCGAGGCCGGCGACAGCCCGCCGCAGGCGGAGCCCGACGACGACCAGGATGCCGTGCAGGTGCTCACGGTGCACCGCGCCAAGGGCCTCGAGTTCCCGGTCGTCTTCCTGGCCGGACTCACCCAGGGACGCTTCCCGGGCAGCGCCCGCGGCACGCCGCTGGACTTCCCCGAGGCGCTCCTGCGCGAGGCCCCGCCCCAGGGCGACGCCCATCTGCAGGAGGAGCGGCGGCTGTTCTACGTGGGCATGACGCGGGCCCGCGAGCAGCTGGTGCTCACCGGGGCGCGCGACCTGGGCGGCAAGCGGCCGGCCAAGCCGAGCCGCTTCGTGGCGGAAGCTCTCAATCTGGCGGCGCCGCCCGGCGACGCCCGCAAGGCGTCGGCCCTCGAGGCCCTCGCCCGCCACGCGCCCGACGCGCGCGGCCCCGAGCCCGAACTGGCGCCGATCCCCGACGACGAGCCCCTGTCGCTGTCGCAGGAGCAGATCGCCGACTATCTCGCCTGCCCGCTCAAGTACAAGTACGCGCACGTGCTGCGCGTGCCGCTGCTGCCGCACCACGGCGTGGTCTACGGGCTCGCCCTGCACAACGCCATCCGCGCCTACTACCGCCACGTGCTCAACGGCTGGCCGGTCACGGTCGACGACGTGCTCGCCGCCTACGCCGCCTCGTGGCGCAGCGAGGGTTTCCTCACCCGCGAGCACGAGGAGAGCCGCTTCGCCGCCGGGCGCGCCGCCCTGGTGCGCTTCTGCGAGCGCGAATCCCGCGCCGCCACGCGCCCCGATGCCGTCGAGCGCGAGTTCCGCTTCAAGGTCGGGGTCGATCTCGTGCGCGGCCGCTTCGACCGTGTCGATCTGCGGCCCGAGGGCCCGGTGATCGTGGACTTCAAGTCCGCGGAGGTGCACGATCCGGACAAGGCGCGGGAGCGCGCCGAGCAGAGCCTGCAGCTCCGCATCTACGCCCTGGCGTACCGGGAGCAGTTCTCCGCAGCTCCGGCGGCCGCCGAGCTGCACTTCGTGGACACCGGCCTGGTGGGCCGGGTCGAGTTCGCGGAGGCGGCGTTCACCGCGGCGCGCGCGGCCATCGGCCAGGCCGCCGCCGGCATCCGGCGCCGCGAGTTCGCCGCCGCGCCATCGTACGCGGCCTGCCTGCAGTGCGCGTTCCGGGAAGTCTGCCCGGCGCGCTACGGCGGCTGAACCGCCGCCGGGGAGAGAGCGGATGAACCGTGAGCCCAGCCGCAGCGAGCCGTGGCGCGCCGTCGCCGAGGAGCTGGCGCGCGGCGCCGGTGCCGTCCTCATGCGCTACTTCGGCAGCGCCTTCGAGATCGGCTACAAGGGCGCGCAGGACCTCGTGACCCCGGCCGATCGCGACAGCGAGGCCTTCCTCGTGGGCGAGCTCCATCGCCGCTTCCCCGACCACGCCGTGCTCGCCGAGGAGGGCGGCGGCCGCGCCCAGGCGGCGCGCTACCGCTGGCTCGTCGATCCCCTCGACGGCACCACCAATTTCGCGCACGGCTACCCGTTCTTCACCGTGTCGGTCGGCCTCGAGGAGGCTCTGCCGGGCCACGAAGGCGAAGCCGGCAGGCGCGGCCCCATGGTGGCCGCGGCGGTCTACGACCCGACGCGCGACGAGTGCTTCACGGCCGCCGCCGCCGGCGGGGCGCTGCTCAACGGCCGGCCCATCCGGGTCTCCGAGGTGGACCGGCTCGAGCGCTCGCTCCTGGTGACGGGGTTCCCCTACGACCTGCGCGAGCGCCCCGAGGAGAGCCTCCGCTATTTCGCCGCCCTGCTGCCCATCGCCCAGGCCGTCCGGCGCGACGGCTCGGCCGCGCTCAACCTCTGCTACCTGGCGTGCGGGCGCTTCGACGCCTTCTGGGAGATCAAGCTGCACGCCTGGGACACGGCGGCGGCCTCGCTGGTGGCGGAGGAGGCGGGCGGCCGCGTCACCGACTTCGCGGGCGGGCCGTTCGACCCCTTCGGCATCGAGTGCGCCGGCTCGAACGGCCGCGTGCACCCCGAGCTGCTCGCGGTGCTCGGCCGCTTCCCCCGCCCCGGGCACTAGGTCCCGCCTGAAGGCGGAGCCTACGAACCGCCCGCCCCGCCCCCCACGGTGAAGTCCAGGGACTTCGCCGCCACCTGCCCCGAGACGCGGTCGGTGACGCGCACCTCGAGGCGATACGGCCCGGGAGCCGGGTCCTCGAGATCGACGCTGACGTACTGGTAGCGCACGCGCCCCGGCACCTCATCCTCGCGCACCGTCTGCACGCGCGGCTCCTCGCGGCGCGGGTTGACCCACTTGGCGAAGAACGGCCGTTTGTCGGGGCGCAGCGACCGCACCGTGTACTCGAGGGCGAGCTGCCCGCGGCCGGCGTCGTCCGGCACGAGGCCGTAGATCTCGAAGTAGACGCCGAGCGGCCGGCCGGCGGGGACCTCGCGGCGGGGATCCGGCACCACGCCGAAGGTCATCTTGTCGAAACCGCTGCCGTCCGGTTCCGAACGGTAGGCACAGGCCAACTCGAGGTCGGAGACCTCCAGCTTCCCCGGCAGAGCCCACTGCACCCGCAGCGGCAGCCGCCAAGTCGCGGCCGCGGACCTGCTTCGGTCGCGGGCCGAGACCCCGACGGTGTACTCGCCGGGCGGCAGGTCGAAGTTGACCTGAGCTACGCGGAACGAGTCGGCGTGGCAGACCACCGCCCCCCCGATCTTCTGGCGCGCCACCTCGCGCCAGACGGAATCGAGCACGACGGCTTCGGCTTCCACCTCCCCTCCCGCCGCTCCGGCGGCGGTGGCGAGGTAGATCTCCGCCCGCGCCACGTCGCCGCCGGGCGGCGCGGCGCTGCGCGGGTCGAAGCCGCGCACCCGGCGGAAGAGCGCCACCTCGGCGCGCCCGGCCAGCGGCACCGTGCCGCGCTTCGTCGCCCGGAACACGCCGCGCCCGGCCACGGCGAGCTCGCCGCTCCCCACCCCGACCGCCACCGCCGCCGGGTCGGGCAGCGGGTCCACCGACTCGAAGAGCGACACCGGCAGGTCGTACGCCTCGTTGAGGTAGCGGTCCTCGAGCAGGATCGCCATGCCGAGAGAGGGATAGAACCAGACGAGGCGGTTGGTGGTGATCGGCCCCCACTCGAGGCCGGGCGGGTTGTACTGCACCTCCGCGGGCACGCCGTAGCGGACGAGCAGCGCGGCGCGCTCGTCCCAGGTCTGCAGGCGCTGGTCGAAGAAGAGCAAGTACGCGAGGGTGCCGCGGGTGAGCAACTCGAGGCGCACCTCGTTGACGGCCGTGGTGAGATCGGGATCGCGCGAGCGCCAGAAGCGGCGCAGGAACTCCGCCTGGCCGCGCGGATCGCCGGCCAGGGCCCGCCACGCCACCGTGTCCTCGTCGCTGGCCGCCGCCGTGATGTCGCTGAGCCGCTCGCGCGCCGCCGAGCGCAGGCGCGGCAGCGCCTGGGCGAAGGCGCTGTCGGACAGCTCGAGCTTGCCCTGCAGGAAGGCCCCCGCCCCGACGAGCAGCAGGCCCTCGCCGAGCGGATCGGGGGTGGCCTGGGCGCGCTCGGGCGTGGCCCCGCGCGCGCCCTCCGGGTAAAGACCGACGGGCGCTGCCGGCAGCCGCCGCTTGGCGGCCGCGGCCAGGCAGTTGCGCCCGTAACGCTCGGCCCCCGCCCCGTCGCCGGCCAGCAACGCGAGGATGCCCAGGCCGAGCCACGGCTCCGGGTCCTGGGGCGCCCGCCGCGCCGATTCCCTCCAGTAGTCCTCGGCCACATTGAGGGCCTCGGGGCGCTGGAACTTGAGCCAGTCTCGCAGCGCGATGCGGCCGAGCCGCACGTACGCGGGCGCGGCTTCCGAGGGGGAGGACAGCGCCCGGCGCAGCTCCTGGCGCGACAGGGTGAGGTAGCCCTGTCGGTAATAGAGGTCGGCGAGGGCGAGGCGCAGTTCGCCGGATTCGGGGTGGTCGTCGACGGCCTGCTTGAGGACCCGGACCGCGATGGACCGCTCGCGGATGCTGTTGCGCGCCGCCAGGGCGCGCGCGTAGTAAAGGGCGGTCTGCTCGTCCTTGGGGCGCGCTTGGTACGCCACACGCAGGCTGTCCAGGTCGGCGCTCGTGGCGCGCGGGGCGGACATGCGGTACTGGGCGGCGGCGGGCCCCACCGGGAGCAACGCCCCGAGCAACAGGACCGGCGCCAGGCGCCTGCAGAGGGAGAGAGACCGCTTCACCACGCCGTCCAGTATCGGCGGTGGCCGAATCGGCGGCAACCGGATACACTGCCGCTGCGCCACCGATTCCGCCGGCGCCCGCCCGCGCGGCGGCGCGCCTGCCCCGAACGTCACGAGTCCCGAGGAGGAATGCCCCACATGACGGCTTTCAAGTTCCGCCTGCGCCGCAAGAAGGCCCGCAAGTCCCAGGCCCGAAAGAAGACCCAGGCCAAGCTCGCCAAGAAGCGCCCGCGCTGAGCGCGGGCCGCGGGTGCGTGCCGACGCCGCTTCGGGCCCGGCCGCAGCCCCGGGGCTAGGCGCCCCCTTCGAGGGAGCGCAGCACCGCCTCCTGCACCCGCTTGCCGTCGGCGCGCCCCTGAACGCGCGCCATGGCCGCCTTCATCGCCGCCCCTAGGCCGGCCGGGCCGCTGACCCCGCTCTCCTGCACCGCCGCGCGCGCGATCTGCGCCAGCTCGGCGTCCGTGAGTGCCGCCGGCAGGTAGCCCTCGGCCACCGCGAGCTCGCGCCGGGCCGCCCCGGCGAGATCCTCGCGTCCCGCCCTCACGGCGTGGTCCAGCGCTTCCTTCACCTTCTTCACGTGCCCCTGGATGAGACGCAGCACCGTCTCGTCGGGGATGGTCTCGGGCGCGTGCGGCTTCTTCTTCTCGAGGAGCACCGCACTGCGGATCA
>Ga0315276_10006628_pt1 | contig 10675 bp, 10 predicted proteins | sample YL17G05_0_MG_FD_204542 | JGI IMG/M metagenome (GOLD analysis project Ga0315276, IMG submission 204542) | Sediment microbial communities from Yellowstone Lake, YNP, Wyoming, USA - YL17G05_0 | ecosystem: Environmental > Aquatic > Freshwater > Lake > Sediment | place: USA: Wyoming | collected... | reverse complement strand
TGGCGATACGCCTCCTTCGTGGGTCTCGAACCTCATCACCGGTTTCAGCATCTTGCTCTACCTCGTCGCACCAATCGTTGTCGGCCGCCATCTCCTGAGCCGGCGCGTCATCGACCTGCAAACGCTGCTCGGAGCCATCGCGGCGTACCTGCTGGTCGGCATGATGTTCGGGTTCATCTACCGGCTCCTCGGCTCGCTGCAATCGACGCCGTTCTTCGGCGATCAGGGACCGGGGACTTTGTCCGAGGATCTCTTCTTCAGTTTCACCACCCTCACGACCACCGGCTTCGGCAACCTCGTGCCGGCCGCCAACCCTGGGCAGACATTCGCGATCCTCGAGGCGATCATGGGGCAGTTGATTCTCGTGACCGCAGTGGCAAAGATCGTGACTGACTGGAAGCCCGCTCCGCGGCCGGATGGCGTGGGAGCCACCGAGGGCTTGGGGGCCACCGAGGAGGAGTGATGGCGCCGAAATCGACCGGCACCCATGAAAGCCCGTGGGTGCTCTCCACCCCCAGCGGTTCGTCGCAGTTCGAGGCGTACCGGGACGAAACCGCCGAGCCGCCGGCCTTGGTCGTCCAAGTCGGCAAGACCCAGCTCAAGTACGACCTTCGTTGCATCGACGACCTGCACGCGATGTTGACCTCGCATGCGGATTGGATGCTGCTCGGCAGCGCCGACGAGCAGAAGCCTGCTGCGGACGGCACCGTCGAGGCGTGGGGCCGAGCGGACAGCAACCCCGTGGGCGGCTGGTACGGGTTGAAGAAGGGACTGCGCGGGCGCTTCGGCATGTACGTTCCGCCGGTGCTCGAGGAACTCGGTCTAGCCGAGGTCGAACACAACCCGCGCAACAACCGAATGCGCGCCCGCTAACCGCACCTTGGGGCGCCAGCGCTGCCTCTAGCGCATCCTGGGGCACCTTCATCGCGGGAGGAGTGGGCAAGTCAGTCGCCGGTGGCTCCGTCGATCCGCTCGCGGATGAGGTCGGCATGGCCGTTGTGCCGCGCATATTCCTCGATCATGTGGACGTAGATCCAACGGATGTCCCTGGGCTGCAAAGGATGATCCCCACGGCGGGGCACGACGTCGTCGAGCCCTTTGCCGGCAACCGCCTCGCGGGCCGCCTGGACCTCGCGCTGAAACCTCGCCAGATCGGACTCCGCGCCGTCCTCGGCAGCACCGTCGAAGTCAGCGTCCTGGTCGCCGTCCGTGCTGTATGGAGGGGCGAGGTCTTGACCGTCGGCGTAGATCCGGAACCACCATCGTTCGACCTCGACCATGTGTCGCACCAAGCCGAGCAGCGACATCGTCGAAGGCGGGACCGAGCGAGCCGTCAGCTGGATCGCCGTGAGCCCGGCGCACTTCATGAGCAAGGTCGTGCGGTGGTAGTCCAGCCACTGTTCCAGCGCCTCCCGCTCACCAGAGATGGGGTCGGGGTCAATGCGTTCGACTGTCGGCGCGGTCCAGTTCGTCGTCATGGCGACCACGTTACGGCCAGCCGCGGACGACGCGCATGATTCTGTGGAGTGCTGGTGGTCCTCAGATCGTCAGCAGTTGCTCGAAGAAACCACCGATCTGGCGGTCGCGATCAACCAGGTGAATCTCCAAGATCCAGTGGCGTTCGCACCCTTGCTCATCGAGATCGCGCATCCTGGTGGCGTTCTCGGGCGCGATGTAGAGCGTGATCTTGTCGCCATGGATCCGTTCGTGCGGGAACTCGCCGATGAGGTGACCGGCAATCGGGCCGCCGTACTCCCAGCCCCGGGCCTGCGCGCTCTCGACAACGAAGGCATACAACTCGCCCCCGGTGATGTCCGGCTCCGCCTCGAAGTACCGACGACCCTCCCAGAACACGGGTTCGAGATCGTCGCGGAGGCGTAACTTCACCGGATCCTCACCGAGCACGTAGGTCCGACCGAAGTCGGCTTCCCACGCCGCGAAGACCGGGCCGAAGTCGAAGAAGACGATGTCGTCCGCGCCGATCTGACGGTCCGGTGGGTTCTCGGCGTACGGGAGCAGGGTGTTGGGTCCGGATCGCACGATGCGCTTGTGCCAGTGCTGAGTCACTCCGAGCAGCTCGGCGGCAACGGTACGCACGTCGTCGCTGATCTGGCTCTCACTGCGACCGGGCCGGATGAGCCCGCGATCGACCACCTCCTCGAAGAGCCGAGCCGCTTTCGCCTGAGCGTCGCGTAGGGAGTCGGTTCGGCCCGATTCATCAACGACTTCGCGCATGCAGCCATCCTGCCCGAAGCAATCGACAACGCGAAGTGGGCGAAACGGGGTGCCTGCGCTGCCCGCTCACGGCACGCTGGGCACATGGGCGAAGAGGTAGCGCAACGGGTCTTCACACGCGAGGACCGTCTGCACTATCGCGACAAGGTCCATAGATGCCTCGACGTCTTCGAACGCATGCTCCGCGAGTCACGCTTCGACTTCGAGCACCCCATGACCGGGATGGAGGTCGAACTCAACCTGGTGGACTCGAACGGTGATCCAGCCTTGCGCAACGCAGAGGTGCTCGATCGCATCGTCGATCCGGCTTTCCAGAGTGAGTTGGGGCGCTTCAACCTCGAGATCAACGTGCCACCGCGTTCGCTGAGTGGCGATGGTCTCGTGCAGTACGAGTCGGACGTCCGCGCCCAACTCAATGCAGCCAATGAGCACGCGCGGGAAGCCGGAGCGTCGATGGTGATGATCGGCATCCTCCCGACGCTCACCGAAGCACACCTCACCCACGATGCCATCAGCACCGCCCCGCGCTACGCGTTGCTCGACGAGCAGATGCTGTTGGCGCGCGGCGAAGACCTACACATCGATATCCGGGGCGTTGAGAGCCTGGAGACATGGTCCGACTCAATCGCACCGGAAGCGGCGTGCACGAGCGTCCAGTTCCATGTGCAGGTCGCGCCCGAGGACTTTGCCGATCATTGGAATGCGGCGCAATGCCTCGCCGGTGTGCAGGTGGCGCTCGGCGCCAACAGCCCGTATTTCATGGGTCGTCAACTCTGGCACGAAACTCGCATCGCTCTCTTCACGCAAGCGACCGACGTGCGCCCAGATGAACTAAAGGCTCAGGGCGTACGGCCGCGGGTGTGGTTCGGGGAGCGTTGGATCACCAGTGTCTTCGATCTCTTCGAGGAGAACACTCGCTACTTCCCGGCGCTGCTGCCTGTCCTGTCTGACGAAGACCCCAGAGAAGTGCTGGACTCGGGTGGGACTCCGTCACTTCAGGAACTGCGCCTGCACAACGGAACCGTGTGGCGCTGGAACAGACCTATCTACGACGTCGCGGCCGGTGTTCCACATCTGCGCATCGAGAACCGGGTGCTCCCAGCCGGGCCGAGCGTGGTGGACATCCTGGCCAACAGCGCGTTCTTCTTCGGAGCTCTGCGCGCGCTCAGCACCGCGGACCGTCCAGCGTGGTCGCGGATGTCCTTTGCCACAGCCGAAGAGAACCTCACCGTGGCGGCGATCAACGGCATCGAAACGAACGTCTACTGGCCCGGCGTGGGCGTGGTCCCCGTCACCGAGTTGGTCCTTCGGCATCTACTCCCGATGGCCCACGAAGGCTTGCGCAATTTGGGCGTCGACGATTCGGCGCGCGAGCGATTGCTGAGCATCATCGAAGCCCGGTGTACGACCGGCCGCAACGGGGCGTTCTGGCAGTTGGAGACGACCGCGTCGCTCGAAGAACGCGGGCTGTCGCGAATGGATGCCCTACGCGCGATGGTGCAGGGCTATCAGGAGCACATGCACGCAAACGAGCCGGTTCATCTGTGGCCGGTTCTGTGACTGTGGCCGGTTCCGTGACGTGATCCGGTCAGTTCTCGATCGTCTTGATAGCGGTGAGCGCAGCGACCACCAAGAGGCGAACGCCATAGCCGATCGACCTCTCGTCAACGTCGAAGTCGGCCGAATGCAGGTCCTTGCGCGCTGCGCCAGCGCGCGGATCGTGGACCCCCAACCGCGCGTAGGAACCCTGCGTCTGCTTGGCGTACCAGGCAAACGAATCGCCACCGAGCGAATGGTCAGCCTCCCGAAGACAGCCCTCGCCCAGGGCGGCAATCGCCGCCTCCTCGAGCAGCGCAGTCGCGGCCGCGTCGTTGTCCACCGGCGGAACTCCTCGCCGGTGCTTGACGGTCACGACCGCACCGGAGGCGTCCACTAGCGCGTGCACGGCAGCCTCGATGATCGCTGGTGCCCGCATCCAGGCATGAGGGTTCGGCGTACGTAAGGACGCACGCAGCAGAACTTCGGCCGGGATCACATTCGCCGCATCACCGCCGTGGACTGCGCCGAAGACAAGCGACAACGGACCAACGTCGGCGGCATGCGCCGCCACCTCATCCGAGAGCTGCGTGAGCAGTCGACCGGCCACCGCTAACAAGTCGACGGTGAGGTGCGGTCGCGCGGTATGTCCACCCGGACCGGTGAGGGTGATTTCCACGAGATCAGCGGCCGACGTGATTGGACCGCTGCGGGTGCCGACAAGTCCCGCGTCGAGCTTCGGATCACAGTGCAACGCGAAGATCGCCTGAACGTCCTTGAGCCGACCCTCTTCGATGACGTCGACCGCACCGCCGGGAACCTCTTCCTCGCTGGGTTCGAAGATGAGTCGAACCGTCGCTTGCGCTTCACCGAGAAGTTGGTGCAGGAGCAAGCCCGCGCCGAGCACGATGGTCGTGTGCACGTCGTGTCCGCACGAATGCGCGACACCGTCGAACTCCGATCGATACGCCGTGTGGCTGCCGTCCTTCATCGCCAAGGCATCCAGATCAGCGCGCAGGGCGACAACCGGGCCGCCAACACCACCGACATCGCACGTCAAGCCGGTTCCGACCCGAAGGGGTTCTGGTCTGAGCCCGGCCTCGCGGAGGCGACGCCCCACGGCAGCGGTCGTGAGGTACTCCTGCCCGCTGAGTTCGGGACGACTGTGCAGATCGCGTCGGAACTCGATGAGTTCGGCCTCGTGGACGCCGAGAAAATGATCAATCGCTGAACCGTAGGTACTCATCACGTCGTGGGCTGCGCTCACTGCCGCAGGATACGCAGGTGCGACCGAAGATCTGCTCGACTCGCGAGCACACCGCGCACGATTCGTTGATTCCGCCCGGTTACGGGTAACCTCACCAGGCAACGTCAACTGCCCAGCCTGTGGGCGACCCTTGTCAATCGCGTCAGCGGGACATCTCTGTGACCGGGGTCCGACCGCCTAATGGTGGTCCAACTCCGAAGGATTCACAGTGTCCGCACGTCCGAAACAGTCCGCACGTCCGAAGCAATCACGCAAACCTCAACCGCGCAGTCCACAAGCACGCCCCGCGCTCGACGTCCGTGAGCCACAGTCGCCCGCGACGTCCTTCCGGCAGGCGGGCCTCCCCCGCGCGCTGGTCAACGCGCTGTCCGAGCGCGGAATCGAGACCCCCTTCGCCATCCAGGCCGCGACCTTGCCCGATGCGCTTGCGGGCGAAGACATCCTCGCCCGCGCGCAGACCGGATCCGGTAAGACCCTGGGGTTTGGCCTTCCCATGCTCGCCGCGCTGGTTGCCTTTCGCGAGCACTCCGGTCGACCGCGTCGGTACTCACCGCGCGCGATCATCCTGGTTCCGACGCGCGAACTCGCCGCCCAGGTGGCCCGCGAACTCACGCCATTGGCTCAGTCGTTGGGAATGCACGGTGTCGTAGTGACCGGCGGCGCGCCGTACGGCCCGCAGCGCACCGCCTTGCATCGCGGCGTCGACTATGTCGTGGCAACACCGGGTCGCCTCATCGATCTCGTCGACAACGGTGACTGCGAGCTCGGCAGCATCGAGATCTCCGTCCTCGACGAGGCTGACCACATGTGCGAACTCGGCTTCCTGGAGCCCATGCAGGAGATCCTCCGCCAAGTTCCTGAGCGAGGTCAGCGGATGCTTTTCAGCGCCACGCTCGACGGAGACGTCGACTCGCTGGCCGCAGAGTTCATGCCATCACCGATCTTGGTCGCGACCGATCCAGAGGTCTCCCCGATCGACACGATGACCCACCACATCGTCGAAGTTCCCGACTGGCGGCGCAAGCGCGCCGTCGTCGCAGCACTCGCGAACGGCAGTGGGCGCACGCTCATCTTCGTACGCAGCCAGATCGGCGCCGACCGAGTCGCGGATGAACTCAAGGAGAGCGGGATCCCGGCCGGCTCACTTCACGGTGGGAAGACCCAAGCCGTCCGAACGCGCGCACTGCAGTCATTCATGGACGGATACCCCCGGGTCCTCGTTGCCACCGACGTTGCGGCGCGCGGGATTCACGTCGACGATATCGATGTGGTCGTGCATTCCGATCCGCCTAGTGACCACAAGTCGTACGTGCATCGCTCCGGCCGTACCGCTCGCGCCGGTGCCGGCGGCACCGTCGTGACAGTGGCCCTGACCAAAGAACGTCGCGGTGTCGATCGAGTCCTCAAATCGGCCGGCGTCGAACCGTCGATGCGACGCGAGGTCAGCGACGCACCTGACGTGGTCGACCTGGTAGGCCCCCCGACACCGGTACGAGCCGCCCGCCCGCCCCGTGAAGTCCATCCGAAGACCAACGAACAACGCCAGGGCCGCAGTAAGCCGCGCGTCCGCCAGGACGGGCGCGCAACGACCCACGAGCATCGCGATGGGCGCAACAAGACGCGCCGACCGCAGGGTGGGCCCAAGCCGGCGCGACGTGGTGGTTCGAACTCGGGTACCAAGGCCGCGCCTCGATCACGAGGTTGAACGGCCTGTCCGTTGCTCGATAGACCTCGCTGACACCTGTTTCTTTGAACAACGCGTCAATCGCATCTCGCCTGCCTGAGCGCCGAGCCGCACCGCCATTGAGTCAACGGCCCGAAGGCGTGTAGATCATGGTCCAGACGCTGCAGTGGGTGCGACCGACTGGGTTGAGTTGTCCTCGGATCCATCAGGGGCGCGAGTCAAGCGGGCATGCGAACTTCTTGGGCCGTCCGGCTAGGGCAGCGCGCCGACGTGGGCCAGGGCGAGTCGTACGACTCGATCGTGACCACCGGTCATCTCGGCCCGAACCACCTCGCTGGCAGCCTCAGTCGGCGAGAGCCAGGCGAGATCCAGGGCGTCGTGCGATGGGACGCAGTCGCCGGCGACACGTACGACGAACGCCAGACTCACGGCATGCTGGCGCGGGTCGTGGAAACCCGTCACCAACGGATCGGGGAAGTACTCCACCACGGTGAAAGGTGTTGGTGACAGCGGAAGCTGCGGCAGTGCCATCGACCCAAGATCCTTCTCAAGATGACGCATGAGCGCGTCGCGGATGCGCTCGCCGTACAGGACCCGCCCGGACACGATCGCGCGACTCACACTGCCGTCGGGCATCGCCCGAAGAAGAAGCCCCACGCTCGTGACCCTTCCGTGCGCGTCGACCCGGACGGGGACCGCGTCGACGTACAAGATCGGGAGTCGCTCACGAGCAGCATCAAGGTCATCCGATGCCAACCAGCCGCTGAATGTCTGTGTCGATTCGCTCACAGGGCTTTTCTACCGTGCTCGCCGCCAACATCTCGGCACAGACGTGCCTACACTCGTGATGTGATCCGTGCCCTTCCGTATCTGGTTGCCCTCGCGCTGGTGGTCTATTGCCTCGTCGACGCGATCCAGACCCCCTCGGACACGGTCCGCGTACTCCCGCGAGTGGTCTGGATGATCGTCATCGTCGTGATCCCGTTCCTGGGTCCCCTTGCCTGGCTCGTTGCCGGCCGACCGAAGTCGATCATCCCCTCGACGTCCCGGAACCCACCGACGACCACGCGAGGTCCCCTGGGTCCCGATGACGACCCGGACTATCTCCGCAGGCTCAGTGAGGACGCCCGCCGCGAGCAACGGGCCCGCGATCGGGCCGCCGACGGCGAAGGGAAACCGCCCGCGGAGGAGCCGGGGCCCCGCGGCTGATCAACGACTACGCGAAGAACGAACAGCCCAAGCGCCACGCGCCGCGACGCGCTCTGCGGTTCGCCGTGCCGATCCGCGTTCGCATCAGCCGTACTCAATCCGCGACTCTTTCGAGTCGCTCATGACGATGCCCGAGGTCGATTGGCGGATCGATGGAGACTCGATCCTGTTCGCGAAAGCTGACTTCTTCGAAGCCGACGATCCCACCACCAGAACCACACGGACCGTTCAGTTCTGAGGCCGCTGGCCAAGCCCTCCGGCCCGCGTGATAGGACACACCCGCGCAGTTTCGAATCACTTCGCAGTTTCGGATCACCACAAGTTGGCTATTCACACCGGGAGCAATCATGATCGACGGCTACGGCTATGGCACCGACTACTTCGGCTACCGCAAGAAATTTGCGGTGCTCGTGCCATCGACGAACACGGCCGTCGAGGTCGAGTACAACGCGATGAAGCCCGCCGGGGTTGTGACAGCCACCCGTGGGTGTGTTATTCCGCCGTTCGTGGTGACCAACGAGGATGAATTCGTCGGAATGGTGAAGGCGATCGGAGCTGCGACGGAGCAGGGTCTACGCGACTCCCTCACCTGCAAGCCCGACCACGTGATCTTCGGCTATTCGGCCGAGACCTTCTGGGACGGCAAGGAACGCTCTGATCGCGAGTTTCATCGCTACCAGGACATCGCCCAGGAAGTGGGTGGGTGCAACATCACCTTCGGCGCGCAGGCGATCCAGGACGCCTTGGCTCTCTACCCGGGTGTCCGCAAACTCGGCGTCATCAGCCCGTACATGCCCATCGGTAACTCCATGGTCGAGAAGTTCATGGGTGACATCGGGTACGAGGTGGTCCGCATGGGTGGGCACAGCTCTCCCGGACCTGTGGAGATCGCCCACGAGACCTACGGCAAGACCCGCGAACTGGTCCGCCAGGTCGATGGTGATGACGTCGACGCGATTCTGCAGGCCGGCACCAACCTCTACTTCGCCGGTCTCGCCGGCAAGCTCGAGGCCGAAATGGGCAAGCCAGTGCTCGCCATCAACGCAGTAACGTTCTGGCACGCCCTGCGCAGCAACGGCATCGCCGACCGGATCGACGGTTTCGGCTCACTGCTCTCCGAGCACTGAGCCGGCCGCGAGCTAACCCCGCGTGTAGAGCAGGATCCCCAAGCACATCTCGTCGCTCGTTCCTTCGCCCCACACCACGTAGCGCGACGGAAGTTCCGCCAACTCCGGTAGCTTCTTGCGCAGGCTTGAGTCGTGTGTGCACGTGATCGAAATCTGGTCACCGGCGTTCAAGTCCAATGGGGCTCCGATCGACTTCGCACCCTGACTGTCGAAGTCCCAATTCGTGTTGTCGAGCAATGTGCGCGCGCGAGCTGTCCCCGCGTTCGCAACGATCTTGATCTTGCGACCGAGCAGATGCATGTGGCCCGCAGCCGAATACACGGTGACGGCGCGCGGCACCGACCGCTTGCAGGTCTGCGTCGCGCTGGCCTTCGGCTTGGTCAGGCTCCCTCCGCAGAGCACCTGCAACCCAGCAATGGTGAAGCCGGCCTGCTGACCAAATCGCTTGATCACATCCGCGACGGCCCAACTGCGCTGACAGAGCACGCCGTATTCGCCTGGGGCACAGGGTAATTCAACCGGAGCCGGCAGAAGCATTGTTTCGACGGCCTGAATCGATTGGGTCGCCGGAACGAGTCGAAGGCGGATTGAACTGCGGTCGACAGCCTGACCGGCCAACAAGTTGTAGTGGATCTGCAAGACGATGTGACTACCTCGGGACAGTCGCACCCCCGAACCCGTCGGGTAGGTACTCTCGCCGACACCGGGGGCCCAGGCGGACAACCATTGTGCTTGATCCAACGCCGCCAGCGGATCGGTGTTTGGTGGAGACGGAATTCCGGTTCCTCCGAAGCACGTCCAGCCCGGCGTCGGCGACTTCGCGTCGAGCGCCTTTGCGGCACTCACTTGAGACGCCTGGATGCGGTACGAGATCGCGTGGTGAACGAGGCCACTTCCGGGCTGGAAAGCCGTCCCGGTGATGTACGAATCAGCCTGTTGCGGGGAATCGAGCAGGAAGCATCGGTAGTCATCAGTGCCGCCGTTGGGGGCCGACGGAGTGTAGGAGCCACCCGGCACGGTCAGAGTGACCAGAGATTCACCGGGGCGCGCCGGGGCCAGAGCAACCTGGGCGGGCGCTGGCGCTGTCCGGGTGGTGATACCTGCGGTCTCAGTTGCGCTCGGGCGGGGGGGCGCACTCGAATCGGGTCGGCTCGTCGAGGACCCACCCCCACATGCGCCGAGCACCACGACGGACACCGCGACCCAGGCCAGGACCACTCGTTGCCGCACGGGACCGAGGGTACGTCCCCAGGGGCCGCATTCCCGCATCGAGCGGGTCACAATGGCCTCATGGCCGATGACGACATCGAACGACTCCTGCGCGAGGTCGAGCAGGCAACCCAGGCCCAGTCGGGCCAATCCAGTTCCACCCAGCCGGCCACCACGTCGGCGTCCTCGGCCTCCAAGCGGTCCAAGTCCTCCGTGGACAAGGGGACCGACAACAAAAAGACCCCCTCCTCGGTGCGCCGTCGCGCCTTGGCCAGCGGGGTGGTCGCTGCCGTCGTCGTCTTCATCGTCTTCGGAGTGGCCCACACCCTCACCTGGTGGTTGCCCATCATCGGACCGAACCCGTTCTGGGGCGCGGTTGCCGGCTTTGGCTCCGCGGCCGGCGCTACC
>Ga0315276_10006627_pt1 | contig 10676 bp, 7 predicted proteins | sample YL17G05_0_MG_FD_204542 | JGI IMG/M metagenome (GOLD analysis project Ga0315276, IMG submission 204542) | Sediment microbial communities from Yellowstone Lake, YNP, Wyoming, USA - YL17G05_0 | ecosystem: Environmental > Aquatic > Freshwater > Lake > Sediment | place: USA: Wyoming | collected... | reverse complement strand
GAGATCGTCGTGGAGAACAAGGGCTTCGTCCCGGCGCGGACCGGCTACTGGCCCGAGCGCCGGCGCGGGGCTCCCGCGGACGAGGGGAGCGAGTTCTACCTGCTCCAGGCCGAGTTGCGCTTCCCGGCGGCGGCGAACAACCTGGCCGCTTTGCGGGAGTGGCTGCGCGCTTTCCAGTTCGCCGACATCCTGCTCAATCCCGAGCTGAAGCGCTACACCTTCACCGGCAAGCCCTACGACATCCCGGACAAGCGCCGGGTGCCCGGGGAGAAGCTGGCGCGGCTCAACGCCGCCTGCGACCGCGCCGTCGCCGCCCTGGACCTGCAGGCGCTGGCGGCGGGCGGCTGGCCGCAGGTGCAGTCCTCGCTCAAGCGCTCGCTGCGCCTGGCGGCAGCGGTCAAGTCGTACCTGGGCGAATTCCGCATCCAGCTGGTGGGCAACGCCCACATCGACATCGCCTGGCTGTGGCGCATGGCCGAGACCATGGCCCTGAGCAAGAACACCTACGAGACGGTGATCAAGAACATGGCGGAGTACCCCGAGCTCACCTACGCCCAGAGCCAAGCCGTCACTTACGACTGGATCGAAAAGCAGCACCCCGATCTCTTTCAAAAGATCAAGGAAAAGGTGCGCTCCGGGCGCTGGGAGATCGTGGGCGGCATGTGGGTCGAACCCGACTGCAACCTGATCGCCGGCGAAAGCTGGGCGCGCCAGCTGCTCTACGGCAAGAAGTATTTCCGCGAGAAGTTCGGCGTCGACGTGCGCATCGGCTGGAATCCCGACTCGTTCGGCTACAACTGGAACATGCCCCAGCTCTACAAGCAGAGCGGCATCGACAGCTTCATCACCCAGAAGCTGTGGTGGAACGACACCACCGTCTTCCCGCACTTCCTCTTCAACTGGCAGGGGGTGGATGGGAGCACCATCCTCACCTATATGCCGCCGCTGAGCTACGCCAGCGAGCTGGAGCTGAAGGAGGTGGCCAACGGCGTCTCCAAGTACGAGGCCACCACCGGGCTCAAGGAAAGCCTGATCCTCTACGGCCTGGGCGACCATGGCGGCGGCCCCAACCGCGAGATCCTCGACCGCGTGCGCGGCTACGGCAAGCTGCCGCTGGCGCCGAAATTCGTCCACGCGACGCCGAGCTCCTTCCTGCAGCAGAAGCGCAAGGAGAAGCTGGACCTGCCGCTGTGGCAGGATGAGCTCTACCTGGAATACCACCAGGGGACATTCACCACGCAAGGGGCGATCAAGAAGAACACCCGCCGCACCGAGGCCATGCTGGCCACGACCGAGAAGCTCGCCGCCATCGCCTGGCTGCTCGGGGACGCGTATCCGGCCGCCGAACTGGAAAAGAGCTGGAAGAGCGCCCTCACCCTGCAGTTCCACGACATCCTGCCCGGCTCCTCCATCACTCCCGTCTACCGCGACGCCCTGGAGACCTTTCAGAAAGTTCAGCAGGAGCTGAAGCGGCTGGAAAGTGCTGCCTGCAGCCGTATCATCGACAGCATCGCCGCCGCCAAGCCGGGCGAAAAGCCATTGCGCATGATGTTGTTCGTCTTCAACCCCCTCTCCTGGGAGCGCGATGACGTCGTGACCACCTATTTCCCCGTACCCAAAGACCATGGGCTGCGGCTGCTTGACGAGAAGGACCGCGATGTCGCCTTTGAATTCGGCAAGGCGGCCGACGGCAGGGATGAGATCACCTTCATCGCCCGCAAGATCCCGCCCCTGGGCTACCGGGTCTACTCGTGGCTCAGTTTTCCCGGCGGCTCAGTGCAAGCGCCGGCCGCTCCTTCGGGGCCGGGAAGCGGCATATTGGAGAACGAGGCGCTGCGCATCGGGATCGACATGGCCAGCGGCAATCTCAAGAGCATCTTCGACAAGCGCCTGCAGCGCGAGTTCGTGGCGCCGGGCGAGGAGGCCAACAAGCTGTGGGTCTACGAGGACCGTCCGGAGGACTGGGACGCCTGGAACATCGGCTATACCGGACGCGGCTGGGAACTGAACCGGGCCGACAAGGTGGAGCTCGTTTCATCGGGCCCGGTCAAGACCGTCTACCGCGTCGAGAAGAGCTTCCTGGGCATCTCCAAGGAGCGCTACTACCCGACCGAAAATTTTCCGTCTTCCTTTTTTACGCAAACCATCACGCTCTACAACGACCTCGACCGCCTGGACATCCGCACCGAGGCCGACTGGTGGGAAGACCACCTGTCGCTGAAGGCCTGCTTCCCGGTCGCGGTCGAGGCCGACAAGGCCTTCTACGAGATCCCCTTCGCCGCCATCGGCCGCACCACCCGCTTCGAGACGCTGTGGGAGAAAGCGCGCTACGAGGTGCCCGCCCTGCGCTGGGCCGACCTGGCCGATGAAAAAGGCGGCATCGCCCTGCTCAACGACTCCAAGTACGGCCACGACATCCACGGCCACGTCATGAAGCTGTCGCTGCTGCGCTCGCCCACCTGGCCCGACCCCTTGGCCGACCGCGGCCGCCACGAGTTCACCTATTCCCTTTATCCCCACGCCGGCGGCTGGCAGGACAGCGGGGTGGCACGCCGCGGCCAGGAGCTCAACCAGCCCCTGCTGACCAGGATCTTCTCCGTCTCCGGCGGCCAAGGCAAGCTGCCGCCCGTGCAGAACTTCTTCGGCATAAAGGCGGATGGCGTTGTCATCGACGCGATCAAGCTGGCAGAGGACGGCACCGGCCTGGTCCTCCGCCTCTACGAAGCGAACGGCAAGGCGGAGACGGCGGCGCTGAGCTTCTTCCGCGCGCCCGCGCGCGCCGCGGCGACCGACCTGCTGGAGAACGAGATCTCGCAGCTGCCGGTCAAGGACGGACGCCTGGAATTATCGTTCCGGGCATTCGAGATCAAGACCGTCAAGGTCCGCTTCGACTGACGGCGGGAGGGGATCCATGAAGAACCACCTGGTCAAGGTCAAGCAATACCTGCTCTCCGGCGTCTCCTACGCCATCCCCTTCGTGGCCTGCGGCGGCATCCTCATCGCGGTGGCCATCGCCTTCGCCCCCATGGGCCCGGGCGGGCCCGACTTCTCCCGCTCCCCCTTCCTGAAGATGCTGATGGACATCGGCAGCACCGCTTTTTCCCTGCTGGTCCCGGTCCTGGCCGGCTACATCGCCTACGGCATGGCCGACCGCCCGGCGCTGGTGCCGGGGTTCGTGGGCGGCGCCATCGCCAACCAGATCGGCGCCGGCTTCCTGGGCGGGCTGGTCGCCGGCCTGCTGGCGGGGTTGGTTGTTATGGTAATTAAAAAGGTGAAGGTGCCGATCTATTTCAAGCCGGTCATGCCCATCCTGGTCATCCCGGTCGTGGCCTCGCTGGTGGTGGGCTTCGTCATGTTCCAGTTCCTCGGCGCGCCGATCCGCGGGCTGATGACCTCGATGTCGGCCTGGCTGCGGGTGATGGGCACCGGCAACCGCATCGTCCTGGCCGCCGTCCTCGGCGCCATGATCGCCTTCGACATGGGCGGGCCGGTCAACAAGGTCGCTTTTTTCTTCAGCGCCGCCATGATCAAGGAGGGCAACTTCGCCCCCATGGGCGCCTGCGCCGCCGCCATCTGCGTGCCGCCGCTCGGGCTGGGGCTGGCCACGCTCTTCGCCAGGCGGCTGTGGAGCCAGCAGGAGCGCGAGGCCGGATACGCCAGCCTGGCCATGGGCATGATCGGCATCACCGAGGGGGCCATCCCGTTTGCCGCCGCCGACCCGCTGCGCGTCATCCCCACCATCATGTTCGGCTCGATGGTCGCCGCGGTGATCGCCATGCTGGGCGGTGTCGGCGACCACGCGCCGCACGGCGGCCCCATCGTCATCCCGGTGGTGGACAACCGCCTGTTCTATATCGTGGCCATCATTGCCGGGTCGCTCGCCGTCGCCCTTCTGGTCAACTCCTTACGGAGATGGACAGGGACGCGCGTCCAAGGAGAGTGAGATGACCATCGTCGCCGTAACCGCCTGCCCCACCGGCATCGCCCATACCTACATGGCGGCCGAGCAGCTGGAAAAGACCGCGCGCCGGCTCGGCCACCGGATCAAGGTGGAGACCCAGGGGGCCATGGGCATCGAGAACGAGCTCAGCGCCGAGGATATCGCCGGCGCCCAGGTCGCCATCTTCGCCGCCGACATCCGGGTGCAACGCAGCGAACGCTTCGAAAAACTGAAGATCGTCGAGGTCCCGGTGCAGGAAGCGATCAAGAATCCCGAAGCCCTGTTCGCCCGCCTGCAGCTCTAGGCTTCCCCGGGCCATGCCGGTCATCTCCTTCACTTTTCCCCTGCCGCTGGGCCTGCATGCCCGGCCGGCCAGCCAGCTGCAGGAGGCCTGCCTGCCGCTGGCGGCCGCCATCCGCTTCCGCAACGAGCGCAACAACCGCCGCGCCGACGCCAGGAGCGTCCTGGCGCTGGTCGCCAGCGACACCTGCGGCGGCGATCCCTGCCGCCTGGAGATCAGCGGCCCGGACCAGGAGCGGGCCGCCCGGGTTCTGCGCGATTTCCTCGACCGGCGCCTGCCGCATGCCGACGACGAACTGGCGCCCGAGAAGAAAGGAACGGCCGGGCCGGCATGCCTGCCCCCCGTTTTCCTGGACGGCGCCCAACAGCTCCTGCAGGGCCTGACACTGTCGCCGGGCCTCGGCCGCGGCCCGGCGGCGCGCGTCGGCGGCGCCGTTTCCTGGCCGCGCCGTTTCGCCGCCGGGAAAAAAAACGTGAAGCAGGAGCTGCAGCTTTTTCGCGCCGCCTGCGCTGAGGTGGCCGCCGACCTGCGGCGGGAAGCAGTGTCCGCCCGGGAGCGGAACGCGTCCGGCATCCTGCGCGCCCACCTGACCATGGTCAGCGACCCGGGCTTCCAGGAGCGCATCACGAAACTGATCCGCGGTCGCCGGTCGCTGCCGTCGCAGCGGCGTCCCCTTGTGGGACTGCCTGCGGGCAAGGCCATCGGCCAGGCCATCGCCAGGCTCAGCCGGGACCTGCGGAACTCGCGGAGTGCCTACCTGCGGGAAAGGACCGCTGACCTGGACGACCTCGCCGCCCGGCTGGTGCAAAAGCTGTACGGCCCGGCAGCGGCCCCGGCCCCGACCACCCTGGCCGGGCCCGCCGTCGGCGTCGCCGCCTCCCTCACTCCCTCCCAGTTCCTGGCCCTGGACCGCCGCCGCCTGCGCGGGCTCGCCCTGGCGGACGCGGGAGCGACTTCCCACACCGCCATCCTGGCGCGCTCCTTCGCCGTGCCCGCCGTCGGCGGCCTGCCCGCCTCCCTGGCGGAGATCGGTACCGGCGAGGAATTGATCGTCGATGGCCGGCGCGGACTGATCCTGCGCCGGCCCAGCGCGGCGCTCAAGCGCTACTACCGTCTGGAGGAGCGCAAGCTCCGGCAGCAGGAGCGGAATTTCGCCCGGCTGAAAACGGAGCCGGCGCAGACCGCCGACGGCCGGAAACTGGAGATCGCGGCCAACATCGGCGGCGCGGCCGAGCTCGGGTCCGCCTGGCGGAACGGCGCCGAAGCCGTCGGCCTTTTCCGCACCGAGATGCTCTTCCTGGAGCGGGACGCCCCCCCGGACGAGGACGAACAATTCGCCGCCTACCGGGAAGCGGCGCGCACGGCGAACGGCCGGCCGGTGATCATCCGCACCCTGGACGTCGGCGGCGACAAGCACCCGCCCTACCTCGACCTGGCCCGGGAGGACAATCCGTTCCTCGGCCGCCGCGCCGTGCGCTTCTACGCCCAGCAGGCGGAACTGATCCGCTGCCAGCTGCGGGCCATCCTGCGCGCCGCCCGCTTCGGAGCACTGAAGATCATGGTGCCGATGGTCAACGACTTGGAGGAGGTGCGGCTGGTGCGCCGCCTCCTGGCCGAAGCCTCCTCGGAGCTGAAGGCGCGCAAGATCCCGCAGCGCGAGAAGATCGAGCTGGGCATCATGGTCGAGACGCCAGCGGCGGCCATGTTCCTCGACCGGCTGGCGTGCGAAGCCGATTTTTTCAGCATCGGCAGCAACGACCTGCTGCAGTACTTCCTGGCCGCCGACCGCGGCAACGCCGGCGTGGCGCATATTTACGATCCCCGCCATCCAGCCTTCCTGCGCCTGCTCGCCCGCGCGGCCGCCCAGGCCAGGGCGGCGCAGCGCTGGCTGGGGATGTGCGGCGAGATGGCCGGCGACCCCGAGCTTCTGCCGCTGCTGGTCGGGCTGGGCCTCGACGAGCTCAGCCTGGCCGCCAACCGCATCCCGGCGCTCAAGGCCCGCCTGCGCCAGCTGGACACGGGCGCCTGCCGGGAGTTGCTGCAGCGGGCCCTGCTCTGCGCCGGCGGCGCCGAGGTGGGCGAGCTCCTGCTCGACTTCAACGGCCGCGGCCCCGCCGCCGCGGTGACCGCATCCGAGCTGATCTCGCTGGCTGCGGACAGCCGCACGCCCTCCGAGGCCATCAAGGAGCTCTGCGACCGGCTGGAACTGGCCGGGCGGGTGGCGGACAGCGGCGCGCTGGAGGCGGCGGTCTGGCAGCGCGAACGGACCTATCCCACCGACCTCGGGCTGGGTTTCGCCATCCCCCACGGCAAGTCACCCCAGGTGCGCGCCGCTTCGGTCGCGTTCCTGCGACCCGCACACGCGATACGCTGGACCAAAGAAGCGGATTCGCGGGTGCGGGGAGTCCTGCTGATCGCCGTGCCCGCCGGCGGCCCGGAGCAGGAGCACCTGAAGCTGATCGCCAGGCTGTCGCGGCGGCTGATGCACGAGGATTTCCGCGGGGCGCTGCTCAACGCCCCGGACAAGGAGACCGTGCTGGAGATCCTGATGAGCTGCCTGCGGGGGACCGGAGCGGCAGAGAAAAACGATTCGTCGATGGAGAAAAGAAAATGAAAGCAAAAAGAATGCGCGTCAAATTTTTCAGCATGGCGGTATGCCTGCTGCTGCAGACGGCTGCCGGGGCGGCGCAGGCCGCTGGCGGCGAGGACCTGCGCGCCGGCAGGAATTTCCTGCCCACCGCCGTCCACAGCGAAGCCGAGGACCAGCGCCTGCTGTCGCTTTTCCAGGGGCTGCGCGTGGCCGACGTCGCCGACGGCATGGACGCCGCCGGGCTGCAGGACATCGGGCTGATGGACCCCGCCATCCATCCCCTCTGGCGCGACACGGAGCATTTCAGTCACCGCTTCGCCGGGGTGGCGGTCACCGCCCGCTACGTTCCCACGCAAGGACCGCCGGCGGGGAAAATGGCGGTCGCGGCCTACGACGATTGGGCCGGCGACTGGTATGACCGGCGCTCGAGCGAAGCGTATCTCGCCCTGGTCCGCAAGGGCACGGCGCTGGTCATCGAGGACGCGCCGGCCGCCGACGTCGGCAGCATCGGCTCCTATAACATCCTGGAGTGGCGGAACAAGGGCTGCGTGGGGGTGGTGACCAGCGCCACCGCCCGCGACACCGACGAGATCATCACCATGCGCGTCCCGCTCTACTTTAAGGAAGTCGGCCGCGGCATCCGCCCCGGGCGCAACGAGCTGGAATCGGTCAACCGGCCGGTCGTCTGCGGCGGCGTCCTGGTCATGCCCGGCGACATCATCGTGGCCGACGGCGACGGCGTCGCGGTCGTGCCCCGGGCACGCGCCGAGGCCGTGGCGGCCTATGCCCGGAAAACAATGGAGAATGACAAGGAGGGGCGCCGCGACCTTTACCGGCAGGCGGGGATCAGGGAAGACGATTCGGTAAAGAAATAGAAGAACGGCCGCGGCAAATAAAAAAAAATAGCGGATTGCATTATGCCGCCGGCCTACCTATAATCAGGGCACGACAAAATTCGAGCCAACGGGAGCCGGAACCCATGAACACTGAACCGCAAAAAAAGCCCCGCGCCAGAAAACGGCTGCTCTTCCTGGGGGCCGTGATCCTGGTGCTGCTGGCGATCAACGTCGCCGTGCCGCGGCAGAAAGCGATGCCGCAGCTCAGCGCCCGCACCCTCAAGGACCTGGCCGAGCTGGCCACGGTCGAGTACAGCGTGACCAAGATCGTCTCCTACAAGGACGTGGCCTGGTACGGCGACCGCAAGATCCTGTTCGAGACGGCCGCCACCGTCAAGGCCGGCATCGACCTGAACGAGCTGGCCGACCAGGACATCCAGCTGGAAGGCGACTCGGCGGTCACCGTCTCCCTGCCCCAGCCCCGGATCCTGCTCTTCAACATGAAGCCGGAGCAGATGCGCGAGATCTTCAACGAATCGGGGATCCTGCGCAGCGATTTCTCCAACGAGGAAAAGGACGGCCTGCTCAGCCAGGGCGAGAAGGACATCCGCGCCAAGGTCGCCACCATGGACATCCTCGAACGGGCGGCGCGCAACGCCCGCATCCTGGTCGAGTCGTGGCTGAAAAAAATGGGCTTCACGGCGGTGCGCGTCGTGTTCAAGGAGAAAAGGGGGCGAACATGAAACGGATCATATCCCTCCTCAACCTGGTCGCCCTGCTGGCCATCCTGCTGCTGCTGTACGGCCCGCTGGCCAAGATCGGCCTCCTGCCTTCGCTGTCCTCGCTGCTGCGCGGCGGCGCGCCGAAGATCGAGGACACGCCGGTGATCATCCAGCAGATCAAGAACATCGCCCAGATGTTCACCCAGACGTTCTACGACGAATACGTCTACGACACCGGCGTCATGCGCACGCCGCTCTTCAACCAGGACAAGCGGCTGATCTTCATCGCCAAGGGCGAGGTGATATCCGGCTTCGACCTGTCGGAGCTGAGCGAGAAGTCGATCATCCGCCGCGGCAAGTCCATCGTGGTCAAGCTGCCGCCGGCGCGCATCCTGGACGTGGTCATCAATCCCAGCGGCTTCGAGACCTTCATCGAGCAGGGGGAGATCACCTTCGAGGAGAGCAAGAAGTTCCACGAGGACGCCCGGCGCATCTTCGACCGCAACGCCCGCGACAAGGGCATCCTGAAGAACAGCGCCGAGCAGGGGCGGCAGATGCTGGAGAAATTCTTCCGCCTGCTGGGCTTCGATTCGGTGGACATCATCATCCCCGAGAGCCGCTGAGGCGAGGGCAGGGAAGCCCAAACCGATCTCTCGCTTTTTGACATTGTTTCCCAAAGCGGTCAGGGTGGGCCGCTGGCGAGGCTGCATTTCAGCATGAACGCGACGAACGATCCATCCAGCCAGATGCCGGTAAAGGAAAAGCTCTGGAACCGCAATTTTTTCATCCTCTGGCAGGGGCAGCTTGTTTCGGCCCTGGGGGACGTCATTTATTCCATCGCATTGGGTTTCTGGATCCTGGCCAAGACAGGCTCCACGGCCCTGATGGGCGCCCTGATGGCGGCCGCCTCCCTGCCGCGGGTGCTGGCTTCCCCCTTCGCCGGCGTGCTGGTCGACCGCGGCGACCGCAAGCGCCTGCTGATCCTCACGGACACGGTCCGGGGCCTGGCCGTGGCCCTGGTCGGAGTGGCCGCACTGCTGGAATTCGTCCAGGTCTGGATGGTTTTCGCGGCCGCAATCGTCATCGGCCTGGGAGGGGCATTCTTCAATCCGGCAGTGGCCAGCTCCCTGCCCGACATCATCAGGCGCGACAAGCTTGTGCAGGCCAATTCGGTGTTTCACATGATCTACACGCTGTCGGGCCTGGCGGGAAATTCGGCCGGCGGCATCCTGTTCAAAATCCTTGGCGCTCCCGTCATGTTTCTCTTCAACGGCATCTCCTACCTCATATCGGCCCTGGCCATCCTGTTCGTGAAGATCCCCAAGATCGAGGCCATGAAGGAGCACTCCAATTTCTTTTCCGACATGAAGGTGGGCTTCGCCTTCGTCTGGCGCTTTATCGGCCTGCGCCACCTGCTGACCTTTGCCGCCATCGTGAATTTTTTCGCTTCCATGGGCATCATGCTGATCCTGCCGCTCTTCGAGCGCCAGCGCCACCTGGGGCCCGCCCTGTACGGCCTGGTGATGGCTTGCTTCACCGGCGGTCTCCTGGCCGGATTGCTTTTTTCGTCTCTCGTGCACATCCGGCCCGCCCAGCGCTTCCGCCTCTTCGCGGCCTGCGGCCTCGTCTCCTCGTTCACCATGATCCTGTTTCCCCTCTTCCTTTACTTCCCGCTCATGGCCCTGCTAGCCTTCGTGTGCGGCGTGGCTTCGGCGCTGCTCAATACCTTCATGGCCAGCGTCATCCAGCTCACCGTTCCCCAGGAGATGCGCGGCAAGGTTTTCGGCATCCTCGGCAGCATCAGCACCGGCCTCATGCCCCTGGCCTTGGTCACGGGCGGCGTGCTGGCCGAATTCATCCCCATCCGCGTCCTGATCTCGGCCAGCTTCGCGGTCACCATCTTCCTGTACCTTCCCCTTTTCTCGAGCGCCGCCTTCCGCCACACCATCACCTTCGATCCCGCCACCCAGACCACCGCGGACCTTATCGCATTCAGCGCGAACGCTTGACCGCTGCTTCGGCCATAGAATGTCGCAGGGGGAATCTCGGAATCGTCATGCCTACCCGCAAGCAATACCTGGAAGGGCGGGGGATGATCTTACGCGACAACCCCAAGAAATAGGCAAGCAAGCTGATCATCCCAATCAAGGGCGCAACGCAACCCTAGCATCCGGATCAGCCCTTGAGCTCCTGCAGGTAGATCTCCAGGTGCTTCCGCCTCTCGGGGATGGAGCGGCCGCTGGCGGTGCTGCGCTGCAGGGCGAAATCCACCAGGGAGAAAAGCACC
>Ga0315276_10006625_pt1 | contig 10677 bp, 8 predicted proteins | sample YL17G05_0_MG_FD_204542 | JGI IMG/M metagenome (GOLD analysis project Ga0315276, IMG submission 204542) | Sediment microbial communities from Yellowstone Lake, YNP, Wyoming, USA - YL17G05_0 | ecosystem: Environmental > Aquatic > Freshwater > Lake > Sediment | place: USA: Wyoming | collected... | reverse complement strand
TCTTCAAAGACGGCAAGGCCGACTGGTATCTCGACATGGCTGATGTACGACGCGGATCCCAGACCATGATCCGTTTGGCCCGCAGGAATCCGAACATCGGCACGGAGCTCATGGCGTCATGGAAGCATGACGAGGAACGTTTCCAGCGATTGTTCGAAACGATCGATGAGTGCCGGCTGCGATCGATGTCCGACGATGAACTATTGAAGTTCCATCAACGATACCATCGCGCCTTCATCGACCGGTTCACCTCATCGGCCATCATCGATCATTTCGCTCTCGGTACGGACACGTACATCGAAAAAATGTTGCGAGAGGAGATCGGATCCGTCGACAAAGAGTCTGACTTCACCGCGATATTCAGCGTCACCACGGCGCCAGTACACCAATCGTTCATCAATGAAGCAGAGATACAATTGCTGAACATCGCGATCCAGGCGCCACATGATACACAACGAATTGCCGAGTATCAGCGGAAATACTTTTGGACGAAGAACAACTACATTACCGCGAAAACGCTGACGATACGTGATTTCCAAAGAGAGATCATGCGCTGGGAAAGAACGAAGGCTGATGTGCATGCCAACTACCGGCAGTTGCTCGATACGCCCATCATCAACCGGAGAAAAAAAGTGGCACTGTTCAAGAAGTACCGGTTTTCACCGCTTCTCCGTACGTTACTGAAAATATCGGAAGAATTTTCTTGGTGGCAGGATGAGCGAAAGAAGGCGACGTATCTGAACATCTATATCGGAATGAAGGTCCTCGGGGAGATCGCGCGGCGACGCGGCTACCGGACCGAAGAGATGAAGTACCTGCTCGCTCCGGAGGTGCCGTCGGTGCTGCTGCATGGCAGACCGACGCGCAGCGAACTCCACCAGCGCATGCGTTATTCGGCGGTGGTCATGCAGCGGAATGAGTGTTCGTTCATCACGGGAAAGGCGGTTGACCGGCTCCAGCATGGAATGTTCCCAAAGAAGACTAAGGATCTCATCCGCGATATCCGGGGCCTATCCGCATCCATGGGACGTGCGATTGGCCCCGTTCGCATCATCCAATCGGTAACGGAGATCAATAAGGTCCAGAAGGGCGACGTGCTCGTCGCAGTCATGACGAGACCTGACTATGTCCCGGCCATGCGAAAAGCTGCGGCAATCGTCACGAACGAGGGCGGCGTTACGAGCCACGCGGCCATCGTCTCGCGCGAGCTCGGCATCCCGTGCATCATCGGCACGAAGATCGCCACACGCGTGTTCAAGGACGGCGACGTCGTCGAGGTGAACGCAAACCATGGCTGGGTGAGGAAGCTGCGATGAAGTTCGATCCCGCACAATACGATTTCCTTTGGAAGGTCGAGCACATGTCCTTCCCGTTCCATTCAATGTGGCTCACCAAGGAGGTGACGGATCGGGACTTCATTGTTACCTGCCAACAGGATGTGTGGAAGGTCTACATCGGCAAAGAAGAACGGCGGCGACTTGGCCTCGTCGGATACCGGTTGCTGAGATCGTCCTTACCGATGTTTATCAGAGACGCCCGTAAGCTTTCATCTCAAGGCGATATACTACTGCGACAACTGAAACACATCAAACTCAAACAACTCGATGACCAACAACTCCGACGTCATTTCCTTCAACTGGTTGACTATTGCCGAAGACTATGGTCGCAGTACTTCCGCACCGAGTATTTTTGCTACGACCTGGTCGATGCAAAGGTTCGGCATGGTGGTCCGGAGGCCGACATGCTGCGGGCGAAGGTTCGACGCATGCAAAGGATCAAGCTCGAACTGCGGGAACAGCTCAACGAGATCGGATTCGGGGCCAGCATCGGCATGGCCTTCATCGAAGGGGTCGCGCGACGATTCAAGATCGCGCGGTACTACGATTGGAGCTACCAAGAACTCGATGCGGCTCTGCAGGGAAAACGACCGCATGTCCCAAACCGCTCAACCTACATCGTTGGAAAATGCACCGCATGGCAGGTGACGACTGGTACGCCTGCGCGAAAGCTCATTCGACAGCTTGAAAAGACAGTTCTTCCTCAAGACAGTGGCACGCTCAAGGGTCAGATAGGTAACCGTGGTTTCTACCGTGGTCGTGTCTACATCATCCCGTTCGACCTGACCGCCGACCATGCCAAATTCATTGCCAACATGAAAAAAGGCGAGGTACTGGTGACAGGCTCAACAGGACCAGAAATGATCCTTGCCTGCAAAAAGGCCGGCGCTATCGTGACGGAAGAGGGCGGCATTACCTCACACGCGGCGATCGTGTCGAGGGAACTGAACATTCCCTGTGTCATCGGAACGAAAATTGCCACGGAGGTACTGAAAAACGGCGACCTCGTCGAGGTTGACGCGAACCACGGCTGGGTGAGAAAGCTGCGTTGATACGGGATCGTATTAACCTGCTACACTATCACTATGGATCAACTGTTCACCAAAACCTTCAAACAACTCACCAAAGCCGATGTCGGCATCGTCGGCGGTAAGGGGGCTTCGTTGGGAGAAATGACGAACGCGAAGATACCAGTACCGCCGGGATTCGTCGTGCTCGCCCCTGCCTTCGATCGGTTCCTCAAAGAGAGCGGGCTCGATTCTAAGATCGAGGCGATGCTACAGAAGCTCAAACACACGGACGTCGCTTCGGTCGACCGCGCGTCGGTCAAGATCCGGAAGCTCATACTCGATACCGATTTCCCGAAGGACATCGGGACGGAGATCATGAAGCAATTCTCCGTGCTGCATGCCTCGCTGGTCGCGGTACGGAGCTCGGCGACCGCCGAAGACTCTTCTACCGCTTCGTGGGCCGGCGAACTTGAGTCGTACCTCAACGTCAAAAAGGAAGGCGTACTTGATTCGGTGAAGCTCTGCTGGTCGTCATTGTTCACGCCGCGTGCGATCTTCTACCGCTTCGAAAAGAAGCTCCACAAGACGGGCGTTTCGGTCGCAGTGGTCGTACAGGCGATGGTTCAGTCGGAGGTCTCGGGCATTTGCTTCACGGTCCATCCGGTCACGAAGGACTACGACCAGATGGTGATCGAGGCCGGCTTAGGTTTAGGCGAGGCGATCGTCGGCGGGAAGGTCACGCCGGACACGTTCGTCGTCAACACGAAGCGGCGGCAGATCGTCGACACGAACATCAGCGAACAGACGATGATGATCGTCCGCGGGCCGAAGGGCACAGTGGAAAAAACCGTTCCGCGCGCGAAGGCCAGCGCACAGAAGCTGCCGAACGAGGTCGTGCTCAAGCTCGCCAACCTCTGCAAGAACATCGAAACGCATTACAAAAAACCCCAAGATATAGAATGGGCATTTTCAAAAGGAGAACTATTTATCGTTCAGTCAAGGCCGATTACAACTCTTTGAATATCGAACCCTTTAGGGTTCGATTGTAAATACTCGTCGAGTCCGCAGCGCCGAGGATCAGGGTGCCCGGCTTTGCCCGACGCCTGCCCGCCGTACAAAGTACCTTTGTACTTTGGCAGGCGGGGGACCCTAGCCGAGGCGCAAGGATCGACACCATAAAGGGAAAGAGTGGCATCGGACGAGGAAACCGTAGGTGTCCTCGCCGAAACGCACTACGGCAAACCGCAGGACATTGAATGGGCGTACGCGAAGGGCGAGATCTACATCGTCCAGTCGCGACCGATAACAACGCTGTAGCGATCGCGCATCGCTCGACAAAGCAGGGTTTTTATGATATAGTGTACGAGCATACAGAACGCTATGCCGCAACAAAAAAGGACAACCCGCATTCGTAAGGCCGTCATCCCCGTCGCGGGTGTCGGCACGCGTTTTCTTCCGGCGACGATCGCACAACCGAAGGAAATGCTGACCGTGGTCGACAAGCCGGTCATCCAGTACATCGTCGAGGAAATGGCAGCGTCGGGGATCGAGGAGATCATCTTCATCACCGGACGCAACAAACGCGCCATCGAGGACCACTTCGACTACCCCGCCGAGCTCGAACAGACGCTCCGCGAGGGTGGCAAGCTCGACGCGCTTAAGGAGGTCCACCGCATCTCGCGGCTGGCGAAATTCGTGTACGTCCGCCAGAACAAGGCGCTCGGGACCGGACACGCACTGATGATGGCCCGCGAGCTCATCGGCGACGAACCGTTCGCGTTCGCCTACGGCGACGACATCATCGTCTCGAAAACGCCCGCCATGCGACAGCTCATCAACGTCTTCCACCAGCGTCATGCCAGCGTCATCGGCACGCTCCCTGTGCCGCCAGACCAAGCCCACCGCTACGGCATCATGAAACCGCATGGGGTCATCCAAGGACGCACCTTCCGCATCGACGGGCTGGTCGAGAAGCCGAAGGACGGTGAGGCGCCCTCGCGGTATTTCAGTCCCGGAAAGATGGTCCTCACGCCGGATATATTCAAGTACATCGAGAAGGTAAAGCTTCGCAACGGCGAGATGTACCTTGCCGATGCGGTCAACCTCTTCGCCCGGCGTCAGCCGGTGTTCGCCCATCACATGGCGGGCCGGTACTTCGACTGCGGCAGCAAGACCGAGTACGTGAAGGCGAACATATACTTCGCTTTGAAACACCATGACATTTCGCCTGAGATCCGCCGTTACCTGAAACGACCTGTGTAACTATGAAACGCTTCATCATCCTCATCTCGATCCTCCTGGTACCGATCATCGCGCTCGTGCTGTTTATCACGGGCGTGATCAAGCCGAAAGTGGTCGCGCCGAAGCGCGTAACGCTGACGATGTGGACGACGACCGATAATTCCGTGGCATTCAAGCCGATCCTTGAAAAATTCAGGGCAATCCGGCCGTACATCTCCATCACCGTCGAAAAGGTGGCGAGTGATGATTACGCCACGCTCCTGAAGGACGCGTGGGCGCGGGGCAAGGGACCGGACATCTTCGAGCTCCCGGCGTCCTGGACCGGCCAGTTCGCGAACGACTTCATCGTGCCGGTGCCGAAGGTCACGAACGTCTACACCTACTACGCGAAGAAGGTGCTGTTCAAGACGGACGTGACAATAAAGAAGACGCCGATCCCGTCGGTCACCGTACCACAACTCGAGAATGATTTTGCCTATGTCGTGAGCGAGGATGTCGTCAGGAACGGCAACATCTACGGCCTGCCGCTCTCGCTCGATACGCTCGTCCTCTACTACAACAAGGACATTCTGCGCAGCGCAAACATCGCCGAACCTCCGAAGACCTGGTCACAGCTCGCCGCCGTCGCGCCACGCCTTTCGATCGCCGACGAGCAGGGAAAGCTCCTCCAGTCCGCGATCGCGATCGGGCGCGGCAGCAACGTCCTGCACTCCGCCGACATCATCTCGCTGCTCCTCCTCCAGGACGGGGTCAACATGAACAGCGACGGCAAGGTGCTCATGGACGTCTCGGAATCTGACGAGGGCACGAACCTCGGCGTCAACGCGCTCACCTTCTACGCGAGCTTCGCAAGCCCGTCGAAAGCCGTGTACTCGTGGAACGCGGAGCAGCCGAAATCGCTCGACGCGTTCATGCGAGGAAAGACGGCGATGTACATCGGGTACAACGCGGAGCGCGATACGATAGAGAGCAAGAGCTCGATCAACCTCGGCATCGCCCCGATGCTCCACCTCCAAGAGGACGGCAAGGACGCGCTGTTCACCGCAGCCGGCAACCCCATGCAGGTCAACTACGGCGACTACCAGGTCTACTCCGTGTTCCAGCGCAGCGCCTTCCCGGAAGAGGCGTGGAACTTCGTGCAGTACATGACGAAGCAGGCCGACGTCGCTTCGCTCTATCTCACGGCGACGCGGAAGATCGGCGCGCTGAACTCGATTCTCGCAAAGCAGTCGAGCGATCCCGAGATCGGCACCCAGGCGCAGCAGGCGATCAGCGCGCGGAGCTGGTACCACGGCACCGGCGCGACGGCCGCCATGCAGAACCTCTCCGCCATGCTCGACAGCGTCGCAGACGGGAAGGCCGCGCCGCTCGAAGCGCTCACGCTCGCCCGGAAACAGATCGAACTGACCACCATTCAGAAAAAATGACATGAGGCGATTTTTTATCATCGCTGCCCTTGCGTTGCCGCTCCTTGTAGGCGGCCATCCGAAACCAGCCCGGGCCGCCATCCTCCCCGACTGCGACCAGACCGTGTACTTCGTGCAGGACGAAAAGAAAAATGAAATCTGTACGCCCACGAAAACGGTCGGCTGCATCGATGGCAAGGGCATATCACCAGAACGCTACGACGAGCTGTATCCGGTTAATCCAGATAGGAAGGCGCACCCGCCGACCGTCACAACAGACCCCAACAAACGATGCGGTTTTAATGACTTCATCCAGTTGTTCATCAACCTCGCGTCGTACGGACTTGGCGTTCTCGCGGTGCTCGGCGTCGCGGTCATCATCTGGGGCGGATTCGGGTTCCTTCTCGCGATGGGCAGCCAGGAGAAAATAAAGGAAGCGAAGCAGACCATCTGGGGCGGCATCCTCGGCACGTTCATCGTACTGATCGCGTTCGTCATGGTGAACTGGATCGTATCGATGGTCACCGGCACCGGACCGGTGCTCTTCGCGGGCAAATCGGGTGAGACGCATTTCTACGGCGATAAATGTCCGACGTTCAATGCCTGCTCGAAGAACAATCTGCACTACAATCCCGGCGATGGATGTAGGGACTCCATAGAAGGAAAGGACAGGATCAAAAACGGCAATGCCGTCTCAAAGGCGCAAGGACTCCTTACGCAGCTTGGCTGCTACACCGATTCGATCGACGGCTGCTACGGCCCTCAGACCAAACAGGCGGTCATTGATTTCCAAAACCGCAACGCGCAATTGTTCACGCCGGACACCACCAATGGCCCCGGCAGGATCTCGAGCGCGGACGAGTGGCATGCTCTCGAGGATGCCGCGGTCGGCGCGGGAGGCCTCCTCGGGTGCGCCGACGCACCGTTGACGAAGACGGTGACGATGTCTTATGGGAACAATGCGCTGTCCCTCTCGAGCGCCTCGGCGACCATCAAGCAAGACGGCACCGTCACGTGGGCCAACACGAACGAGACGGCAGGCGAACCGATCGGCATTCAATTTGATATGCCGATCAAGGACAACTCGACGGAACGACCCCAGCTCTCGATTGCGAAAAAGACATCAAAGAGCCTGACCTTTCCCAAAGCGGGCTCGTTCACCTACAAGGCAACGTACCAATTCGGATCCCCCACGGATATCGCCACGCAGGCCGGCACGATCAACGTCATCGGGCAGATCGACAGCGCTCCGTCGGAACAGCCGCCGATGCTGTAATGCCCCTATCACGAATTTTTGATACACTAACGTACGTTACTACTACGTATTAACATATTATGAAACACCCTTCCTCGCCGCAAACCCCGGTCCTCGCGCTCCTCACGCTGACCGCGCTCATGCTTCCGGTCGCTGCGCTCGCCGATGCAGGTCCGTATCTCGAAAACCCGATAAAATACAACACTGCAGGCGAACTCTTTCTCGGGATCATCCGCTACTTCCTCGCCGCCGTCGCCCTCATTTCGACGCTGATGTTCATCTGGGGCGGGTACCTCTTCCTGACGTCAGGCGGGAACCCTGAACAGGTCAAGAAGGGCAAGGACGTGCTGCTCTGGTCGTCCATCGGCATCATCGTCATCATCGGAAGCTGGGTGCTTATCCAGTACCTGCTCCAGGGCCTCGCTGGTTCGACCGACGTACCGAAGAAATAGAATAGATTTATCCACAAGCTGCCTCTTGCTCAATGCGGAAACGGCAATTTTATCATTGACTTTTTACTTCAAACCATGTACAGTAGCGCCATAAGAAGCGTCATCTCGCTTGAGCTACAACGACTGACGGCGCGTCTGCTTCGAAAATGAAAGGTGGTGACTGAATGAACAAGCTCTCAAAACTCACAATCGGCCTTGCAATGCTCGCGGCCGTTGTGTTTCCATTGATGGCAAGCGCAACGCCGTACTCGATCGAGGACATCGGTACGCTCGTCGGTCTCGGTCAGGCTGACCTTAAAACCACGGTCATCAACGTCATTGAATGGGTGCTCGGCATCCTCGCCCTCGTCGCCGTCGTCATGATCATCTTCGGCGGCTTCACGTGGCTCACCGCAGCCGGCAGCGAAGAGAAGATCGAGAAGGCAAAGAAGGTCATCGGTTCTGCAGTGGTCGGCCTCATCATCGTGCTGCTGGCATGGGCGATCGTCATCTTCGTCGCAGGAACGACCAGGAACGTCACCGCCTAAATCTTAGTTCGAGCATCTTATAAAGGAACATACGTAATGAAGAACATTTCTAAAATCGCCACCGGCCTCGGCCTCGTTGCGGCGCTCGCCTTCCCGGCAGCCGTGCTCGCACAGGGGACGCCGTACTCGATCGAGGACCTCGGCGGAACGGTAGGCTTGGGCACCGCGGACCTCAAATCGACGGTCATCAACGTCATCCAGTGGGTCCTCGGCATCCTCGCGCTCGTCGCCGTCGTCATGATCATCTACGGCGGCTTCACGTGGCTCACCGCGGCCGGCAGCGAGGAAAAGATCGAGTCGGCGAAAAAAATCATCGGCGCTGCGGTCATCGGCCTCATCGTCGTGCTGCTGGCATGGGCGGTCGTCATCTTCGTGGCGGGAACGACCAAGAACGTCACGTCGTAGGTACACGCATTCATTTCGTCAATCACATACATGAAAGGGGGTGAACAAACATGAAGAACATTTCTAAAATCGCCACCGGCCTCGGCCTCGTTGCGGCGCTCGCCTTCCCGGCAGCCGTGCTCGCACAGGGGACGCCGTACTCGATCGAGGACATCGGCGGAACGGTAGGCTTGGGCACCGCGGACCTCAAATCGACGGTCATCAACGTCATCTCCTGGGTGCTCGGCATCCTCGCCCTCGTCGCCGTCGTCATGATTATCATCGGCGGCTTCCAGTGGCTCACCGCAGCCGGCAGCGAAGAGAAGATCGAGAAGGCAAAGAAGGTCATCTCGGCAGCGGTCATTGGTCTTATCATCGTCCTCCTCGCCTGGGCAATCGTCATCTTCGTCGCAGGAACGACAAAGAACGTCACCACCTAGGTACCTACTGATACTCACACAACCACCCTGCCGGAAAGCGGGGTGGTTTGTTGTCTCGTACTTTGTCCGATACAATACACGCATGCCTGATGCAACGGTCCATCCCTTCGTCCGCGCGTTCAACGAGCGAATGTCGCGTTTGACTGCGTTCCTTATCGCCAAAGAGCATCGTATACTGACGTGGGCGGCAGTGGCGTTTATCGTCGTAATCACGGCAATCGGCGCTTGGAAGCTGTGGTCATTCGGCTACAACTCGCTCGATCTGGCGATCTACCGTCAGGTAGCCGCGGAGTCGTTGCGCGGCCATCTCTTCTCATTTACTGTCCACCCGCACTCGTACCTCGGCGACCACCTTGAACTGCTGTTCGTCATCGTATGGCCCTTCTACGCCATGTTCAAAAGTCCGCTCACGCTGGTCGTAGTCCAGGCGACCGCGCTTGCCGTCTCGGTCTTCCCCGTAGCCGCGATCGTACGGCGGTTCCTTCCGAGACCATGGCACCTCATCTTCGCGCTCGGTTTCCTCGCGAACCCCGTGCTCCAGAACATGTCGCTCTACGAATTTCACCTGCTGCCGTTCTCTATCCCCGTCCTTTCGTTCGCGATCCTGATGTACCTCAAAAAAAAGTACCGGCGGTACCTCGCCTGCCTTGCGCTCGCCTGCCTCGTGCGCGAGGATGTCTCGTTCGTCGTGTTCGGGTTCGGCATCCTAGCACTAGCCGATCGACGCTCGTGGAAGTGGAGCGTCGTACCGCTCGTACTCGGCGCCGGTTGGCTCGTCGCAGCGCTTAAAGTAACCGCGATCTTCAACGGCTACGGCCACTACAAGTTCCTTGCCTACTACGGATGGCTCGGCGGTTCGATGACCGAGATCGCTAAAAATTCATTCCTACACGTCGACAGGGTGCTCGTCCACCTGGTGCAGCCGCAGGCGCTCGCGTTCATGGCGGCGCTGCTTCTGCCCTTCGCGTTCCTGCCGATGTTCAGGCTCCGATGGCTCATCCCCGTCGCGCCGAACCTGCTGCAGTACCTGCTGCTGCAGTCGCCGAGCGAGCTGGCCGTTGAGATCCACTACCCGTCCGTGTTTCTCCCCTTCCTCACACTTGCAGCGGCGGCGGCTTTCGCGACCATCCTCGACCCATCGCAGCGCAGCAAGGTATTGAACCGCCTGTCAAAGGAACGCGGCATTGCTGCGACCATCGTCGTGATCGTCATCGTCTACTCGATGTTCGTGATCGGACCGCTCGGCCAGTCCCTGCCCGTCATCGCGCGCACCAAGACTATCTCTGACCGCGTTTCGCTTGAAAGGGATTTCGTACGGTCGATCCCCGCAGGAGCTGTTGCGGCGGGCTTCGAAACGATCACTGATCTTTCCGACCGACAAAAACTGTATTCGCTTCACTATCAGTTCCTCGGCAAGAAGCAGTACTCGGACGAGGCCTACTCGATACCCGACGATACGCGATCGATCATGGTCGACATGCGTGATTTCCTCATGTACCAGCTGTTGTATAAATACAACGACAAGGACAACCGGAACGGGTACCGCCGCATCCGCGACCTGCTGACCGACCGCGGATTCACGCTGACGGCGTACTGCGATCGCTTCGCCCTCTATGAGAAGAACG
>Ga0315276_10006620_pt1 | contig 10679 bp, 17 predicted proteins | sample YL17G05_0_MG_FD_204542 | JGI IMG/M metagenome (GOLD analysis project Ga0315276, IMG submission 204542) | Sediment microbial communities from Yellowstone Lake, YNP, Wyoming, USA - YL17G05_0 | ecosystem: Environmental > Aquatic > Freshwater > Lake > Sediment | place: USA: Wyoming | collected... | reverse complement strand
TTTAAAGATTATTCTAATTGATTTTATATATTTAATGTATTGTCCTATAGCCTTTTTGAATAGCATCTTTTTCAATATATCCCATAATTTTTGGAAAATCATTCCTTACACTAATAACATCATTTTTTTCAGCAACCTTTAAAATCTTATCTCCTGCCTCCCCAGAAGGGATAATAGAAATTTCAACTCTAAATCCATATTTTTCTGATTGAACTAGATTAGGAACAGGACAATTCCAATACTCAACCTCCACACATTCAGGAACAGGTGGAATTAATGGGCTAACCTCTCTGTCTTCTAATCCAGTATCTAAATTTCTTACAAAAATTTTACTTGAAAAACCAGTTCCACTAAACCATTCTCCATTAATATTTTGAATTGAAGCTTTGTTGACAGTTTTTGACTGAACCATTAATCTACTTAATTCTTTTTCAAGAATCTGGTTCAGGTTTTTTTCAAAATTTCCTCTTTGTTTTAAAGCCAACCCTCCAATATAACATCCAAAAGTATCTGAAAACCTGTCTTCCCAGCAAAAAGCAGAATTAAATTCTGGAATAATCCCTGTATATTTCCATCCGAACCAAGTAAGTGTCTCATGCCAAAGAGACATTGTGTAAGCAAGATTTTGCCCAATTTCTATTGAAACATCTTTTATTATTTTTTCTTTTTCATCTTTTTTTAAATTATTGAAATCAGTAGAGTATGCAATTTCAAGACCATATTTTCCAGGCTCTTGTCCAGAGAAAGAAAATTTTGTTTTTTGATTTTTTAAGCCTCCCTCTAATTTTTCTGCAAAAGATTCTGTCCACTCTGCATATTTCCTCACATGAGCTATATCAATATCTCCTGCCTTGCATGTGTATGCAATTCCTCTTTGTTCTTTTGCTGCATCTTCTCCTAAATATCTTGTTATTGGAGTGGGAGGTGGGATGCATCCTAATCTCCCTCCAGGACCTGGCATATTCACATTACAGCCAGACAAACCCATTAAACCAAGAAGTCCTGCTTTTAAAAAACTCTTCCTGTTTAAAAATAAATCTACAGCTTCTCTTTTTAAAATCATTTTCATGAATCTTATTCATAAATAAAGTATTTAAAGATTATTTAAGTGATTTATAATCACTCTAGATGAATATTAGTTTCTATATTTTAATCCAATTATACATAGCTCTTAAAAGTTTATTACTTTCGAATTCTTAATATCAAATTTTTCTTAGAAAATCTGTCTTTTTCTCTAGGAGAATAAATTTCTAAAACACTAAACCCAATACTTTTTAATAAATCCAAAATCTCCTGCTTATCATACAAATAATAATATCTCATATAAGAAATTCCATCTTTTTTCCAGGACATATAAATATCTCCTTTTAAACCACTAAATCTTTTGTCTTCAGAATCCCAGACACTTATTAATGCTTCTGCTCCTTTTTTTAAAACTCTATAAAATTCTTTTAATGCATTTTCTCTTTCTTCACTAGTCTCAAGGCAATGCAGACTAGCAATAAATAATCCATAATCAAAAAATTTATCTGAAAAATCTTCTTTATTAAGATTATCAATTTTAGATTTAAACAATTTAGCATCTATTTTTTGTTTTTTTGCATATATTTTAGCATGTGCAATTTGTCTTGAAGAAAAATCAACACCAGAATATTCTATGCCATCATTCTTAATCATGTTTCTTCCTGTTCCACAACCTAAGTCAATAATCTTGCCTTTTTTATTTTTTAAAAATTCAGCAATAATTGGAATTTCCCTGGCTCTGTATTCGCTCCAAGAGTCTGCAATATTATCCCAAACTTGTTCTTGTTTTGGTTCTGAATTTTCTTTTAAATATTCTTTCTTAGAAATGATTTTAATATTAGTTGTCATTGTACTATTCTTATTCCTCCAAATCCTCCTTCAGAAAGTCTTGCTTCAGCATTTTCTCCAAATAAATATCTTCCAGTTTTTGTTCTTATTACTGCTTCTTCATAAGAAGTACCAGTGGCCTTAATTCCATTAGAAGCAAAAATAAAATCTTGATTAAAATCAGTTATGGGAAGTCTTTCTAATTGCGCCCCTAAAGGAACAATTAAAATATCTCCTATTAAAACATTATATGGATTTGGTCTGTTCATTTTAATTATCATTTTAGCTCCTTGGTCATATATATTTTTTCTGTATCTAATTTATATCCAAAATTTTTAAAATATTCTCTAGCACCAACCCCAGAAATAATTTTCATTTCTTTTATTTTATTCTCAATAACAATTTCCTCTGCTTTTTTCAAAAGCTGTTTTCCTAGTCCCATGTGTTGCCCAAAATCTTTAGCTTTTTCTCCAATAGAAAGTGCTTGTCCATAAACATGCAATTCTCTGACAAAAGTAGCATTATCAGCAATTCTAAGCCTGCACAAGCCAAACAAAATATTGTCTTTATTTACAAACTCTAAGAAATATTCATCTCCTCCTGATGCTTTATATTTTGTAATTTTTAATCTTAATTTATTATTAACTCTCCTGCCTTTTTTCAAATCTCTAATCATAAAACCAATTTCCCTGAATCTTATCTCATCAATTTTTGTTTTTTCTTTTTTTAATTCTTCATCTATATCTTTTCTTAAATCAATTTTTGTTGTTCCTGCAACTAAAAATTCAGGAGGGATTTCCCTCATAATTCTCATAATCCTGCAGTAATTAGGAATTATTTTCATTATTTTAATAATTAATTTCTGTAATTCTTGTTTTGAATAAGGCTTGTATTTTCCTTTTTTATATAATTCAACTAATTCTGCTCCACAAATTACCTGGCAAGGATAAATTTTTAATTGATCTGGCTTAAAATCAGGATTTTTAAACAACTTAATAAACATATTAAAATCTTTTTTAGGATTTGAAAGAGGTAACCCAAGCATTATGTGATAACCTATCTTAAACCCGGTATTTTTTAATAACTTAGTTGCCTTAATAACTTCTTTAACACCATGTCCTCTTTTAACAAATTTATAGATTTTATCATCTAAACACTGAACACCTAATTCAACTCTTGTGCATCCAAATCCCAAGATTCTTTTAATAACCCTTTTTTTTAAGCAAGTATCAGGCCGTGTTTCAATACATAAAGCAACACACCTATGTTTTGCTTTCTCATTTCTTTTTTTAGATTCTTCAAGTGTTTTGCTTTTTATATTATTCAAAGCATCATAACATTTTTTCACAAATTCATACTGATAATTCAAAGCATAATCTAAAAAATTTCCACCCATTATTATTAACTCAATTTTTGAAGTTGGATGATTCATTGCTTTAAAAGCATTTAATCTAGAAAGCACTTGCTCATAAGCATCATATTTTAATCTTTCTGCACGAAGAACAGGAGGGGATTTAGGAGTATAAGATTGAGGAACATTTAATGAGGGGCAGTAAAGGCAAGTTCCATGTTTGCACTTTTGTGGTTTGCACATTACTGCAATTGGAGTCACACCTGCCAGTGTTTTTGATGGCTTCCTAACTTCGTTTTTTAATGGAGGTTTCATATAAAAATATAAAACCAGGTGTTTATAAAGTTAATATAAAAATGAAGTTAAGTGGAATCAAGTAGCTTAATCTCCTCAAACATAGCTTAAATCGTTTATCAGATTACTAATAAATAAAGGTTATCTAATTAAGAAAATCAAAAAAAATTCAATAAAATAAAAATAAAAAATTAACCAGTTGGGCAATTAGTACCCATAGTGCAAGTATCAGCAACATCACAACCTTTTCCATTTTTTAGAATTGCAGCAACTTCAACTTTATCATTTGTTCCTAATGTTCCTGATGATAGCATTACTTTCATGCTCTCAAGTTCTTTTAAATTAGAAGCATCAGCAGTATCATTTTTTGTCACTCCACTAACAAGAAGCTTAAGTTTACCTAAATCACCTGCACCTGCAGTTCTTTTAATAGTTACATTGTTAGCACTAGCATCTGCTCTTGATATATCAAATCCTAATGTAATACAATCAGTTCCACCTGTGATTTGATTTGCACCTGTAGTAACAGTGCTTCTAACAACCTGCCAAACTATTACAATAGCAGCAAGAACTAAAAGGATTATCAATACAGTTGTAATTATCTCTGATTGAGCTCTTTTTTTATTATACATCTTTTTGCCTCCTTTCATTCTTCCTTAAATAATAAGGTTAAATATACAAACATATTTTAGTTTATAAATATTCTTATTTGCTGATTCTTATTTAAATTAAGAAAAGCCAATTTCTCCAAATGTTTTTAATATTCTTTTTATTTCATCAATTGTTTTTTGTTGATCTTTTTTATTAGACATTCTTACAAATCTTATCAATAAATCAGATAGTTTTGAAGCATCCATTATCTTCAACTTGTGCCCATCTGTAATAAAATAAAATCTAAAATTTTTATACCTCAGTTCTTTGATTACAATCCCCCCAACTTGACCAAGAGGCTTGCCTTTATGAGGGCTCTCTCCTAGAGAATATAATTGTCTAAATATTATCTTTGATTCTTCCTTAAATTTTTTTAGAATTTCATCTTTTAAACTTTCAGCAATGCTTACTTTGGCCATTTTTTGTCTGCCTCTTTTATGGCCTCTTCTATCGGAATAAAGCCTTCATCAGACATCAAAAAATCATGCAGCTGTCTTTGTTTTGCACTCTCAATCAATCTCTTTATTAAATCTGAGTAGCTCTCTCCCTTAAATCCAAATTCTTGCATTTGCATTTTTATATCCCTGCCTATTGCAATTGTTGTTTTTTCCATTTTTGAATTAGTCTATAATACTTATAATTATTATAACAATTATAATATTTAAATGTTTTGGTTTTTAAAAATAAAATGGTTTATATAAAATTTTATTTAACCTCTTTTTGAAAATTATCAAAAACCCAAGAAAATCTTTACGATTTTCTGGGCCCAGAAAATTTCTGACAATTTTCTAGGGCATCAAAAAAATCCTTTTGGCTAATAACCTTGTCTACTTCAGAAATACCTCTTTGCTCAACATACTTCCAAAATGTTTCTGGTTTATATTTTCGTTTTTTTAATGAAGCAACAGTAGGAAGTCTTTTATCATCCCAGCCAGTATATTTTCCAGCTTCAATATCTTTTCTAAACTGACTCGTTGATAAGGTAAGATCTTCAAAATTAAGTCTTCCAATAAACCCTGTCCATGGAAATTGTTTTTCTTTACCTAAAGCTTTGTACATCATCTTCTGTCTTTTAGCATTATCCATATGATCTTTTCCTCTGATTATGTGACTTATTTTCATTTCAATATCATCAACAGCAACAGACAGATTCATCAAAGGCCAGACCCTATATTTTTTATTTTGTAAAAGATGAGGAGTTTCATTTATTCTTGCCAATGGAAAATCTCTCATAGCAGGATTAGGATCATTCAGATTAGATTTAAACCTTACAACAACTTCTCCAGGTTTATAATTCATTTTTTTATCTTTGCTTAACATCTTTTGCCATCTTTTCACTTGTTCTTTTTTATCCAATCCCCTGCATGAACAAGGTTTTTTTGCAATCAACAATTCCTTAAATTTTTCATTATTACAATCACAAACATAAGCCACATTTTTGTCTATTAATTCTTTTAAATATTTATAATAAATATTCATTCTTTTTGATTGAATTACAATTTTAACCTTATTTTTACATATCCACTTTGCCTCTTCTTCGATCATCTTATATGCTGGTTTGTAAATATTCTCAGGATTTGTATCTTCAATCCTAATATAAAATATCCCCCCATGTCTCTGAACATAAAGAAAATTAGGCAATATAGTAAGAATATGGCCAATATGCAATGGTCCGCTAGGAGAAGGAGCAAATCTCATTATAACTTTGCCTTTTTTTGCACCAGGTAATTCAGGAAGCCCTTGTCTTTCAGGCCTGTGCCCAATTAGATTTTCTCTTTCAGAAAGATGTTTTTTCTGTTCTTCTAAATCCATTGAATTAACTTCTTTTAAAACAGAGTTTACTTCAGGGATAATCTCTTTTATCTTATTTTTCTCAAGCCCTTCATTAAACAAAGCATTAATTACGCTTCCAACTATTGCCTCTCCGCCATGCTCAACAGCATTTTTCAATGCATATGCTTTGATTATTTCTTTATTTATTATCATATTTAAAAGAATTATATTAATCTTATAAATGTTTAGAATTAATATTTATGCCCAAAAATTATTTTCTCAAGATATAATTCTTGTTTAATAGAATTATAAGAAAAGATAACCCTTAATTTATCTATCCATAACCTACAACTTCCTTTTAGTTCATAATGTAAGTGTTTGTATCTTAAAGGATTTTCAACAACCTCATCAATCTTTTTAATTATTTTTTCTTTTATATGAGAATCTAATTTTTTAAAATCTTTTTCAAATTCTTTAGTTGGAAGAATTTTGTAGCTCATTCCAATCAGCAAATTCTCCCTTTTTAATCTGTTCTTTTGCTTTATTATAAGAACTCATGAATTCTTCATTACTCATTAATTCCAAAGATTCAATTATAAAATTAAATTCTTCTCTAACTCTTATTAAATCCTCGATTGCTTTTTTATCAATTTTAATACTTTCCATAATCAAATCAAAGATAACAAACTTATAAATTTATGTATTTTCAAAATCATCCAATCTATTTGTCTTATATTATTAATCTATTTTAAGCATCTTTATAATATTATTTATTCCAATTCATCTTCAAACCCTGTAATTTTTTCAATCTTTTCTTGTTTATTAATATTCCCAATCTCTCTGCTTAAATCAAGCATTTCATCACCAATTTCATTACCAACCCCTAAAAATAATCTAGCAAGAGATTTTGCATCGTCTTCTACTTTAGTATCAATTTTCCTGCCTTTTATTTCAATGCGTTTATGTTCATCATCTATTAATTCTTCTGAATCTAAAAATTCAGGATTTGCCAGCTCCTCTTTCATCTCTTCTATGTCTTCTTCTAGGTTTTCTACAAACTTAGCTTTATTTTTATTGAAATAAGTATATAAATAAATCCAGATTTCATCTAAATGTTTTTCTTGTTCTAACCATAACCTTTGAGTATCCCCAAGATGTAAAAGCGGAAGAAAGCTTGCCAATTTTTCTTGTCTTTCCTTCCCAATTAAATCAGAATACCCAATTTTATTCATGTGTTTTTCAGGATTTGGTGTTTTTTTCTTAAGACTAGTTAAAACTCTTGCATAAAGGTGCTTAATTCTATCTTTTAAATCAATTTTTATAAATTTAGGGAAATCAACTTCTGAAAGTTTTTGAGCTCTTTTTATAGAAACTTCTCTTTTAATTCTTCTTGATTCTGTATTAATTGCATTATTTAATGCACTTATTAATTCAGTCAAAGTAACTCTCCTTGCTCTTGGTAATGGTGTTTTAGGAATTAAGACAGGCAAATCTTCTTCATCTATCTCAATTCTCTCTAAAATATATTTTTTATCTTCTTTTTTACCAAACAAAATTTCATCAATACTTTTAATGTGCTTATTAAGCAAGAACTCTGACTTAATTCTCAAGAGCAGTGCTGCAGCCAACAAAACTTTTGAAGAAACATAAAAATCAGTAATTTCTAATTCATCAGAGTCTGCTATTTCTTTTTCAAGCTCTAAAACCTTTTCAAAATATTTGTCAGTTAATACAATAATATTAATATCCCAAGGATCTAACTGTTCTGTATGTATTAAATCATAGATAATAGCCTGCCAATCTGGTTTTCTGCTTGTTATTATATCATAAAACTGATTTTGTCCTATTTTCTCAACCTTCTCTTCACTACTATCAACAAGCTCTTGTCCTTCTTTTTCTCTCAGCTCTTCATCAAAACCTCTAAAATTCTCTGTTTTAGAGGTATCAAAAATCCCTGATTTTTTAATATTCATGTATATCACAGATTAATAAAACTTATAAATGCTTTTCTTATTTATAATATACCATAAAATACAAACAAAGGAGATATGATGTCATTAATCAGTTACTACAAAAACGAAAGGTTTAAATACTACTATTCATTATAATTATTATCACCTCTTTTTCCCCAGAAGAGTCAGGACATACACTTTTGTGTGACACCGACTCCTCTAGGGTTTGTATCACTTTAAATCATATTTTACAAATGTAGATAAAAAAGAGATTAATAAAAAATAATCCTGTCTAAAATCAGGCACTGTTAAATTAGTCCCTTTTTATTATAATTCTTGAATAGAATTAATATCTGGTCTAAAATCCAGCACGATTAAACTAAACAAGAATTATTTAATTTTTTATAATAATCTTTCAAATTCTTCCCTAGAAATCTCTAAATCATGCTTAATTATCTTATTTAATAAACCTCTTCCAATATCCTGTCCAGGATGATTTGGGATAACAGTTGTTCTTCCATCAGAATGCTCAAAAAACATATGGCTTCCTTCCTGCCTGATAAACTTAAGGCCAAGTTTATTAAGAATCTTACTAACTTCTCTTGCACTTAATAATGGCAATTTTGCCATATTAAACTTCTATTCTTTGAAGACCAAAAAATTTAGTATCTTCTAAATCTACTTTTTTGCATTTAAGATACAAAGAAATAGCTTCTTTAGTTCTCTCCAGTAATTCATCAAGATTTTTTCCTTGTGTGTGGCATCCTGGGAGCCCAATTACTTCTGAGATAAACATTCCATCCTCATCCTTTTCAACAACTACATTAAAGGTTACCATGACAGACTTAATTAAGAATAATATATAAATTTATGTATATTAAATTTTAATAATTCTCAAACAGAATTAAATTCCTGTCTAAAATCAGGCACTACAAAATTAGTCTTTTTTGATTATAATTCTTGATAAGAATTAATATCTGGTCTAAAATCCAGCACGATTAAAAACTAACAAGAATTATTTTATTTCTGAAACCTCTAATCAATGCTTCTTAAGAGGTTTTTTAAAGTCATTTTTTAGTTCTATTTAATTCTTTTTTACTAGTTTCAGAAAATTTTTTCTCGATTTTATGATAAATCCAAGTTCCTATTGGGATCGCTATAATTGCAATTATAAGTGCAGAAATAGAACTAACTAATCCTTTCATACCATAAAAATGATAAACACCAAAAAAGATCGCAATTATAAAAGCCATAGATAAAAGTATCATATAAGTCCAAAGATATTTTTTAAAATTCTCGGTTAATTTTAAAAGACAATAAATAGTAAAAAAAAGAAAAAGAATATAATAACTTATCATAAAAATAAGTAAAAAAACATTTTTTAAATTTGATGAGTTTGGATATTTAAAACTTAAGAATAATGTTAAAATAAGTGATAAAGTTCCAAAATAAAAAATAATAAACCAACTAAAGATATCTTTTTTTATTTTTTCTATTGCTTGTTTTCTAGTTCTTGTTTTTATCATCTTATTTTCAATTCTTTTAATAACCACATAATAGAAACCCAGATTAAGAATATAACAAGAAAGAAGCTTAAAATAGTTCCAAATTCTAATATTTTTAGAATTAAAGAAAGCATCCAAATCATAAACATAGCTACAAGAAATTGCATTACTGCTTGTCCAATTTTTAATACCATTTTATTTTTTCTTTTGTCTTAATCTCTTTCTTAAAGCAAAATGAATGAGAATTAAAACACCAACAAGCAGGCTTAATAATCCTCTTAAAATACTCCCTTGATAAAATGAATAAATGGCTATAATTAAAGAAATAAAAGCAATAATATCTAAAAGAAAGAAAAATCTTCTTTTGCTTTTTCTGTATTCATAAGCTTCTTTCTGCTTCATAATCATTATTTCTGCTTTTGCCTGTTCTTTAGGGCGTCCTCTTATGCTTACTTTTCCCCTAAATCCTGCTTTATGAATTGCCATTTTAAACTCTTTCTTTTGTAATAATCTAAAAGATTAAATCTTTATAAAGTTGTTTATTAATCGGCTTTGTGTATAAAATCTGAATAAATGATTACTTTTTAAACACAAAAACTATATCCAACCCATACTCTTTGTTAATGCTACTAATGAAATAATTAATGCAACTATTGAAATAATCAATGTTAAATCCTTCCTTCTCATATCTTCAAGCATTCTTAATTGTTCTAAGCCTGCAGGTGTAACTATTTGAGGCATATCACACATAGAAGTTACATACCCAAATTTATGTAATGTATTCCATATTTCTCCTTCAATATATTTTTTAAATAATCTGGGATTCTTCTTCTTAAGTTCATTAAAGGTTTCATCTACAGACCTTTTTGATAGAAATTTTAAAGACTTATACCACTGTTTATCTATTTTATTCATCTTCCATTTTATTTTTCATTTTTTGGTTTATTTTTATCAAAAAGTTTTTCATTGGGTCTTTTAATAGTTTGTCCTATAAAATTAGTCTTTAATTCTATGGTTAAAATTAAAATAAATAAAACTGAAAGCCAAAGAACTTGAACAAAACCTTTTAATTGATAGACATTTACTAAGATTAATGAACCAAAATATATAAAACAGAATGTAATAATCATAGTAGTAATTAAATTTCTTTTATTTTCATACTGATGTAAGTCATACTGGTCATCTCTCTTTAAGATAATTAGGTTTTGTTTATCATTATCTTTCTTATTGGAATTAATATGGTGAACCTCTAAATCCTCATTCAATTTTAGATTAATCCCAGGATGTTTTTTTTCAGCAACC
>Ga0315276_10006619_pt1 | contig 10679 bp, 4 predicted proteins | sample YL17G05_0_MG_FD_204542 | JGI IMG/M metagenome (GOLD analysis project Ga0315276, IMG submission 204542) | Sediment microbial communities from Yellowstone Lake, YNP, Wyoming, USA - YL17G05_0 | ecosystem: Environmental > Aquatic > Freshwater > Lake > Sediment | place: USA: Wyoming | collected... | reverse complement strand
GTCCAGCTTTTTCGCACTTTCGATTCGGGAACCCCCCGACGGGACGGCCTCTGCGACGGCCCCTCAACGCCTGAGCCCATTCTTGCCGGTCGCAGCTTACCTGCGCTTCTTGAGCACTCCGTTCTAACCCGCTGCATACAAGGCACTTACAATCCGGTTGACCGCCGCGAGAGCGCCGGCGAGAGTTCCGAGGGAGATTGTCTCTGGGGAGCCAGATTCTCAAGGGCCGCCTTGGGGCGGCCTTGTTGTAAAGGGCGGAGCAAGACTGCGGCGGGTGGCGGACCAAGAACGCGGCACCCAACTGCCGGAGCTTCTCCATCGCCTATGCCCGAAGTGACACCTCCTCGATCGGGTCCCTTTGCTCGTGACTGCGGGCACCGGGAAGACCGTGCCGCGAGGAGGGCAGTCGAACGGAGCATCGGGCGAGCCCAAGGGGTCGTGGCATGGAGTCCTTTCCCCGGTCCGGCGCGGGCGTGGCGCTAAGGCCGGTCGCGAGGCTCCACGCCGAGGAGGTGGCGGACGAAGAAGTCCTCGCGCCGCCGGTTGCCATAGGGCGTTTCGGCGGCCCCGTGACCCGTCCCCGGAATGACGAGGAGGTCGAAGTCTTTGTTCGCCTTGACGAGGGCACGGGCGACCTGCATGGTCGAGGACGGGTCCACGTTGTCGTCCATTTCGCCGACGATGAGGAGCAGTTTCCCCTGGAGCCTGGGGGCCAGGGTGACGTTGGACTGCTCCGCGTAGTGCGGGCCGACCGGCCAGCCCATCCAGAGCTCGTTCCACCAGATCTTGTCCATGCGGTTATCGTGGCATCCGCAATCGGCCACGGCCACCTTGTAGAAGCCGCCATGCAGGAGGAGCGCACCGGCCGCGCTCTGGCCGCCGGCAGACCCGCCGTAGATGCCCACCCGCGAGAGGTCCAGGTAGGGATACTTCTTTGCGGCCGCCTGCATCCACAGGATGCGGTCGGGGAAGCCTGCGTCGCCGAGGTTCCTCCAGCAGACGTCGTGAAACTTCTTGGAGCGGTTCGACGTGCCCATGCCGTCGATCTGCACCACGATGAAGCCCAGCTCCGCCAGCGATTGCGCCTTGTAGTACGAGTGGAAACTCTTCGGCACGTAGGAGTCCTGGGGCCCGGCGTAGATGTCCTCGATGACCGGGTACTGCTTCTGCGGATCGAGATTCATGGGCCGGAAGATGACGCCGTAGATGTCGGTCGAGCCGTCGCGGCCCTTGGCGACGAAGGGCTCGGGCGCCTTCCAGCCGGCCTTGAGAAGCTCTCCCCATTCGGCCCGTTCGAGGGTGCAGACGAGCTTCCCGTCGTCGGCCCGGCGCAGCTCCCGGATGGGCGCGAGGTCCACCCGCGACCACGTGTCGATGAAGAACCGCCGGTCGGGCGACCACTCGACCGCGTGCGTGCCGTCGCCTTCCGTGAGGATCACGAGGCCCGTCCCATCGAAGTTGACCCGGGCGTAATGGACGAAATAGGGGTCCTGGCCCGGCCGGATGCCGCCGGCGCGGAACCAGATCTGCCGCGCCTGCTCGTCCACGCGATCGACGCCGCGCACGACCCATTCGCCCTTGGTGATCTGGTTCTTCACGCGGCCCGTCTCGGCGTCGTACAGATAGAGGTGGTTCCAGCCGTCGCGCTCCGACATCCAGACAATCTCATTCGTCCCTGGAAGGTAGTGCTGGAACAGCTTGTCGGCGTAGTCGATGAACGTCTTCGCCTGCTCGTCCACGATAGCGCGGGCAGCGCCGGTCGACGCGTCGACCGCCACGACGCGCAGCACCTGGTGGCCGCGCTGGTTGTAGAGGAACGTGAAGCGGCTCGAGTCGGGCATCCAGCGCACGTCCGTGATGCTCCACGGGGTCGGGAACAGGTCCTCGCTCACCGGGATCGGCTTCCTCGCGGCCACGTCGAAGAGATGGGGCTTCTCGACCGGGATGCGATCCCCGGGCTTCAGGTAGGAGTAGGAGTGCAGCTTCGGCTGCAACTGGTCTTTCGGCGACGACTCGACGTAGTAGACCTTCCGGTCGTCACCCTTGGCCGTGCGGATGGCGACGAGTCTGGTCGAGTCTGGCGACCAGCGGAACTCGCCGCCGTAGGCGTCGTCGGCCGAGCCGTCGCTCGTGAGGGCCAACTCCTCACCGGCGGCGCTCCTCAGCCAGACGTTCGAGTCCTTGATGAAGGCCTGCCAGCGCTTGTCGGGCGACTCGCCCGTCCGCGATTCGGGCTTGCGGGATGCGCGCTCCTTCCGCGGCCGCTTCTCCTGCGCCGCCGGCCGGGGCAGGGGGGACTTGTCCGTGATCTCCACCGTGCTCGGCTCAGCCGTGGCTTCGAACGCGGCCAGGACCTCGCCCTTGGAACCCACCACGAGCCAGACATGGCCCTCGAACGTGTGCTGATCCCGTTCCTGGTGCGCCGCGATCTTGCCGTAGCTCTGCCGCTGGCCTTCGGGATCGAGCCAGAAGATCTCAACCTCGGCCTCGGTGCGATTGGCGAACGTCACCGAGGTCTCCGCTCCGGTGCGCGTGCTTGCCCGAGGCACTTCGGCCAGCGGCTTGGCGGCCGGCGGCGTCTCCTGCCGAGGTTGCTCGCGCAGGTCGTAGGTCCGCAGGTTGCAGCGCCACCACGTGCCACCGCACCGGAGGTCCAGGCTCTCCTCGGCCGGCAGGAACTCGAGCCGCTCGATCGGCAGGCGCCCGGCCGCCGCGTCCTTGACGCCCGCCTTGGCCAGGGCGTCCGCCATGCGGGCGTGGTCAAATGCCGGCTGGCGCGAGCCCTTCTCGGCATCCACAAGCACAAACTCGTGCGTGGCGGGGCCCGTCGTGACGCGATACCAGAACCGGGTGTTCCCCGGCAGCCACTGCGGCCGCACGCTGTCGCGGAAGACCTTTCCACCGGTGAGGCCGCGCAGGTTGGCCGCGCGCTCGTAATCGGACCGCGTCCCCTGCGCCGGCGCCGGCACAGCGACAAGCATGACCGCCAGGCCCAGGGACCCCGCCGCTAGACACGCGCCCAACCGGCCGACCCGAACCATCTCCTCGCCTCCTCTCAGTCGACAATCGGTGTATGTCGGCTCACATCGCGCGCACCGGCTCCGCGTGTTCCCGGCGGCGCACTCGGCGGGCACAATATAGAGATTACCTGCCGGTGCCTGCAAGGGGAGTCCCGCGGACAAACGGCGGCTGGAGCAGATCCTTGCAGCAGACCGGTCGGCGATCAACCTCGGGGTCTTCCGCGGTCCGCGGACGTTCTCTCTCCGTGAGCCATGGCGTCGGACTGAACTCGATTCCCCGAGGAGTGGGGTGTTTGCATCAGGAAGCCGCTCCCGGCGCGCCCTGTCACAGTCGGGCCACACCGCGGATGGGCCGCGCATCCGGAACACCGCGATCGCCCTGAGGAGGCCCGGAGGCCCAGCATGCGGCGTAACCCTGATTGTCAAGGGAGGTTCTACGTATAGCGGTCTCCACACGGCGCGACGGCATGAGAGCCCGATGGGGAATACCACGAGACCACGGATCCGGACGATCCTGTTGTCCGAAGAGAAAAGATAGTGCGGATCCGGGCGCCCAGGCGGGGGGCCATGCTCAGGTGAGACGTGAGTATTGAGGAGGAGGCAACATGCGGCTTTCCACGAAGTCGTCCCCGTCATGGGCCTTGCGGGTGGTCATCGGGGGTTTCGTCGGGCTCTGCCTAGCGACGTCGGCGAATGCCGACGTGCGGCTGCACAGGGTGTTCACCGACCACATGATCCTGCAGCGCGATACAGCGGCACCGGTGTGGGGCTGGGCCGATCCCGGCGAGAAGGTGAGCGTGCAGTTTGGCGGCCAGAACGTGTCCGCTGTCACCGACGAGAAAGGCAAGTGGTCCGTCAAGCTTGTCCCGATGAAAGCCAATACCACCCCGCAGGCCCTTGTCGTGATCGGCAAGAACAGGATCGAGCTGACGGATATCGTGGTGGGTGATGTCTGGCTGTGCAGCGGGCAGTCGAACATGGATTTCCGGCTCGGCGGCTGCAACGCGCCGCAGGACATCGAGACGGCGGACTTCCCGGCCATCCGTTTCATCAGTTTGCCGATCCTCTGCGCGGAAAAGCCCAATGAAGACGTTCAGACGCGCGAGTCGTGGTTCCACTGGAACGTCTGCTCGCCGCAGACGGCGGGGGGCGTTAGCGCCGTGGGGTTCTACTTTGCCCGGCGGATCCACCGCGAGACCGATGTGCCCGTCGGCCTCTTGGTCAGCAGTGTCGGCGGAACCAACATCGAGAAATGGATGCCCCGGGAGTCCTTTGCCGGCACGCGGGACTTGGATGAGATCGGCAAGACGATCGACCGCGCCGTCGCCGAGTATCGCAAGGACGTCGCAGAGTCCATCAGGAGAGTCGAGCGATGGTTGCCCATGGCCAAGCAGGCGCTGGCGGGCAACCAGGACTTGCCCGAGGCCCCGGAGATTCCCCGCCATCCTGTGATGCCCGGCCCGCGGGCCGGAGGAAACTGGGTCCATCTCTACAACGGCATGATCCATCCGCTCGTTCGCTTCCCCATTCGCGGCGCCATCTGGTACCAGGGGGAGAACAACAGCGAGGAAGAGGACACGTATGTCGCCAAGATGAACGCCTTGATCGGGAGTTGGCGCGGCCTCTGGGGCCAGGAGTTTCCATTCTACTACGTCCAACTGGCCAACTGGCTGAAGCCCACGGACATCCCTTCCGGCGACGACCGCCAGTACCGATGGCAACGCTGCCGGATGGGACAGCTCAAGGCCCTGAGCATTCCCAAGACCGGCATGGCGGTCACGATCGACGTCGGCGATGCCGAGGACATCCATCCGAGGAATAAGTTCGATGTGGGCGAGAGGCTGGCCCTGTGGGCGCTGGCCAAGGACTACGGCAAGAAGGACCTGGTCTATAGCGGTCCGCTTTACCGGGGCATGAAGGTCGAGGGGGGCAAGATTCGCGTCGAGTTCGACAGCGTCGGCAGCGGCCTGATGGTCGGCAAGAAGGACGGGCGCAACCCCGCGGTCGAAGACAAGGCCGTCAAGCTCAATCGCTTCGCCGTCGCCGGCGCCGACAAGAAGTGGGTGTGGGCGGATGCCGTGATCGACGGCGAGACCGTGGTGGTGTCGAGCCCCCAGGTGCCCGATCCTGTGGCCGTGCGCTACGCCTTCTCGATCAACCCGGAAGGCTGCAACCTGTACAACAAGGAAGGGCTGCCCGCCTCGCCGTTCCGAACCGACGATGGGTGAATCCGTTATGCGCCACAGCCTCTCTACGCTTATACACATGCTTATGCAGCGCGTACTCGTGCGGCTACTCAGTGTGTTACTGGCGATGGCCTCGGCGGCCTTGGCTGAAGTCACTTTCCAAACCGAACAACTCAACCCTGCAGACCCGGCGTGGAGCTTCAAGGCTATCCCCAGGCCGTCCAAGTCGGACATTGCCGCTGGGGCAAAGGGCACGAAGGCGGGCAACCAGTTCGAGCCGGCGGATTCCTCGGCCTCTACGTCTTCCCCGTATGCCGTCCCACCGGCCTTCTTCCCGCTGCGCTTCGGCGCGGTCAAGCCGCGCGGTTGGATTCTTGAACAGATGCGCCGCGACCTCAGGGATGGCTTCGCCGGTCATCTTGACGAACTGTGTCACGAAGCCTCCAGCGACATTTTCGCCAGCGGCCAATCGAACATGCAGTGGCCCATCGACCATTGCCGCAAAGAGGACCAGGCAATGGCCGCCAGCGGACCCGTGCCGCTGCTCCGGATTTTCCAAGTGCCGGAAGGGGAGGCCTACGATCGCAAGGAGACTCTGGATGGCGTCATCAGACTGTGGGAGAACATCCCCGGTGAAGGCAACAAGCACATTGACAAGGGACTCGTCATATCTTTCGAGCATACCGGTGGAGGCCTCGCCTCACGCGACGGCAAACCGCTCAACTGGTTTGAGATTGCAGGTTCCGATGGTCTCTATCAACCCGCCGAGGCGACTATCTCGGCCGACGGGACGTCCTTGCTGTTGACAAGCCCCAAGGTGGCCAAACCCGACCGCGCCCGCTTCGCCTGGTCGCCAATCGCAGAACCCAACCTGATGAACCGCGAGGGCCTGCCTGCGGCCGCCTTTAACACGCACTGGCCCAAGAATCTCAGGCCCGGTGAAAAACCATGAACACTGGAACCGTTTCAATGATGAAGAAGACCGTGCTGGCAATGATGACGTTTTCCCTGCTGGCCGCTGGTTCGCATGCGGCCACGACGCAGCAGGATTTGACGCAAGGCTTCCAGAATCCGCCCAATGTCGCCAAGCCGCGTGTTTATTGGTGGTGGCTGATGTCCCTGGTAAGCAAGGAAGGGATCACCAAGGACTTGGAGGAAATGCAGGCCAAGGGTATTGGCGGGGTCCTGCTGTTCGATGCCGCAGGCTCTCCTGGGCAAATGCCCCATGGCCCCGCCTTCATGAGCCCCGGGTGGCGGGAGAACTTCAAACACGCGCTGCGCGAGGCCGACCGGTTGGGCCTGGAGGTCAGCGTCAACCTCTGCAGCGGCTGGGATGCGGGCGGGCCGTGGATCACGCCCGCCCATGCCTCCAAGCACTTTCAGCAATCGGAGGTGAATGTTACCGGGCCAGGAAAATTCTCGGGCAGGTTGCCCAAACCCATCGGCGATACGCCGAGTTACCGGGAACTCGCCATTGGCGTCGGGACGCGGCCCGCCGGCCCACTGTCGGCTGAGCAGGAGAACTACCGGGAGATCGCGGTGCAGGCCGTGCAGCGGAAACCCGTGCCAGGCCAGACCCGCGTGCAGATCACCGCCAGCAGTGCGCAGCCCGCGCATCCCGTCGAAAAAGCCGCCGATGGCGTCCCGCAGACGTTCTGGGTGTCCGGCGGCTATAAACCGGGTGACGCCCCGACCCGCGCGCGGCCTGAATGGATCCGCCTCGAGTTCGATGCGCCGTTTACCGCCCGGTCGCTGCGATTGCTTCCCCGCGATGAATACGGCCCGCGGAATTTCGACTTGCAGGTGTCCGACGGCCGGGACGAATTCCGCACCGTCAGATCATTCGAGCTGGACCAGAAGGGTTCGGAAACGCTGGAGTTTCCGGAAACCACGGCCCGCGTGTTCCGGCTCCTGTTCACCTCTTCCTACGTGGAGGAAAATGTCCAGGTGCGCGAGGTGGCCCTGGCCAACATGCCTCCGATCGTAACCGCCGTGCCTCCCCTGCTGGCGATCAAGAGCGGACGCGACTCGTTCCCCGAGTTCGGGGAGAGGGGCCCCGTCCGCAAGCTGGTCGAGGCCCCACTGGCCGAGCCGGAAGCGGCTTCGGGCAGGCTGGTTATCGATCCGAAGACGGTCATTGATCTCACCGCGAAGGTGCAGCCGGATGGCGCGCTCGAATGGGATGTGCCTCCGGGGAACTGGACCATTGTGCGTACCGGCTATGGCTGCAACGGCGACCAGATCATGTGTGCCACCCCGGGTGCGGCGGGTCCCTCGGTGGACTTTCTCAGCGCGCCGGCCACCGACTTTCATTTCCAGAACACCGCCGAAATCCTGTTGCAGGATGCAGGGCCGCTGGCGGGCAGGACGTTGAAGTACTTCCACGATGACAGTTGGGAGGCTGGGTTGCCCACCTGGACGGGCTCGTTCCTGGATGATTTCAAGAAGCACCGCGGTTATGACGCGCGTCCCTATCTGCCGGTCCTGGCGGGACACATCCTGACCAGCGAGGAAGTGTCCGACCGCTTTCTGCACGACTTCCGCAAGACGATCGGGGACTGTGTGGCAGAGAACCACTACGGGCGGCTCGCGGAGCTGGCGCACGCCCGAGGGGTGAAGATTCACTGCGAGGCGGCCGGGCCCTGCTATCCCAGGGTGCCCCCCTTGGACGCGCTGAAGAACCTGGGGCGCACCGACATCCCGATGGGCGAGTTCTGGCAGAGCGCCCACTGGCAGGAGAACGGGCAGAACATTGCCGGGAAACAGACCGCCGTTGCCGCGCACATCTATGGCAGAACTTTTGCGGCCGCGGAGGCGTTCACCAAGATGGGGCCGCATTGGGAGGAAAGCTTCGCGGATATGAAGCCGGTCGCCGACAAGGCCTTTTGCGAAGGCATTAACCGCTTCTTCCTGAGCAGCTGGACCTCCAGCCGCCCGGAGGATGGCGTGCCCGGCTATGAATACTTCGCCGGCACCCATTTCAACCGCAACGTGACCTGGTGGCCACAGGTCGGGGCATTTCTATCGTACATCTCGCGCTGCCAGTATTTGCTGCAGCAGGGCCTGTTTGCGGCGGATGTCTGCTACTACTACGGCGACAACACTCCCAACCAGGTCGAGGTCAAACACGTCGATCCGTCCCTGGGACCCGGCTATGATTATGACGTGTGCAACGCCGAAGTCTTGCTGACCCGCATGGAGGCACGGGATGGGCGGATTGTTCTTCCGGACGGTATGAGCTACCGGCTGCTGGTGCTGCCGGGTCGCCGGACGATGCCCGTGGAGGTGCTGCGCAAGATCAAGTCGCTCGTGGAATCGGGGGCGACGGTCGTCGGGCCCAAACCGCTGCGAGATCCGGGTCTGAAGAATTATCCCCAGTGCGATGCCGACGTCAAGAAGCTCGCCGATGAGCTGTGGGGTGACTGCGATGGCAAGGCTGTTCAGGAACACCGCCACGGGAAGGGCAGGATCTTCTGGGGCAGGCCCCTGCGGGAAATCCTCATCGCTGACGGCGTGCTGCCGGACTTCGAGTACAAAGGCGCAGACGCGCAAACGTCGCTTGATTTCATCCACCGCCGCGCCGGCGAAGCAGAGGTGTATTTTGTCTGCAACCGCAATGGACACAGGGAACAGGTCGACACCGTCTTCCGCGTGAGCGGAAAACAACCCGAGCTGTGGGATGCCGTGACCGGAGAAATGCGGCCGGCCGGGGCCTTCAGCCAGGAGGCCGGACGGACGATTGTGCCGCTGGAATTCGCAGCGTACGGCTCGTGCTTCGTGGTGTTTCAGAGGGCGATTGCCACGAATGTGGCAGGCCAAGAGGCGCGCAACTACCCGACCGGGTCCGATCCGCGCGACCTTGGCGGCGGCTGGGAGGTTGCGTTCGATCCGAAATGGGGCGGCCCCGAGGCGGTTCCGTTTGACCGGCTCGTCAGTTGGCCCACACGCGCCGAAGCCGGCATCAAGTATTATTCCGGCAAGGCAACGTATCGGAAGACCTTCGATGTGCCCGAGGATCTTCGCAGGGGTGGACGCCTCAGGCTCAACCTCGGCGTGGTGAAGCATGTGGCCGAGGTGCGGCTGAACGGCCGCAATCTCGGGGTGGTCTGGACCGAACCGTTCAGCGTGGACATCACGGGCGAGGTGAAGGCCACGGGCAACCAGTTGGAGGTGGATGTGGTGAACCTGTGGCCCAATCGGATGATCGGTGATGCGGCCCTGCCGTCCGAGAAGCGATTCACCCGTTCCAACGTCACCATCGACCGCAACGCGAAGCTTCTGGATTCTGGCTTGCTTGGGCCGGTCGCCCTACAAGTAACGCAGTAAGATATGGAGACCCTCGAAATCACAAGGCCGTGCCCAACTCGCGCCCTCCTTGGGCCCCGTGTGTGTCGGCGTGACGGCCATTGCCGCAGGCGCCGTCGAACTCCCCACGGCGACCCCCGCTTGGCGGTGGTTGATCCGCCCTGCAACGCAGAAGCGTTCGTCATCCAACCGGACCTCAAGAAGGACTCCGCACCCTTATGCGTCCCGAATCCGTCCGGGGTCTGCGGGGTCAGTAACGGGTGTCCGCGGTGTTATCCGCAACGACCAGATGACGGAATCTGGCGCAAAGGCGAAGCGCCGCGGTGAAGATCGGGGCAGACAAGGGACGTAAGGGCTTGTAGAATAGGGCGGCCGGGGTATTCGGGAGGGACAGGGGGCAGCTCTTGAAACGTGAATGTTGCCAACAACCGCACAATGGAGAAATGCCAGCATGAACAACACAACAACCCACGCCCTCACCGCCCTACTGTTGTGGGTCGCGCTGGGCGCCGCGTGTCTCTGCGCCTCGGCGGATGCTGCGGCCGGCGAAGGGTATTACACCGAGGAGCAGGTCTACACGTCGCATCCGAACCCGAATCGCGAGACGCCCTTCGGCCACATCGGCGTGACGGGCGTGATGGCGCGGATCTACCCGGGCGTGACCGTCAAGGTCGAGCAGACGATGCCCGGCTCGCCGGCCGCGGGGAAGTTCAAGAAGGGCGAGATCATCACGGGGATCAACGGGGTCTCGTTGAAGGGCCGGAATCCCTTCGTCACGCTGGGCAACGCGCTCACGAAGGCCGAGGCCACCGACGGCCGGATGGTCTTCGACGTCGCCTCCGCAGACGGCAAATCGGAGCGGAAGGAAACCGTTTCCATCCCCGTGCTGGGCGCCTACAGCAAGACCTGGCCTCTCGACTGCAGCAAGTCGAAGAAGATCGTCGAGCAGGCCGCCGAATTCTACGCCGACAAGAAGAAGTTCGACGAGGGTGGCATACCGGGCGCCCTGGCGTGCCTCTTCCTGCTTTCGACGGGCGACGACAAGTACGTGCCGCGGGTGAAGGCGTACTTCGACGCCTTCCCCAAGGATGTGCAGAAGATAGGCGATCACACCTGGAACAACGGCTACAACGGCATCGCGTGCGGGGAGTATTACCTTCGCACTGGC
>Ga0315276_10006617_pt1 | contig 10680 bp, 9 predicted proteins | sample YL17G05_0_MG_FD_204542 | JGI IMG/M metagenome (GOLD analysis project Ga0315276, IMG submission 204542) | Sediment microbial communities from Yellowstone Lake, YNP, Wyoming, USA - YL17G05_0 | ecosystem: Environmental > Aquatic > Freshwater > Lake > Sediment | place: USA: Wyoming | collected... | reverse complement strand
CCCAAGGAGTAGAACGCAACAGAGGCGGAATCGACGATGGCCAGGGATGGCCAAGTGCCGCGCGAGCCATGGATCGCGAGCGCGGCAGGCTTCGAGGCGAACGCACGCGGCCGGGGGTATTCGGCCCCGGCGGGCGTCGACGAGGCCGGCAGGGGGCCCCTCGCCGGACCGGTGGTCGCCGCCGCCGTCATCTTCCCCCCCGGGTATTTTCACCCGGGGATCCGCGACTCCAAGAAACTTTCCCACCGTCAGCGCGAACGCCTCTTCCCGGTGATCACCGCCGACGCCGTGGCGTTCGGGATCGCCCTCGCCACCCCCGAAGAGATCGATACGCTGAACATCCTGCGCGCCTCCCTGCTCGCCATGCGGCGGGCGGTGGAAGCGCTACTCCTCCCCGCCGACTTCCTCTTCATCGACGGGAACCGGCCGGTTCCGTGCGACGTGCCCCAGGAAACGGTCGTCGGCGGGGACGACCGGTGCGTCTCGATCGCGGCCGCGTCGATCCTCGCGAAGGTGTCGCGGGACCGGATGATGGTGGAGTACGACCTGCTCTACCCGGGGTACGGCCTCTCCGGGCACAAGGGGTATCCGACGCGGGAGCACCTGGAGGCGATCCGCCGCCTGGGACCGTCCCCCATCCACCGCAGGACATTCCGCGGAGTCGTCGCTTGATCCCTCCGCCGGAGGCCCGCAGGGCCCAGGGGGACGCGGCGGAGGAGCGGGCGTGCCGCCACCTCGATCGGTCGGGGTTCACGATCGTGGAGAGGAACTTCCGGACGCGCGGCGGCGAGATCGACATCGTCGCGCGCAAGGGGGATGTGCTCGTCTTCGTGGAGGTCCGCTCGCGCGAGGTCCCCGATTTCGGAACGCCCGAGGAGTCGATCACCCCCTCCAAGCGGCGCCGGATCGTCGCCACCGCTCGGCAGTACCTGTCGAAGGTGCCGCCCTTCTCCTGGCGAGAGGCCCGCTTCGACGTGATCGTCATCGAAGGGAGCGGAGACGCCGCGGTGCTCCGGCACTATCCCGCGGCCTTCGACGCGAAGGGGAAGATTCTCTGAGGGAAGCTTGGAGAGCCCGAAGGTCACCACGTCTCCCGAGAGGTTTGGTGACCTTCGGGTGGACTAACCGAAGAACTCCCTGGCGATGCCGTAGAGGTCCATGTCGACGGTCTTGAGCTTGGAGGTCGCCTCCGCCAAGGGGACGGCGAGGATCTTGTTCCCCTGCAGCGCCGCCATCTTCCCGAACTCGCCGCGGTGGACCATCTCGGTGGCGAAGACGCCGAAGCGGGTGGCGAGCACACGATCGTACGCGGTCGGAGAGCCGCCCCGCTGGATGTGGCCGAGCACCGCGAAGCGCGTCTCGAACTTCGTCCGCTTCTCGATCGCCTTCGCGAGGACCTGGGAAATTCCGCCGAGCCGCACGTGGCCGAACTCGTCCTTCTTCCCCTCCTGGAGGACGAGCTCCCCGTCGGTGCCCGGCTTCTCCGCGAACTGCGCCCCTTCCGCGACCACGACAATGGAGTACGACTTCCCGCGGCTGTGCCGGCGCAGGATCAGGTCGCACACCTCGTCGAGGTTGATCGGGATCTCGGGGACGAGGATCACGTCGGCGCCGCCGGCGATCCCCGAGTACGTCGCGATCCATCCGGCGTGCCGTCCCATCACCTCGACCACCATGACGCGATTGTGCGACTCCGCCGTCGTGTGGAGCCGGTCGATGGCGTCGGTGGCCGTGGAGACCGCCGTGTCGAAGCCGAAGGTGAAATCGGTCCCGGACAGGTCGTTGTCGATCGTCTTGGGGACGCCGACCACGGGGAGCCCCATTTCGTAAAATTTCGCCGCCGCCCCGAGGGTGTCCTCGCCGCCGACGGCGATCAGGGCGTCCAGTCCGAGGATCCGGATATTCTTCAGCACCATCTCCGGCGCCCCGGGGTCCTTGAACGGGTTGGTGCGGGAGGTCCCGATGATCGTCCCGCCGATGTGGAGGATCCCGGAGACCATCTTTGCGTCCAGGTCCATCGTCGAGAGGTCGAGCAGCCCCTTCCATCCGTTGCGCAGCCCGACCACCCGGGAACTGAGCGTGTCGGATTTCCGGACCACCGCCCGGATCACCGCGTTCAGGCCCGGACAATCTCCCCCGCCGGTCATGATCCCGATTTTCATCGCCGGAGTTCCTCCCCGAACAAAATTTTTGGAATAAGTATAACAGATATGACAGGTTGCAACTTTTCTCTTGCAGGAAGTTCGACTCATGGTATTCTGGTACTCAAAACCCAATTTAAAAAGGGGGAGCTGTGTCCGTCCTTGTGAAGAAGGAAGAGATCCGGCTGCTCTCCGGGAACGAAGCGATCGCCCGCGGCGCCTTCGAGGCGGGAGTGAAGGTCGCCTCTGGGTACCCGGGGACGCCCAGCACGGAGATCCTCGAAAATTTCGTGCGCTACGAAGGGGTCTACGCGGAGTGGGCTCCCAACGAGAAAGTAGCCGTCGAGGTGGCGATCGGCGCCTCGATGGGCGGCGTGCGCGCCCTGGCGACGATGAAGCACGTCGGTGTGAACGTGGCGGCCGACCCGATCTTCACCGCCTCCTACACCGGGGTGCGCGGGGGCCTCGTGATCGTCACGGCGGACGATCCGGAGCTGCACTCCTCCCAGAACGAGCAGGACAACCGGCACTACGCGGTCGCGGCGAAGATCCCCATGCTCGAGCCGTCGGACTCCTTCGAGGCGAAGGAGTTCACGCGACTGGCCTTCGAACTTTCCGAGAAGTACGACACCCCCGTCTTCCTGCGCACGACCACACGGATCTCCCACGCCAAGGGAGTCGTCCGCCTCGAGGAGCCGGCCGGCCCCGCGTTCCCGCCGGGGTTCACCCCCGATCCGGCGAAGTGGGTGATGCTCCCGGTGAACGCGAAGCGCCGCCACGTCGTCGTCGAGGAGCGGACGAAGGCGTTGCGGGAGTTCGCCGAGACGTGGGACGGGAACCGGATCGAGTGGGGGGATCGCTCGTTGGGCATCATCACCTCCGGCGTCTCCTACCCGTACGTGAAGGAGGCGTTCCCCGAGGCGTCGGTCCTGAAGATCGGCCTCGCGTGGCCGCTTCCGGAGAGGCTCTTCCGGGAATTCGCCGCCGGGGTCTCCCGCACCGTGGTGGTCGAGGAGCTCGACCCGCATCTCGAAACGCACGTGAAGACGCTGGGGATCCCGGCGCAGGGGAAAGAGCTTATCCCGATCGTCGGGGAGCTCGACCCGCGGATCGTCCGGCAGGCGATCACGGGGGAGGCGATCTCCGTGCGCGCCCCCGAAACGGTTCCGCCCCGGCCGCCGAACCTTTGCCCCGGATGCCCCCACCGGGGGCTCTTCTTCGCGCTGAAAAAGCTCAAGGTGACGGTGACGGGGGACATCGGCTGCTACACCCTGGCCACCTTGCCGCCGCTGGGGGCGATGGACAGCTGCATCTGCATGGGCGCCTCGATCGGGAACGCCCACGGGATGGAGAAGGCGCTGGGGCCCGACGGCGCCGGGAAGGTCGTCGCGGTCATCGGCGACTCCACGTTCCTCCACTCGGGCGTCACCGGGCTCATGAACGTCGTCTACAACCGCGGCATCTCGACGGTGATCCTGCTCGACAACGACATCACCGCGATGACGGGCGCGCAGGAGAACCCGGCCACGGGGAAGACGCTCCACGGAGAGCCGACCCGGCGGACGGACCTTCCGGCGCTTTGCCGCGCGCTCGGCGTGGAGCACGTCTACACGGTGAACCCGCACGACATGAAACAGACGGAAAAAGTGCTGCGGCGGGAAGTGGCGCGCCCCGAGCCGTCGGTGATCATCACCAAGGCGCCGTGCGCCCTGCTTCCGGAACATCGCCGGAAAAAACGCCCGGTGTACGAGGTGATCGCGGATCTGTGCACGGGGTGCAAGGCGTGCTCCCGGCTCGGGTGCCCGGCGATCGAGTGGGTCCCCTTCACCCCCGAAGAGTCGGTCGCCGCGGGGAAGAAGGCGAGGCAGAAGGGTATGTCGCGGATCAGCCCGCTGCTGTGCGACGGGTGCAACCAGTGCCCGCCGCTGTGCAAGTTCCAGGCGATTCTGGAGAAAAAATCATGAGCGTTCCGAAGGGTGACGTTTTCCTCGCCGGTGTCGGGGGGCAGGGGACCCTGCTCGCCTCCGAGGTGTTGTGCGACGCGCTCCTCCTGTCCGGGTTCGACGTGAAAAAAAGCGAGGTCCACGGGATGGCGCAGCGCGGGGGATCGGTCACGACCCACCTGCGTTTCGGCCCGAAGGTCTATTCGCCTCTCATCGAGCCGGGGAAGGCGGATCTGCTGATCGCCTTCGAGAAGATGGAGGCGCTCCGGTTCGCCCACTACCTGCGGCCCGGCGGGGCGATGGTGGTGAACGCCCAGGAGATCTTCCCGCCGTCGGTGGCCACCGGGCAGGAGCGGTACCCGCAGGACGTCGCGGAGCGCCTGCGGGCCGTCACGGACCGGCTCCACATGGTCGACGCCCTTGCCGCGGCGTTGTCGATGCGCGAGGTGCGGACGGTCAACATCGTACTGGTGGGGGCCGCCTCCCACTTCCTGCCGCTTCCCGAAGCCGCCTACGAGGAGGCGCTGAAGGCCCGTCTGCCGGAGAAGTTCGTCGCCGTGAACGTGCAGGCGTTCCGCGCCGGGCGGGCGCTGCTGCAACCGGCGCTGCTGCAGTGATTGACAGTTAAAAAGCATTGAGGTACTGTTTTACCGGATCTCATCGCAAGGCGCTCCGATCCCCTTACCCATCCGAGGAGGAAGCCCTTTGGCCAACGCACCGCATCGCTGGTGGATGACCGCTCCGGGTGAGCCGATGGTGAAGGCCGACTTCGACCCGTTTCCGCCGCCCGCGGGCGAGGTGGTGGTCGAGGTGGCCGGTTGCGGGGTTTGTCACACGGACCTCGGCTTCTATTACGACGGAGTGCGGGTGAAGTCGCCCCTTCCGTTGACGCTCGGTCACGAAATCAGCGGCAGGGTGGTGGCCGCCGGCGAGGGGGCGCAGGTGTGGCAGGGGAAAGCGGTGATCGTCCCCTCGGTCATCCCTTGCGGCGAATGCGAGCTGTGCGCCTCGGGACACGGCACCATCTGCCGGCGGCAGCAGATGCCGGGAAACGATATCCAGGGGGGCTTCGCCACCCACATCCGCGTCCCGGCGCGCGGACTGTGCCTCGTCGACGGGAAGCGGCTCGCGGCGGCCGGCCTTACGCTTCCCGACGTCTCCGTGGTGGCCGACGCGGTGACGACCCCGTACCAGGCGATCGTGCAGGCGGAGGTGCGGCCCGGCGATTTCGCCGTCGTGGTGGGCGTCGGCGGCGTGGGCGGGTACGCGGTGCAGATCGCACGCGCCTTCGGGGCGACCGTGGCGGCCCTCGATGTGGACCCGCTGAAACTCGCCGCCATGGCCGCGAACGGCGCGGCGTTGACCGTCAACGTCCGCGAGGTCCAGGGCCGCGACCTCAAGAAGGCGGTCCAGGAATTCGCGAAGAAGAACGGCTGCCGCGACACCCGGTGGAAGATCTTCGAATGCTCCGGGACCGCCGCCGGGCAGGACACCGCCTTCGGACTGCTCAACCACGGCGCGACGCTGTCGGTCGTCGGCTTCACCATGGACAAGGTCGAGCTGCGCCTCTCGAACCTGATGGCGTTCCACGCCCGGGCGGTGGGGAACTGGGGATGCCTGACCGAGCTTTACCCGCCAGCGCTCGATCTCGTGCTGGACGGGAAGATCGCCCTGGCCCCCTTCGTCGAACGCCATCCGCTGAACGACATCAACGAGGTCTTCGCCGCCGCCCACGCGCGCAAGCTGACCCGGCGCGCGATCCTCGTCCCCGGGAGATGACGATGGGCGCCCCCCCCCTCACTGTGGAACTGGAAAAGGACGGCGCCCTGTTGCGCCTGCGTCTTTCCCGGCCCAAGGCGAACATCGTCGACGCCGCCATGATCGCGGCGCTGCGGGCGGCCCTCCGCGAGCACCTGCCGGGGGCACGGCTGCGCGCCGTGCTCCTTACGGCCGAGGGGCCGCACTTCAGCTTCGGCGCCAGCGTCGAGGAACACCTGCCGGGATCGTGCGCCGCGATGCTCCGCGAACTGCACGCGCTGATCCTTGAGCTCGTCGCCAGCCCGGTCCCCGTCCTGGTGGCGGTGCGCGGCCAGTGCCTGGGCGGCGGCCTCGAGGTGGCGGCCGCCTGCCACCTGATCTTCGCCGCTCCCGGCGCGACGCTCGGACAGCCCGAGATCAAGCTGGCGGTGTTCGCCCCCGCGGCCTCCTGCCTGCTCCCGGAGCGGATCGGTCCGTCCCGCGCGGAGGATCTCCTCTTCTCGGGGCGCAGCATCGGGGCGGAGGAAGCGTACCGGATCGGCCTCGTGGACGCGCTGGCCGACGATCCTTCGCAGGCCGCCCTCGCGTATTTCGAGGAGCACCTCGCGCAGCGAAGCGCCCGTTCCCTCCGGTTCGCCGTTCGCGCCGCCCGTTTCGACTTCGTCGAGCGGGTCCGCCGGAAGCTCGCCGAAGTCGAACGGCTGTACCTCGAGGAGTTGATGGCCACCCACGACGCCGTGGAAGGGTTGACGGCCTTCATCGCGAAGCGCCCCGCGGTGTGGGAAGACCGCTGAGAAGAATGTCTACGCCCGTTTTCGTCGGTCTCGACATCGGGTCATCGAGGACCAAGGTCGCCGTGATCGACGCCGACCGCCAGGTCCTCGGACACTCCGTCCGGAAATCCGGGACCGACTTTTCCGCCACCGCCGCGGCCTGCCTCGTTGATTCGCTGGAGATGGCCGGATCCCGCCGCGACGAGATCGTGAACGCCGTTTCGACCGGGTACGGCCGGGCCAACGTCGCCTTCGTCACCGCGCGGAGCAAGACCGAGATCGGCTGCCTCTCCCGATGGGGACGCGATCGTTTCCCCGAGGCGATCACCATCATCGACATCGGCGGCCAGGACAACAAGGTGATCAAGCTCGATCAGGACGGGCGACGCGCCAGTTTCAAGATGAACCGGAAGTGCGCGGCCGGGACCGGGGCGTTTCTCGAGGAGATGTCCCTGCGCCTCGACATCCCCCTGGAGGCGATGGACGCCCTGGCCCGCCAGTCCCTGGAGATGGTCAAGCTCGGAAGCTACTGCACCGTCTTTTCGGCGACGGAGGTCCTCGAGAATATCCGCCACGGGAAAAAGGTGACCGATATCGTCAAGGGGCTCTTCTATTCGGTCGTCAAGAGAGTGCTGGAGATGGACTCCCACGCCGGTCGGGTCGTCATGACGGGGGGAGTCGTCGCGCACAATCCGTATATCGTCGAAATGGCCGGGGAGATGGCCGGCCGGCCGGTCGTGCTCCCCGAGTTTCCGCAACTGGCCGGCGCGATCGGCGCCGCCCTGTACGCCCTCGATGAAACGGATCCGATCGGGATCCGGAACGACATCCCCGCGGGAGAGACCGATGGCTGAAGAGAAGAAGGCGACGCGAAAGAAGATCCAGGCCGCCGACCGGATGAACAAGATCATGGCGGACTACTTCTACGGGCTGAACGAGGCGGCCACCACCGGGAAGCGGAAGGTCGCGTGGTGCACCAGCGTGGGCCCGGCGGAACTGCTCCAGGCGCTGGGGTTCGCCGTTCACTTCCCGGAAAATCACGCCGCCATGCTCGGCGCCACGCGGATGTCGACCGACCTCATCCCGAAGGCGAACGCGATCGGCTATTCGCCGGACATCTGCTCGTATCTCACGGCCGACATCGGCGCGTACCTCAAGGGGATCACTCCGCTCGCCAAGGCGTACCCGGGGATCCAGTCGGTGCCGAAGCCCGATGTCCTGGTCTACAACACGAACCAGTGCCGCGACGTCCAGGACTGGATGGCCTGGTACTCGAAGAAACTCGGGGTCCCCTCCATCGGGGTCACCTCTCCCAAGAACGTCAACGACGTGACCGACGCCCACATCGACGACGTTACCCGGCAGATCGAAGCCCTGATCCCGACGCTCGAGGGGATCGCCGGGGTGAAACTCGACATGGACCGGCTGCGGGAAACGGTCTCCCTTTCGCGCGAGTGCACCGAGCTGTGGAAGCAGGTCCTCGAGACGGCCATCGCCTCCCCCGCCCCGATCACCTTCTTCGACGGGGCGATCCACATGGGGCCGGCCGTCGTCCTCCGGGGGACCCGGGAGGCGATCGACTACTACAAAGTCCTCCTCGCCGAACTCGAGCAGAGAATCCGGGACGGCGTGGGAGCCGTCGACGGGGAGACCTCGCGGATCTACTGGGAGGGGATGCCCGTGTGGGGGCGCCTGCGGCAGCACTCCGAGCTGTTCGCGAATCTCATGTCGACCGTCCTGGCCTCCACCTACTGCAGCAGCTGGATCTTCCCGTCCTTCGACGGGAACGACCCGATCCGGAGCATGGCGAAGGCGTACCTCGAGCTGTTCATCGTCCGCTCCGACCGGTACAAGGAGATCTACATCAAGGAGATGATCGGGAAGTTCCGCATCGACGGGATCATCTACCACGACGCGAAGACGTGCCCCTACAACTCGAACAGCCGGTACGGCCTGCCCGGACGGGTGGAGGACGAAACCGGCGTCCCCTCGCTGGTCATCTCCGGCGACCTCAACGACCTTCGCTGCATCTCCGACGAACAGACGAAAACGAACATCGAAGCGTTCATCGAACAGATCGCGGAGGGGAGATAAGATGCTGGACGCGCTGTTCAGGCCGAAAGCGGTCGCCATCATCGGCGCCTCCACCAAGGAACTGTCGATCGGAAACGTCATCCTCCGGAACCTCCAGGAGTACGGATACCGGGGGGAGATCTACCCGATCAACCCCACGGCCCCGGACGTCCGCGGCATCAAGGCGTACAAGTCGCTGGACGAGATCCCGGGAAAGGTCGATCTCGCCCATATCATCATCCCCGCCAAACTCGTTCCCCAGGCGATCGAGGATTGCGGAAAGAAGGGGGTCAAGGCGGTCGTCATCAACTCCGCCGGGTTCAGCGAGATGGGCGAGGAGGGCGCGAGGCTCCAGGCGGCGTTTCTCGCCAACGCGAGGAAGTACGGCGTCCGGGTGTTCGGCCCGAACTGCCAGGGGATCATCAACACCGATCCCGCGCTGAAGGCGTATTGCAACTTCACCTTCACCTACCCGGAGCCCGGGTCCGTTTCGGTGGTGGCCTTGAGCGGCGGGGTCGGCGCCCTGCTCATGCAGGGGCTGTTCGACCTGGGCGTCGGCATGCGGATGTACGCCTCCAACGGCAACGCCTGCGACGTCTCCATCCCCGAGATCCTCCGCTACTGGGGGGACGACGCGGGGTGCAAGGCGATCGTCCTTTACACGGAGGGGTTCTCCGACCCGAAGGAGTTCCTCGACGTCGCCCGGGAGGTCGCGGCGAAGAAGCCGGTGCTGGCGATGAAGGCCGGGCGCACGGTCCAGGGCGCCAAGGCGGCCTCGTCCCACACGGGCTCCCTGGCGGGGGTGGACATCGCCACCGAGCTGATCTTCGAAAAGACCGGCATCCTCTCCTTCGGAGACGAGGAGGAGATGTCCCGGGCGGCCATGGCGTTCGCCACCCAGCCGATCCCCGCGGGGAACCGGGTCGGGATCATCACGAACACCGGCGGGCCGGCCGTCATCGCCACCGACGTCCTCGTCGCCGCCGGCCTCGACGTCCCGAAACTCTCCGAGGCGTCGATCGCGCGGCTCAAGACGACCCAGTTCCCCCAGGCGGCCCTCGAGAACCCGATCGACGTCGTCGCCACCGCCGGCGGTCCCCAGTTCCGCGCCGCCATGGACGTGCTCCTCGACGACGACGGCGTGGACAGCATCTTCATGAACTTCGTCACCGCCCCCTTCACCGACACCGACGCCGTGGCGCGGGAGATCGCGGCGGTCAGCGCGCTGGGGAAGAAGCCGATCGTCTGCAACTTCATGACGGATCTCAGCCAGGAGCGGTACCGGATCACGATGCGGATCCTGAAGGAGGGGGGCGTCCCCTTCTACGCGAACCCGACGGCTGCGGCCAGGGCCCTCGGCGCCCTCGCTCTGTACGGGCGCCTCAAGCGGCGCGATATCGGCCAACCGGAATCGCCGTCCGGCGTGGATGCCGCCAGGGCGGCGACGATCGTCGAGCAGGCGCGAAAAAGCGGCCGCGGCGTCCTCTCCGCGACCGACGTCTACACGATCTTCGAAGCGTACGGGATCCCCGTCGCCGGCTGGAAGGTGGTGGATACCGCCGCCGCGGCCGTCGCGGCGGCCGACGCGCTCGGCTACCCGGTCGTGGTCAAGGTCGACTCGGAAGCGATCGACCACAAGAGCGAGATGGGCGGGGTCGCCGTCAACCTCAAGGACGCGGCCGCGGTCCGCGCCGCGGTCAAAGGAATGCAGGGCCGGCTGGGAACGTCCGGCGCGCTCCGTTTCCTCGTCCAGAAATTCCTCCCCGGGGGGCGCGAGCTGATCGTCGGCGCCAGCGTTTCGCGGGGGCTCGGACATCTCGTGATGTTCGGGCTCGGCGGGATCTACGTCGAGGTGCTGAAGGACGTGGTCTTCAAGATCGCGCCGGTCACCCGGGTGGAGGCCCGGGAGATGCTCGCCTCCATCAAGACGAAGGCGCTGCTCGACGGGATGCGGGGAGAGAAGGGGATCGACAAGGAGAAGGTGATCGACCT
>Ga0315276_10006614_pt1 | contig 10680 bp, 8 predicted proteins | sample YL17G05_0_MG_FD_204542 | JGI IMG/M metagenome (GOLD analysis project Ga0315276, IMG submission 204542) | Sediment microbial communities from Yellowstone Lake, YNP, Wyoming, USA - YL17G05_0 | ecosystem: Environmental > Aquatic > Freshwater > Lake > Sediment | place: USA: Wyoming | collected... | reverse complement strand
TCGATGAGGATTTCCGCGTGGTGTTGGAGCTACGATACATGGGGGAAATGTCGTACGCCGAGATCGGCGAGACGATGGGGCTTCCCATCGGGACAGTGAAAACGTATATTCACAGGGCGAAAATCGAGCTCAAACGCGTGATGGGCCGCCGGGAGTTCGCGGATTCGTACAAACAGAGGGACCGCTCGTGAGCTGCGAACAATTCGAAAACCTTCTTCCTCTCTACGCCGAGGGGGAACTCGACCAGGAAGAGCGCTGCGGCGTGGACGAACACGTCGCCTGGTGCGGCGCCTGCCGCGAGTCGCTCGCGTTCTACCAAGAGCTCGAGACGTCCCTCGCGTCGCTTCGCGATCTCAGGCCGTCGCCCGCGCGGACGGCGGCTTTGGTGAGCGAGCGTCTCGGTCTTCGCCGGCGCTGGGATCTTCGCGAAGCGTTTGCCAGCTTGCCGGCTCTCGCGAGCGCCGGGTTCATCGCTCTGGGTATCGTGCTTTATATCTTCCGCGGTCCCGTTGAGAACTTCTTCGCTCGAATGGGCGCGGGAGCCTCGAGCGGGTATTCGCGTGTGGTGACGGATTGGACGCAGGGCGCTGTCCAGCTTAGCGGCGGGGGCGAGTGGGTGCTTCTCTCGGTGCTCTCGGGTGTCTTCGCGCTGGTGATGCTCGCGGGTAGCTGGATGGTCTTGCGGTTTGTGAAAAGGTAGGTGCGTCCCCCCGCGGGTCCTGTCGGCCATCCGCCCGCTGCCGTGCTCGCTTCGCTGCGCGCGTGAGCGGGCGCCCGTGGCCGCCACCCGCGGCGGGCGATCCTGGCTCGTTCTCGCGAAGGGCCGGCGATGCCCCTCACACCAGCCCCGGCACAACAACATCAGAACCGGTAGCCGATCCCCAGGCGGGGCTGGAAGTAGCTCGCGAAGACCACGTGGCCAAACACCTCGAGATGATCCCAGAATAGAAAGTCCCCACCCGCAGCGAAGCCGAAATCGTTCAGGCTTTCCTTGCTTCCCGGCGCGCACGATCCTCCGTCGAAATTCTGCTCGTCGCTGATGTACGAGGGACCCCACCACACGTCGAGCTCGTGGTCCGGCCCCAAGGGAAAGACCTTGCCGATCTGGAGCAGCACCGCCCAGTGGCGCGTCGTGCTGTGGCAAGCGGTCTCGCGGTTATCGTGCTGGAAGTTCTCGAAGTAATTCACCACTCCGCCCACGTAGAAATCCTCGAACTCGTAGAAGAGCACGTTGGCGCCCAACCCGAGGTTGAAGTGCCGGTACGAAACGCCCTCGTTATGCGGGTCGCCGTTCAGGATGGCAAATTCGAAAAAGCCCGTCACGCGCTCGTGAAAGCCGTACTTCGCCCAGATCGCCCCGAGGTTGTACGAGTCCTCCGACTCGCCGAAGCCGTCGTCCCACTGGGCGTCGCGATGAAACCACATCTCGGTGGCGCCGAGCGTGAACCGTCCCGCCTCGGTGCGGGGAGTGAGGAGGATGGCGTGGACGGGGACCGCGGTCGTCAAGATCAGGAAGGAGAAAACGACCGCCGCGACCCAAGAGCACGCGGGGACACGCCGATATTCCAAATGCGCGAGGCCGTTCATTCTCTTTCCCCTAAAATTGCACGCCGATCCCGACACGCGGCTTGATCTCGCCGGCGTACACGCCGTGCGTGAAAAGGCTCAACCGCTCGAAGAGAACCACGTTGGCGCCGAATACGAACCCGAAGTTGCCCGAGGTGTCGTTTTTAACCGGTGTCGAAGATTGCCACGGATATTGCCGGCTCTGGTTGTAGACGTACGCCGGTCCGGCCCAGAGGACGACGGACTGCTCGTCGACCGTAAAAAACTTTTCGACCTGTATGGCGAAGGTGAGATCGCGGATGTTCTTGTGAAGCTGATTCTCCGAACGGTCGTGGTCGAAGATCTCGCTGTAGTGCCCCGAGACGTCGATGCGATACGTCGACCAACGGTAGGCGATGGCGGTGAGCCCGGCGCCAATCGTGTACCGCCGGTAGTCCATGTCCTCGAAATCGGGATGGTGGACGTTCGATATCCCGCCTTCGAATGTAAGCGTCGCCCACCGGCACGTGCCGTACCTGAGATAAATAGCGCCGGCCGACCAGTTGGTCTCGCCGAGATAAACCGTTTCGAAGTCGCGCTCGTACCACTTGTGCGTGTAACCGATCTCAAGCTTGTGACGGTCAAGGGCAGGACTCAAGATCTGGGCATGCGCAAGCGGCGCCGCGCAGGCGAGGAGAATAACGACAATATACAAGAACCTGCGGATCACAAGCTGCCTCGGCCGTTTTCTAATACACGCGATACCAAGTCATTCTTCCGAGTACCGGAGAATAGCTCCCCAGTCGCCAACCGCAACGATATCCGTTGGAGAGCTTCCCCACATGCTCCAAAGGTTTACGCCCTCGTCGTGGAACATCTGGCTCCAAAACACGCCGTCGAAATGGAAAATGTTTCCTTCGACGCTCGCTGCGTACACGTTGTCAAAGGATGTTCCCCACACCACGGTGAGCGTCCTGAGGCCGGCTCCGTTCATCGGCCGCCACGAGCCCCCGTCATAATAACGGATCGTCCCCGCGGACCCAACAGCGAAGACGGAGTCGCTGGACGGCCCCCAAATGTCCCAGACCCACTCGTCCGTGCCACTCGACATTCGCCGCCACGAGCGGCCGTCGTAGTGGACGATCGCTCCATCGCCGCCGATGACGAAGACGTCACGCGACGAAGTCCCCCAAACGTGCCATGGCGTGAAGTCGGCGTCGTAGTCGACCGGCGACCACGCGGCCCCGTCGAAATGGAGGATCACAAAGTCCTCTCCGACGGCGTATACGTCCTGTGGGCCGCTCCCCCAGACGTCGTAGAGAATCGACGACACGCCGCTCTCCATCGGTTGCCATGTCGAACCGTCGAAATGCGCGATCATTCCCCCGCCGCCGACGGCGAAGACGTCGTCCGCGGCAACGCCCCATATGCCGTTCACGTCCAGTCCGGCGTCGGACACCTTCTCCGGCCACAGGGAACCGCCGTCATAGCGGAACACAAACCCGTCGTCGGCGGCCATGAGGACGTTGTCCGGGGCGCTCCCCCAGACCGAGTTCAAGTTGGTCCGATACCCTGGGTGGATGAACTCCCAGGACGGCCCCTCGAAATAAACCACTGCGTCACCGGCGCCGACGACTATGGCTCCACCTTCCGGAGTCCCCGAAACGCCTCCAAGTCGACCGAATCTGCCCAAGTCGATCCAGTCCCAGGTGGCGCCGTCGTAGAGAAGCACCGCGGCATGAGCGGCACTGGTCCATACGCTGCCCGCGCAGAAAACCATGCCTGTATTGGACACCCAAAGATCATCCAACGTGCAGTCCTCGCATTCGAAGACGGTGCGCCATTCCGTGCCGTCGAAGTGCACGATTTTTTGACCGGCGAGGGCATAGACGTCGTCCGTGGCGGATCCCCACACGTGGCCGAACGAGCCTCCCGAGGAGCCCTCTACAACGACCGTCCACGCTTGGCCATCGAAGTGAAGAATGCCATAGCCGACGGCGTAGACATCGGCAGGCGACGTGCCCCAAACGCCGTCCAGCCACGCCGGGACCTCCGCCTTGGACCAGGAAGTACCGTCGAAATGGTAGACCACCCGATAACCGACGGCGAAAAGATGCCCGGTTGGGTCCCCCCAGACATCCTGCAGCGGCTCGTTCGCTACGATATCCATCCGCGTCCATTCTGTCCCGTCGTAGTGAAGAAGCGCCGACTCGCTCACGTCACGCGCCGTGGCATAAACGTCGGTCGGTGACCGGCCCCAGATCCCGCCGATCTCAGGGGACCTGAACGTGCCCCAGTCGATACTGTCGGCGTGCCACGAGGACCCGTCGTAGTGGACAATCTCATTCCGCAACCAGCCCCGTACGAAGAACTCGTCGGCGGAAGCGGCCCAGACACTAACGAATCCACGCCACCACATTTCGGATCTCCACCGTCCCACCGTCTCCTCCGGCTCCGGGCCGACCGGGCGCTGCTCGCACGACGCCACGACGAGTGCAAGAGCCGCGCACAACGCGACCGGCAAACAGTGCCGCCACACCGCGCGCCCCAAAGACCGTATCGAACGACGTGCCATCATCGCTTTCCGCGCCTCAACGCCCAACGTGCGGATCCACTCAACGCCCCGTATAATGAAGGATCCGGCCCCAGTCGCCGACCGCGTACACGTCGTCCGGCGAGGTCCCCCAGAGGCTCCGGATATTGGTGTTCTCGTCGGCGAACACCCTTGTCCACAGGACGCCGTCGAAGTGGAGGATGTCCCCTTCGAATGTGGCGACGAACATGTTCCGAAAAGACGTTCCCCAGAGGGCCGTGATCGTCTGGTAGTTGCCGATGTTCATGGACCGCCACTCTGAGCCGTCGAAGAAGAGCATCGTGCCGTCGAGCCCCGCGGCGAAGACTTGATCGCGGGACACGCCCCACACGCAGGTGAGCTGGCGGTCCGTTCCGCTTTTCATTTTGTTCCACGACGAGCCGTCGAAGTGGAGGATCGTTCCGCCGGTGCCCACCACGTACACGTCGGACGGCGATGAGCCCCACACGTCCCATGCGTCGAAATCGTATCCGTGATCGACCTTCGACCACGCGGTGCCGTCGTAGTGAAGGATCGTGCTCAGCTCGCCGACGACCCACACGTCTTCGGGGCCGCTCCCCCAGACCCGCCACAGTTGCGTTGCGACACCGCTCGTGATCCCTCGCCAGTTCGCGCCGTCGTAGTGGAGTATCGCCCCGAAGTCGCCCACGAAGTAGACGTCCTCGGCGCTCGAGCCCCACACACCGATCCAGTTCAGATCGTACGGAACCGGCACCTCGCGCCAGAGAGCGCCGTCCCACCGGTAGATGACGCCGTAATTCCCGACGGCGTAATACGCCTCGGGACCCGTCCCCCAGACGTCGACCATGTTTACCCCGCCGCCACTGCTCATCGCGTCCCAGCCGGTCCCGTCGCGGTGTAGGATCTTGCCGAGGCGGCCAACGACGAAGACGTCATCGGAGGAGCTTCCCCAAATGGCGTTCAACGCGAAGCGTGTCCCGCTCGCCTCGACTTGCCACGACACGCCATCGTATCGAAGGAGCGCGCCGGCGTTGCCCGCCGCGTAGACCACACCCGATCCGGCTCCGCGAACTGAATACAGGTGATACGTGGTAGGCGGCGTCATCGGCGTCCACACCCCATTGCGATAGAGCGAGATCGAGCCGCGATCTCCCACGACGAATACGTCTCCCGCATCGTTGCCCCACACGCCGTGGAGATCTTCCGTGACCCCGCTGTCCATCAGGGTCCACACCGAGCCGTCGAAGTGAATAACCGCGCCGGCCTTTCCCACGGCGAATACATCATCGGCCGATCGTCCCCATACGCCCTCCGCCCGTTCGATCGGCACATCGGTCAGGGGCTGCCACACGGCGCCGTCAAAGTGAAGAAAACCCTCGCCGACGACAAACATTTCGCCGTTTTCGTCGCCCCACACGCCGTACCAGAATTCGGAAACACCCGTCTCGACGATCGACCACGCCGTCCCGTCGTAATGGAGCACGACGTGGTAGCCGACGGCCCAGATATCGTCCGCCCCGCGACCCCAAACGGCGCTCAAGCTTTCTTCGGTGGGGGAGGCCATCCGGACCCACGATGTGCCGTCATAGTGAATGATCTCGCCGGCAAAGCCGCCGACCGCGTACACGTTGGAGGGGGTCGTCCCCCACACGCCCCAGAGGTGTTCGCGTGTGGGCAGGGGAGCTTCGAGTGTCCAGGTCGTACGGATGGGGTTGGGTGACGGACCGACGGGCGTCTGGTCGCACCCCGCGGCGAGGACGACCAGAGCGAGAACGAAGAGCAAAACCCGCCAGGGGCGCGGAGGCCTTGGATGTGAGAGCCGTGGTGGTCGGATCATCATGGCTTTCGAACTGGTGAATTACACCGAGGTACTCGGCACTGGTACGATCGGTGCAAATCCCTTAGAATCTCGTTGGATCGAACCGCAAACTCGCGCCGACCAGAAACCGAGCCAGTCCGCAAAGGGTACCACACATGCCTCGAAATCAAAAGACGAGCGAAAAGGAACTCCTCATCGAGTTCGCCCACATGATCGCGGCGAAAAAGACCTCTACGAAAGGGATCGTCGTGGGTGTCGGCGACGACACGGCGGTCTTGAGACCCCATCCCAACGAGGACATTCTCGTCACCACGGACATCCTGGTCGAGAACCGGCATTTCAAGAGAACATGGTTCACGGGGTACGAACTTGGGTGGCGGCTGGCCGCGGTGAACCTGAGCGACATCGCTTCGATGGGAGGAAGACCGCTCTACGGGATCCTCTCGCTCGCAGTCCCCAAGGGTCTCGCGATCGACTACGTGCGCCAGATCGAGCGCGGGGTTCGCGACCACCTCGCCCGTTACCAGGCGGCGATCGTGGGCGGGAACGTGTCGGGGATCGAGTCCACGCTCGTTTGCGATCTCACGCTCATCGGCGCGTGCAAGAAGGGGAAAGCGTGGCGCCGGACCTGCCGCCCAGGAAAAGACGCGATCGTCGTCGCGGGGTATCTCGGTCAGGCGCACGCGGGTCTCGATCTTCTGGAAAAGAACCCGCGCTCGGGAAACCTCGTTCGTGCTTACAAGAAACCGGCCCCGCGTCTCGACGTCGCCCGTCTTCTCACCGGCGACCGTGCGGTGCGTGGGGCGCCCAAAGAGCGCGGCGATCGCGCGATTCGCGGCGAGGATGATCGCGCGGTCGGTAAGGCGATCCACGGCGCGAGTGATCGAGCCGGCGAAAAGGCCATCCACGGCGCGATCGATGTGAGCGACGGGTTCTCGACGGATCTCATCCATATCTGCGAAGCGGCCGGCGCGGGTTGCGAGATCGATCCGCGGGCGCTCCCCGTGTCGGGGGCGCTCCGGTTGCATTGCAAACGCGAGCGCAAGGACCCCGTCGCGATGGCGCTCCACGGGGGCGAGGACTACGCGCTCATCCTCGCCGTCGATCCCAAGCAGGCGACGTCCATCGTCATCCGCATCGAACGGTCGCTCGGCATCCCCGCACGGATCGTCGGACGCTTCACGAGAAAAGCGGGGCGCTACCTCCTCGTTCAAGACGGCAAGAGCGTTCCGTTTTCACCAAAAGGCTGGGATCATCTCACCCATCGCCGGTGATCCCCCCGCGCCGCGTTCGCTCTTACCCCAAAGGCGGGGATCATCTCTCCCGTCGCCTCTGATTTCTCTGCGTGACGGCAATCGTAAGCCGCACAACACTCGTGACACGCGGCCAACTTCAAGCACCACAACACGCTGCCCGTTCGCGCGCCGTCAATCCCGTCTTTCCTTTTCATCAAAGATTTGTTATAGTTCCGAGACGGCGAATCTCATCGCCCGTAAGTCTAATCGTTTGAAATTTCTTGAGATAACGGACTGGGTGGCCGGGCCGTCCAGTCCGTTGGGTTCTATGGTCGTGTTCAAGGTGGCGTTCGAGACTCTGGGGTGCCGGCTCAACCAGGCCGAGACGGCGGTCTTCACCCGGCAGTTCATCGCGAGGGGGTACGAGCTCGTCGATGACGCCGAAGAGGCCGACGTCTGCGTCGTCAACACGTGCACGCTCACCCACCAGGCGACTTCCAAGTGCCGGCGCGTGATCCGCTCGATCATCCGCCGGAACCCCGACGCGTGTATCGCCGCGGTGGGATGCTACTCGCAAACCAACGTCGAAGAGCTCAAGTCCATCGAGGGGCTCGACTACATCGTCGGAACGGCGGACAAGATGCGTCTCGCCGAGATCATCGCCGAGCCGGCGAAGCTCCCCGAACCCGCCGTCGTGTGGCAACCCGCGGCGCGCGAACATTTCACGGTGGAGGCGGTCGGGTATTACCCGTCGCACACGCGCGCGAACTTGAAAGTGCAGGAAGGGTGCAGCTTCGTCTGTTCGTACTGCATCATCCCGAAGAGCCGGGGGCCGGCGCGGAGCCGCGATTTCGACGATTGTATCCGTGAGGCGCGCGCGCTCGTCGCCGAGGGCCACCGCGAGATTGTCATCACCGGCGTGAACGTCGGGACGTACAACGACCGGGGACGCTCTCTCGCCGATCTCGTCGAGAGCCTCGATGCGATCGAGGGCGTCGACCGCTTACGGTTGAGCTCGATCGAACCCACGACGATCGACGAGCGTCTCGTCGAGCGGATGGCCGAGGGTGGAAAACTCTGTCCGTATCTCCACGTGCCGCTTCAGAGCGGTGAAGACGAGGTTCTCGAGAGGATGCGGCGAAAATACACCGTCCGCGACTATGTCGAGTTTGTCGAGCGTGTCCTCGGGCGAGTCGAGGGGATCGGTTTCGGGACGGATGTCATCGTCGGTTTCCCCGGCGAGGACGAGAAGGGGTTCGAGAACACCTGCCGCGTCGTCGAGTCGCTTCCGTATGCCAACATCCACGTGTTCAGCTTTTCCGCGCGCGAGGGAACGGGGGCGTACGGTATGGGCGAGAAGATCCCCGGCGGCGAGATCGCGCGGCGGAGCAAAACGCTCCACGCGATCGCCAACGAGAAAAAGCGCGAGTTTTACGCAAGCCAAGAGGGCAGGATTCTCCGCGTCTTATTCGAAGAACGCGCGGCGAGCGGACACTGGGTCGGTTTTTCGGATCATTATGTCAAGGTGGGTGTGGAGGCCGGAGAAGAAGGATCACGCGGCGGCGAAAGGCACTCCACGAAGGATCTGTCGAACCGTATCGGTTTCGTAGAGGTCGCCTCGGTCCGGCCGCCACGCAAGGGCGACCCCACACCTCTTCTCGCCTTGGGAGAACTGGTGGAATTGGAGCCTGCCGCGCGGGTGGGTGGCGGGTCTGAGGGCCGTCGCGGGCCCTTCGCGGGAGCGAGCGAGGATCGCCCGCCGCAGGCGAGAAGCCGAGCGAAGAAGAGCGGTGGGCTCGCGACGGCCCTCAGACCCGCTCGACGAACGTGCCGCTGATCCAGAAGGACGAGCGATGGCTGACGCACTCAAAGTCTACATCGAGACCTACGGCTGCCAGATGAACGAGTACGACAGCGAGCTCGTCAAATCGATCCTCGCCGGCTCCGGTCACGCCCTCGCGGCGAACGAACGCGATGCCCACGTCATTCTTCTCAATACGTGCGCCATACGCGAGAACGCCCACTCGCGGATCTACCACCGCCTGCAAGAACTCAAGGCGTTCAAGGCGAAAAAACCGTACCGCGTAAGCGTCGGCGTCCTCGGGTGCATGGCGCAGAACCTACGAGACGATCTTCTCGACACCCATCACGAAATCGATTTCATCGCGGGGCCCGACAGCTACCGCGGGCTACCGACTCTCATCGCGGAGAGCCGGTCTACGGGGGAAAAGGGACGCGCTCTCGCCCTCTCGCGGACCGAGACCTACTCGGGTGTCGATCCCGTACGAAGCGGGGGCGTCAACGCGTGGATCGCCATCATGCGCGGGTGCGACAACATGTGCTCCTTCTGCGTCGTCCCGTACACGCGGGGACGCGAGCGGAGCCGCGACCCCAAGGGGATCCTCTCCGAAGTCGAATCGCTCGCCGAGGCGGGGTACAAACAGGTCACCCTGCTCGGACAGAACGTCAACTCGTACCGTTTCGGTGAATTCGGTTTCGCCGGCCTCGTCGAAGCGGTCGCCGGCGTGCCGGGGATCGAGCGGGTGCGCTTTACCTCGCCCCACCCGAAGGACTTTCCCGAAAAGCTTCTCGATGTGATCGCGCGTCACCGGAACGTGTGCAGCCATATTCACCTCCCGCTCCAGGCGGGCGGTAACCGCGTCCTCGATCTCATGAAACGGACGTACACCATCGAGTCGTTCGAGGAACTCGTCGCGAGGATGCGCACGACGATCCCCGGTGTCGCGATATCGACGGACATCATCGTCGGGTTTCCGACGGAGACCGACGCCGAGTTCGAGGAGACCTACAGGGCGATGGAACGGATCCGTTTCGATTTCGCGTTCATCTTCAAGTATTCGGAACGTCACGGGACGTCCGCCGCGCGAGAGCACCCAGACGACGTGACGCCGGAGAAAAAAACCGAGCGGATCGTCCGTCTCGTCGATCTTCAGAAGCGGACCACGGGTGAGATCAACAAAACGTACGTGGGGAAAACCGTTGAAGTGCTCGTCGAGGAAGAGTCGGAGAAGCACCCCGGTCACTTGAGCGGGCGGACGGAGACTTTCAAAAACACGATCTTCCCCGCGGAGGGTTATCGGATCGGCGAGCTGGTGATGGTCGAAGTCGAGCGGTCGCGGGGGAGCGGGCTTTTCGGTCGCGCGGTGGGCCGGGCGGTTTCCCACGCGGCAGCCGACCAAGAGGCGGCGAACCGCAGACCGGCGGATGAAAAGGCGGAAGAAAAACAAGCGAGCGCGGGGGGATAGAAGAGGTGGTCACAAATCGTGACCCGCTCCGGAAGAAGGACAACCGAGGAGCACGGCGAGGATTCAACACAAAATCGAACCGCAAACCGGTCATTGGAAAGGATCAAGGGAAATGACGGACAGCATGTGGGCCCTGGTGTTCGATCGGTCGAAGGACGTGTGGGAGAAGTCGAAAAGACTTCGCAAAGTACAGGTGCCGGCGCCCTTCCTCGACGAGGCGAAGGACCCGCTCGACGCGGAACGTGTGATCATCAAGGTGCT
>Ga0315276_10006613_pt1 | contig 10681 bp, 8 predicted proteins | sample YL17G05_0_MG_FD_204542 | JGI IMG/M metagenome (GOLD analysis project Ga0315276, IMG submission 204542) | Sediment microbial communities from Yellowstone Lake, YNP, Wyoming, USA - YL17G05_0 | ecosystem: Environmental > Aquatic > Freshwater > Lake > Sediment | place: USA: Wyoming | collected... | reverse complement strand
CCGCCGACCGCAACGTGCGGGCGCTGTGCGCCAGCCTCGGCGTGGACCTCGAGATCGTGCGCAGCCGGGGGCGGCACGACGCGAAGTACGTCAGGCACATGGCGCTCGCGTTCCGGCCCACGGGGCTCTACTGGGCCGTGTGCGTGTTCTGCGGCCCGGCCATCGAGGCCGTGCTGCTGCGCACCGCGCTGCGCGAGCGGGCCCCGGTGATCCTCGGCTCGCACAATGTCTTCGAGGACAAGCTGCACCTGAAGCGCGGGCCGAAGCTCGCGGGCCTGAAACGCGCGCTGCGCCGGACCCGGCCGACGCAGTGGCCGGGCATGCTGTGGCACCTGGCGTGCGCGGCCTGGCACCTGCTGCGGCTGCGGCTCGAGTTCCACGTCCCGCCGCTCGCGAACCAGTTCCGGCGGGCGCCGCGCGTGCCCGCGATCGGGCGTGTCACCGTGTCGCGCCACGTCCCCTGGGACGTGCCGGTGATGGTGAAGGCGCTCGAGGAGACGGGCTGGCGCGCGCCGCATCCCGCGCTGCCCATGCGCTTCGACTGCCTGATCGAGGACGGCCTGATCAACGGCACCTGGCAGAAGGCCGCGGGCCTGACCGTGCAGGGCGTGATCGCCTGCAACCTGGTGCACGCCGGCGTGCGCACGCGCGCCGAGCTCGAGGCGGCGGTCGCCGGCTACGACGCCGGCATCCCGGCGGCCACGCGCGAGGTGGAGGAACGGCTGGGGATCCGCTAGTCGCCGCACCTCGCGTTGACGATCTTGCTGAAGATCGAGCCGAAGGTGTAGTCGAGGCCCAGCGAGACGTAGTACTGGTACTGGGTCGCCAGCTGGCGCCGCTGGAGCAGGATCTCCTCCAGCGTGGCGCCCTGCGCCTGCAGCGAGAGCTGGTCGCGCACCCGCGAGGCGTTGCCGGTGACCTTGAAGGACAGGCCCTCGATCACGCGCAGCGAGACCGAGCCGTCGACGCTCAGCAGGTTCTTCTCGAGGTCGTGCAGGTAGTGGTAGCCCGACAGGGAGATCTGGCTCGAGCCCCAGGGCTCGCTGCTCTTGAGCGCCACCTCGACCCCCTGGCGCCAGAGGCTCTCGGCCGTCTTCAGGTAGACGGTCGGCAGGACGTAGTCCGCCCGGTGGAAGGTCATGTGGTAGTCGAACCGCAGCTGCCGGCGCGCGGACTGCGAATAGGGAAAGGCGTTGAACTCGAGCGTGGGGCCCGCGCCCCAGTCGAGCTCCATGTTGCCGTAGGTGGAGCGGTAGGCGGAGGCTCGTGCCGCCGCCGACCAGTGCTCGCCCAGTCCCCAGACGTAGCGGGCGCTCGTGCTGCGGCTGCGCGAGATGCTCAGGATGCGCCCGCCGTCGCCGAGGTCGAAGCGGCTCTCGTAGTAGGAGCCGCTCACCGAGAGCGACAGCTTGTCGTCCTTCAGGATGCGGTTGGCCGAGACGGAGCCCCAGGCGTTCAGGTAGCGCGTCGAGCTCTGGCCGCTGATCCAGCCGTTCAGGCTGGTGGTGAAGACCCAGTTGTGCCAGCGGTCTTCCGCTCGCCGGGCCGGGGTGGCCGCCGGCTCGGAGTAGGAGATCGCGATCCGGTCCGCGAGCGGCGTGCGCGCGGCGAAGCGCACCAGCCCCAGCCTGCAGCAGTGCGTGAAGGCGCGGCGGACCATCTCGTCGGAGTCGCCGGCCCGGGTGAAGCAGCGCAGCGTGTCGGCCAGCCCGGCGAAGCGACCCTGGCCCATGAACGTGAGGGTGAGCTCGAAGCCGCCGCCGGCGGTGTTCTGCGCGGTCTCGAGGACCTGCACGTCGGCGTACTCGGGGTCGCGCACGTGGTCCACGAAGGTGATCTGCGTGCGGACGTACTCGTGATCGTCGGTCTGGCAGTCGGGGCAGTTCACGTAGACGCGCAGCGCATCCGCGCCGGCGAGCGAGTCACGCGGGACGGCCCCGGCGGGGCCGGCGCCCGCCGCGGGCGGTGAGACCAGGAGCAGTGCGGTCGCCACCAGCGAGAGCAGCGGCACGAAGCCTCCTCCTAGTGGTAGTGCGAGTCCATCTCGCCCGCGCGGATCGAGACCTTCAGTACGTTCGCCCTGGGCGGGATCGGGCAGTTGTAGTGCTCCGAGACGGCGCAGGCGGGGTTGTAGCAGTTGTTCAGGTCCAGCAGGTAGCGCCCGTCCGGCAGTTGCACCGGGTCCACGTAGCGGCCCACCGGGTAGCTCTCCTTGCCGGTGGTGGCGTCGCGGAAGAACACCGAGATGTCGTTCTCGCCCACGCCCGGCTCCAGCAGCCGCGTGGCCTCGAGCCGGCAGCGCGTCTTGCCCACCAGGAAGTCGAACCAGCCGACGCGCACCGCGCGGCGCCGGTTCCCGCGGGTCGAGAGGATGATCGTCGTGTCCGGCCGCGGGTTCGGCGTGAGGGGGAGTTGGTAGCGGTAGGAGAGGTCCACGGGGAACCACTTCAGTCCCTTGTAGTGGGCGTAGTTCGGGCTCTTCGGGTCGAAGACGATGATGGCCGGGAAGCGCTGGTGCGACAGCCGCACCGTGAAGCCCCCGATCCCGATGCCGCTCGGGCCCACCGTGGCGCGGGTCAGCGTCTGGCCCCTCACGGTGAACGTGGCCCCGGGATCGACTGCCGCGACGTGGAACGAGTCGCCCGATACCGACACGACCAGGTGGTGGGGCGAGATGTTCGGGCTGGGGATGCAGACGTGGTTGTCCGGGTCGCGGCCGACCGTGAGCGTCTGCTTCGCGCCGAAGTCCACGCGCTGGACCGTCGCGAGGTACGAGGTCCCGTTGCTCTTGAGCCACTCCTCGGTGTCGGCGCGGTCCTTGAGGATGGCCCGGGTCAGCGTGTCCGCCTTGGCCGGCGAGAGCCGGACCGGGCTCGCGGCGGGGACGGGAGCCGCGGCGGCGGTGCCGGACGATGAGAGGGTGAGCAGCAGGGCGATGAGTGCGAGCCTCGGCATGATGGTTCTCCAGAATCTCGGGGAATGCATGGGTGGTGGCCTCCAACCGGTCTGCGCCGCGATGATACGGCTCCGCGCCGCCGGATTCCACGAACTCGTGGGCCGCGCGCCTTGCGCCGGCGCGCCCACGCTCGCATAATCGGCCCGTCGAACCCGGGAACGTCACCGCACCCTGGCCACGGATGGCCATCGGCCGCAGCAGAGGACCCGCACATGGATGTCGCGTCGCCCAGGCCTGATTCGCGCACCTTCGATCCCACCGCTCCGGAACACGCGAGGCCCAAGACCATGGACGCCCTGATCATTCGCGGGGGGCAGCGGCTCTCCGGCCGCGTGGAGATCAGCGGGGCGAAGAACGCGGCCCTGCCACTCATGGCCGCCACGCTGCTCACCTCCGGGGTGCACACGCTGCGCAACATGCCCCTGCTGTCCGACACGCGCACCATGGCCCGCGTGCTCGAGACCCTCGGGGCGAAGGTGGCCTTCCACAACCACACCTGTGTCGTGGACACCACCAACGTTTCCTCGTTCGAGGCGCCCTACGAGCTGGTGCGCACCATGCGCGCCAGCGTCTACGTGCTGGGCCCCCTGCTCGCGCGCTTCGGCGCCGCGCGCGTCTCGCTGCCCGGCGGCTGCGCCTGGGGCCCGCGCCCCATCAACCTGCACCTCGAGGGCCTGAACGCGATGAACGCGAACCTCGAGATCGAGCACGGCTACGTCGTGGGGCGCGACGTGCGGCTCAAGGGCGCCGACTTCCACTTCGGGGTGGTCTCGGTCGGCGCGACCGCGCAGCTGATGATGGCCGCGGTGCTCGCCGAGGGCGTCACCGCGCTCGACAATGTGGCCATCGAGCCCGACATCACCGCGCTCGCCGAGGTGCTGGTGCAGTGCGGCGCCGAGATCGAGGGCATCGGCACGCGGCAGCTGACCATCCGCGGCGTGAAGCACCTGTGGCCGATCGAGACCGCCATCATCCCCGACCGCGTCGAGGGCGCGACGTTCCTCGCGGCCGCCGCCATCACCGGCAGCAGCCTGGCGGTCGGGAACTGCGAGCCCGCGCACCTGGGGGCCACGCTGCGCGTGCTCGAGCAGGCCGGCTGCGAGGTGCTCCCCGGCGAGCGCGAGGTCACGATCCGCGGGCCCGTGCGGCCCGCCGCGCTGAACGTCGTGACCGAGCCGTTCCCCGGGTTCCCCACCGACATGCAGGCGCAGATCATGGCGCTGTGCGCCGTCGCCGACGGCACCAGCACCCTCACCGACACCATCTACCTAGACCGCTTCAGCCACGTGCCGGAGTTGGTGCGGATGGGCGCCGACGTGCGCATGCAGAACAACGTCGCCATCGTGAAGGGGGTGGAGCGCCTGTCGGGCGCCCCCGTCATGGCGACCGACATCCGCGCCAGCGCCGCGCTCGTGCTCGCCGCACTCGTGGCCGAGGGCGAGACCAGGATCTCGCGCATCTACCACCTCGACCGCGGCTACGAGGCCATCGAGCGGAAGTTCGTCGCGCTCGGGGCGGACGTGAAGCGCATCCGGGAGCCCGTGGCGTAGCGCCGCCCCGCTCCCGCCCCGCCGCCTCCGTGCCCGCCAAGCGCTACGACCGCGACTACTTCGAGCACTGGTATCGCGACCCCGCCACCCGCATCCACGTGGGCGTCATGGTCGAGCGCAAGGCGCACCTGGCGCTCGCGGCCGCCGAGTACCTGATCCAGCGCCCGGTGCGCTCCGTGCTCGACGTCGGCTGCGGCGAGGGCCCGTGGCAGCCCATCCTGGCGCGGCTGCGGCCCGGCCTGCGTTACGTCGGCGTGGACTCGAGCGAGTACGCCGTGCGGCGCTTCGGGCGCCGGCGCAACCTGCGGCTCGGCACCTTCGGCGGGCTGGGCGCACTCGGCCTCGAGGGGCCCTTCGACCTGATCGTCTGCTCCGACGTGCTGCACTACGTGCCCGCGGGGGAGTTGCGCCGCGGCCTGCGCTCGCTCGCGAGCCTGCTCGACGGCATGGCCTGGATCGAGCTCTTCACCCGCCCCGACTCCATCGCCGGCGACTTCCACGAGATGAAGCGCCGCCGCCCCGAGTTCTACGACCGCCAGTTCCACGCGGCCGGGCTGGTGCACTGCGGGCTCTACGGCTTCGTGCGCGAGGACTTCGCCCCCGGCGTGACCGTCTTCGAGCGGGGGCGGTAGCCGCGACCGGGCGGCACCGGGAGTAATCGTTGAATCCGCTCCCCCGGCCCGCCATAGCCGGACCCCCGCTGCTGCCCAGACCCCGCATCGTCTACACTGCCCGCCATGGCCCCCGAGACCCCCGTCATCCGCCTCGCCATCGTCGGCACCGCCGGGCACATCGACCACGGCAAGACCGCGCTCGTGCGCCGCCTGACCGGCGTGGACACCGACCGGCTGCCCGAAGAGAAGAAGCGCGGCATCTCCATCGACCTCGGCTTTGCACCCCTGGTGACCCCCGGCGGCGTGCACCTCGGCATCGTGGACGTGCCCGGGCACGAGCGCTTCGTCAAGAACATGCTCGCCGGCGTGGGCGGCGTGGACCTGGTGCTGCTGGTGATCGCCGCCGACGAGGGCGTGATGCCCCAGACCCGCGAGCACCTCGCCATCGTGCGGCTGCTCGGCGTGACGCGCGGCGTCATCGTGCTCACCAAGCGCGACCTGGTCGAGGCCGCCTGGGTCGAGGAGATCAGGCGCGACGTCGCGGCACTGCTCGCCGGCACGCCCTTCGCCACGATGCCCGTGGTCGAGTTCTCGGCCGTGACCGGGGCCGGCACCGCCGAGCTGTTCGCCGCCATGGACGCGCAGCTCGCGGGCCTGGCGCTGCGCCCCGCCGAGGAGTCCGCGCGGCTGCCGGTGGATCGCGTGTTCACGGTCGAGGGCTTCGGCACCGTGGTGACCGGCACGCTGTGGCGCGGCCGCATCCGCACCGGCGACACGCTCGAGCTGCAGCCGAGGGGCCTGCCCGTGCGCGTGCGGCGCGTGCAGGTGCACGGGCAGACGGTCGAGGAGGCACGCGCCGGGCAGCGCACCGCCGTCGCGCTGCACGGCATCGAGCGCGAGCAGGTCGAGCGCGGCGACTGGCTGCTGGCGCAGGGGTCGCTGCGGCCCTCGAGCATCCTCGACGTGCGCTTCGAAGCACTCGCCGACCTGGAGAAGGAGTGGGCCGCCAACACCCGCGTGCGCTTCCACCTGGGCGCGAGCGAGATCATCGGCCGGCTCGTGCTGCTCGAGGGCGAGAGCGTCGCCCCCGGCGCGAGCGCGCTGGCGCAGGTGCGCCTCGAGCGCCCGACCGTGGCCGCGCGCGGCGACCGCTTCGTGGTCCGCCAGTACTCGCCCTCGCACACCATCGGCGGCGGCAGCGTGATCGAGCCCGTGGCCGCCAAGCGCCGCCGCCACGGCGCGCTGGATGCGCTCGAAGTGCGCGAGAGCGGCTCGCTCGAAGCACGGCTGCTGCAGCTGGTCGAGGCCGAGGGCAGCCCCGTCTCGACCGCGCGGCTCGCGGAGGTGGTGGGGGAGAGCCAGACCGTGACCGGTGCCGCACTCGCGCGCCTGCTCGAGGAGCACGAGATCGCGATGCCGCTGCCCGACCGCTGGCTCGCGCTGAAGAAGTGGCACGGCGCGCTCGAGCACATCGAGCGCGAGGTGCGCGGCTACGCCGACAAGTACCCCTCGCGCTTCGGCTACCCGAAGGGCGAGCTGAAGAGCGGGCTCAAGGTGGCGATGGAGGGCACGCTCTTCGACATCGCGTTCCACGCGCTGGAGGAGGAGGGCCGGCTCGAGGTGCGCAGCCAGCGCGTGCGGCCCGCCGACTCGCCCTGGGAGCCGCCGGCCGCGACCCGGGCCGCGCTCGAGAAGCTGGAGGCCGACCTGGAGGCCACCGGGATGAGCGTGCCCGACGCGCTCATCTGGCAGGGCAAGCTCGGCTCCGAGGCCTCCGAGGTCGCGACGCTCGGCCTGTTCCTGGAGCGGCTGGTGCGCGTGAACCAGGAGCTGATCTACACGTCACGCCAGATGAAGGTCCTGCGGGCGAAGCTGGCCGAGCACTTCGCGAAGAAGCCCGTGCTGACCATGGCCGAGTTCAAGGAGATGGCCGGCGTGAGCCGCAAGTACGCCGTGCCGCTGCTCGAGCACTGCGACCGGGTCGGGTGGACGGTGCGGGCGGGGGATGAGAGGAAGCGGGGGGGGAGGGGGTAGGGCGGCCTAGATGCTGGCCCAGTCCCGATGTTGCTTCAGCGCCTCCAGGCTCGGACGTAGAGCCGGGTCATCAGGAACTTTGAGGACGCGCCCTTTCATCTGACGGTAGGCAGTCTGTTCGATCTCCTTGCTCACGAGCAGACGGAGTTCGCTCGTCGTATCGACCGCTACTAGTCCATAGTCGAACAACGAGTGGAGATCCGCGCGCAGGAGCAACCCGTTCGATGGGTGGTTCGTCACGGGGCCGCGATACGGGACGATGTGAGCAGCCTCGAGTGCTTCAGAAGCGTCGTAGGCAGTTACAGCACAGCGTCCTCCGTAGGCCTTCAGCAGTGTCTTCCGAAAGCCAACTTGCCCTTGCCGCTGAGCGATCACGGCTAGCACCTTGCGTCGCTCATCTTCTACGGTCTTGGGATTGAATACGGAAGCTATGGCGTCAGCCCTTGACTGTGGGTCTGTGAGTAGGCCAGGGCGTTTGTCTTGGAAATGCACGTCTCTGACCCTGAAGTCCTCAAAGCCCTGGAAGTAGAAATAGCCCTCATCCCAGCCAGTTACGAGCGCCAAGCCTAGGATCCTGTAACGAACTATTGGTTTCGGCTGAGTCTGGATCATGACGCCCACCGGAACCAAGTCATCACGACAGAGTACAAGACCTCTGTTTGTGAAGATCGCATCGCGAAGATCGGCGTCAAGGCGTTCTTGATAGTACTGATAGGTCCAGGTTCCATCCAAACCGTGAATCACTTCCTTGTCCGGATATGGACCCAAGAGGGACTGGCGAACGCTCAAGGCATACTTGCTCCACTGCGGTTTGTAGATTCCCTTGGCCTTGGACGCCAGCAGGGTGCCGTCGGGGAGCGGTTGGGGCCACGGCACTTCTTGCCCAGCGTGCTCCTGGAACCACTCCAGGGCGGTGTGATGCTGGGGCGGCAATGCTGGCAAGAACTCGAGGAGAGGATGCCGTGTCATCGTTGATAGGTGATCTCGTGGTCGCCGTGCATCGCAGGATCTGAGTAAGAATCCTACTCCGTGCTTGAGTCTGTCTCCAAGCACTCGGATCGCCCCGGCTCGCTCGGCCGCACCATCAGCGTCTTCTCCCGCTCGCAGTAGACGAGCCCCGCCTTCGCCTTCCGCGGCTTCCGCACGCACTTCTTCTGCGTGACGATTACCGGCACCCGTCCTGCGCTGCGGGCCCGAGAGTAGAACGCGGCCCAGGCGGCGACCTCCTCGATGGTCTGCATCGACGGCTCGTTCTTGCCCCTGCCGCGCCGCAGCACCACGTGCGAGCCGCTCGCGCCGCTGACGTGGAACCAGTAGTCCTCGGGCCGCGCCAGGTGGTGGGTCAGATAGTCGTTGCCCTCGCTGGTGCGGCCGATGAGCACGTTCCAGCCCTTGCCGCTCGCCCGTTCCCTCGTCCCGTTGCGATCACACGCCATCCCCGGAGTTCACCCCCGGGGCCAAGGTCACGTGAGTGTGGTCGATGCGCTCGTGACCTGCGGTTTGGAATGTTGACACCCCGCCGATTCTATCCCGCCTCAGCGAGGCTCCTCCCGCCGCGGGCCGATCCTGCGCAGATCGATGTTGGCCCGGATCGGCACCTTCTCGTCGAGCCTGAACCGCACCCCCAACGACGCGACGAGACTCCGGTAGGCCGCCCTTCTCGCTGCCTCGGGCGCGCGAGGCGTGGCCACCAGGTAGACGCTCTTCCCGGCCGAGTCGGCGGCTGCCAGGAGAGAGTCGACCTTGTGGAATAGAGCCGCCTGCGCGGGAACGACGCCGGGGGCGAACCCGTCCAGCAGGTCCGCCGGCACGAACGCCCTCGGGCATCGCGGAGCCCGTCCGCAGAGGGGCGTATCCGCCAGGATCGTATTGCCCGGCTTGATGGTGGCATCCAGCGCGAGGGCGAGGTTGGTCTCCGCGTCAGTGGTGGGGAGAGACTCCGGCCGGATGCTCCCGAAGAAGTTGACCGTCGCGAGCGCGAGAAGGAACGTGCCGGCCGCCCGGGAACGGCCGCCGCGGTGCTCCGGATCCTGGTCCAGCGGAAGGGCGAGGAGCAGGAGCAATGGCGGGAAGAGGTCGATCCAGAACTCCAGCCGCCACGGCACCCACCAGGCGGAGAAGACCCCGAGGAGCAGGACCCATGCGACGAGGAACATCGCCAGGGGCGCGTGCCTGGAGAACAGGGTCTTCAGGCTCCTGGCCCTTCGCACGAGGGCGGCCACAGCGAGGACAAGGAGGGCCGCCTCGAGCGGGAACAGTGCCGCGCGCAGGGCGGGCGGAACGGCGGCGGCGACCGCCAGCTCGTCCTGCATCAACATGTGGGGTGCGAGGCGGACGGCCAGAGCCTTGATCGGGCCCAACCCCAGCAGGAAGTCGCTCCCAACCAGGCTGCGCACGATTGCCCCGCCGGTCAGCAGCATGGTTTGGTTGGTCCAGTGTCCCCACGCGCCATAGTTGCTGAGCCCCATGATCCAGTGATGCAGGTCGGGGATGGTCCGCAGGCCGGCCACCCCAAGACCCACCACGAGATAGGGCAGGATGGTGACCACGCCGTAGGTCGCAAGGAACATCCCAACAACCATGGCAGACCGTCCGCGACCGTGCACCGCAATCGGCAGGGCGATGAGTGCCGGTGCGACCAACAGGATGTTCTTCTGATGCATGAGGGTGGCCAGGCCGAGCAGCGCGCCCGCCCACGCCACCGCGCCCGGGGAACGAGATTCCACGAGTCGGGTGAACTGCATGAGGAAGAGGAGCAGGAACGCAGTGGACAGGAGGTGGGATTCGGCCTGCAAAGCGAAGTGCCAATACGCGTAGGTGCAGCAAAGGATCCCCGCGAACACCGTGGCTCTGCGGGGGCTGGCGCCGAGGCCCGTCAGCGTGCGATAGAACGCGTAGATCCCGGCCAGACCTGCGACCATGCTGAGGTACTGGAGGAGGAGGACCGGGTTTAGGGGTGGGTGGACTCTCTGCCCGATGCCCGTGGCCAGGATCTCGAGGGGGCCGAAGCCGAGATGTCCCGGATCGGCAGCGAGCCAGTGCTCGCCGCTCAGGGCGGCCGAGGCAAAGCCCATCGCGTCGTACTCGTGTGTGCGGGTGGGGTAGGCAAGGTAGAGCAGCGCCATGGCCACCATCAGCGAGAGGATCTGCCACCGTCTCTTCACCCGCGACTCCACTGCTGTGCGATCCGGAAGCCCTCGTTGCCCGCTAGCCGTCGTTCTCGGCCTGGGCGGGATGCCGCGAATCTGCGGGCTCCACCGGCCGCACCATCACCGTCTTCTCCCGCTCGCAGTAGGCGAGCCCCGCCTTCGCCTTCCTCGGCTTCCGCACGTACTTCTTCTGCGTGACGATGACGGGCACGCGGCCTGCGGTGCGGGCCTGCGAGTAGAACGCGGCCCAGGCGGCGACCTCCTCGAGGGTCTGCTTCGACGGCTCGTTCTTGCCCTTGCCGCGCCGCAGCACCACGTGCGAGCCGCTCGCCCCGCTGACGTGGAACCAGTAGTCCTCGGGCCGCGCCAGGTGGTGGG
>Ga0315276_10006612_pt1 | contig 10681 bp, 10 predicted proteins | sample YL17G05_0_MG_FD_204542 | JGI IMG/M metagenome (GOLD analysis project Ga0315276, IMG submission 204542) | Sediment microbial communities from Yellowstone Lake, YNP, Wyoming, USA - YL17G05_0 | ecosystem: Environmental > Aquatic > Freshwater > Lake > Sediment | place: USA: Wyoming | collected... | reverse complement strand
TCCCACTGCATTTTTAGATGAATAATGTGGAGTAGCACCTACAAAGTGTTAGGACAAGAGTCACTCTCCAATTCAACATTATGGGGTGAAAGGATGAATATGGCCATTTAAATTCATCCCTTCACCGGAAAAATTCCTACTGCATCTCCAGAAATCCTCTCCCAAGAAACGCGGCCATCTGGTCCCTTGCCACAATATTATCCACCATATAATTCCCTGTTACAGCCGTCATCCCCGCGTCCTTCATTTTTTGCACATATTTGAAGAATGTATGTGTTGATGGGACATCATTAAAATATGGCGTGGAAGTGTAATCAAAATTCTCCCCATACTTTGCCCTAATGATAAATGCAGCCATCTGTCCTCTTGTTACAGAATCCTCAGGACAGTATTTTAAGGGATTCTGAGAACAGCCCACTGTGATATGAGAATTGTAAATAGCAACAATGTAATCCTCAGCCCAATATCCAAATGGAACATCTGAAAATGGAGTATTCATAGCCCGTGATATTCGAAACAGCCAAGGTCATAATAGGGAACTTCTCCACTTCCGGCGTTCACTGTCGCAGGGTCATCGAATCGGGCATGACCTTCGAGATCAGTCTCTGGGGCACCCTGGCTTGTTCCGGCGTCTATGGCAGGACTGCCTGGTCGTAAATGAAAATCTCCCCGGGTCGGATTTACAAACAGCGGGTCGGCTGAAAAATTCCCATTTACCCCGACAAATCCTGGTGCCGAAGTTATTGATTGACTCACCTGATCGGGGGTTATTTCTCCCAAGAAGTCTCCTCCCTGTCCCCAGAGAATCGTGTTAATAATAGCAACGTCCGTTACGCTATTGTCTATAGCTCCTTCTAGATTTGCTGTAAGGCGGATCCCAACACTGGGTAAATCCCAGGTGATTGTATTACTACTCTGGCCACAAAGAAAGTAACAATTTACACCGAGATATTGTTATCTTGCGAGTATTGCGTGGAGCAGAACTTACTTCCCAGAGCGCATTTGAGAGGAATATTCACCGGCATGGCAATCATTGAAACTGCTAACGCGACGTTACTTAAATTCTGGCCAAGGTAATATTAACGATGTGAACGCCCTGAACCCGATTCTCACTCGCACCTAAAGCGCCACCTGTGAGTCTAATCGCTGAAGCTCCGCCCCCAGTAATGAGGTTGTTGCTGATCGTTGTATTACTAATGAGTCCATAATAGTCTAAACATCATTGGTTGGAGGACCTTTCCTTTTGAAAGCCTCGAACTGGACTCCGGCTTTCGCCGGAGAGACGAACATTAGAAAGGCATGGTTCTTTGTCGTCATTCCGGCGGAAGCCGGAATCCAGGATGATTTAAAAAAGATGAAATCCATGTCTAGACAATTTTGGCCCCATTAGTAACAATAGAATTTCTTGAGGCCCTTGCGGCCCCACCTACAACATGAATGGCAGGCCCTTGGCTGCCTGAAATGATGTTGCCGGAGATTACTGTATCTTCAATAACGTTCTCTGAAGACGGTGGCCATCCAGGCACAGACAGCCCTATCGCGGCTAAAGTTATTGACTGGTCACTATTCGCAAAAGTATTGCGCAGAATCTGTGTCCCAGAAGTCCGACAGTTAATCCCACTCGGTGCCATCTCTATCGGGATAGTGCTGTCGGAAAACCTGTTTCCCGATATCAGCACTGTATCAATTTGACCATTTGTTCCTGCACAGCCAATACCGATACCATCCGCATTACCGCTAAAATTAGTGAACGTGTTGTCTGTAATCATTACGTTGCTTATTGATGAGCCCACCGAAAAGTCGGCCGGTCCAATCCCGAGACCAAAATTGACTGCATCAGCGCCTTCATTACTGAATTCATTCCGCTCAATGGCGACGTTTTCAATCAGGCTATTGGTTCCTCCCGCTTCAACCAGAACCATAGCGTTATGATAGAATCTGTTGTTGGCAATTGTTACATCAGTGATCGCCGCACCTGGTGAGCCACCTCCTCCTCTATTTGTCGCAATTAAAATTCCATAAACAGTATTACTGAGGCCTAAATTGGTAAAGATACAGCCTTGAATGTGAACATTGGCAATCCGTGCCGGTGCAATCATAATTTCTGGAACTGAGCCGGCCCCAATGAATATTGCTGCCGGCGCTCCTGCCAGGACGTTAACAAAGCGCATATCCGATATAGTAAAATCAGAAGCGAACACGGGCAGTATACCCAAACTGCTCGGAGGAGCGTTCGAGGGGCCAGCTATCGTAACAGCAGGCTCGCCATCGGTGCCCTTGATCCCGACAACAGTCACCTGGTCCTTGGTCAACTCTGGTAATCTGCTGGTTAACGAAATGGTCTGGCCGATGAGCGTGGGAGAAAATGTAATCGTATGTGGGGCAGCTTCAGAGTTGACCGCGGTAATTGCTTCGCAAAGAGAAATTCCGTCAGGGCCGGGGTTGGCTATGAGGGCGCTAATGCTCGAAACATCCCCATTGACCACATCCGTTGTCGAGGTAACCGAAATGTCCGTTTGAGTTTGCGTTCCGGGGGAAGGATTGCTCCTTTCTCCATCGCTTGTGCAGGTTGCAAGGAATAAAGCCATTGGCAGGAGAAACAACGCAAAAAAAGCTAGCTTTCTATTCATGGCTACCACCTTTGTAGTGAAAGGCGGGACGTTGGTTCAAAGACAACTTATTAATGCCGACGATCCGGTTATGATTATTTTCCGAATTACCATACACCTCTTTTTCGGCCGCTCCAATTCCCCTATTCTTCTAGTTAACCACAGGAAAAGTTGCTTTTGAACCAACGTCCCATCCTTCTGCCGAAGTTCGGCGATGGAGACTCACAACTTGGTCCCGGCTGCGGGGCGACTCGCCGCCGCTCAAAACTCGTAAAGCCGTGCCGGATTGTCCACAAGGATCTTCTTGCGGATCGCCGGATCAGGCGCCCACACCGGCAACTGGTTCAACAGAAGGCCATCATCGATCTGCAGCAGCGGCGTCACGTCGGTCGGCTTCCGTCCGGGCGGCGTGGTCGAGTTTGGATGCGGCCAGTCCGTCCCCCAGATGATGCGGTCGGGGTTCGCGGCAATCAGCGCTTGGGCGAACGGCACGACGTCGGCATAGTCAGGCGCCAATTTGGACGCGCGATAGGCGCCCGAGATTTTGACATAGGCCTGACCCGACCGGACCAGCCCCACCAGGTCGGCAAAGCCCGGCTGTTGCAGGCCGAGCTCGGCCTGAGCGCGGCCGAAATGGTCGAACACGACCGGCACGGGCGAGGCGGCGACCAGGTCCTTGATCGCCGAGATCATCCCCAGACTCGTGTACATCTGGACGTGCCAGTTGCGGCTTTTCATGCGCGCAGCGGCCATCTGGAACCGCTGGCGGCCGACGGACGGGTCGTTCGTGCCGCCAGTCGCGAGGTTGAGGCGGATGCCCCGGACGCCGGCCCGGTCCATGGCGTCGAGCTCGCTCTGCGAGGTCCTGTCGTCGATCACGGCGACACCACGCGCGTCTGCACCGCGGGCTTTCATGCCATAAAGCGTAGCCGAGTTATCGGTCCCGTACACGCTCGGCGTGACGATTACCACGCGCTGAATGTGAAGCGCCTTGTGGAGCTTCGCCATCTCTTCAGGCACCGCCATCTCCGGCGTATAGACCCGCCCGGAGAAGAACGGAAATTTCTTAGGATCGCCATGGATATGCGTATGGCAATCGCAGGCTCCGGCCGGCACGTCGAAGTTCACCGGCGTGGCCGGCTGGGACGCTTTGGCAAGGGCTGTTTGGGTGCGCAGGATCACTCCGGCGGCAATCGCTCCGACCAGAAAGTCACGTCTTGTCAACATGGGCTTCCTCCTTTCGGTGGGATCGGCATTCGTCTCCTTACCTGGCTGTTCGCCGATCATTAGACTGATCTATATAAGACCTTTAGCAAAGCTGTGTGGAGTCTGTATACCCCGGTTGAGTCCCTTGTCATTTCTTGCGTGAATATTCAACGTTTTCTTTTTATAGCATGACTTTGGTCCTCGGATGGTTTTGTTGTTATCAAGACTTGATAAGACCAATGCAAACCGGAGCCATAGAAGAGAAATGACTCCAAAGGAATAGAAATTCCCCTCAAGTCTTTGTATGGGCACCTTCCGGAAACTCATTCTCATAACTACCTCCAGAAGGGTAGAGGTTGGTTGGTTTGGTTTACTGAGCTACAGAGGGGATAACGACAATGCAATGAAAAAATACCCTTATCCGAATGGACAGTCAAGGGGAAAATTGCCTTTGAAAATAGCCTCATTTTTCAAGCCCGAATGGAAGATTTGCATTTGAATTGTTGCATTCACGGCGAAAACCCTAAAAGGAGCTGGCCATTTATGCATCCAAGTACATGAGCTTGGCCGGGTTATCGGCAATCATGACTTTGATCTGTTCTTTAGTGATCCCGAAGGCCAGCAGGGCCCGGATAAAGATCCGGATACCGTCGATGGTGTTCACGTGCAGGCTCTGACCAAAGTCACTGCCCACAATGCAGCGGTCAGCCCCTATGGCCTGGATCGTCTTCACCGTCTCAAAGGGATCGGCCACGGGCTGGTAAAGGCTCGGTATCATCGGCTGGCAATAGGTGCCTACATAGACGCCAAGCCCCGCAAGCTCTTTCATCTGTTCCAGAGTTAGCTTATTGAGCTCCAGCAGCGGATGGTCCAGGACGGCCCGGACGCCGAGCTCGCGGGCCTTTTGAGCCAGCGGAAGGAGTTCCTTATAATCGGTGTGCCCGAACCCCACGCCAACCTTTGCCTGGGCAGCCATTTGCATGATCTCGACCACTTCGGACCGCACCTGTCCATTTTCTCCCACTAGCCACACAGTGGTCGCGTCGGCGGGCTTGCCGGCATGCCGCAAGTAGCCGCCGGAATGGAAGGTGGGGAACCAGATCATCTTCAGGTGGGGATATTTCAGGGCCATTTGGACCGCCAAAGGGTTCATGCCGAAATTCAACCCGATTCCCCCGTAGACCTCTACCCGCTGCGGCAGGTCGCCCTTCTGAACAAGGATGTCGATGGACCGCTGGGTCAGATAAGCTGCCCCGGCCGTCACATTGAAATGGTCTTTGAAGGCCACCGCACGCATGCCCGCTCTGGCCGCGTCGCTGGCCACCTCGATCATATCCTGAGCACGATAGACAAAGTCTGGGTAAGCGTGGATGTGGTGATCGATGGCGCCGCGCAGGAGGTCGTTTTCGATGCCCGGGTACACCCCGGCGATGTTTGGGTTCTCCTTCAGGATCTTATAGAACCAATCCTTGGCATTGAGCTCCTTGACGCGACCAACGCTCAGGGTATCGCCTACCATCACCTTATCAACGTCAATTTTCATGTCCTTTCCTCCTCCATATCACTACGCCTTCAAGGACTAGCGTGCAAACTTTTGCCTAAAAAGCTTGGTAGAGGGGACGTGGTAGAGGGGACGTTGATTCTGAAGCAACTTGCCGAATCCCTCGCCTTGCCAAGATTTTTCATTTGTAAGTTGTCTCGGAACCAACGTCCCCTCTACCATTGAATAATCCAACACTTCTTCGCCCGGTGAAAAGGGGTGATTCCCTGGCACGTCGGGGATTGCGGTATCTGGGTAACTCCGTCTCTCTTCAGCCCCTTTATCTCATCTAGCCTTCCGAGCCTCCTCCACCAGCTTCTTTACTCTCTCGTGCAGGCTCATGATGTACTTGCTATATTCGTCCCCCATCATAACTTTGACGGCCAGGCCTGCCTTGTCCATTTTCTCCATGTGCTCAGGGTCCTCCATGGCCTTCTTGAAGACGCCCTGGAGCTTATGGACAATCGGTTCTGGAACTCCCTTAGGGCCAACAATGCCCCGGGTGGAAGAAGAGATGACCGAGGGATAACCCACCTCCACAGACGTTGGCACATCGGAATAGAATTTTGACCTTTCCCTATCCATCACCAAGAGCGGCCTTACCTGCCCTGCCTTCACTCTGGGTGCTATGCCGCCTACATTCAGAAAACTCACATCTATCTGCCCCCCCAGGAGAGCCGTGAGCTGGGGAGAATCTCCATCGAAATGGACGATCCGGAATCTAACCTTTGCCGCCTCCTCAAGCATCAGGATGGCCAAATGATCATCGCTGAGGATACCCGTTGTTCCCGCCTTGACTTCCCCAGGACGCTTTTTGGCGTCTTCAATTATGTCTTTGAGGCTCTTATAGGGGCTATCTGGCTTGGCATAGATCACCCCTGGATCCAAGACCTGATTGATGATGGCGGTGAAAGACCCGATGTCGAAGGTAGCCTTACGGTCGGGATCCAAAATGACTGTATTCGTGGCTGGGAGGTTGATGAAACCGATGTAGTAGCCGTCAGGCTTCTGCCTGGCCAGCTCCGTCCATCCCACCTGTCCCCCAGCCCCGGCTTTGTTAAGAACCACGAGGGGCTGGCCCAGGTCTTTCTCGGCAATAGACGCCACGATCCGGGCCCCCACATCCGTGCTTCCCCCAGCCGGGTAGGCCACCATAAGGGAAACAGGTTTCGTGGGATAAGCTTGCGGATAGGCATGGCTAGCCAATATCAGCACCAAGATCGCTACCAGACTGATGATAACCTTTGTTTTCATTTGTCTCCTCCTTTAACTGACGCCTAAATTGAGACGATGCAGAAAAACAATTATCAAAAAATACTCTTAGCCTGAATGGTAATCAAGGGGAAAATTGCCTTTGCAAATAGCCTCGGTTATCAAGCCCAAATTGAAGATTTGAAATCCTGCATTCCAAAGGAAAATCCCAAAAACATCATTTCAGGAAGGAAGTGTCAGGTTTAAGGGCAAACCCGCCGTCGCTTGGTAGTTTTACCGAGTAGCACCTACAAGTCTTCAGTCTGAGATAACTCTGGAGATTAACGATTACGGGTAGAAATCATGCATCCTAATTTCAATAGATGAAAATCATATCGAAACATTTTCGATGATCTGAAAACAGAGGAGATATAGCAGTGTACGAAACTTTTTGTTCAGATACCTGACCACTATATGTAGGTGCGCCACGAAGATGCAAGATGCCAGTGGATGAGAGTTCCGCCCGAGAAGTTGTCGGTTCATCTCGGTAGCTACCTGGACAGCAGAGAACCGGAAAGATGGTACATTGAGGCATCGGCATATGGCGAAAGCTGCCGATACCGGCTACTCCCTGTGCCTAAGGTCACCGCGCCCTTCCTCGACTTCACATATAGAGGCTTGCCCGGTCGGGAAATTTATACCCAAAATGCAAGATCTGGGGACCAGATTCTTGCCGCCAACTTAAAAAAATCGCTCATCGAAACCTTACCGCGGTGAAACACTCACTCTTACCCTCGCATCCCCCTCCCCAAATCAACTTGAAACCCCATTTCTGATAACCTCCGCCACATTGAATCCCCATAACGAAAAACCCTCACAAGAAACACTCAACAAGGGCTTCGTTCATCCCACCGCTTATGAGAATGCGCTCCGCGACTCTCATAAGCGTCTTTTAGAAATCATAACTTTTTACGTTCCGTTACGAGGAATTTACTTAAAGGAAGGGTCACCAAAGCCATTAGCGCGGTAGTTATGAGAGTGTAGGAGAGACCCAAGGAATCGGTGACCAGACCATAAATTATCGGGGATAACGCACCGAAGCTCTGCGTGATGGCGTAATACAGCCCATATCCACGGGAGCGCCCACCAGGAGATATGATCTCGGCGACAGTGGCGTAAAGAACGGACGAAGTACCATTTAACACAATGCCTACCAGCGGCAGGAGAGTCCACATAATAGTGGGGGAAGTCCAGAGCAAGGCAAAAATCCCAGCGGCGGTCAAAGCTTCTGTCCCCACCACCATGGGAACGATTCCGAACCGTTCCGCCAGAATCCCGCAAACAAACTTACCTGCAGCTCCACCGGCAAAGAGGAGGGTGAGGGCATAACCAAGTTGGGTCGCCGGAATCCCTTTCATCAAAAGAAGAAAGGGAAGAAAGGTGAGTAGGACGTTACGCACCGATAAGTCGAGGATCCCGATGGTCAGGAGAGCGGAGAAACTTTTCAGGTTGCCGATTCCCCAGCGGCTGCTGTCCTGCGCAGACTTGGCACGGGTTGTAGGCAATGGAGGATTAGTCCTCTTCTTCGAGATCAGAATCCAAAGGAGGGCACTAGCCGCCATTCCGGCAATGGACAGGGTAAAAATCCCCTGCCTCCAGCCCCAGAGGTTGATGGCCATCGCCACCAGGAAGGGGATGCATACCTTGCCTATATCGCCGGCGAAATTGTACGTCCCCATTGCCGCCCTGCGCCCAGAGGATTCAAAGACCTTAGAAATAGCGGAAGAACCCAAAGCGTGCTGCCCCCCGGCTGTTGCCTTTGCGAAAATGAGGCAGAAGAAAATTGCCGGAAAACTGTACGCCATGGATAGGAACAGAAACCCGCCAGTCAATCCGACGCTCCCCGCGGCGACCACGAACAGCCCTCCAACTTTCTCCCCTAGAAGGCTCATGGGAAGCTGGAAAAGGCTCATCGCCCCAGAGAAAACCCCTTTGAGAAGTCCTACCTCGCTGAAAGAAAGATGCAGCTCTGTGGCCATGAAAGGAAGGAGCAGATAAATGCAATCAGCAAAGCCGTCGTCCAGGAAATGGAAGGCAGAAAAAGAAAAGAGGGAACGGGCGCGCTGACCATTTTCTGCTGAGTCCAAATTCCTCTCCTCTTGGCTGGGAACAGAGTTTCCGCTTTTGGCAATGGAACTCACTGAGATGCTTACACCACAGAAAACAGATCTATCCCCTCTTTTTTCCTACCGTCGAAAGTTAGGGGCACAGCATTTAACTTCGGTGGCTAGGCAGAGCCAGAGCTGCGTGAAGTATCATCCCGCCGGCATAATAGATGATCTGCGCTCCATGAGCCTCCTCCCACGACGGCAAAGTAAAGAAATACAAAACAATACATCACCGCCAACTCCCCTCTGTTCAACAACTGTCAAAATCCCTGCGGCGCATGCGCCATGAAGTAGGCTACTGCCATTTGCCCTGACAGCAGGAAGGCTACTGGCCGACTGAAAAGACCTATAAGCAGGAGCAGCCCACCGAAGAATTCCAGTATCCCGGCCACCCCAATCAGCGAGAGCAGAGGATGAGCGGCCTGCGAAGAGGCAGGGAAACCGAACAGCTTCTGTCCTCTGTGCTGCATGAAGAGAAACGCCGTGACGATTCGTAAGACGCTCAGAATGCGCGGCGACCACTGGGAGTAGAACGAATTTAGATCGGTCATATCATCCCTATTAATATCAGGAAGACTCATGGGGTATCGCACCCAAAGCGCAGCCAAACTCCACCCTCTCTTATGGATTAATGGTTGGAATATACAAATAGAAAGAATAGTGGTCAAGCCAAACTTTCTGGAAGTAGCCGGTAAGCAAACACCACAACATCTTGTGGGCGCTTTCGGGTTTTTAAAAGTGCGGCTAACGTGCCAATCTCCGCACTTCGTCAAAATTTTCGAGATAAAAAGTATATCCAAACCCTTGATGATTATGGGTAGAAACTTACATCCTTTGACAGAATATGTCAACAGAAGAGTTCAGAAGAGTTCAGGATGTTCAGGAAGAAGTTAATACATCATTCGACACCGTCTGTCCGGTTTCGATTTTGGCTCATCACAATGAAATTGATCTACAGACCCGCTGGATTCCCCTCACCGCATCCCTCCCCCCCATACAAGACTGTGTCATAATTCGTCATGCCCGCGGAGGCGGGCATCCAGGAAGATTGAATTATTCAATAAAACTGCAACTGGATTCCGGCTTTCGCCGGAATGACGACTCTTTTCCCCAATTACGACACAGTCTCTAGGTGGGAGAGGGAAGGGGGGAACTCTTTCGGGGCTACCCTGCAAATTTCTTTCTGATGAAATCCGCAATCGTCTTGATGGGCGTCCCAGGAATGAAAACTTCGGCCACACCCATTTCTTTCAACTTGCCCGCATCCGTCGGGGAGATGACCCCTCCTGCTAACACCATCTTGTCCCCGGCACCCTTCGCTTTCAGGTTCTCAAGCACCCGCTGGGTCAGGCTCAAATGCGCTCCGGAGAGGATGCTCAACCCGACGACATCCACATCCTCCTGAATTGCCGCAGTGGTAATCATCTCCGGGGTCTGCCGGAGGCCTGTGTAAACCACCTCAAAGCCGGCATCTCTTAGCCCGTAGGCCACCACTTTTGCCCCCCGATCGTGCCCGTCCAAGCCGGGCTTAGCCACGAGGACCCTGATTTTCTTATCCTGAGCCATAAATGAACCTCCTTTGGTGGTATTGTCAAAAATTACCTCCCCTCTCCCCTTGGGGGAGAGGGTTAGGGTGAGGGGTAAGAACGGCATCTCAAGTAGCCTTTCACCCCCACCCTTTCCCTCCCCCCTCAAGGGGGAGGGTTTCCCTTGTCCTTCCGTTTTCTCCAGAGCCATTTTTCATAACTTTTTTGACATTATCAACAGCGGTTTATATTCTTTGGTGATTTGCCAATGATGGACCCTGAAAATTTTTAAATCCGAAATGCGAATATCGAGATTCGTAACTGTTTAGCCATCTGAAAAATAAAGTTCAAAAATTACAAAGAACCCCCAGAAATCCCCCTTTATCCCCCTTTTTCAAAGGGGGAAATTTTAATCTCCTCCCTTTATTAAAGGGAGGGTGG
>Ga0315276_10006611_pt1 | contig 10683 bp, 11 predicted proteins | sample YL17G05_0_MG_FD_204542 | JGI IMG/M metagenome (GOLD analysis project Ga0315276, IMG submission 204542) | Sediment microbial communities from Yellowstone Lake, YNP, Wyoming, USA - YL17G05_0 | ecosystem: Environmental > Aquatic > Freshwater > Lake > Sediment | place: USA: Wyoming | collected... | reverse complement strand
ATCCCGTCGCGGCCGTGCTCGAGCTCGTCGAGGAACGCGGCCCACATCTGGAGGATGGCGTCCGAGAACCCGAACTCGAAGATCGCACCTGTGATCTGCGGATACGCCGAGACGGAGCCGAGGTCGATCGTCTGCCAGGCCTGCGGCTCGCCCGGCCGGTACTCCATCCGGCGCAGCGTCTTCGGGTACTTGGTCGTGTACGCGATCGAGCCGTCCGTGCCGTCGATCTCCACCGTCCACGTGTTCGTCTCGCCCGGCGCGATGCGCTTCGTCTCGACGCGCAGCGGGAACGCGTGACCCTCGTCCTCGGCCTCACACAACAGCACGGCGTTGTCCCACGTGTCGCACGGGACGGTGCCGCCGCGGCCGTCGGGACGCTCGGAGACGATGTCGGACAGGATCGCGCGGACGTCGACCGGCTCCCAGCCGGCACGCAGGGGCAGGTGGAGCGCGTGGATGCCGAGGTCGCCCATGCAGCCGTACTCGCCGTTGAGCCGGGCGATGCGCTTCCAGTTGATCGGCTTCGCCGGGTCGAGGTCGCTCGAGTGGTGAAACAGCGCCCGCACCTCGATCGGACGCCCGAAACGGCGCTCGCGGATGAAGCGCGCCACCTCCTGCCCGCCGGGATAGAACGGCAGCTCGGACGAGCAGCGGACGAGCAGGTCGGGATGCGCCGCGATCTCGGCGTTGACGGCCTCGTTCGCCGCGAGGTCGATCCCGAACGGCTTCTCGCCGAGCAGGTGCTTTCCGGCCCGCAGGCAGGCGACGTAGACCTCCTCGTGCAGGTAGTGCGGCACTGCGACGTAGACGGCCTCGATCGTGTCGTCCTCGAGCACCTGCCGGTAGTCGGGCACGAGGTGCGGCCGCGGGTCGAGACGCTCGTACCAGGCGAGCACGCCGGGGCTCGTGTCGCAGACGGTGACGATGCGAGGTCGCGCGCCGATCGGCTCCAGGTGGATCCACCGGGCGCAGGCGCTCGCGAACTCGCGGCCCATGAGGCCGCCGCCGATGACGCCGAACGCGACGGTCCGCTCAGTCACGGAGGAGGTCGAGCGCCTGAGCCGCGGGTATTCCGTCGTGGACGATCGCCATCAGCGCCCGGGTCATCGCTGCCGGGTCGTCGTGCTGGATCACGTTGCGGCCGTAGACGATGCCGGCTGCGCCCTGCTCCATCACCGCCTGCGTCCGCTCCAGGATCGCCTCGTCGGACGCTCGGCCACCGCCGCGAACGAGCACCGGGACGTTGCCGGCGATCTCGATCACACGGCCGTAGTCGCCGATGTCGTCCGTCGGGTCGGCCTTGATCACGTCGGCTCCGAGCTCGACCGCCTGGCGGACGAGCGGGACGATCTTCTCCACGTCGCCGTCGACGCCGTAGGGCCCCCGCTCGGTCGGCTGCATCACGAGCGGCTCGACCATCAGCGGCATCCCGACCGGGTCGCAGGCGGCGCGCAACGCCGACACGTTCCGGACACACTGGTGGAAGAGCTCGGGCTGATCAGGGAGCTGCAGGAGGTTGCAGACGACGCAGGCGGCATCGAGCCGCAGCGCCTGCTCGACGGCCCCGGCCACGAGCTCGCTGAACAGGTGGCGCGGCAGCTGCGCCCCGTAGACGTTCGCGACGTCCGTGCGCAGCACGAGCGCGGGCTTCTGCGGCCCCTGGAAGCGCTGGAGGTACGTCGCCTCGCCGGGTGACAGCTGGATCGCGTCGGGACCCGCCTCGACGAGCGTCGCGATCGCCCACTCCATCGTCTCGATCCCGGCGAGGAACGCTCCTTCGCCGAAGAAGCCGTGGTCGACGGCGACGTCGAAGCAGCGGCCGTCGGCGGCGAACAGCCGGTTCAGCCGGGCGCTCACGCGGCCGCTCCCGCGAAGGCCAGCGTCTCGTCGAGGCCGAGGAGGCCCTCGGTCGCGCCGACCGCAGTCGTGGCGAGGGCGCCGGCGGCGTTGGCGAGCCGTGCGGCGTCGACGAGCGGCCAGCCGGCGAGTCTCCCGTAGAGGACTCCGGCGGCGAAGGCGTCGCCGGCCCCGGTGCCGTCGACGGCGCGCACGGGAAATGCCGGTACTGCGCCCTCGAACTCCGGGCCCGCGACGTAGCTCCCGTCGGGGCCGAGCTTCACAGCCACCTCCCCGACGCCGCGGTCACGGAACCAGGCTGCCGCGCTCGCGGGCTCGCGCTCGCCCGAGATCCCCCGCGCCTCCGCGAGGCTCACCGTGAGCAGGTCGAGGTGCGGCAGGCACGGCTCGACGCGCGCCCAGCGACCGGTGGCGTCGTAGACGGTGTCGAGCGAGGTATGGACACCCCGTCGTTGCGCCTCCACGAGCAGACCGGCCGTCGGGGCGCCGTCGAGCGCGGGCATGACCAGCGCGCCGGCGATGTGCAGCGCCCGGCCCGCGAAGACACGGTCCAGCGCCAGCTCCTCGGCGCTGAGCGCACCGTTCGCACCGGGCAGATGGAGAAACGAGCGCTCGCCCGCCCGGTCGACCAGCACGACGGTCGCGGAGGTGGGCGCCGTGGGATCGCGCAGCACGCCCTGCGTGTCAAGGCCCCGCTCGTCGAGCACCTCGACGACGAAGTCGCCGAAGGTGTCCTCGCCGACCTTGCCGACGACGGCCACGGAGAGCCCGAGCCGGGCGAGCCCGGTCGCCGTGTTCAGCGCGCAGCCGCCGCCGTGGAGCGACACCTCGTCCATCAGGGACACCGCTCCGTGCGGCAGTTCGTCGACCGGTCGCGCGATCACGTCGGCGACGAGGATGCCGAGGCAGACGACGTCCACTAGTGCGCCTTCTCGAAACGTTGCACCCGAAATGCCTGCGCCCCCAGGCCGCGCCAGCGGCCCTCCGCGAAGCGGAGCAAGGCGCCCAGGAAGACAGCCGGTCGCGAAGCGGCCGACCGCATCCAGCTAGTGCGGCCGCCAACACCAACCACGAGTTTAAAGTGGAACGTTCGGAGAGGCCGCACTAGGCCATCGTGATCGCTACGTCGTCGGCGACGCCGCCGAGGATCGTGTAGTCGGTCGGAGCGGTCTGCAGGATCGACCCCGGCACGAGCTCGGACACCGGGCCGTGCGCGACGAGACGGGCGATGAAGCGCTGCCAGGAGACGCCGCCGCCGAGGTCGCCGTCGAGCCAGAAGCTGCGATGCCTGGTACCGAGGATCTCGCGGGGGCCGATCGTGTTCGCCTTCGGCGGCACCCACGACCAGTCGCCCCCGAACGAGTGCAGCGCGTTCTGCATGATCGTCATCGGGTGCAGCTCCACGAGGCGGGCGCCCGCCTGCTTGTACGCCTCGAGGTCGCCGGCGAACGCCTCGCCCAGATGGGACTCCCAGAAGGCGATGTGCCCGCACCAGCCGATGCCGCCGTAGCACACGTCCGCGCCGCCCAGATCCTCGATCCGGGCGCTGTAGTCCCCGATCGCCTCCTTCGTCGGGAAGTGGATCTGACCCTCGGGCGGGCGCAGCTCCGCATCGACGAGCGCGAAGAAGCGGTCGAGCATCGCCCGCTGGAACGAGCCCGGCCACGACACGGGCGCGGTGACGCCGTCCTCGTTCGCGTACTCGTCCATGTTGAACGTGTGCACGTGCGCCAGCGAGAGCCGCTCCTCGTTGATCATGCGCGCTGCGAGCGCGTACTGGGGCATGGGCCCGACGGGCAGGATGGCGACGAAGCGTCGCCCCCCGTCGCGGGCGGCCCGGATCCGGCCCACGATGTCGTCCGCGAACGACTGGTACAACTCGGCCGGCTCGTCGATGACCCGGATCCGGAACTCGGGGTTCGGATGCACCGCCAGCTCGCTCCTGCGGATCCGCCTGACGCGCTCGCACGCCTCGGCGTCACGAAAGCTGATGAACCGCGCCAGGTCGTAGGTGAACTCGGTCTCGCTGGCCAACGATCCTCCTTTCACGGCAGCAGGCGCCGCGTCGTGCCTCTGAGGTGTGTCAGGCAGGGTACGAAGCCCTCCGCGTACGTCACGCCGCACTGCTGCCCGCGGAAGCGGCTCGCCGTCTTCATCTGCTCCACGATGTCGACATCGTTGTGATCCTTGAGCCACGTGAGCTGGCTCTCGTGCGCCTCGAGCATTGCGACCTTCGTGTCGAAGGTGGCGGAGATGTCGACGAACTCCGACGGTTGGAAGCCGTGTCCCATGACCGTCTCCATGAAGTAGATGGGTGTGATCTCGGAGTGGTACGGCTTGTCGGTCTTGTAGAGGGGAAGAGCGGCGTAGAAGCTGCAGTCGAAGACGAGTCGCGAGATCTCGTTGTGGTCGCCCATGTAATCGCCCTGCGAGTGCGTGATGATCAGGTCGGGTCGCGCGTCACGGATGACGTCGATGACGGCGTGTTGCTGGTCACGATCTGCCGCGTTGATCTCGGCGTCGCTGAAGCCGAGCGTTGCGTGCTCGGCGCCGCAGATCTCGGCCGCCCTCCGCGCCTCCGCGCCGCGGATGCGCGCGATCTCCTCGGACGAGTGCACGAAGCTGCCGCGGTCGCCGAGCGTCGCATGGCACATTACGACCTCGTGGCCCTCCTGCACATAGCGAGCGAGCGTGCCGCCGCAGAGGATCTCGAGGTCGTCCGGGTGGGCGCCGACGGCGAGAACTCTCAGAACGCCACCGCGCCGTCGACGGTGGGATCGGAGCGGCCGGTCACCCGGGCCGGCTCCGCGCGGGAGACAGGCCCGCCGGCGCGGATCGCACGCAGCGCCGGGTGAGCGTTGAGCCGGCGGAGGAGTCGCGGTGAGGCTGGGGGCATGCGATGGGTCATTGACCGGAGTTACCGATGCTGTTAGAAAAGCTTTCTATCAAGGATCGTAGAAACCTTGCGGATCACTTCGACGCGCGCCCGCCCCTGACCCGATGCCACAATTCCCCCGCTCCCGGTTCGATCACATCGGACTGATCACCGACGAGCAAAAGTCGGGAGAGAGCTGGGTCGAGGCGACGCGCGTGTGGGTCACAAGCCCTCGCGAGCACCCCTACAACGTCGAGTGGCTCCGTTTCGAGCCTGACACCCCGGTGACGGGCCTGCTGCGCACCGCGTCCCACGTCGCCTACCGCGTGGACGATGTCCACGCCGCCATCGCGGGTCTCGAGGTGCTCGCCGAGCCCTTCGACGTCGGCGACGGCTTCCTCACGGTCGCGTTCGCCGTCGTCGACGGCGCGGTGGTCGAGTTCATGCAGTACGCGGAACCCGGTGAGGAGGGGTGGTTTTGAGCTCCCTCAACGGAAGAGCGAAGATCGAGATCCGCGGCGCGACGAAGACGTACGAGGCGAAGACAGGCCCCGTCCACGCGCTGGAGGACGTCTCGCTCGAGGTCACGGCCGGCGAGCTGGTCTGCATCCTCGGGCCGAGCGGCTGCGGGAAGACGACGCTGCTCTGGGCGATGTCGGGGCTGCACGCCCTGACCCGCGGTGAGATCCTGCTCGACGGCAGCCCCGTCACCGGGCCGCGACCCGCGGAGATCGGGATGATGTTCCAGGACGCGAACCTCCTGCCCTGGCGCAACCTGCGCAAGAACATCGAGTTTCCGTTCGAGATCAAGAAGCGACCCGTCGACGAGGCGCGTATCGAGATGCTGCTCCGGGAGGTCGGACTGGAGGGATTCGACAGTTCCTACCCGCGTGAGCTGTCGGGCGGGATGCAGCAGCGCGCCTCGATCGTCCGCGCGCTCGCACCCGACCCCGGCGTGATGTTGATGGACGAGCCCTTCGGCGCACTTGACGCGTTCACGCGCGACGAGATGAACCTGCTGTTGCTGCGCCTCTGGTCGGAGACGAGCAAGACGATCGTCTTCGTTACCCACAACATCAGCGAGGCGATCTTCCTGGCCGACCGCGTCGTCGTGATGACGCCCCGGCCGGGCCGGCTCGCACAGATCTTCGAGATCGCGCTGCCACGACCCCGTACGGTCGACATGACGTTCGCGCCCTCCTTCATCGAGCTGATCCAGGAGATCAAGCACGCCGTCGAGTCCGGCACCCAGCAGCCGGTGGGGGCCGAGTGAGCGAGGTCCCACACGAGCTGCGTGACGAGATCCCGTCGTTCGACGAGGGGTCGACCCATCACGACCAGGGCGCCGGCGACTGGAGCGGGTTGACGTCGGTCCGCGGGGCCAAGAGCACGCTCGAGATCGGCACGGTCGTCGCGATCGCCTTTGGCGTGTTCTTCGGCCTCGAGGCCATCCTGCGGCTCACCGACACTCCCGCGTACATCTTCCCCAAGCCGACCGCAGTCGTCCGCGCCCTCACGGACGACTTCTGGCTCCAGTACGGCCAGCACCTCTGGGTGACGTTGCAGGAGTTCTTCATCGGCTTTGCCATCGGATCGACGATCGGGCTGATCCTCGCGGCGGTGATCACCCAGAAGCCGTTCGTCGAGAAGGTCGTCGCCCCGTACATCATCATCCTCGTCGTCACGCCGATGCTCGCGCTCGTCCCGTTCCTGCGGGTGAGCCTGATCCAGGGCGTCAGCATGTGGCCGATCATCGCAGCGGTCGCCCTCGCGTCAGGGCCGATGGTGCTGATCAACGCCTCCACCGGCTTCCGACGCACCGATCTCGCCAAGATCGCGCTCGCCCGCTCCTACGGAGCGACCACGTTCCAGGTGTTTCGCAAGGTCCGCTTCCCGCTCGCCCTGCCGATGATCATCGTCGGCTACATGGTCGGAGCGATCTTCGGCCTGCTGACGGCGATCGGCGGCGAGATGGTCTCGGCCAGCGAGCAGGGTGGGCTCGGCCACCAGCTCATCTACTTCTCGTCGCTGATCCGCATGGAGAACTTCGGCGCGGTGCTCCTGATCATCGAAGCCCTTGGACTTTCGATCTACTTCGTGTTCTACTTCATCGGCAAGCGCTGGGCCAGCTGGGAGACCTAGCCGGCGGCGCTCGACAGTAAGGATAGGAGGGACAAGCTATGGAGGAAACACCGTTCGGCGAGGGGGGTCTCAGTCGTCGCGGACTCCTGAAGCGCGGCGTAGTTGCAGGGGTAGGAGTGTCTGTTCTCGCGGGCCTCGGCGTCGAGGCGGCGGGAGCGAGGCCAAGCGCCAAGGCACAGAGAGCGAGGCGCACTGCGGTCGACACGGTTCGCTGGGTCTCACCACGGGGGTCGATCGAGGTGATGGACGACTACAATCTGGTCATCCCGAGCGTGCTCGGGTACTACAAGACCCTCAACATCAACCTCAAGCTGTTCCCCGGCGATGCGTCGGGCAACCTGCCGCAGGTTGCGGCGGGCCAGATGGACATGGGCTATGCCTCCCCAGGCGCGTTCACCGCGTCGGTCGACGCCGGGGTTCCGGTGACATCCATCTGGGAAATGTTCCCCGGTCAGGTGTTCGACTTCGTCCTTCCCGCCGACAGCAAGATCACGAACCCGAGGCAGCTCAAGGGAAAGACGATCGCCGTCCACAACATCGGCTGGAAGCCGATCGTTGACCCGATGCTGGCTGAGGTCGGAATCAACCCGAAGACCGTCAAGTACCGCGAGTTCGGCGGGCAGTGGAATCAGGCCGTCGCACTCAAGCTGGCCGACGCCGGCCTCTCCTGGGAAGGGCTCAGGGCCCAGCTCCTAGGGACGTCGACGTTCTTCGGCTCTGGTAACGCGGGGCTCAAATTCCTGATCGGCCAGGAGTGGGGCTCGAAGGGGCCGTCGAACAGCTATCAGGTTCGCTCGTCCGACCTCCAGGATCCGAAGTTGGTGGACGCCTACACCCGCCTCCTGGCCGGCTCCGTGATGGGCTTCGAGTTCTGCCGGGTCAACCCGCGAGCCGCCGCGCAGATCACCTACGAGCAGTACCCGGGCATGCAGAAGGTGGTCACGCCGCAGGTCGCGGTCGACTCGATGCTGCAGCTCGCGAGCATCTACCACGCCTCGCGCCGGCAGCCGCCGCACCTCTACGGCTACCACTACCCGGTGGCGTGGACGAAGTACCTGAACACGATCGCGAAGCTCGGCCAGACGAAGGCGCAATTGAAACTGGCCGACGTGCTCACGAACGACGTCGTAGCACCCGCCAACGCCAAGGCCGACAAGGCACGGGCCCGGCGGGATGCGGCGAAGTTCAAGCTGAGCGCCGCGTTCAAGGCCACCACGCTCCCGAAGGGGCTGCAGCTGTAAGTCGTCAAGGGGTGAGGCGCCTCGCACCGGCGGGGCGCCTCACCGTCACAGGAGGCGTTGATGCAGAACCCACTCGCGGGGCACACCAACTCGTACCACACGTACGGCTTCGACGAGGCCCTCGAGGGCATCGCGGCGGCCGGCTTCAAAGGCGTCGAACTGTCGGCCGTTCCCGGCTGGACGGAGCACGTCGACCTCGCCACGTCCCCGGCCGACGTGCGACGCAGGGTCGAGGGCTACGGTCTCACCGCCGTCAGTCTCTCGGGCCATTCCGATCTGACGACCCCTGACGGGCTCGAGCACGGCATCAAGGCGGTGCGCTGGGCCGCCGAGTACGGGCTTCCGATCATGAACACCGCAGTCGGCGGTCACCAGTCGGCGGACGAGAACGAGGGCGCGTTCCTCGCCAACGTCGGGGCGCTGGCGGACGTCGCCGACGCGGCCGGCGTCGTCGTCGCGCTCGAGATCCACGGCGACATCATGGCCTCGAGCGACGTGACGATCCCGCTCATGGAGAAGATCGGCCGCGACTCGATCAGGGTCAACTACGACACGGCCAACGTCGAGTTCTACTCGGGTGAGAAGGCGGTCGACGACCTGCCGAAGATCACGGCGTACCTTGCTCACGTCCACCTGAAGGAGACGACGGGCGGCAAGGGCAACTGGAACTTCCCCGGCTGCGGCGACGGCAGCGTCGACTTCGCCCGCGTGCTCGAGATCCTGCGTGATGCGGGGTACGCCGGCCCGATCTCCGTGGAGGTCGAGTTCCAGGGTGAGCCGTGGCCGCCGCTCGCAGACGTGACGGCGGCGATGCGCCGCTCGTACGAGCATCTCAGCGCGCTCGGGCTCTCGTAGCGAGGCCCGGCGATGTCCACCTCCATCTTCATGCCCGAGATGACGAACCTCCAGGTGCGCGAGTACCTGGAGGCGGGCGGCCGGAGGGTGATCGTGCCGGTCGGCTCGACCGAGGACCACGGCGACCACGGGCCGCTGTGGACGGATGTATACATCCCGCTCGAGGTCGCGAAACGCGCGGCGCCGGAACTGGAGGCGCTCGTCGGGCCACCGATCCCGTTCGGTATCGCACACGACCACCGGGGCGCGCACGGCCTCGTCCACCTGCGAATGGACACGTTTCTCGACCTCGTGCGCGACGTCTGCCTCTCGCTTGCGGATGTCGGCTTCACGCGGATCGTCCTGCTCAACGGGCACTACTGCAACTCGCACGCCCTCGAGTTCGCGGTCGCGCGGTTCCATGACGACCTGCCCGACGGCGCCCGCGTGTACCCGTTCCCGTACTGGGCCGGGATGGCGCCCGAGGAGGCGGAGCAGTACCTCTCCGGCAGTGCCGGCATCCACGCGAACGTCGGCGAGACCTCGATCGTGCTCGCGATCGACGAGGCGCTGTGCGACATGGAGCGCGTCCGTGACTTCACCCCCTCGCTGCCCGAGCTGCGCACCAACGCGCTCGCGCTGCTCGACCCGTTGTTCCTCGCCACGCCCGGATCGTTCTGGGCGCTGCTCGAGGACGGCGGCGGCGTGTGGGGGCGACCGAGCGAGTCGACGGCCGAGCAGGGCGAGGAGTTCCTCGGGTGGGCCACCCGTTCCGTCGTCAACCTCGTGCGCGACATGGACGACGTGCACGACCTCCTGGAGCCCCGCTACCTTCGCTCGCGGAGGCCTCGCGGTGCCTCACGCTGACGTCGGCGGGCGCCGCGTCTTCTACGAGGAGCACGGCTCCGGCGACCCGGTCCTCCTCGTCAGCGGGCTCGGCGCCGACCACACGGCATGGGCGCTCCAGACCGAGTACCTGCAGGAGTCGTTCCGCGTCGTCGTCTTCGACAACCCCGGAGTCGGCCGGACGGAGGGCCCTCGCGGCCCGTACACGACCGCGCTCCTCGCCGACGTCGCCGTCTCCCTGCTCCGGCACCTCGAGATCGAGCGGGCCCACATCGTCGGCGCCTCGATGGGCGGGCTGATCGCGCAGCAGATCGCCGTCCGCCACCCTGCGGCGGTCCGCTCGCTCGCCGTCCACTGCCCGTGGTGGATCGCGGACCCGTATACGAAGGCGCTGATTCGCAGCTGGCAGGCGATCGCCCGCGCCGCCGGGATGCCCGACCTCCTCCGCCAGATCTGGCTGTGGGTGTTCACGCCGCGCTTCTACGAGGAGCAGCCGGAGACCTTCGTCGAGCTCGAGCGCCAGGCCGCCGAGAACCCGTACGCACAGACGGTGGACGCCTTCTGCGACCAGGCGGAGGCATGTGTGACACACGTAGCGCTCGAGGAGGTGGCGGAGATCGAGGTCCCGACGCTGATCGCCGTCGGCGACACGGACATCCTCACACCGCCGGCGCACGCGCGCGCGCTGCACGAGCGCGTGCGTGGATCGGTGTTGCACGTCTGGCCGGAGATGGGACACGCGCCGTTCTGGGAGATCCCCGACGCGTTCAACCGGCTCAACCGCGAGTTCCTGGAGGCCCACTGATGATCACGGTCGCGATTCTCGGCGGAGGATTCATGGGCGCGGCCCACGCCGCCAACTACAAGGCGCTTGGCGACCGAGTGCGC
>Ga0315276_10006610_pt1 | contig 10683 bp, 9 predicted proteins | sample YL17G05_0_MG_FD_204542 | JGI IMG/M metagenome (GOLD analysis project Ga0315276, IMG submission 204542) | Sediment microbial communities from Yellowstone Lake, YNP, Wyoming, USA - YL17G05_0 | ecosystem: Environmental > Aquatic > Freshwater > Lake > Sediment | place: USA: Wyoming | collected... | reverse complement strand
GTGATCGAGGAGGTCGGGTTCGAGGGCCGCGGCTGCGCGATCAGCCAGGCCGCGACGTCGATGCTGACCGATCTCGTCAAGGGGCGTACCGCGCAGGAGGTGGCGTCGATGCCGAAGGACGAGCTACTCGACGAGATCGGGATCCCGCTCACACCCGTCCGCCTGAAGTGCGCGCTGCTCGGGCTCGGCGTGCTGAAGGTCGCTCTGCATCGGGCGAAGGGCACCCCGCTGCCCGACGAGTGGCGGGCCGCCGCAACCGGAATCTCCGTCAACTGAGATGGCGGAGCACGAGGTCTGCCCGCTCGGCGAGCTTCCGCCCGGGACGGTGCGCATCGTCGAGGCCGGGCCGCTCCTGTCGATCGGCGTCTACAACTGCGACGGTGAGCTCTACGGTCTCGAGGATCGCTGCTCACACGACGACGGACCGCTGTGCGAGGGCGACTTCGATTGCGAGGATCGCGTTGCGATCTGCCCGCGGCACGGCGCCCGCTTCGACATCCCGACGGGCCGGGCGCTTGCTCTGCCGGCCTATATCGCGGTCGAGACCTTCCCCGTGCGGGTGCGCGACGACGGCATCGTCGTCGTGGACGCCTGACGCGCACCCCTTGCCATCCGCGCCGGTCTCTATACACTGCGGCTACCGCGGAAAGGAGGTGGTCCGGACGTGACAGATTCCAGCAGTACCGGCAGTGGAGGTACCAGCGGGTAGAGGCGTGTCCCCGAGACCCACTGGGGAATCGCCATAGCCAAGCGTAGGGGACGCGCGATCCGCGCCGCCGGCCATCCGGCCAGGCAGGAAGCGCCTCTACCATTTCGACGCTGGCTACCGGGACTGAAGGGCCGTACGGCGGGATGACGCCGTGCGGCCCTTCGCCTTTTACACGTCCCTCCCCGTGGCAGGGGAGGCTCGAACGCTCATCGCCGCAATTGTTGCAACGTCGCATGGCGAGCGCGGTGCGGGCCTTGTTCGCCGGGGCCGCTCGGCGAAAAAGAGCCGAATTGTCACAAGCAGGCCGGCTTGTCACCTCGGCCCCATCCTTGGTGTCCGTCCGGCTTCGACACGACCACGGAGCGTCGTTCTCGGCCGAGCTCGAGATCAGCCCGATCGAGCCACTGCCCGGGAGAGCTGTGCAGCGAGCGGCAGCAGGTCGCGCAGGCCCAGCTGCTCCATGCCGCGACCGCCGTCGGACACGACGTTGTCGCCGAGCTCCAGCATCCGCAGCTGGTCACGGGTCACGGGCGGAGAAGGAAGCCGCTCCAGCAGGAGCGCCTGTGGGCGCATCAGCCACATCGGCACGTGCAACGTCGGCCGCTTCGTTCCCAGCGCCCGCTTGAGCCGCTCCCACAGCTCGTTCCAGTCCACTACGTCCGGCCCGCCGAGCTCGATCTCCATGGTGTCGCTGCGGTCGAGCGCCAGAAGCACCCCGCGTGCGAGGTCGTCCACCCAGACGGGCTGCAGGCATTGTGTCCCCTCGCCCACGATGGGCGTGACGGGTGCGAGGCGCGCGATGCGCAGGAACTGCGGCAGCGCACCGCCGTCGGGCCCGAACACGAAGCTGGGGCGCAGGATCGCGTGCCCGAGGCCGGAACCACGTACCGACTCCTCGGCCGTCCATTTGGCACGGTAGTACGGCACGGTGTCCTTCGTCGCCGGTCCGACCCCGAGGGCGCTCATGTGCACGATGCGCCGGACGTCGGCCTCCTTCGCGGCGGCGACCACGTTGGCCGTGCCCTCCGCGATCACGTGCTCGAATGCGGCCGGCCTGCCGGCGATGATCGCGACGAGATGCACGATCGAGTCGCATTCGCTCACCGCCTCGCCCAGAGAGGCCGGATCGGTGACGTCGCCGCGCGCGAGCTCGCAGTCCACATCGTCGAGCACGGCCGCGCCGGCGGCGTCCCGGACGAGCGCCCGTACCAGGTCGCCGCGCGCTGCCAGGGCCCGTACCACGTGGCGCCCGACGAAGCCGCTCGCTCCCGTGACGAGGATCACGGTGTCCCCTCGAAGTTCTTCCAGTAGCGGCTCGGCGTGGGCCCACGCTGCCCCTGGTACTTCGACCCCAGCGTGTCCGATCCGTACGGCGTCTCCGCCGGCTCGGCCATCTGCACGAACGACAGCTGGCCGATCTTCATGCCCGGGTAGATCGTGATCGGGAGGTTTGCGACATTCGAGAGCTCGAGTGTCACGTGGCCGTCCCAGCCCGGGTCGATGAAGCCGGCGGTCGAGTGGATGAGCAGTCCGAGCCTCCCCAATGAGCTCTTCCCTTCCAGCCTTGCGACCAGATCATCCGGCAGCGTTACCCGCTCGAGCGTCGACCCGAGCACGAACTCGCCGGGGTGAAGGATGAACGGCTCGTCGCCCTCGATCTCGACGAGCTCGGTCAGGCCTTCCTGCTCCTGCTTGACGTCGATGTATGGATAGCGGGAGTTGCGAAACACGCGGAACAGCCTGTCGACCCGCACGTCGAGGCTCGACGGCTGCAACAGGCCCGGGTCGTAGGGGTCGATGCCGATGCGACCGGACGCGATGAGGCGGCGGATGCCCCCGTCGGAGAGAACCATCCCACGATCCTAAACCCTTAGCAGGAAGCCTCCGATCCGCTACGCTCCCTTGTCCGGTGTCCATGCTCTACGGACCGATGGACCCGAACGAGCGCTTTCGCGCTCGCCGGGACCAGATACGTCGAACGAAGCGGCGACGGCGCGCCGCGGTCCTCGCCCTCCTGCTCGCCGTCCTGATCGCGCTCGCCATGGGGGCTCAGCTGATCGGGGGTGACCCGCAAGCGCCTGGTGGCAGGCCGGTATCCGCAGCGCAAACGGCTGCTCCGGCCGCGGTGACCGCCCCGCGCCCACGGTCGCTGCCGGTCGAGATCCGCGGCATCCACGTCACCGGCGCTCTCGCGTCGCTTCCCGGCAAGTTCCAGGAGTACGTCGGCTACAAGCGCTACGGGCTCAACACGATCGAGCTCGACGTCAAGGACGAGGGCGGCGAGATCGCGCTCACGTCGTCGACGGTGCCGCTCGCGAAGCGCGTGTCGGCAGTCCGCCCGTACTACAGGCCGCGCGAGGTGGCGCGTCTCGCGCACCGGAACGGGATCTACCTGATCGGGCGCGTCGTCGTCTTCCAGGATCCCCAGTTGGCCCAGGGCAGGCCGGATCTTGCGATCCAGCGTTCGGACGGCTCGGTCTGGACGACGAGTGCCGGGCTCGGATGGGTGAACCCCTACGACCGGCGCGTCTGGGACTACACGGTCTCGGTGGCGGCGGACGCTGCTCGTGCCGGCTTCGACGAGATCATGTTCGACTACCTGCGCTTCCCCTCCGACGGCGACGTCGCCGGTGCCGTCTATCCAGGGAAGACGACTGTGCCGCGCGGGCACCTGATTGCCGACTTCGTCGCGTACGCCAGGAAGCGGCTCGAGCCGCTCGGCGTCCGGGTCTCCGCCGCCGTGTTCGGTCTCTCGGCCACGCGAGACCTCGGCATCGGTCAGGTACCGCGCTTCATCTCCCGGCACGTCGACACGATCGTGCCGATGTCGTACCCGGCCCTGTACGGTGGCGGCGAGCTCGGAATCCAGAGCCCGAGCTCGGAGCCCGGCGAGACGGTGTTCAGGACGCTCTCCGACTTCCGGCGGCAGGTGCAGGGCTCCCGCACGCAGATCGTGCCGTGGGTGCAGGACTGGGACTACGCGCCCGAGCAGGTGCTCGCGCAGATCGACGCCGCACGCCTGCAGGGCGCGAAAGGCTACCTGCTCTGGAACGCCGAGGGCCTCTACACCACGAGCGCGCTCGCTCCCGCGGCCGGCCTTCCTTGACCCTGGCGGCCAGGCGCGTGACGGGACCTGCGCCTCGTCCCTACGGGGCCAGGCGGTGCCGTCTCCAGCCGTCTCCGTCGCGCTCGTAGCGCACACGGTCGTGCATCCGGTTCTGCTGCGCCTGCCAGAACTCGATTGCATCGGGGATGAGCCGGTACCCGCCCCAGAACGGGGGCAGCGGCACGTCCTCGACGCCCGCGAAGCGCTGCTCCACCGCGGCGTACTCCTGCTCGAGCTCCTCCCGGCTCTCCACCCGGCGTGACTGCGGTGAGGCCCAGGCTCCGAGGCGGCTGCCCCGCGGCCGGGATGCGAAGTAGGCGAGCGACTCGTCGTCGTCGATCCGCTCGACTCGGCCCTCGACCCGCACCTGGCGCTCGGGAGGCTCCCAGTGCAGCACGAGCGCGCCTCGCGGGTTCGCATCGAGCTCGGCGGCCTTGCGGCTCCGGAGATTCGTGTAGAACGCGAATCCCCGCGGATCGTGACCCTTGAGGAGCACCATTCGCACCGACGGGATCGCCTCGGGCGTCGCTGTGGCGAGCGCCATTCGCTCCGGCTGGCGGGCGCCTGCAGCCGAAGCGTCGGCGAACCACGCGTCGAACTGCACGTGCGGGTCAGGGTTCAGGTCGTCGACGTCCACGAGGCCGAGACTAGATGGTCGATCGGGAGTAGGCGGACGCTCGGCTACGCTGCCGTGCGTGGCCGTGACGAAGACGATCGACATCCGTACGCAGATCCCCGGCCCGCGCTCTCGAGAGCTGCTCGCGCGTGCCGGGCTGGCGATAGCGAAGCCGTTGCACGTGTACCTGCCGGTGTTCGCCGCAGCGGCAAGTAACGCGACGATCACGGATGTCGACGGCAACACGTTCGTCGACTTCGCAGGTGGCGTCGGCGTGGTCAACGTCGGCCACTGCAACCCCCGCGTCGTCGCGGCAATCCGGGAGCAGGCCGAGCGCTTCATCCACACGGACTTCACCGTCGTCCCGTACGAGTCGTACGTCGAGCTGGCCGAGCGGTTGGGTGCTCTGGCGCCTTTCTCCGGTCCGACCCGCGCGGCGTTCTTCAACTCCGGTGCCGAGGCGGTCGAGAACGCCGTCAAGATCGCGAGGCTCGTCACAGGCCGTCCGGCGGTCGTGGCCTTCGAGGCCGGCTTCCACGGCCGCACGCTGCTCGCGCTGACGATGACCTCGAAGGTGCACCCGTACAAGACGGGGATGGGGCCGTTCGCGCCCGAGGTGTACCGCGCGCCGTTTCCCAACGCGTACCGCGGCCCATCTGCCGCGGGCGCGCTGGCCGAGCTCGAGCGGATGTTCCACACCCACGTCTCGCCCGATCACGTCGCTGCGATCGTGTTCGAGCCACAGCTGGGTGAGGGCGGCTTCCTGCCCGCGCCGCAGGAGTTCGTGGACGGTATCCGGGCCATCTGCGACCGCCACGGCATCGTCATGATCATCGACGAGGTCCAGACCGGGTTCGGTCGGACGGGCCGTATGTTCGCAATCGAGCACTACGGTGTCGAACCGGACCTGATCGTGGTCGCGAAGTCGATCGCGGCGGGCGTGCCGCTCTCGGGCGTGATCGGGAAGGCCGAGATCATGGACGTGCCCCACGCGGGCGCGATCGGCGGCACCTACATCGGCAACCCGCTTGCACTCGCCGCCGCACTCGCTGTGCTGGACGTGTTCATAGAGGATGATCTCGTCGCACGGGCGAACGTGATCGGAGGGCGCATCCGGGAGCGGATGCTCGCGTGGCAGGAGCGGTGGCCCGCGATCGGTGACGTGCGCGGCCTCGGCGCGATGCTCGCGATCGAGCTCGTACACGATCCGGCGACGCAGGAGCCGGCGCCCGAGCTTGTGGCGGCGGTGGTCGGCGCGGCGCTCGAGCGCGGTCTGATCCTGCTCAAGGCCGGCGTCTCCGGCAACTGCATCCGGGTGCTGTGCCCGCTCACGATCGAGGACGCCGTTCTCGCCGAAGCGCTCGACGTCTGGGAGGACGCGTTGACGTCCGTCCTCGGCTGACAGGCCCGAGGCGGGCCTCAACCCCTGCAGGCGCCGGTCAATACTCGAGCTGCTTGCGGCTCGCGTGACGCTCGAGCGCCAGAGCGATCAGCCGGTCGAGCAGATCGTCGTACGGGATTCCGGTTGCCTCGAACAGCTTTGCGTACACGCTCGTCGACGTGAATCCGGGAATGGTGTTCAGCTCGTTCACGACCACCTCGCCGTCAGGGTGCACGAAGAAGTCGACACGCGCCATCCCCTCGCAGTCGGTTGCGATGAACGACTCGACCGCGAGGGCCCGGACGCGCTCCGCAGTCACATCGGGAAGCCGGGCGGGCACGATCAGGTCCATGCCCCCCTCCGCGTACTTCGCGTCGAAGTCGTACCAGTCCGCATGTGCCACGATCTCTCCGACGAGCGAGGCCACGGGCTCGCGGTTCCCGAGCACGCCGACCTCCACCTCCATTCCGGGCTGGAACTCCTCGACGAGCACCTTGTCGTCGTGACGCCGCGCCAGCTCCACCGCCACCGTCAGCGTCGCCGCCGACGACACCTTCGAGATACCGACCGACGAGCCCAGGCGAGCCGGCTTGACGAACACCGGGTAGCCGAACGGGTTCTCGATCGGGTCGCCCGTTCGTAGCGTCAGGCTCCGCGCCACCGGGATGGAGCTGTCGCGCAGCACCGCTTTGAAGCGGTCCTTGTCCATGCACAGCGCCGAGGCGAGCACTCCGGAGCCGACGTACGGGACGCCGGCGAGCTCGAGCAGCCCCTGCACCGTGCCGTCCTCGCCGAACGGGCCGTGGAGGATCGGGAGGACAACGTCGACGGCGCCGAGGGCAGAGGAGGATGCCGACAACACCGGCAGCGTCCCGGCAACGTGCGCCGAGAGCTCGCCGGCCGCCGGGGCCGCCGGTAGGGCCCAGGTGCCGTCCCGGCCGATCTCGATCGTCCGTGCCTCGTAGCGGGCGGGGTCGAGCGCCTCCAGCACGGAGCGGGCCGACGTCAGCGAGATCTCGTGCTCGCTCGAGCGGCCGCCTGCGAGGATCGCAACGCGGATCCGGCCGGTCACGGCGTCGTTGTCGTGTCGGCCGGAGGCGTGTCGGCCGGAGGCGTACCCGTCGTCGTCGTGTCGGCCGGAGGCGTGCCCGTCGTCGTGTCGGTGGGTGTCGTGTCGGTGGGTGTCGTGTCGGTGGGTGTCGTGTCGGTCGGTGTCGTGTCGGGGGGTGGAACGTAGAAGCCGACGAACAGCGTCACGGCCGTGGCAGGATCCTGCTGGGTGTTCCCCGGGGGGTCCTGCGAGATGACGACGTCGTTGAGCCTTTCGACGTCGGTGTCCTGCAGTGCCACCGTCACCTTGAAGCCCGCGGCCTCGAGCGTCGTCGTCGCGTCGTCGGCCGATTGCCCGGTAACGTCCGGCAGGAGCGTCGTCGTCGGGCCATTCGAGACGGACAGGGTGACCGTCGAGCCCTTCGCAGCCGTCGAGTTGCCCGCCGGGGCCTGGTCGACGACCACGCCTGCCGGCTGATCGTTGTCGACGTCCACGCGCGCAACCGCGAAGCCGGCAGCCTGCAGCTGAGATGCCGCCGTGTCGTACAGCAGCCCGATCACGGAGGGAACGGCGATCGGCTTGGGGCCCTGCGACACGTTGATCCGAACGTCCGAGCCGACGACGAGCGACGTCCCCGCCTTCGGTGCCTGTGCCGTCACGGTCCCGGTCGGCTTGTCCGAGTTGACGTCCACCGCTTTCGCCTTCAGGCCGGCCTGTGTGATCGCCGTGACCGCGTCGGTCAGTTGCATTCCGACGACATCGGGAGTGAGTGCCGTCGGCTTGCCGCTGGAGACGAGGATCGTGACGATGCTGCCCTTCGTCAGGCGCGTCCCCGGAGAGGGATCCTGGTCGTAGACGATGCCGACCGCGACCTCCAGACTGGGTAGTCGGCGAACCTTCGCCTCGAAGCCGCTGCCGGCGATCAGGTTGACCGCCTGCGCCTCCAGCAGCCCCTCGTACTCCCCCACCGCCACCGGCTTGCCCTCGTCGATCTGGCTCTGCACGTTGCCGTAAAGGAAGTAGCCGCCGACGGCGAGAGCGATGAGAGCTCCGAGGCCGAGCACCCACGGCCACCAGCTGCGGCCGCGGGCGACGGGGCCGTCGTAGGCCCGGTAGCGTTCCTCGCCGCCGTACGTGCCGCCCGAGGTCGTCGGCCCGTTCCGGGGTGTCATCTGTGTGGCAGCGGTCGCGTCGATCGCGCCCGCGCCTGACAGCACCATCGTCGCAGCGTGCTCCGTTTCGTCCCCCACCGGCTCACCGCGGGCGACGAGCTCGAGGTCGCGGTCGAGCTCGCCTGCGTTGCGGTAACGGTCGGCCGGTTCCTTCGCAAGCGCACGCAGCACGACGAGATCGAGGTCTCGCGGGATCTCCGGGGCGCGCCTGGACGGCGCCTCGGGGGCCTGGGAGAGGTGCTTCATGGCGATCTCGACGGGCGTCTCCCCCGTGAACGGCACCGTGCCCGTGAGCAGCTCGTACAGGACGACCCCGGTCGAATAGAGGTCGGAGCTTTCGTCCACGGGTGCGCCTCGCGCCTGCTCGGGCGAGAGGTACTGGGCGGTGCCGACGATCGACCCGGCCTCCGTCATCTCGCTGGCGCCGGCGCGCGCGATGCCGAAGTCCGCGACCTTGACGCGACCCTCCCGGTCGACGATCACGTTGTGCGGCTTGATGTCGCGGTGGATGATCCCGTTGCGGTGCGCGTACCGCAATGCCGCGAGAATCTGGCGGGTGTACGAGATCGCCACGGGCACCGGGCACGGCCCGCGCGTCACGATCAGCTCCTTCAGCGTCCGTCCCTCCACGTACTCCATCACGATGTAGTACGAGCCGCTCGAGACGCCACGGTCGAAGATCGAGACGATGTTCGGATGCGAGAGCCCCGCAGCGTGGGTGGCCTCGCGGCGGAAGCGCTCGACGAACTGCTCGTCGTTCGCGTAGCGCTCGTGCAGGATCTTCACTGCGACCTTGCGGCCGAGCTCCTGATCCTCGGCCAGCCAGACGTCGGCCATGCCGCCCGACCCGAGCTTGCGCTCGAGGCGGTAGCGGTCTGCCAGCAGGGCTCCGGTGAGGTCGTTCGCGTTCATGCGTCTCCGTACGTTAGGGGTTCGCCGTCGGCAGCAGCAGCGCCTGCATGACCTGGCGCGCGATCGGGGCGGCGGTGGCACCGCCCGTGAGAGACTGATTCTGGAGCACGACGGCGATCGCGAGGGTCGGCTTCTTGCCTTCGGGGCCTGCGAAGGCGATGAACCAGGTGACGTTGCTGCCACCGACCCCGGTCTCCGCCGTGCCCGTCTTGCCGCCGATCCGGAGCCCCGGCAACTGGGCGGCGGTCCCCGTACCGGCCTGCACGGCCCGCACCATCATGTCGCCGACGTCGCGCGCTGTCGCCGGGGAGACGGCGCGCCGGATCTTCTGGGGCTTCGTCCGCATCCGCGTCCTGCTGTTCGGGGCCACGATCCGGTCGACGACGTACGGTTTCATCAGGATGCCACCGTTGCCGATCGCTCCTGCGACCATGGCCATCTGCAGCGGCGTCACGAGCAGCCGCTCCTGTCCGAACGCCATCCGGCCGGCATCGACGTCGCGGTTGCGTTTCGGCTCGTACAGGTGCAGCCCGCGATCCTCGATCTTGTAGAGGCCGCTCGGCCGGCGCTCGCTCTCGGGTGTCTCGAGTGGAGGCCGGTCGTAGAACCCGAACTTCTTCGCCTGTTGCAGGATCCGCTTGGCCCCGAGTTGGAGGCCGATGTTGCAGAACACCGAGTTGACGGAGAACTGCAGGGCGGTTGCCAGGGAGACGGTTCCGAACGGGCGGGAGGTGTCGAAGTTGTTCACCCGCTTGCCGTACACGGTGCAGTACCCGGGATCAGTGAAGGTGGAGCCGGGCTCGACCTTGCCGGACTCGAGCGCGGCCGACGCGGTGACTACCTTGAACGTCGATCCCGGCGGATAGAGCCCCTGGCTGGCCCGGTTCAGGAGCGGGGAGGCTGGCGTGCAGTTCGCGCGAATCTTCTCGATCTTCCCGAACGCGCGCTCCACGTCGTTCGGGTCATAGCTCGGCGAGGACGCCATCGCCCGCAGGCGGCCGGTGCGGGGGTCGAGCGCCACGACGGCGCCGCAGTTGTCCCCGAGCGCCTCGAGCGCGGTGCGCTGCCCGTTCAGATCGAGAGTCGTGCGCACCGCGTCGCCCACGATGGGCTTGCCGTTGAGCTTGTCGAGCGACTGGTCGACAAGCGAGGAGAGGCTTCGCACCGATCCGGTCAGGTAGTCGTTCAGCGACCGCTCGAGGCCGGTGCGAGACCGCGCCACCGTCGAGTAGCCGACGACATGCGCGGCGAGTTTTCCCTGCGGGTACCGCCGGAAATAGAGTGTCTTGCCTCTCACCACCCGCGGGCGGTTGCGTGCGACGACGCGCGACGGCGTCAGGATCACGCCGCGTCTCACCTCGAACTGGGCCACCCGCTGGATCTCGTTGTCCTGGCGCTCGGCGAGCGCCGGCCGGGCCCAGGTCTGCCAGTAGGTGGTGGCCACGATCAGCACGACGAGGAGCGCCATCGCCACCGTTGCTACTCGTTTGATCTGGCCGTTCACGAGCGATTCGCCGTTGCGACGGCACGGTTGGAGACGAGGAGGAGGAGCGCGAGCATGACGAAGTTGGAGAGGATCGACGAGCCCCCGTACGACACGAACGGCAGTGTGATGCCGGTGAGCGGCACGACGCGGAGCACGCCGCCCACGATGATGAACGTTTGCAGCGCGAACCCGAACGCCAGGCCGGAGGCGAGCAGCTTCGAGAAGCCGTCCTGGGCGATCAGCGAGATCC
>Ga0315276_10006608_pt1 | contig 10685 bp, 8 predicted proteins | sample YL17G05_0_MG_FD_204542 | JGI IMG/M metagenome (GOLD analysis project Ga0315276, IMG submission 204542) | Sediment microbial communities from Yellowstone Lake, YNP, Wyoming, USA - YL17G05_0 | ecosystem: Environmental > Aquatic > Freshwater > Lake > Sediment | place: USA: Wyoming | collected... | reverse complement strand
CCTTGGTCTTGCCGAACTTGAGCGCGGCGCTGCCGCCCGACTGCATCTGGCGGAGCATGAAGAGCCAGAAGCCGAAGATGAGCACGATCGGCAGCCAGGTGAACAGCACCGAGAGCCAGTTGAGGCCCGCGGTGCGCACGTCGATCTCGGCGCTGGGGCTCGCCTTCCAGACGCGGTCGGGCAGGGTGGAGCCGTCTCCCACGATGTTGGTCTTGAACGCCTTGTACGGAACGTCGTGGTTGTTGATCTTGACGGTGGATTCCTTCTTCAGCTCCCCGGTGACGGTGCTCTCGGTGATCTGCAGGTTCGCGATGTTGCCGGCATCCACGTCGCGGATGAAACGCGTGTAGGAGACCTCCACGCGCTGGGGCGCCATGAAGCTCCCCTGGTACATGCGGTAGGCCACCAGGGAGAGCAGCACCACCAGCATCCAGAAGGCGAGCGTGCGGAACGGGCGCCCCGCAGGCAGCGGGACCTGCGGACGGCGCGGCGGGCCCCCGCGCTGCGGGGACTTGCGTCCCTCGCGGTCGCGGCCGTCGCCAGGACCAGGACCCGGGTTCCGGCGGAACTCACTCACGATCCAGCCTCCTCGAGCACGGCGACGTAGGGCAGGTTGCGGCATTTCTCGACGTCGTCCATGCCGTAGCCGACGACGAACTCGCTGCCGATCTTCCAGCCCGAGTAGTCCACGGGCACCTGGATCCTGCGGCAGGGCACCTTGTCGAGCAAGGTCGCCACCCGCAGGCTCGCGGGGCGCCGCCGCTTCATCACGTCGAGGATGAAGGACACGCTCAGTCCGGAATCCACCACGCCCTCGCAGAGCACCACGTGGCGATTCGCGATGTCTTCCCGCAGGTCCATCAGCAGGCGCACGTTGCCGCTCGACTCCTTCCCGGCGCCGTAGGACGAGACCGAGACGAAGTCGAGGTCCAGGTCGATGGGCGTGGCGCGCGCCAGGTCGCACTGGAACATGCAGGCGCCCTTCAGCACGCCCACGAAGATCGGGCGCTTGTCCTGGTAGTCGCGCGCCAGCTCGAGTCCGAGCTCGCGCACGCGACGGGCGATCTGCTCGGCGGTGAACATGACCCGCATGACGGGACCCGCGCCCGGGACGACGGCTTCGGGGTGGCCGGCTGGCTGGCTCTCAGTCATGGCGCTCCGCGTGGACCCAGAGGGCCCTCCGGGTGCCGGCGGTCACCGGCGCGCGCGCCGAGCGGCGCACGCCCACCACCCAGAGGATCCCCCCGGCGTCGGCTAGGACCGTGGGGTGCTTGCGAATGTCGTTCGAGACTCCCTGCTTGCTCAGAAACCGCCCGAGCTGCGCCGCGCGCGTCCGTCCGAACGGCACGAACCGTTCGCCGGCCTGCGCCCGCCGCACCACCAGCGGTCCATCGAGGTCATCGGCGGCGAAGAACTCGCCCGTGCCACGGCCCGCCGCCATGCGCCGCCGCGCCACCGCTCCGGTGGTCCAGCGCGCTGCAAGGCGCGCTCCGTCCCAGTCGAGCCGGCCCGGAAGCCGGAGACGTGCCCGCGCGCGGCGCCGCTTCGGACCCGCGCTGCGGAAGCGAATCACGTCCCGGTCGCGCTCCGCCGACCAGCCCCCGGGAAGCTGGATAATGGCGCCCCCGCGCGCCCTGTCAATCAGCCCGTCGAGCGCGGCCAGGTGCCGGCGCGTCAGGCCGGTCGAGCCCGGCCCGGTCCGTTGCCACAACCGGCCGAGAACGGCCAGCCTCAGCCCGGTGGGAAGGGGCGCCAGACGGCTGGTTTCGAGGGTGGCCATCCCGGGTTGGATGCGGCCCGCCCGGGCGAGCGCGCGCCCGGCAAGGTTCTCCAGCGCCCGGGCCGTGACCAGCGCCCCGGCCGCAGCCTGGGCGGCCCGCCGCGCCAGGAGCGCCCGCCCGCGGACCGGGTCGAGGCCCGGCAGCAGCGCCCGCGCCAGCGCGGGGACCGCCTCATGGCGCACGCGGCTGCGGGTGTAGCGCGGGTCGCGGTTCGAGCGGTCCTCGCGCCAGGCCTGGCCGGCCCGGACCAGGTCGGCCTCGATCTCGGCCCGGGTGACCCCGAGCAGCGGCTTGAGCCAGAGCACTCGTCCCCCCCGCTCGCCACGGGTGGCGAGTGCCGGCCTCATGCCCGGCGCTCCGCTGAGCCCGGTGCCGCGGGCGAGGCGCATGAGCAGCGTCTCGAGCTGGTCGTCGGCCGTGTGGGCCGTGACGATGGCGCGTGCCCCCGCGCGCCGCGCGGCGGCGAGCAGGAACTCCCGCCTGAGCGTGCGCAGGCCGGCCTGGCCGGAGAGGCCGCGGCGCCGCAGGCGCGCGCGGGTGTCCCAGCGTGCCGCGGTCAGCGGCACGCCCAGGCGCCTGCAGAGCGCGCGCACGAATTCGAGGTCCGCGTCGGCCTCGGCCCCGCGCAGGCCATGGTGCAGGTGTGCGGCGTGCAACCGCAGGCCCAGGACGCAGGACAGGTGGTGCAGGCCGATGAGGAGGGCGGTCGAGTCGGCGCCACCGCTCACCGCGACGAGCAGGGGTTCCGGGGCGCCCGGGGCGGGCCGCGCCGGGGCGCCGGGGCCGCGCAGGGCGCGGCGCAGGACGGGCTCGACCCGGCGCAGACGCACAGTGGGGCGCGAAGGGTGTGGTGGCGGCGCAGGGACTCGAACCCCGGACACAGAGATTATGATTCTCCTGCTCTACCAGCTGAGCTACGCCGCCATAAGACGGGGCCTTCCGGGCGGAAGGCGAACGGAGAACGTTAGGGTCGGTGCGGCGGGAAGTCAAGGCAGGTCGCCGCGCCGCAAGCCATGCAGGCGCTGTCGGTTCAGTGCTCCGGTTTCCCCTATCCGCAGTACTCCTTCGGGCCCTGCTCGATCATCCAGCGCCACACGGCCCGCATCGCCAGCAGGTGCTCGGCGTTGGAGTCCGCGATCTCACGCAGGATGTGCGCCCGCTCGACGGGGTCGGCGCTCGCTCGCGCCTTCTGGTACGGGTCGACGGACCCGGCCGGGCCGGGCGGGGGACTCCGCCAGCGGTAGCCCGCATAGGTGGCCACCTGCCGGATCGAGCAGGAGTCGAGCGGCAGCCGCACGGCGCGCCGCACGCCCCGGGAGAGCAGTTCGAAGCACGCCTCCTCCAGGCGCTCGAGGAAACCGGCCGGCGTGCCGCAGGCGGCGGCGTGGGCCCGCACCAGGGCCTTCTCGCGGGGCGAGTAGTGCACCCAGCGCGCGTCGGGGAACCGCTCGATGATCTCGCTGGCGCGCGCGACGAAGCGCTCCCACGCGTGCCTGCCACGGTGGTCCTCGAAGTCGGCGGTGATGGCCTCGGGCCTGGGCTCGCCCCTGCCGTCGTCCACGGCAAGCCCCCAGTGGTGGATCGCGCGGTCCACCGGCTCGCCCTCGGGGCCGCCCTCGAGGGCGAGCCAAACGAGCGGCCCGGGCGGCAACTGCGGCGGCGCGAGCCAGACCGGACCTGGCTCGCGCCCGGCTCGCGACAACCGTGGGCGCTGCTCGCGCGCATCGAGCAGGTGGAGTGTGTCGGCCGGGAGGTGACCGCCGGAGGGCGGCTCGGGGACTGCCGGTGGTTCGAGCACGGGGGTGGCGGGATCGGGCGTGGGGCTCATCACGATGGCGCACGATTGCCCGGTGGGGCCGGTTCGTCAACCCCGCGGCCCGCACTCGAAGGCGCGAAGCCGCGGACCAGGGCGGTGGCTGCTGCGACACCGGGGGCCCGGGCAGGCCTCGCTCGTGGCCCATCCTCCCGCGTTCGTTCGCGACCTTGCCCGCTCCGGCCATCTCCAGGGGCGAAGTCCCCAGCGCGAGTCCACACTGTCCCCGATCGTGACCTCGTCTCCGGCCCGGCGGGTCCCTCGGGGTCCGTGCCGGGAACCTGTCGCAGGTGGTTGAGGGGCTACCTCGGCAGTAGGGCCGGTAAGGCGAGGTTCGCGGCAGCAGCGCCGACCCACATTCGCGCGGAGGTGTGATCGTGAGGAGCCCCCATTCTCTCGTCGGACTCGCGCTCGCCCTGGCGCTGCCGGCGCTGATGCCGTCCGGAGCGTCGGCGACGACGCTGGTCGAGCGCGTGGCGCGCGACACGGCGATGGTGCTGATCCCCGCCGGCGAGTTCGTGATGGGCAGTGAGGGAACCGGTGACGACAGCCCGGCGCACACGGTGCGCATCCGCGCCTTCACGCTCGATCGCTCCGAGGTGACGAACGCCGAGTACGCGGCGTTCTGCAAGGCCACCGGCCGGGCGCTGCCATTCTTCTGGGGGCTCGACCGTTTCCGCTCGGGACCGAAATACCCGGACCATCCCGTGATCGGCGTGAATTCGGGCGATGCGCGGGAGTACGCCAAGTGGCGCGGGAAGCGGCTCCCCACCGAGGCGGAGTGGGAATACGCGGCGCGCGGCGGGCTCGCGGGCATGAAATACGTGGACGGCAACACGCTGGACTCGTCGAAGGTGAACTTCACGCGCTCGAAGCAGGACGGCCCGCTCGCGGTCGGCTCCTACGAGCCCAATGGCTACGGGCTCTACGACATGGCGGGCAACGTCCAGGAGTGGGTCGCCGACCGGTACGGCGCCGAGTACTACGCGACCAGTCCGGCCGAGGACCCGCAGGGTCCGGAGCAGGGCCGCTTCCGCGTGATCCGCGGTGGCGGCTGGTACACCGGGCCGATGTGCATGGACGTGGGCCTGCGCTACGCGCTGCCCTCGAACTGGGTGGACTTCAACGTCGGCTTCCGCTGCGTGAGGGACGTGGAACCGAAGTCGGCGCCGACGCAGCAGAAGTAGGACCGGCCGGGCACGGGCTTCGCTGCAGCCGTCCCATCAGCCGGAATGCCGCGCGCAGTGCCCGGGCGGGCCGTGGACTTTGCACCTCCACTCGGCCCTGCCTGGGTGCGCGGCGTGGATCGGCGCGGTGCGGCCGGGGGCCGTCCGCCGCGGGACCGCCCTACTCGGCCGTCCCGGCCGCCGCCTCGCCGTCCGCCACGGGCGCGGGCGGCGGCACTTCCTCCTCGGGCCGCAGGTGGAAGATGCGCGACAGCTCGCTGCGCAGCTCGCCGCCGTCGAGGCGCTGCTTGAGCGTCCCGCGGAAGGCGACCGAGATGGCACCGCTCTCCTCGCTCACCACCACGACCGCGGCGTCGGACTCCTCGGAGAGACCGAGTGCCGCGCGATGCCGGGTGCCGAGGGCGGTCGCCGTCTTGGCGTCGGGCGAGAGCGGCAGGATGCAGGCGGCCGCCACCACCGCATCCTCACGCAGGATGACCGCGCCGTCGTGGAGCGGCGAGCCGGGCGAGAACAGCGTCACCAGCAGCTCGGCGGTGACCTTGGCGTCCAGCCTCGTGCCGGTCTCGACGAAGTTCCTCAGGCCGGTGTTGCGCTCGACCACCATGAGCGCCCCCTGGCGCTTCTTGCCCAGGGTCTCGGCCGCGCGCACCACCTCGCCCAGCACGCCGTAGGAGTCGCCGCGCAGGAACGAGCGGAAGTAGCGCGTGCGTCCGAACTGGGCGAGCACGTGCCGCAGCTCGGGCTGGAAGAGGATGACGAAGGCGATCAGCCAGATGGTCTTGACGCTGTCCACGATCCACTTGACCGCGATCAGGTCGAAGGCGCGGGCGAACAGTCCGACCAGTACGATGAGCAGCAGCCCGACGTACATCTGCCCGGAGCGCGTTCCCTTCACCAGCACGAGGAGCCGGTAGAAGAGCAGCGCGACGAGGAAGATGTCGAGCAGGTCGAGCAGCCAGATCTGGTGGACGGGCGTCATGGTCGGGTCTCTCGAGTCGGGTTCCGGGCGCGAGAGTACCAGAAGCGCCTGGGCCCGCCTACGGTCTCCGCGCCTCGCGCAGCGCGTCGGCGATGCGCACCGCCCGCACCGTGGCCGCCACGTCGTGCGTGCGCACGACGCGCGCGCCGAGGAACACGGCGACCGCGCTGGCGGCGAGCCCGCCCTCGAGCCGCTGGTCGACGGGCAGATCGAGGGTCTTCCCGAGGAGACTCTTGCGCGAGACCCCGACCAGCAGGGGGCGGCCGAGGGACTTCAGCTCCTCGAGCCGGGCGAGCAACTCGAAGTTGTGCCGCACGGTCTTGCCGAAGCCGATGCCGGGGTCGAGCACGACGCGCTCGGCCGGCACTCCCGCCGCCCGCGCGGCTTCGAGCCGGGCGGCCAGGTGCTCACGCACCTCGAGCGCCACGTCCGCGTAGTGCGGATCCCGCTGCATGGTGGCGGGGGTGCCGGCCATGTGCATCAGGACCAGGCCGGCGCCGCTGCGGGCCACGACCGCGGCCATGCCGGGGTCGGCGAACGCGGTCACGTCATTCACGACCCGCGCTCCCAGCTCCAGTGCGCGGTCGGCGACCGCGGCGTTCGCCGTGTCCACCGCGAGGCAGACGCGGGGGTCGGCGGCGAGGGCCTCGAGCACGGGCGCCAGCCGCCGGATCTGCTCGGCCGTGGTCACGGGCGCGGCCCCCGGCCGGGTGCTCTCGGCTCCCAGGTCGAGCAGGTCGGCGCCCTCGGCCAGCAGCTGGCGGGCGTGGGCGACGGCCGCCCCGGGGGCGAAAAAGCGCCCACCGTCCGAGAACGAGTCGGGCGTCACGTTGACCACGCCCATGACGAGCGTGCGCGCGGACAGGTCGAAGACCCGGTCCCGGCAGTGCCAGTGCAGCTCGGGCCCTTCTGGCGACAACCTTTCCTCCTCGTCGGGGCGGTGCCGGGGGACCGGCCCGCGTTGACCTGCGGGAGGCCGGATGGTAGCACTTACCGGATTCTGTCCGGGCGTTTTCGACCCGGACCGATGCTGTCCATCCCTTCGCGGAGGTCGTACCTCATGAGTGGGTCCAAGCGCGCGCTCCTTGTCATCGTCTTCACGGCCCTGTGTGCCGCCCCGGCTGCCGCCCAGATCGTCGGGCACCCGTACGAGTTCACGGGTGGAGCGGGCTACTTCCACTACGACGCGCGCGCCCGGATGACGGATGGCCCGGCCTACACGGGCTCGCTCGGCTGGCGGGCCATGTCGTGGCTGTCCTTCGAGGCCCAGGCGACCTTCGGCCCGACGATGTCGGATTCCGTCTCCTACGACCTCGCGCACAACTTCACGTACGCGGGTCTCGATGCCCGCTGGAACCTGCGCCCGGCGGACGGTCGCATCGTGCCCTTTCTCCTGACGGGCCTGGGCTACGGCCTGAGCCACACCACGGGCCTGCCGCCGGAGAAGCTCGAGCGGGGCGCGGGCAACGTGGGCATGGGCGTGCTCTGGACGCTGGGTGCCTCGCAGCGGACGTACCTGCGGCTGCAGGTGCGCGACCACTTCTTCCGCGAGCGCGGGTCCCAGGAGTTCTCCAACCACGTGGCGGCGACCCTGGGCCTCACGTACCGGTGGCGCGGCAAGGAGCGCGACCAGGATCTGGACGGCGTGCGCGACTGGCTCGACAAGTGCCAGAACACGCCGATCGGCGCCAAGGTGGACAAGACCGGCTGCCCCCTGGACGGTGACGGCGACGGTGTCTTCGACGGCCTGGACAAGTGCCCGGACACGCCGAAGGGCTGCAAGGCGGACAAGACCGGCTGCCAGACGGACGCGGACGGCGACGGTGTGTGCGACGGACTGGACCAGTGCGCGGATACGCCGAAGGGCGCCACGGTGGACGCGAGGGGCTGCCCGAGCGATCCCGATGGCGACGGCGTCCTGGACGGCCTCGACCAGTGCGCGAACACGCCGAAGGGCTGTGTCGTGGACCCGGGCGGCTGCCCGGTGGACGCGGACGCCGACGGCGTGTGCGACGGCGTGGACCAGTGCGCGGACACCCCGGCCGGGCTCAAGGTGGACGAGAAGGGCTGCCCGATCGAGGTGATCGAGCGCGAGACCGAACTGATGGACACCGGCAAGATCCGGCTCCAGAACGTGAACTTCGAGACCGGCAAGGCCGAGCTGAAGCCCGAGTCGTTCCCCACGCTGGATGCGGTGGGCACGGTGCTCTCGCAGTGGCCGCAACTGAAGATCGAAATCGCGGGCCACACGGACGACGTGGGTGGCGCGGCGGTGAACCGGCGGCTGTCGCAGGCGCGGGCCGCCGCGGTGCTGTCGTACCTCAACGAGAAGTACCCGGTGATCGACGCCACGCGGTTCACGGTCAAGGGCTACGGCAAGGACAAGCCCGTGGTGCCGAACACCAGCGACGAGAGCCGGGCGCTGAACCGCCGGGTCGAGTTCACCGTGCTCAACAAGGAAGTGCTGAAGAAGGAGATCGAGCGCCGGCGGCTGCTGAAGGAAGGCGAGGCCACGCCGGCCGACAGCACCGTCACCCCCTAGTGCTCCGGGGGGCCCATCGCCCGAAGTGATCGAAGCGGGGCGCCCGGTGGGCGCCCCGCTTCGTCGCGGGCGCCGGTCGCGCGGGCGCAGCCGGCCCCCCCGCCGTCGCGATGCTGGAAGTGCTCCGCCCTGCTGCCGACCCGCTACGTCTTCTGCTTCTTCTTCTCCGCCGCGGGGAACAGCACGTTGTTGAGGATCAACCGGTAGCCGGGCGAGTGCCTGACCTTCGACAGGTCGGTCGCCGGGTCGCCCACGCGGTGCTGGAAGTCCTCGGGATCGTGTCCGCCCAGGAAGGTGAAGGTGCCGCGGCCGAACTGCCCATGCAGGTACTTCACCTCGTCGGCGCCCTCGACCTCGCCCAGCACCAGCACGCCGCTCTTGATGAACCGCCGGTGGAAGCCGGTGGTCTGCCCGAGGAAGTCGAGCACGGCGTTCACATGGTCCTGCACCAGCATGGTGGGCACGGGATCGTTCTTGGCGGAAAAGTCGAACAGCGTGAAGAAGGAGTTGGGTCCGCGGGCGTCGGCCTCCTGCGTCACGTCGATGTCCGAGAACCGGTAGAGGTACGGGTCCGGCTCGAGCTGGAAGTCCTTGAAAGCGAGCGTGAGCGTGAAGTCGAGCTTGCGCTGGGCCTCGGGGTCGGCCGGGTCGCCGTCGTAGACCGCGTCGGCGATGTCCACGCCGGCGGCGGCGAGCGCCAGGTCGTAGGTGTCGGTGGCCGAGCACATGCCGAACATGAACCCGCCGCGCCCGATGAAGTCCCGGACGGTCCGGGCCACGGCGCCCTTGAGCCGGGTCACCTTCGCGAAGCCCATCCTGGCCGCCATCGCCTTCTGCACCCGCTCCTCCTCCTGGTACCAGGGGAAGCTGTGGTAGGCGGCGTAGAACTTGCCGTGCTGCCCGGTGAAGTCCTCGTGGTGCAGGTGGAGCCAGTCGTACTTCGCCAGTTCGCCGCGCAGCACCTCCTCGTCCCAGACGCGGGTGTAGGGGATCTCGGCGTAGTCGAGGGCCAGGGTCACGGCGTCGTCCCAGGGTGGGGTGTTGGGGGGGATGTACACGGCGACCCGGGGCGGCTTCTCGAGCGCGACTGCCTCCATGTTGTTGTCGGCGATCTCGGCGCGCATGGCCGCTTCGGCGCCGCCGCCCATGGGCTCGAGCGCGACGCCGCGCACGTTGGCTTCGCGCTCGATGGCCGGATCGCCGGGCAGCAGGAAGGAGCCGGCGCGGTAGTTGAGCAGCCACTCGGCCTTCTGCCCCTGCTGGAGCACCCAGTAGGTGAGACCGTAGGCCTTGAGGTGGTCGGTCTGCCGGTCGTCCATGGGGACGAGCCACTTCGCCTGCGCGGGCACGGCTGCGAGCACGGCCGCGAGGAGCGCTGCGGCGAGCGCACGCCCGGCCGGCGCGCGCGATCCCACCGTCCGCCGTCCTCCGCCCGCGGGTCCGCGCTTCATCCCGTCCTCCTCAGAAGACCCGGCGGTCGCGCCGGAGCCGCTCGGCCACGCGCCGCACCTCGGGCGCGTTCCAGGCGCGCGGGTAGCGGGCGAGGCACTCCTCGTACTGGGCGAGTGCGGCCTGCTCGTCCTTGAGCCGGGAGCGGTAGAGATCGCCCGCGCGCTGGCGGGCGAGCGGCGCGAGCCGGTCGTCGGGCAGCGAGTCCGCGACCGCCAGCAGGAGGCCGAGCGCCCCGCGCGCGTCGCCCGCGGCTTCGCGCTGGGACGCGAGCAGGAGCGCGGCCTGCGCCCAGAGCGCGCCGCGCGGCAGGGCCTGCGCCAGCGAGTCGGTCAGCGCCAGGGCGCGCCGGCGGTCGTTGCGCCACTCCTCGTAGGCGATGCGTCCGAACACCGCGAGCGCGGCGCGGGGCTCGGCGTCCTCGATCAGGTAGGTGCGTTCGAGGGCGGCGCCGCTGAACGGCCCCTGCGGGTTCGCGGCGATGCGCTGGTAGAGGCTCAGCGCGGAGTCGCTCCGCCCCGCGAAGAAGAGCGCCTCGGCGTAGCGCCACGCGCCCTCGCGCGTGGTCCCGGCCAGCGCGGCGAGCCGCGGCAGCGCGCGCTCGGGCGGGCCGTCACGCAGGTCGGCGAGGGCTTCTTCGAGGTCGAGCTGGGGCACCGCCGCGGGCGGCGCGGCGCCCGAGCGCAGCAACGCGCGCGCCTCGTCGGTGCGGCCGGCCTCGCGCAGCCCGCGGGCGATCGCCACGAGGAAGTCGGCGGGCCAGCGCGCCGTGGGGAGGCCGTCGAGCGCCCGGGCCAGCGCGGGCGCGGCCTCGTCCCCGGCGCCCCGCGCGCACTGCAGCGTCCAGGCCTGCTGCGCCGCGGTGAGCCGCCAGGTCGCGTCGAAGCGGCCATCGCCCGCGAGCGCGGTCAGCGCCGCGGCCGCGGCGCCCGAG
>Ga0315276_10006606_pt1 | contig 10685 bp, 10 predicted proteins | sample YL17G05_0_MG_FD_204542 | JGI IMG/M metagenome (GOLD analysis project Ga0315276, IMG submission 204542) | Sediment microbial communities from Yellowstone Lake, YNP, Wyoming, USA - YL17G05_0 | ecosystem: Environmental > Aquatic > Freshwater > Lake > Sediment | place: USA: Wyoming | collected... | reverse complement strand
GGCCAGAACCAGAGTCGGAAGGAGACCTGCGACCTTGGACAGAGAGAGTTTTGGCATAGTGCTCTGAGAGAGGGTCGGGGAAACCTACTACCGCAATGCTACGGAACTGCGACAAATATTAAAAGACCGCCCGGGATTCGCTAGTACCATCCAAGTACTTGTTTTGTAACAGCTTACCGAGGATATCTTCATCCTTTCTTCCTATGTGCTTCATGGTGCATGTCCCACGTTCTCTGCCGGTCGCATCCCGTCTGGATTCCTCGCAGTTCCCTCCAGGAAGCTTTCGGGAGCGGCCTTTCTCGGCGGCGGGCGCCCGCTGCCGCCCCCCTCAATGGACCGGAGGATCGCAGCATGCTCTCCCCAACGTCCCATCCCTGGACCGAGGACGAGACTCTCGTCGAACACCTGGAGCATCGAGGTGTGTCGCGGCGGGACTTCGTTGCCTTCTGCTCTTCTTTTGCCGCCATCCTGGGCCTGGACAGCCTGGGCGGGGCGAAGATCGCGGCGGCGCTCGAGGTCGTGAAACGCCCGACCGTGATCTGGATCCAGCTGCAGGAATGCACCGGCTGCGTGGAGAGCGTGATCCGGACCGCCGAGCCTACTATCGGCGACCTGGTGCTCGACGTCATCTCGCTTGACTACTCCCACACGCTGATGGCGGCATCGGGGACGGCGGCCGAGAAGGCGCTCCAGGACTCGATGAAGGCCAACGGTGGGAAATACATCCTGCTGGTCACCGGGTCGGTGCCGCTGGCGGACAACGGCATCTATACGACGATCGGCGGCCGGACCGCCAAGGAGATCCTCGAGGAGGCCGGCAAGGGCGCCGCGGCAGTCATCGCGCTGGGGGCCTGTGCCCACTTCGGCAGCGTCCAGGCCGCGCGGCCCAACCCGACGGGGGCGGTGGGGGTGCGCGACATCATCAAGGACAAGCCGGTGGTCAACATCGCCGGCTGCCCGCCGATCGCGGACGTGGTCACGGCGACAGTGGTGCACTTCCTGACCTTTGGGCGGTTGCCCGAGGTGGACGCCGAGGGCCGGCCGCTGTTCGCGTATGGCGCCCGGATCCACGACCAGTGCCCGCGCCGGGCCAACTTCGACGCCGGCCAGTATGTCGAGACCTTCGACGACGAGGCGGCCCGCAAGGGCTGGTGCCTGTATAAGGTGGGCTGCAAGGGTCCGGCGACCTACTCGCCCTGCCCGATCTTCCAGTGGAACACCCGGACCAGTTGGCCGATCGGCGCCGGCCACCCCTGCATCGGCTGCACCGAGCCGATGTTCTGGGACACCATGAGCCCGTTCTACGATCGGCTTCCCGACGTGGGTGGCTTCGGGATCGAGAACAAGGTGGATCTGATCGGTGCCGCGGCCGCCATCGGCGCCACCGCCGGTGTGGTGGCCCACGCGACGATGCAGGGCATCCATAATATCCGGGCCAAGAAAGACCTGAATATCGAAGAGGCCGGGACCAAGAAGGAGGACCACCATGGCTAGCACCAGAGTCGTCGTCGACCCGATCACCCGGATCGAGGGACATCTCCGGATCGAGGCCCAGGCTGAGGGCGGCAAGATCAGCAAGGCGTGGGCCTCGTCCACCCAGTTCCGCGGCATCGAGATCATCATGCAGGGGCGCGACCCGCGCGACGCCTGGGCCTTCACCCAGCGGATCTGCGGCGTCTGCACGGTGGTGCATGCGGTGGCTTCCTGCCGCGCCGTGGAAGACGCCCTCAACATCAAGATCCCGCCCAACGCCAATACCATCCGCAACCTGATCCATGGGATGCAGTACATCCAGGACCACGTCATTCACTTCTATCATCTCCACGCCCTCGACTGGGTGGACGTGGTCAGCGCCCTCAAGGCGGACCCGGCCGGGACGGCCAAGCTGGCCGCCTCGCTGTCGCCGTGGCCGAACAATTCGGCCACGCATTTCCGGGACGTCCAGGAGCGGGTCAAGAAGTTCGTCGCCAGCGGCCAGCTGGGCATCTTTACCAACGGCTACTGGGGTCACCCCGCCTACAAGCTGCCGCCCGAAGCCAACCTCATGGCGGTGGCGCACTACCTCGAGGCGCTCGACTGGCAGCGCGACGTGATTCGGCTCCACACCGTGTTCGGCGGCAAGAACCCGCATCCGAACTTCCTGGTGGGCGGCATGGCCTCGGCCATCAACCTGAACGACACCGCCACCATCAACGCCGAGCGGCTCACCGACATCCGGCAGATGATCACCCGGGCGCAGGCGTTCGTCGAGCAGGTCTACTTCCCCGATCTCGTCGCCATCGCCTCGTTCTACAAGGACTGGGGCGCGATCGGCGGCGGCACCCGGAACTATCTGGCCTGCGGCGAGTTCCCGGAAAACGACATCCGCGATCTCGACAGCCTCTACTTCCCGCGCGGCATCATCCTGAACGGTGACCTGAGCACGGTGCACCCCTACGACCCGATGAAGGTCAAGGAGTACATCAACAGCTCGTGGTACGAGTACGGCAAGGGCGACGAGGCCGGCCTGCATCCCTATGAGGGCGAGACCAAGGCCAAGTACAGCGGGCCGCCGACCCCGTGGACCTACCTCCAGGACGAGAAGAAGTACAGCTGGATGAAGTCGCCGCGGTATGACGACATGCCGATGCAGGTGGGCCCGCTGGCCCGCGCCCTGGTGGGCTATGCCTCCGGGCACGAGGGCTACAAGGCCCTGGTCACCGAGGTGCTCACCCGTCTCGACGTCCCGGCGGCGGCGCTCTTCTCGACTCTCGGCCGCACCGCGGCCCGTGGCATCGAGACGGTGTTGCTGGCCCGCAAGATGAACGAATGGTATGACAAGCTGGTCAGCCGGATCAGCAGCGGCGATACCCAGACCTTCGTCGCCGATGCCTGGAAGCCGGAGTCGTGGCCGGCCAAGGCGCAGGGCTACGGCTTCCTCGACGCCCCGCGTGGCGCCCTGGGGCACTGGGTCCAGATCGAGGACCAGAAGATCAGCCGCTACCAGTGCGTCGTGCCGAGCACCTGGAACTGTTCGCCGCGGGACGGCAAGGGCGTGCCCGGGCCGTACGAGGCCGCCCTGATGGACAACCACCCGCTGGTGAACCCGGAGCAGCCGCTCGAGATCCTGCGGACGATCCACTCCTTCGACCCCTGCATGTCCTGCGGTGTCCACGTCCTGGACGCCACCGGCGCCGTGGTCACGGAGGTGAAGGTCCAATGACCGCGCCGGCCGGGACGATCGGCGCCACGCCTCCCAAGCCGCCGCCTCCGGCTCGGGTGGGCTATCGGTCGGTGTACCTCTGGCACTGGCCCCTCCGGGCCATGCACTGGTTCTCCGGGGGCTGCCTCGCGGTGCTGGCCGTCACGGGGTTGTTCATCGGCCGCCCCTTCTTCATGACGGCGGGCGAGGCCAGTGATCACTATCTGATGGGCTGGGTCCGGTTCATTCATTTCGCGGCCGCGGGCATCCTCGTGGCCACCGCCATCATCCGGGTCTACTGGCTGTTCCGGGGCAACCGCTTCGAGCGCTGGGAGGCGCTGTTCCCATTCCGGGCCAGTGATTGGGCCAACATGTACCGGATCATCCGCCGGTATCTGGTGCTCACCAGGCAGGCGCCCCACTGGCTGGGCCACAACCCGCTGCAGCAGCTCAGCTACACGGTGCTCTACGGAGTCGCCGCGGTGCATGTCATCACCGGGTTTGCCCTCTACAGCCAGGCCGCGCCCGGCGGCTTCTTTGCCTCGGTGTTTGGCTGGGTGGGCCCCTTCTTTGGTGGGATCCAGAGCGTCCGACTGGTCCATCATGCCCTGGCCTGGTACTACATCATCTTCCTGCCGGTGCACATCTACCTGAGCCTGCGGGCCGACCTGGTCCACCGCGAGGCCCGGGTGTCCTCGATCGTCAGCGGATTCCGCTTCGTGCGGAACGACGTCGACTTCGTGGATGACTGACCCGCTCCAGCCCACCCTCGTCATCGGGCTCGGCAATCCGCTGATGACCGATGACGGGGTCGGGATCGTGGCGCTGGAACGACTGCGAGCCGGCTGGGCCCTTGGATCCGACGTCACCCTCGTGGACGGCGGTACCTGGGGGATGAACCTCCTCCCGATGATCGAGGACGCCCGCCGGCTGGTGTTGATCGACGCGATCCGTGCCGGTGGCGCCCCGGGAACGCTGGTGACGCTCGAGCGGGACCAGCTGCCGCGCTACTTCTCCCACAAGCTCTCCCCCCACCAGATCGACCTCAAGGAAGTGCTTGCGCTGGCGGAGCTTCGCGGTACCCTTCCTCCGGAGATCGTGGCGATAGGCCTGGAGCCGGCCGACGCCGAGCATATGGGCACGGAGCTGACCGCGGTGGTGGCAGGTCGAGTGGACGACCTGGTGCGCGCCGTCGCCACGCGATTGCGGGCCATGGGCCACGAGTGCCTGCCTCTCACGCCCACGATCTAGCGACTCACATGCATGAAATGAGTCTGGCCGTCGAGATCTGCCGGCTGACCGAATCCCGGCTGGATTCGGTGGACCATTCCCGGCTGCTGCGGGTGGGGGTCATCGTCGGGGACGACGCTGGCGTCGAACCCTCCAGCCTCGAGTTCTGCCTTGAGGCGCTGCTGGGCCAATCGCCGTTCGGGCGGGCCGTGCCGGTGATCACCCGGACGCCGGGGACCGATCTGTCAATCAGCTTCTTCGAGGTGGAGGATGGCAGTCCGGACGATTGAGGTGCGGGAGCGGGTCATGGCAAAGAACGACGAGCTGGCCGCCGACGTGCGAGGCCGGCTCGTCGCGTCACAGGTGGCCTCGTTCAACCTGGTCTCCTCCCCGGGGTCGGGAAAGACGCGCCTGCTGGAACGGACCCTGGCCGCGCTGGGCGAGGAACTGGGCATCGCGGTGGTCACCGGCGACGTCCAGACTCAGAACGACGCCGACCGGCTCGCCCAGCACACCGATCGGCTGGTCCAGGCCGTGGTGACCGGGGGCGCCTGCCACCTGGACGCGCGCCAGGTGCAGATGGCGCTCGAGGCCATAGACCTGGGGGTCACCCGACTGCTGTTCATCGAGAACGTCGGCAATCTCGTCTGCCCGGCGGCGTGGGACCTGGGGGAGACGGCCAAGATCGCCGTGCTCTCGGTCACCGAGGGCGAGGACAAGCCGCTCAAGTATCCCCGGATGTTCCGGGAGGCGCGCTATGCCGTGCTTAACAAGATCGACCTGTTGCCCTACGTCCCTTTCGATCTGGACAAGGCGGTGGCGTTTGCCCGTCAGGTCAATCCCGACCTCCAGTTCTTCTTCACCTCCGCCCACACGGGCGAGGGCCTCGAGTCATGGTTCGCGTTCCTCCGGGAGCAGGTCGCGGCGGCGAGCGCCCGGTAACCGGCCGCGACGCGGCCGCCGACGCCCTGCACCTCCGCGTCACCGGGGTGGTGCAGGGCGTCGGCTTCCGGCCCTTTGTCCACCGACTGGCGCTCCGGCACGGCCTGGCGGGATGGGTCCGGAACGACGCGGGCGAGGTCCAGGTCTGGATCGAAGGGACTCGGCTCGCGCTCGATGGGTTTGTCGCGGCACTCAGGGCGGAAGCTCCGGTCCTGGCGCGAATCGACGGGGTCGAGTCCCAAAGCGTCGTCGCGACCGGCCTCCAGCAGTTCCAGGTGCTCGAGTCGTCCGCGGTCGACCCGTCGGCTGTCCAGGCCATCCCGGCCGACGTGGCGACCTGCGATGCCTGCCTGGCGGAACTGCTCGACCCGGCCAACCGCCGCCACCGCTACCCCTTCATCACCTGCACCGACTGCGGGCCGCGGTTCACGGTCATCGAGTCGCTCCCCTATCAGCGAGACCGCACCTCGATGCGGGCCTTCCGGCAGTGCCTGGCCTGCCAGCGGGAATTCGACACGCCGGCGGATCGCCGCTATCACAGTGAGACGAACAGCTGTGCCGCCTGCGGGCCGGGGCTGTGGTATGTGGACGGGCAGACGGACGGTCAGACGGACGGTCAGATGGACAGACGGTCAGACGGGCGGGCGGGGGGGCAGCCTCGTCGCTACGAAGTCGCATTGCGGGCCGCCGCTGATCTATTGTCCTCGGGCGGGATCCTGGCGCTGCGCGGCGTGGGAGGGTTCCACCTGGCGGTCGACGCGACCGATGATGTGGCCGTCACCAGGCTCCGCGAGCGAAAGCACCGTGAGGCCAAACCGCTTGGCGTCATGGTCCGGACTCCGGACGAGGCCTCGCGCCTCGGCGATTTCAGCGTCGCCGAGTCGGCGCTGCTCCGGTCGCCGGAGCGGCCGATCGTCCTGGTCCGGGCGCGCCAGGGTGGCGTCGCGCCGTCGGTGCATCACGGTCTGGACCGGATCGGCGTGATGCTGGCGTACAGCCCGGTTCATCACCTGCTGCTGGAGGCGCTGGAGCGTCCGCTGGTGATGACCAGCGGCAACGTCTCCGATGAGCCGATCGCCGCGGGCATTGACGAGGCCTTCGAGCGGCTCGGTGGCATCGCCGACGGATTCCTGCTGCACGACCGCGAGATCATCGCCCGATGCGATGATTCGGTGGTGCGGGTCGCGGAGTCGGGGGCGATCCTGATGCGGAGGGCGCGCGGCTATGCCCCGCTGCCCCTCGAGCTGCCGGTCGCGTCCCCCCGGCCGCTGCTGGCCGTGGGGCCCCACCTCAAGAACACGGCAACGCTGGCCCAGGGACGCCGCGCGTTCATCACGCCCCACGTGGGCGATCTGGAGTCGCTCGCCAGCCTGCAGCACTTCCGTCACCTGGTGGCGGCGTACCAGCGGCTCTTCCACGTGACGCCTGAGGTCGTGGCCCGAGACCTCCACCCGGGCTACCTCTCCACCCGCATCGCGGAGGAGACCGGGCTCGAGGTGATCGCGGTCCAGCACCACCACGCCCATGTCGCCGCGGTACTCGCCGAGCACGGCCGGACCGACCGGGTCATCGGCATCGCCTTCGACGGCACCGGATATGGCGACGACGGCGCCGTCTGGGGTGCCGAGCTGCTGGTCGCCGACCTGATCGGGTACCGGCGGGTCGGGCAACTCCGCTATGCCCCATTGCCCGGCGGCGATCTCGCGGCGCGGCGGCCCTGGCGGGTGGCCCTGGGGTATCTGTCGCTCGCGCCGGTTCAGGCGGACGCATTCAGGGCAGCCTTCGAGGGGGTAGACGCCCGGGAACTGGCGCTGGCGCGGCGCCAGGTGGAGCGAGGCCTCAACGCTCCGATGGCTTCCTCCATGGGTCGGCTGTTCGACGCGGCCGCCGCGGTCCTGGGGGTCCGTCGGGAATCTCATTACGAGGGGCAGGCCGCGATGGAGTTGGAGGCGCTGGCCGGGACCCGGACCGGGCGGATCCTGCCATTCCCGGCCAGCGATGCGCCGGCGGGCGGCTGGATCCTGGACCCGGTGCCGCTGCTGTCGGCCCTGGGCGAACGGCGTGCGGCGGGGGACGACGTAGCCCAGTTGGCAGCCGACTTCCACACCAGCCTGGCCAACGGGGCGGTGCGGGTCGCCTGCCTGGCGGCCGCGTCGGCTGACATCCGGACTGCCGGGCTCGGCGGGGGCGTCTTTCAGAATGCCCGACTGCTGGATACCATGAAGCGTGGCTTGGAGGCTGAGGGTCTCGAGGTGCTGATCCCGAGACGGCTCGGTCCCAACGACGGCGCGATCAGCTATGGCCAGGCCGCGGTAGCCGCGGCCCAACTGAGGAGGTAGTCCATGTGTCTCGGCATTCCCGGGCGGATCACCGAGCTGCGCGACGATCGCGGCATGCCGATGGGCACCGTGGACTTTGGCGGCGTCCGCCGCGAGGTCTGCCTCTCCTACGTGGCCGATGAGGTGAAGCTCGGCGACTACGTCGTGGTGCACGTCGGTTTCGCCATCTCCAAGGTGGATGAGGACGAGGCCCTGAAGACCTTCGAGGCGCTCAAGGCGATGAGCCAGCTCGACGAGCTGGAGTGGATCGGCGAGATCGCCGACAAGTCGCTCGAAGGGATTCAGGGATCCGGGGCATGAAGTACCTCGAGGAGTATCGGGACCCGGTGCTGGCACGGGCCCTGATCCAGCGAATCATCGGCACCGCCAAGCGGCGCTGGACCCTGATGGAGGTCTGCGGCGGCCAGACCCACACCATCGTCCGCCAGGGGCTCGACGAACTGCTGGAGAACGCGGTCGAGATGATTCACGGGCCCGGTTGCCCGGTCTGCGTCACCCCGCTCGAACAGATCGACAAGGCGCTGCTGCTGGCGGCCCGGCCCGACGTGATCTTCACCTCGTTCGGCGACATGCTGCGGGTGCCGGGGAGCCAGTGCGACCTGCAGCAGATCCGGTCGCGGGGCGGCCAGGTCAGGGTCGTCTATTCTCCGCTCGATGCGCTCGAGCTGGCCATCAAGAACCCCGACAAGCAGGTCGTGTTCTTCGCGGTGGGATTTGAGACGACGGCGCCGGCCAACGCCATGGCGGTCCATCGGGCGCGTGAGTTGGGCGTGCCGAACTTCAGCGTGCTGGTCTCGCACGTCACCGTGCCGCCCGCGATGGTCGCCATTCTCGATTCACCGGGCAACCGGGTGCAGGGCTTCCTGGCGGCGGGCCACGTCTGCACCATCATGGGCTGGAGCGAGTACGACCCGATCGCGGCCAAGTTCCGGGTGCCGATCGTGGTGACCGGCTTCGAGCCGCTCGACATCCTCGAAGGGATCTGGATGGCGGTGAAGCAGCTCGAAGAGGGCCGCCACGAAGTCGAGAACCAGTACGTCCGGGCGGTGAAGCGGACCGGAACGGTGCCGGCGCGGGAGCTGGTGGAGAAGGTCTTCGAGCTGGTCGACCGCAAGTGGCGCGGCATCGGCCAGATCCCGATGAGCGGACTCGGTCTCCGTCCCGAGTACGCCGATTTCGATGCGGAGCGACGCTTCGCGCTGGAGGACATCCATGTCGACGAATCGCCGGATTGTCACGCCGGCCAGGTCCTGCAGGGGATCATGAAGCCGCATCAGTGCCCGGCCTTCGGCATCACCTGTACGCCGGAGCGGCCGCTCGGCGCGCCGATGGTCTCGTCGGAAGGCGCCTGCGCCGCGTACCACAACTTCGGGCGCCTGCGCCATACGCCTGCCGGGGCCGCGTGACCGACTCGATCGGATCCGGCGGCCTGGTCTGTCCGGTGCCCATGCTCGAGACGGACAGGGTGCAGCTTGGTCACGGGTCGGGCGGCAAGCTCGCGGCCCGGCTGCTCAAGGAGCGGTTCCTGCCGCACTTCGACAACCCGATCCTGGGCCAGCTGGGCGACGCGGCGGTGCTCACGATCGGCGGGGCCGAGCTGGCCATGTCCACCGACACCTTCGTGGTGAGCCCCCTGGAATTCCCCGGCGGCAACATCGGTTCGCTGGCGGTGCACGGCACCCTCAACGACCTCGCCATGATGGGGGCGCGGCCGGCCTTCCTGTCGGCGGGGTTCGTGCTGGAAGAGGGGCTGCCGTTCGACCTGCTCGACCGCATCATCCGGTCGATGGCCGAGGCGGCGCGGGCAGCCGGCGTACCGCTGGTCACTGGGGACACCAAGGTGGTGGAGCGGGGCAAGGCCGACCGGCTCTTCATCAACACCACCGGGATCGGCGCGCTGATTCCCGGCTTCCGGCCTTCACCGGAGCGGGCCGCGGCAGGGGATGTCATCCTGGCATCGGGCCCGATCGGGCGCCACGGCATGACCATCATGTCGGTGCGCGAGGGGCTAGGGCTCGAAACCGAGCTGGAGAGCGACGCGGCGACCCTCTTCCCGCTGGTGGAACTGCTTCGGTTGGCGGTAGGCGAGGTGGTGCACGTCCTTCGCGATCCGACCCGGGGCGGGGTGGCCAGCGCGCTCAACGAGATCGCGGCCGCTTCCGGGATCGGGTTCCGCCTGGACGAGACGCGGCTGCCGGTGCCGCCCACGGTCCGGTCGGCCTGCGAAATGCTTGGCCTGGACCCGCTCTACGTGGCCAACGAGGGGATCTTCCTGGCCATTCTGCCCGCCGGGGCGGCCGATGCTGCCCTGGCAGCGGTGCGCGCCCACCCGCTCGGAGCCGGCGCGACGATCATCGGCCACGCGGTTGAAGTCCATCCGGGCATGGTCACCATGAAGACCTTCCTGGGCGGGACGCGCGTCGTGGACATGCTTCCCGGTGACCAGCTGCCGCGGATCTGCTGACTGCCCAGGTGCAGCCGAAGGCGGGATGGTGTCTACCGCCCCGCCCGCCCCGCGGCTAGACTCCGCCCATGACGCGCACTACCATCGCAGAGCTCGGCCAGTGGGTCGGGCAGACCGTCACGGTCAACGGCTGGGTCGCGACCACGCGGTCCAGCGGCAAGATCGCTTTTCTCGTCCTCCGGGATGGTACCGGCTACCTCCAGTGCGTGGTGGTGAAGAGCGAGGTAGCGCCGGAGGTCTGGGACCGATTCGGCCAGCTGACCCAGGAGACCAGTCTGGCCGTCACCGGCTCGGTGCGGCCCGACGCGCGCTCGCCCGGGGGCTTCGAACTCGGCGTGACCGACCTGGCCATCATCGGCGGCAGCGTCGATTTCCCGATCAGCCCCAAGGAACACGGCACCGCCTTCCTCTTCGAGCACCGCCATCTCTGGCTCCGGAGCCGGCGCCAGGTGGCCATCGCGCGGGTACGCTCCGAGGTGGTCCAGGCGATCCACGACTTCTACTATGAGCGCGGCTACGTCCACGTCGA
>Ga0315276_10006600_pt1 | contig 10690 bp, 6 predicted proteins | sample YL17G05_0_MG_FD_204542 | JGI IMG/M metagenome (GOLD analysis project Ga0315276, IMG submission 204542) | Sediment microbial communities from Yellowstone Lake, YNP, Wyoming, USA - YL17G05_0 | ecosystem: Environmental > Aquatic > Freshwater > Lake > Sediment | place: USA: Wyoming | collected... | reverse complement strand
TCGCACAATTCGCTCCTCGCAATGACCACAAAGTAGAATGGTTCATCTGGAAACCCCATCATCTTTCCCTGCAGACTCGCAGGGAAGACTACAATGATATGTGGGGTTTTTTTCTATGCTGGGCATAACTTAAGAATTGTCAAAACAAGAATGAATGGCGAGTAATTACCCACAAGGGGTTTAAGGGAAAATAGGACAACGAGAAAAGCACTCGACGCAGGATATTTTAAGATTTCTAATAAAAGTGCAGCAGTTAGCAGTTAGCATTGAGAAAGAGATACTAATTACTAATTGTTAATTGCTAACCAGGCATACTTCCTGCAATAAGACTTGCAACTCTGTAAGTTCATATTCGCCAAAGCTCCACTATACTTTGGCGGATTAATAATCTATGTTTTAGGAGAATTAATGTATGAAATCATCTAAATCCATCATCCGAGGAACCATTGGGCTAACCACCATCATCCTGCTCCTGGTTGCTCTACCAGGCTCTACTGCTCTGGCGTATTCAGACGGACCCAGGAATGCCAATGCTGGCACGAATGTGTCTACAGTTGGCACAGAACCATGGTTAAATCCAGGGAACATCACCACAGCCGGCTCACCTTATGCTGAGGTGACCCTTTACCATTTACACCTAGTTTCCAATTATCTTCAAGGGACGAATTATGGATTTGCTATCCCCTCTGATGCGACCATCACAGGTATCGAAGTGTTGATCAATCGCATGGCAAATACCGGTGTTCTCGATAACGAAGTCCGATTGGTCAAAGCAGGCACACCAGCCGGCGATAACAAAGCCAATGGTGTCCTTTGGCCCGCAACCCTTGAGTCAGTCACGTACGGTAGTCCTTCAGACTTGTGGGGTACTACCTGGACACCTGCTGACATCAATTCCGTCGATTTCGGAGCAGCTATCTCAGCATTGAGAACTAACAATGGGAACAATTCCCGAAGCGCGGTTGTGGATACCATGCAGATCACGGTGTCTTTTGAATATACAACCGAGACTGAAGTTGTGTGTGGTAGTGGGGTACCCATAACATACGGAGATAATGTGACTTGCGTGGCAACTATAACCCGGCTTGCTGGCAGCGGAACGCCAGGTGGGTCAGTTAATTGGACCACGGATGGCACGGGCTCTTTCGACCCTAACCCCTGTGACCTTTCCGGTACCGGTGGTGTTGCTAGCTGCAGTGTAACTTATACACCGTCTGCGGTTGGCGACGGTTCCCATCTCATCACAGCCAGCTATAGCGGTGATCCTTTCTTTACCCCCAGCAGCGCATCCCAGTATGTGTCGGTTGTAAAACGTCCTGTTACGGTGACCGCTGACCCCCAAACTAAAGTCTACGGAGACCCGGATCCGGAGCTCGCTTATCAGGTCAGTTCCGGGTCACTGGTGTTCACGGATACGTTCACTGGTACTCTTCTACGAGAGTCTGGCGAAAATGTCGGCACGTATGCCATCTGGCAGGGCACTCTGGCTCTCACTGATAACTACGACCTGGCCTATGTGGGGAATGACCTCACGATCAAACCAGCCGATGCGACCTGTCTTGTGGATGGTTACACGGGTGTTTACGATGCTGCCTTCCATGGCGCCTCGGGCACCTGCTCTGGCGTTGACGGAGAGAACCCTGGTGTACTCGACCTGGGTGAATCCTTCGTGAATGTGCCCGGTGGTACAGCAACTTGGGCCTTCACGGGCAATGGCAACTACTACGACCAGGATGGTGAAGTTGCAGTCGTGATTGACCCAGCCGATGCGACCTGTCTTGTGGATGGTTACACGGGTGTTTACGATGCCGCCTTCCATGGTGCCTCGGGCAGCTGTACCGGTGTTGACGACGAGAATCCTGGTGTACTCGACCTGGGTGAATCCTTCGTGAATGTGCCCGGTGGTACAGCAACTTGGACCTTCACGGGCAATGGCAACTACCTCGACCAGGATGGTGAAGTCGATGTCGTCATTGATCCAGCCGATGCGACCTGTCTTGTGGGTGGTTACACGGGTGTTTACGATGCTGCCTTCCATGGCGCCTCGGGCAGCTGTACCGGTGTTGACGGAGAGAACCCTGGCGTACTCGACCTGGGTGAATCCTTCGTGAATGTGCCCGGTGGTACAGCAACTTGGGCGCTTACCGGCAATGGCAACTACTACGACCAGGATGGTGAAGTCGATGTCGTCATTGATCCAGCCGATGCGACCTGTCTTGTTGATGGTTACACGGGTGTTTACGATGCCGCCTTCCATGGCGCCTCGGGCAGCTGCACAGGAATTGACGGAGAGAACCCTGGCGTACTCGACCTGGGTGAATCCTTCGTGAATGTGCCCGGTGGCACGGCAACTTGGACGCTTACCGGCAATGGCAACTACTACGACCAGGATGGTGAATTAGCTATCGAAATATCCAAAGCAAACCCAACCTGTGAAGTCACTGGATATAGTCTTGAATATGACCGTGAATCACACACTGCTTCCGGAGCCTGCCTGGGTGTTGACGGCAACCCTCTGGATGGGCTCGATCTGAGCAGTACAACCCATACTGATATCGGTACTTACGTAGATGATCCCTGGGCATTTACCGACCTTGGCGGAAACTATAACAACACCAATGGGAACGTAAACAATGAGATCACCCAGCGCTTTATCACGATTGCCGCCGATGCGAAGGGTAAATTCATTGGTCAGGCAGATCCGGAGCTTACATTCCAGGTCACGGTTGGCTGGCTGCTTGATGGTGATGCCTTCAGTGGTGAGCTGACCCGGGAGCCTGGCGAGAATATCGGGACATACGCCATCCTGCAGGGACTGCTCTCACTCCCGGATTATTACAGAATCAGTTTTGAGAGCGCCACCTTCACCATAGGTGGTTATAGATATATTCTTCCAATGATTAGGAATAATTCACCGCTTAAATAAACCTAATCGACAATCTAAGCAAAAAGCAGTGTCTGGGTTGAAACCAGCCGCTGCTTTTTTAAATTACTTATCTTACTGTGCTCGTAATGGAAAGGATTGATGTTCTAAGGGGGTGTTTTTTCTATCTCAGGATTAAATCTCCCATGGATCGCATCCCTATAAGCACTAACGGTTTTGGTTTGCAAGAAATATGATCTATTTCATCCATCCAGTGGAAACAGATATCTTTTTTGTTATATCGCTATAAGCCTTGGAAACATCACTAGTAGGTTGGAAGAGAGTAATAGGTAATCCCGCCCGCTGTGAAGCGATCAAAGCTTCAGAGCTGAGGGGATAACCCCTAAATACTTTTATTATCCCCCACTGATAATTAAAATGGTAATTATTGGATTAATTTAACCCTTCAAGTGAGATTGGCAATGGAAATAGTTTGCCTGCCCTGAGGGCAAGCAAGGGTAAAGTTGGACTTAAGCCTGTCATAAGGCATATTTTTGCCAGTGGTCCATAAATACATTTACTACCTTCGGGTCAAAATGCCTGCCTGATTCTTCCTGGAGGTACTGGACGGCTGCGTCTTTTGACCAGGCTTTACGGTAAGGGCGATCTGAAACCATTGCATCATACACATCCACCAAGGAAAAAATTCGCGCCGCCAATGGGATCTGCTCGCCTTTCATTCCACGTGGGTAGCCTGTACCATCCCATTTTTCATGATGAAAATATGGAATTTCCAATGCGGGCCTTAATATTTCTATTGGTTCGAGCATTTCGTAGGCGTTGTATGGATGCATATGGATAGTCACCCACTCCTCAACCGTTAGATTACTTTTTGAATGCAGGATACTTTCTGGCACGACCATATTACCAACGTCGTGTAAAACAGCGCCACGCTGAACGTTTTTCATTTCGTGATCGTTTACCTGCATCACCTTTGCCAGCCATAGTGTCATTTCCATGACACGTCGGGTGTGCCCCTCGGCCTCCTTTGCATGGTGCTCTACAGCAATTGCCCAAGCCTGAAGGGTGGCATCGTAAGCCTGGATAGGGATTGAATTTGTGAAATTTGATATCTCAGCGGTTTGTAAATTTCCGTTGTCAGTCATTGATATATTCCTTTATAAATATATTCCCTATGTTAGGATTGAATTTTGTTCTGGTTTGTCCTCGATTATTGTTGATGACTTTTTCGCGCCTTTATCAGGCGCATTTATGAAAGAAACCAATCGATTGGAGCAAGCCTGTCATGGTTGGCATCTCCATAAGTATAAACCATCCCCGCCCTACCTGAATAGTTTCCGGTGCTGTTGCAATAGCTGTAACTTTGCGGAGTATCGTTTGCATTCGAAAGAGGCTCTGCCTTATCACTCGTGAGCTGGTCCTATTCATCACTGGGAAAGGTTTGCCTCTGCGGGTTGCCTGGTTTGTTGTCTGAGTTGGAATTTTAACTTGAGATACCCCTCGCTTTCCAACCTCCCCCGGCTGGCTAGATTCCCGCAAACGTAACGTGTAGGACGTTCTGAATTCACTTATTATCAGACGAATTGGCATCTTTGAATAGATTTCCTTGTATAATAATATCAAATACTTGTCCCTTAAATAGTCTGTTAAACATTAAAGAAATCGGCTTTTTTTCGTTTTTTAGCCCGTTATATGGTATTTTCTAGCCTTTTATCCCTCATCAATAATATTGATACTCCTGCGTCGTTTTCCAGGACTTGACTTTTATATTGAATTATCAAATAGCTAATTGCTAACCACTGAATTATCATGCCCAATCTCCCCACCTCTCTCGAGATTAACCTCCGCTGGCTGTGTGCGGTTGCCGGCCTTGCCACGCTTGCCTATGCCCTCTACAACATGCTGGTCGCCCAATCTCGACCGACCGGGCACCATACTGGGGCTGCTCATCAGGTGCTGCGTACGCGCTACCTGGTGATTGCTACGCTGCTATTTCTCTTCCTTGGTTTTATTTTATGGAGGCCTTTGCCAATTCAACTCCCAACCTTGTTGCAGCTGGGTGTGAGTATCTTCGGTGCAGTGATATTCCTTACCTGCCTGGCTTTGTATGTGTGGGGACTGCGAACGCTGGGTGAGGACTTTAATGCATCCAGTGGATTCGGCGTGCGCTTGCATCAAGCTCATCGGCTGGTCACGGATGGACCCTACACCTATATCCGCCATCCTATGTACCTGGCAGTCATCCTGGTGGGATGGGGAGGCTTACTGCTTTACCGCACCTGGACCATACTGATTTTTGCGATCATCATGCACGGGTTGATATTTCGTGCCCACAGGGAGGACCAAGCCCTGGACCAGGCTTTCGGTCGCCAGTGGGAGCTCTACAAACAACGCGTGCCAGGTTGGATCCCGCATATGAAGAGTATTTTCCATAACAATCTCCAAAAGCCTGGTCACTAAGCTAAAAAATGGAAACCGACCCCGCCTTAATCGACCTCACCACCCAGGTCGAAATCATCAACCAGCTTTCGGAGAATCGAATTTCCTTTTTAGGGTAGAATTTACTTGGATCAAGTTCATTTTGCAGCTTTCAGAACGCGGATCGCTGAGAAGCACCCTCCTTCAGATGCTCTGGCGGTCGCTTGAGAATCGAGTAAAAAAAGCAGCCAGTTTCGGGTGAGGCAGCTGACATCAGAGAATTAACGCATTAGAAAACCGGAGGAAACAGGATGTTTAAGAAAATTCTTCTCGTCACGATCGTATTAATAATTATAGTGATTGCCTGGCAGTTGTGGCCTAGGAACGAAACAGCAGTCCCTAGCGGACCACTCACTTCAGTGATCCAGACGAACAGTGGGTCAGTGCGTGGATTTGAGCAAAATGGTCAGGAAGTCTTTTTGGGCATCCCCTATGCGGAGCCTCCTACCGGCAAGAATCGGTTTCGCCCTCCCGTGGCTCACAAGCCATGGTCACGAACTTTTGAAGCATATGGGTTCGGTCATTTTTGCCCACAAGCTTATGATAAAGTGGTCATCGAGGATCCAAAAGAAGAACTCAACAATGAAGATTGCCTGACTCTGAACATTTGGTCGCCAGGTACCGGGCAGGCGAAGCGTGCGGTAATGGTTTACATTCACGGTGGCGGTTTTATCGGCGGCTCGAGCAAGGAATCGTTATATGCTGGTGATGTGATCGCACAGAAAGGCGATGTGGTTGTGGTCTCATTGAATTACCGCCTTGGCCTTTTAGGTTTCTTAGATTTCTCGGCAATCGCTGGTTCTGATTATGCGGGGAGTGCGGACATTGGGATTCAAGACCAGCTGCTTGCGCTGCGTTGGGTAAAAGAGAATATCTCGGCATTTGGTGGTGATCCTGAAAATATCACCGTGTTTGGTGAGTCCGCCGGCGGAGGTAGCGCTGAATCGCTTTTAGGAATCGATCAACCCCAAAACTATTTCAAGCGCATGATCGTCATGAGCGGTTCACCCTTGCATACCGCAGAAAATACAAACGATATTGCGAATCTAATCAAGAACGAGACCGGCATCTCCTGGCCTTTTGCCTGGCAGTGGATGCCTACCCAGCTGGTGATGTACATCCAGCAGAAAGTATTAACTGCTGTTGGCTCACCACTCTCCGATCTCATCTTCGCACCAACCTATGGCAGTGGATATGTGATTAAGCGCAGCCCGACCGAAGCGGTTGCTGCTGGTAACACCAAAGGGATTGATTTAATTATCGGCACGATGGCTGATGAAATGAGTTATTGGTCCTTCTACGATACCCCAACCAGCCATATCTGCGAACAAACGGTGGAAGATAACCTTTTCACCATGGTGGACCCGACTATTGAACCGCAAATTCAAGATCTCTATGACATCTATTCGACGAACCCCCTGCGAGCCGACAGAACAGAGGGTGAGTTTATCCTTGCGATGGGAGACGATTATGCTTTCCGAGTCTCAGCGGTGCAATTAGCCACTCAGCAGACCAGCGTAGCCAACACGTACCTTTACCGTGTAGATTACCCCGTCAACCTTCCGGAGCAACCCTGCCAGAATAATCGCTCTCCGCATGGCTCAGAGCTACCCTTCGTTTTTGGACGGATTAATGACCAAACCGGCTACAATTTTATTGGCTCGCCACGCGACGCGGCTGACCTTGCCACTCGTGAGTCCTTGATGGAACAGATGATATTGGCCTGGACCAATTTTGCAAAAACCGGAGATCCGAATGGTGACAACTTGCCCTACTGGCTTAAATTCAATGGCAACGACCAACCAACGATGATCTTTTCAGCCAGCCCGCATATCGAAAATGCGCCTTTCCTGGCTGAATACCAGGCCATGGCTGAGTTCATGAAGGTGTTCAGCGTGTTCGATGGATTGAAATAGAAAGTTACTAAATCTCAGACGGGTATTGCCAGCAGCATTAATACGGCAGGCGACCGCACAAATAAATCAAAGTCCGCCGTTGGATCACGATAGGCTCCATCGTTGTCTCAGCGAATAGACCCGCTGACTTAGCCGGTATTCCTATCTCTATTAAATTCCAGTGGAATGTTGGCTGGGAACCTTCCCGACCCTTACCGGCGCCGGCTACCAGGCTGTGGTGTATTGTCAGGGCTGAATAACTCTGCGCTGAGCCTGTAACCAACCGACTCAAGGCGTGGAGAGAACATAGGTCGGATTCCAGTTGGCTTGAACTGGCCAAGGATGGTGCCTTCCGGTGAAACGCCTGTCTGTTCAAATTTAAATATATCAGTCATTACGATTGTATCCCCTTCCATGCCGGCAACTTCAGAAATGGCTGTGATTTTTCGAGGGCCGTTCTTAAGGCGCGACTGGTGCACAACAAGATCCACTGCAGAAGCGATCTGCTGGCGGATAACCTTCAACGGCAATTCCATGCCTGCCATGAGCACCATGGTCTCCAAACGCGAAAGTGCATCGCGAGGGGAATTGGCATGCAATGTAGTTAACGATCCATCATGGCCGGTGTTCATAGCCTGCAACATGTCTAATGCTTCACCCCCTCTGCATTCACCCACAACGATCCGGTCTGGGCGCATACGGAGAGAGTTACGCACCATATCACGGATGGTTATCTGGCCGCGTCCATCGATATCGGGAGGCCTGGCCTCCATGCGGACCACATGGTCCTGAAAGAGGCGTAGTTCAGCAGAATCTTCTATGGTAACGACACGTTCATTCTCCGGGATAAAGCTGGAAAGTACATTGAGTAATGTTGTTTTTCCCGAACCTGTACCTCCGGAGATAACGATGTTCAGCTTACCCAAGATGCACGCGCGTAGAAAATCAGCCATCATGCGTGTCAGAGACTCGAATTCAATCAGCTGGTCAACGGTATAGTTACTCTTGCTGAATTTCCGGATGGTGAGCATAGGACCGTCAATCGCAACCGGTGGGATGACTGCATTGACCCGCGAGCCATCAGGTAAACGCGCATCCACCATTGGGCTTTCTGCATCAACCCGGCGACCAAGCGGTGCGATGATCCGCTCAATAATGCGCAAGACATGGTCATCATTTTCGAACTTTACCTTCGTTTCAATAAGTTTCCCTTTGCGTTCAACATAGACCCTATTGGATCGGTTGACCATCACCTCACTGACATCTGCATCCTCCAGCAGATATTGGATCGGACCAAAACCAATCATCTCATCTAAAATGTCATGAAAGAGCTGTAATCGCACACTCTCTGGTAGTTTTAATTGAGTCTGTTCATAGGCCTTGCTCAGTTTTTCTTTAACGGTCACTTCTCGTTCTTCTGGGGATGGCGCTGCCTGGTCAAATTCGCGGGCTACCGAGTTGATGAGATAAGCTTTCAGCTTAATCATATTCGGGTCTAGTGAGCTATATTTGATCGGCTCGTTTGGCTGTTCCATATGTGGTCTCCTGATTGTGTTGGCTTCTCTTATTGTTCATCGATGGGCATCAGCCAGACGATATTACAACGGTTGACTGCTAAAAATTCGCTGGTATAAAGAATTTCCCCATCCGGGTTAAAGATTTCTGCGCTGGTCACAGCCAGGAATGTACTGGCACAATTGATTTCGTCGCTCAGCCGTTCTCCTTTACGGACGTGCACATAGCCGCGGATATGATGCATGTGTGTCTGGATATGGGTCAGAATTAGATCCTTCGTGATGATATCGGTAAAAAACTTGCCTTTTTCATCATATTCGACGACCATGTTATTTCTCCTTCATCGCAGGTGATACTGCCTTATTACGGTGATATGGTTGGTGCCTGTCGCGGATAACAATCCAGTGTTTTTTGATCACCAATATGAATGGATTGCAACAGTTATGCCAATTACTGAAATGAATTAAATAGTCTCTACACAAATAAACCAATTATATCAACTGGCTAAGTTACGGCTTGTCATACTGAGAAAAATGTTGTAAAATTATTACAATTCTGCATTATTTACTGAATAATTCTGGTCCTCGATTCTTTAGCATAAATGTATTCCGGCATGAATGTTGCATTTAGAGAATATATCAATTTGAAATTCGTATGTTGGTAGATGATCGATTTATAGGTTTGCAACCAGGAGTTGATCGGATGGCCGAAATACCAAATCCGATAGAAAAAAGCATTACCGCTCACAATAAAAGAAAGGTGGGAGAAAAGACGAAGAGCATCGAATCGAGCATGGGGGTGCGTTATCGCGCCCTGGTGGAGCAGGTACCCGCCATCTTTTATACCGACTCGGCAGAAAATATATCCCAAACTCTTTATATCAGCCCACAGCTTAAAACAATCACCGGTTACGATCCAGAAGAGTTCATTACCGATAATGACATGTGGGATAAGATGATTTATCCCGAAGATCGTGAGCGCGTATGGGCAGAATTCAATAGGTCCTTCGCTGCTTTGAAGACATCCAAGTCAGAGTATCGGATAATTACTCGCGATGGCAGGATTATTTGGATCAGTGACGAATCGCACCTGGTAAGTGACCGGAGTGGGAAACCATTATTTTGGCAAGGCGTCATGGTCGACATCACCGCCCTTAAACTTGCTGAACAAATCCAGCAGATGACCTACAGAATCTCACATGCGGTGGTCTCTACAACCAGCCTGGATGAGCTCTATACATCTATTCATAGCATCCTGGGTGAGCTGATGCCGGTCGAAAACTTCTATATCGCTTTATATGATTCAGCCACTGATCTGATCAGCTTTCCAATCTATGTAGACTTATATGACCAGCAGCCTGTACCAGCCAAACCCGTGCATGGATTGACGGAGTACCTGATGCGTACGAAAAAACCTCTTTGGGCTACCAGGGAGGTATTTACCGAGCTGGAACAGAGTGGGGAAGTTGAAATGATTGGCACTGATTCAATCGAATGGGTCGGGGTGCCTCTGATGGTTGGAGAGCGTCTGACGGGGGTGATGGTAACCCAAAGCTATACGGAGGGTGTTGTTTATAAGCAAGAGCATGTGGACCTGATGGTGTTTGCTTCTGCCCAGGTGGCTTTGGCAATCGAGCGTAAACGTGACCAACAACGCATTTCCGATGCCCTTGAGTATAACAAAACACTCATTGATTCATCCAGCCTGGGCATTCGAACCTATGATGCTGACGGGCAGTGTATTTTAGCCAATGAATCAATTGCCAGGATCCTTGGCATAACCCGCGAGCAGGTCTTAGGAGAGAATTACAACCAGCTAAAATCCTGGAAGCAATCTGGGCTGCTTGAATCTGCGAGTGAGGCGGTTGCGAGCGGAAATGAAACACGCCGGGAAATCCGTACGAAAAACTCAGCCGGTA
>Ga0315276_10006598_pt1 | contig 10691 bp, 7 predicted proteins | sample YL17G05_0_MG_FD_204542 | JGI IMG/M metagenome (GOLD analysis project Ga0315276, IMG submission 204542) | Sediment microbial communities from Yellowstone Lake, YNP, Wyoming, USA - YL17G05_0 | ecosystem: Environmental > Aquatic > Freshwater > Lake > Sediment | place: USA: Wyoming | collected... | reverse complement strand
GATGAAAGAGAGCCTGAGGGCGTAATCAGCACAACAAAGCTTCCTTCAGACTCCCTCCCCGCCCTCATTGCCCGCTACGCATTTGTGCAGGTTGTGGAGACCGATTGTTGCGCGACGGCCGATGGCTGGCTGGATGACCTGTTGAAACCTATGAAAGACGACCCTGACCTCCTCATTAGCGGGTCGCGAGGGCGAGGAGCCTGCTGGACGGGGGCTGAATATGGCGGGTGCAAGCCGATGGTCGACCCGGCTATCCCACATGCGCACCTGCGCGACCACATCAACGGCAATGCCATGTACAGGGTGGGTCGTGAGCTGGCGCACCTGGTCACTTCTGCACGGGACCTTTATGGCAGCACCGTGCCTTTCGATGTTGCGTTACACCTGGTGAGCGGAGGTGACCGCGCTGCCGACAACGGCCGCTCCTACAGCGTCATGGGCTTGCCTGTGGATGAGAGCCGGTTTGCGGAAGCGTCCTACTATGGGACGACTTGCGGCGTCATCTCATTCGTCCACGCCCCCCGCCGCCTGCGCGCCCCATCCCTCCAAGCCGTGCTGCGCCGTTTGGACTCAGCTCGGCCTGTGACGGTGGTGGTAGTGTCGCCGCGAGGAGTGGACCAGGTGATGCTGTATCGCTTGCACGAGAGCCTGGTCCGAACAAAGGAAGCCCGGAATGCGGTCTACCTGGTCGCGGATGAGGGTGGGTATGCGCTGGTGGCCAACGTGGCCCCCATGAGGGTGCTCATGATGGGTGGGGGCGGTCAGGTAGCTCCTGGCTCAGCCAACCTCCTCAGCTCGCTCTCGTCCATGGCCCGCGCTGGCCTGGCCACTTTTACGATGGGCCTGGATGCGACGATCTTACAGCCGTACATCCCTCACCTGATGGCGCTGGCGGATGAGCAGCCGGGCAACGCGTGGGTTGTGGACGGACCATTGTCGCCAAGGGCGGAGGGTGCGATGTCAACGCAAACCCTGCCCGGCCTGCTGTTTGTACCCGCCAGCGAGCAGGCTGGCAGGTTTTTGGAGGCGTGGGCGAAGGAAGCGATAAAGAAAACGGCCCCCCTGTCCATCAAAAATCTAGCCGCCCGCCACCATCTGTCCCTCGCCCCATTACCACCCGACCTCTTTCCGCTGGCCTCCAGTTATGCGGGACCCTTGTGGACGGACGAGGCTCGACGCAGCGTCGCCGCTGTTGTCTCGTGGGATGGACAACAACCATCACTCGCCACGGCTGCTGCCTTGTCTGCTTTAGGTCTATGGCGGTCTTCGTCGTCGTCGTCAACCCCTTTCCGCTGCGCCAATTATTCCGTGCTGGGGACACGCCCGCTGCCCTTGACCAATCTGCCCATCATCCATCGGTCGCTTGCTGTCCGTGCCGCATTTGCGAGCTTTGTGCGGGAGGAAGCGATCGCCTGCGTCGTCCTGCCCGGGTTCAGGCTGGCTACGACCGGCAACGTTATGCCGGATGGGGTGGTGGTGGGGAAGGGAGTGGGTGCCTTGCTTACGGGGGGCACTGTCGTCTTTACTAGCCTGGCCGATCTGAAAGCGGTCGGGAAAGCTGTCGGTGGCCTCGGAGATTTGATACAATTTGAACACGTGAAACGCACGGTCGCAACGTCGGGCTGGTCGTCTAGGTGGAGCAGGCCTGCCCGGCGGTCTATCGCGTGCGCAGCATTTGGCCGCCCTGCAGGCACGTCCTGTTTTTCTCCAAGCTTAGCCGCCCTCGTTGACGCTGCCATCACCGCTTTACCCCCATCCTACCAGTGCGCCCTGGACGCGCGCCGCACGCACCAGGAAGTCACCCTACTGTCCCTGGAGGGCCGCCAGGGCGAGGTAGGAGGGTTGATGAGGCAGCGGCTGGGTGGACGAGGACGCCAACCCATCCTCCTCACGGGCGCGTGGCGGCATGCTTCTGGTGGTCAGCTGACCGGCAATGCGCACACCGCGTTACCAGAAATCATCACCCTGGCAGACCTGACTGCGCCGCCGTCCGCCTCACTCGACCCCATCTCCCGCTTTGTCCGGTTTGGCTCCATCAAATCCACATTCTCCCTTGCGGATTCGCCCTGGGCGGACGTCATCGAGTACGCAGTATGCCAGGGAGCCGAGGGCGTGCGCGACCTAATGGCAGACGAGCCGGACTCCGACCTGGGTTTTTTGTCTTCACCTCTCACCCCGTCCTCCGTCCTCGCCCGCCTGGCAGCGCTCATTCCGCCAGCTGTGTTGGCCGCAGACTTGACAGCCCTGGCACGCTGGCTGGACCGGCCCGACCGGCCTAGCTTGGCGTTGGCGGCACAGTGGGCGCGGCTTGACCTCGCTGATAGCCCGCCCATCATGGCGGACGATTTCCGGGACGCCATCGTAGCACCCTCGCTGGGCTTGGCACAGGCGGTCGGGGCGAAAGCGGTCACTCTACCTCCCCTTCCTGTCCCCTGGTCGGCCCTCGTCGGGGAGCCGGCCCTGCGCCGAGCGTACACCGACCATGCTACCCTGCTGCCAGGCAGCGTGGGGGGGTTGTTGGGACTGCCCGCTGGCATTGGCACCAACATTTCACAGGGGCTCAACCATCTTTACCCAACCTCCATCGATGTGCTGCACTCGCCAGTTCACCGCGGTCCTGTACGTGCGCTGGAGCGTGCTCTGAGCGTTCCGCACGGCAAAGCACACAAGCTTGTAGCTTCTCAAGTTCTTCAGCTCCCCGCAGCCGTGTCCCCAGCCCAGCATGGTCGGCTCAAGCATTTTGCAGCCGGTGCTCGGAGCGTAGTTTTTTCCTTTTCGTTTTGAAACAAAAAAATGGCCCATCAAGCCTTTTCTGATTCCCCGCGCCATGTACTTTGATAGAAATCAACGACGCCCTTAAACCATGGGTCGGGCACGTAAAACCTGTATAAATGACGTTACGAACCATGTCATCAAGGGACAAAAAAGCACGCGCTCACTTTCGAGCAAGACAGCCGTGCCTTACCTATCGAAGCTCTTGGATGGCAGGGCCAAAAGTAATCGGCGATGCGTGCCTACGCTTGACTGCCGCTCCGTCTTGCGGGCGACTAGGAAAACCACACCGATGACAAGGAAGGCGGTTTGCGCGCGACAGAGACACCGAACACCGTGCACGCACAGCAGATGCGACCAGGCATGACGTCGGCGGGCATGTCCGAGGGAAGTTTGCATTTTTAATGTGCATGTTCCTAGCGACCCCAAGGGGAAGGTCGTCCTACATAAAGTAAGAAATGGGTGCGGGCAAATACAAAATGCTGTGCACACAGCACGCTCATGCTCAAGCGCTGGCGAAAGTTGCAGTTGCAACTATCGCATTTTGAATAACTATAAAATACAGCTGCTATCTCTTTACCAATCTCCCACCTCTCACTTCTACATCTGTCATCATGCGTACGTTCCAGGTAAGAGGCGTTCGATAAAATCACCTGGACAGACGGCAGCGTAGAGGAGGCAAACATGCCTTTCTAGCCAACAAGCGTCAGGCGCGTGGCCGCGCACAGGCAGCAGCAGGCACATTGAAATCGGGACCCGGAAAACACAAATTTATTTTTGCCATCCATTTTTCAAACCATCCCGTTCCGCATCATTCCTTTCAGGGCATTGGTGCTGCTGCCCTGACTTGCCTGCTAAGTTTCCGCGATGCTGATGCCTCCTTGTCGGGTGGCATGTCTGCGGTGGAAAAGCTAAAGGTAATCAAAAGAGAGGGATGGGGCTGAGTGGTTGAGCGAGCAAACGCTTGCTCCCAAACGTTTGCTCCCTCGGATCATCCACAATTCCAAAAAACGCCTCTTGCTCTTTGAATATATTCCTCGCCAGTTTAATGTTACCGCCGCAAAACTGGTGCCCGACATTAAAGAGGCCAAGCTGATCAACACGACCACGACTGCGGTCGCAGGCCTGAAAAACTCAACCTTGGGCATGATTCTGGACAAAGAGGTCGAGATTGAGGAGATCAAGGCGGCGCTCAAGGCGGATATCTGGGCTGCTCCCAAAGCTGTGCCGGCTAAGCCCGCGGTGACGGCCTCCTTTGCTCAGGCGGCGGACCACAATGCCGATGAGGCCGACAAACAGGCAGCCGGCTGCAGGGATGCGGCGCCCAAGGACAGCCAGCGATTCTCGTGCGACCAGCAAAAGAGCTGGGGCAAGTGCGGTGAAGGCTGGATGACGTCTGAAGGAGCACCGAAAAATGGGTGGTGCGCCAAGACGTGCGGCCGGTGCTGAAGACTGCGTGCGCGAGCTTGTGGCCTTACCGGGCCCCGCCTCGTGGGCGCCGTCGAACCCTACTCCCGGACTCAATAATGCTCGCGCCGCGAGCCCAATAACAGAGGTCATTTCGCCACTGTGCCGGAACGGGCGCTGATTCCGAATGGATAGATACCAATGCCCCCTCCCCTTCCCGACCACAACCCTAGCCTTTCGGTATGCGGATAAATAACGTCGGTCACTGACAAAGAGGCGATCGACTGCTGGGATGAGCCGGCCCCGGCTGAGAGAAAGCATGCTGAGGTTTGGAACACCAAATGTCATCTTTGACGCTCGTTGCCAGTGAGGCGCACTATGTAATGTAAGGGCCATTCTCCAGTTTTGCATCCCATGCATGCACTCTGTATGGCATTGCACAAGTATTGTATATGTACCCGTAATGAGCCCGTAATGACGGATAAAGACCATCTTTTGCAGTCCTGCAGTGATCAAGCTGCAACCCTAACCCTAGGCTGCAAGCCTACTTGCGGGCAGCAAGAAGAAGGGCATCGGGTTGGGGAGCGATGATGACGTGGCCTCACTAGAGCATGGGTTTGACGCCTTGTGGAATAGGTGTTGTCGCTTTACCCTGCAACCCAGATTGCTTTGTTTTTCTTGTGACCCTCACCCTCAGTTCGTTCAAATGGCAACCTTGGGAAAATGTAAGAGTGTCACCGATCTGGACCCCCACGGTGGCACACAAAAATCGCGCCAGCCTGTTGACAGTCGGCGATGAGGAGGCCTCTTTGAAATACTCCGTGTCATTGACCGGATACGACGATCCTGGCACTGCCGACAAAGTGACAACGCCTGTATTTTTGCGGCGGCCGGATGGCTGCATGGGGTACATGGACGCCATGCTGAGCCCGCGGTGCATGTCTGTCGGGACGTATACCATGCGCAAACAGGTCGCATTTGCAATTGTTTTTCGGTATTGTCCTTTCGGTTGGCTGCAAGGGCGCAGACCTGGCGACTTTGACGATGACGTCTGCCGTGGACCTGTTACAGCGTGTGTGGACTTTTCCCTGGGCAAGCCCTGGAGCGTCCACGTTGGCATGGCCACGTTTCCTGCCCCAGGTACCAACTATTTACGCCCGAAACCAGCTACTGATGACGCACCCGCTTCTTCGGTCCCGTCGAAGCAATCCGCATCCACTGACCAAAACAGCTCCGGTTCCGAGGCAAACGGCGGTCCAGCCTCTCTGACATTGACACTGGTGGTTGAAGGGCCGTGGAATTGCCACCAGGCCTCGGCAGCGTGTTCATCATCAGTGTCGTGTGCGGAAGAGATGACATAAGTGATCTGCGCCGTATACAGCTGCCAAGCTTTGCGTCTCTCCAAGCGTGGGAATTGGGGTGTGTGGAGGGGGGGGGGGGGGGGTCAAACGAGTCGCTGACTAATTATGGCTATGGCAACAATTATTAGTTTCTTGATTTTTCTATCGCTGTCTTTGATCGGGTAAATGGAACGTATACTTCACCGCTACAATATTTGATGTCCAGAATTCGTAAGACAGCGTGTGTCTCAAGCTCCATCACGTGCACAAACCTTTACTTCGCAGCATCCAGCCACTGACCGCCGGGTTGTCACAGGCATCATACACCAGTTTGCCAATGTTGCCTTCACCGCGACCGCCGTAGGCGGCCTGAGGGAACTCGACGTTCTGCCCAAACCAGGACGCGCACTGGACTTTGATGTTGGTGTCCGTGTAGACCCCAAGACGTGACGGCGACAATGGCAGTGCGCGCAGTGAGTCGGCGCCTAGGGCCACGCCGGACATGGCTGCGTTGAGTCCGTTATTGACGATCCAGGGACTGTGTAAGGAGCCAAGCATTTTGCAGCCGGTGTACAGGGTGTGGTATTTTCCTTTTCGTTTTGAAAAAGCCAAGCATGTAAAGAGTCACGACACACGCCGTGGCAACTACTGCGTATATTTTTTACGAAGCCTCCAAGCCATCCGATGCCTTGCCGCCATGATCATTCGGGCTGGGGACATAGGCTCGGAATCGCCCCTGCGGAGCGTGGATGTCCCACTCTTCGGGAGACATGTGTCACAGACACTTCACCTACCCGATCCAGGCGCGAGAATATGAGAGTGTCCCCTACTTGTACCCCAGCCGTTTCACAGAATGCGCGCCAACCCTTGGTAAACCTACGGTAGCATGCTCCGCGAACCACCTTCCTAGTCAGCGTCACAGGGACCGATACTCCCCGAGCCAATGTCAGCTGTACCGTGCACGCACTAGACCGGCTGCCGGACGTTTGTTTGGGGTGCGCTGCGCCCAAGCCGAGGCAGGCGTGCATGTCGCGAGGCACATACAGTAGCCGTAGGCATGCGACACCGGTGATAAGCCGCTGGAATTCTGGAGGTTTGTGCCGGCGAACAGGCTTGCCCGGGGCCGGAGAATGGGTGGCTGCGCATGGCATGCACTGGCCACTGACATCGTGGGCGATTGCTGCGCATGTGGCCTTGCCAGAGCCGTGGTTGGGCACCCAGTCAGGCGCTTTGCATACTGGACTTTGGACTGCCTGTCCAGCCCGACCAGCTTGTGCTGCCGACTGCGCCGACCGTGCCGCTTGGTTGATGGTTTCCGGAGGGCACTGCTCCGCCTCGTCATTGTAGCCAGGGGAGGGTCTATACACGCCTATCCCACCCTCGACGAGCCTGTCCTCGATGTCTGTGTCTGTACCCAGACCTATCAACAGGCCGGACGAGGCCGCGGCCAGGCCGGCAAAGGCAATCGGCGAGCACTGGGGCAGCACTGGCCAATCGCCCCCCCCATCCGCCACATTCATTGCACATGGCAGGACGTACTGGTCGGCCGCCGTGTAGTTAACGACGTGGTCAATATTCTCCAAGTGACCGACAAATGCTGACAAGTTTGGGTTGTGCATGGGCGCACCCAGGGTAGAGGGTGAGACACGGGCGTTTCAGAAACGTTTGCGGGGGCCGTTGATTTCCGGGGTGTCCCAGCAGCAGCACACACTTTTAGTGTGTGCTGGGTGAGGCTGGGTGAGCCCAGTAGTGTGAAATAAAAGAGTATCACGTCCATGCACAATTTGCATAGAAGCCGAGATGTTCGCTTCAATTTCTCGCACAGGCATGTTTATTTTTTTGCGCACACAATATACGGCATTGCCCACGGCGCGTGCGCGCTTGGTCTGCTGACGACGCTGTGTTACCCCTTTGGACGTCCAACTCTGTTGCATCGCCACAAGTCCATCTGAGCTCAGCAAATGACCCGGCTGATTCATCCCTAGCATTCACCCTTTTGCGAGTGCGTACCGAGCGAATGGAAAAAGCAATGGTTTGCGCCATCTACAGTGGCGCATGCAATTTTTTTGCGCGAGGAGGTTTGGGCCTGTTCTAGGACTGGCCTGTCCAAGGCCTGGCATGCTTGATCAGAGGCGCTGGCTCGTAGAAAAGGCAGGTAGCCCGCCAGGACGCGCTGCTCAAAGTCCTGTCGTAAACTCTTATCTTGATCCCGTACCCGGTCTGGTCGAGTGACTCAAAGACTACCTACTTTGAAAAGTTATGGGTGCGAAGTGTTGTTTTGATAAGGGAAGTCCGTGCCATGCCCGCGCTCGCCCTGCTATATTTAGCAGGACGATCTGATCAACATGCAATGCACAATATGCCCATATGCATCAAGGCCAATAATGGTCGCGCACCCATTCCACCCTTGTCTCGTGCATCAGCCGCAGTGCGGCCGGGTCTTGTGTTTGGGGAGACTTGGAATGCACATGCCGGCTCGCTCAGTGGCCTTGCCCCGGGGCCAGCTGGGGCCTGACTGACCACGTCTGGCACGTCGCCGGCGCCAGGCCGGGCGCGGCCTGGACTTCAGTGACGGCGACCGCGGGCGCCGTCTGGCCCGCCACGGGTGCGCACAGCCATTCGATGGGCACGGCCGACCCGGCGAGGACCCCGAAATCCACGCCTGCCTGGGGCATGGCGATGCACACCAGGTCAAAGTGCTGCACTAGGGCCGCCACGGTCCAGTCGTTTTCGTTCAGCACGGCCAGACCGTCGACGTCAGCCTTCCCAGCCCCCGCCAGCGGGTCGTGCACGGTCACAGCCTTACCCAAACGGCTCAGAGCCTGCGCCAGTTCCAGCCCAGGAGAATGGATGGTCAGGGCCTGCCCTGGCTTGAAGCCAATGCCGGACACCAGGATGCGCGACGCGGACGGGTGCTTGGCAACGAGCGCTGCCGCCCGGGCTGCCGGCCGGCCCGCATTGGCCCTCATCGCCCTTTCCAACAGGGGCAGGTCATTGTTGACCAGAAGGTAGTGCGGGTTGACCGGAATGCACGGCCCACCCGCGCCCAACCCCGGCACAAACGGCATGTACCCGTACGGCTTGGTCGCGCACGCGGTCACCATCTCGTACGGGTCGATACCGTGGCCGGCACATGCGTCCGCGATCTCGTTAGCGTATGCAATGTTGACCAGGCGGAAGCAATTTTCAAACAGTTTGCTCATTTCCGCGGTCTCCAGGGTTGAAACTGAAACGACATGGTCAAAGACGGCGCCGTACAGAGTTTGCAGACGGTCCATGGATGGCTCATCAATGGCAGCTAGGACTTTGGGGACGGCGTGTGCGGGCGGGTCGACCCGGCCCGGGTCCACGCGCTCGGGCGAGAAGCCAATGAACAGGCCACGCTCGCGCAGCGGGGACAGCACCCGTCGGGTCGTGCCAACCGCGACCGAGCTTTCCACAACGACGGCCGCGCCGGGCTTGGCCAGGCCCGCCACGGTGGCGACGGCCGCGTCTAGGTACGTCAGGTCGATGCCGCCGGCGCCCCCAGCCCGGATCGGCGTCGGCACCGCAATGCAGAACAGGTCGGCGTCCACCGCCCGATCGGGCGACGTCGCAAACTCCAGGTTAGGGTGAGCGCCGTGCACGCGCTTCAAGTGGTCCACCCGGGCCGCGGACACTTCGCAGCCAAGCACCAAGAACTTGCGGGCAAAGACACATGCCAGGTGCTCACCCACGTAGCCGACGCCCACCACGCAGACCTGGGGTTTGGGCGTTGCATTCATGGTGGTTGTCGGGGCGAGGCACACTGCACGGTTGTGTGTAAAGGATTCCCCAACCAGGCGGAGCAATCGTTGCCCCAAGTCCTGTGACGACCGACCGGCTGCGTTCCTTTGTTGTTCTACAGTGGTTACACTAAACTAGTGTCTTTGGTCCAGTAGCTCTAGTGAACTGCGAATGAAAGTAAATCGCGATCGTCAATCACCGAAAACTATTACACAGCCCCTAAAGCAGAAGAAATGTACTCTAGATGCACTCAATTGCTTTTGGAAAATAAAAATGATTTGAAATGCTATGGTTCGATCCATATGCTTTGTGTTACACGCTTTTTTTCTTTCTTTCTTCTTCTTTTTTTGGGCTGAAGTGGTCGTCAAACTAGTCCTTCCCCTCGGCATCCCAGTGATAGATTAATTTGTGTCGATGTGCATAAGCAAGAAAACTTCCCTCTTTATCGAATGAATGTGAACTTGTACTTACGATGTTAGGCACACGCCTGTCGATGAAATAGTGAAAGCGGGCGATTTGCGATTGGTCAGAGGTCTTCAGCATACCGGCAGTGAAGCCGTAGACAGACACATGATCGCAATGAGACATGGCAAACAAAATAGCCGACAATCCTGAAGTTGGAGAACCATGGATGAAGTTGACGCCCGCCTCGATGAACTCAGGGGCAGCTGCATAAAACCCAGGACGAACTGGCTCAGGAAGGCCTGCTGCTTTTGCATTCGCAGCGTACTCGGCATTTACCAAGTAAAACGCATCTCGCATATGAAGATACATTTTATACAATTTGGCATTGTTACTGGCTCTAAGACATACGTGCGTCTCCTCATAAGCGTACGCAGCGGCCGAACCGCAGATGGGCGGGAAGGATAACCGAAGAGTTGTCTTTGAGCCTACATCGTTATGAAAACCCAAAATCGGGGCTGCATTCATGCGGAATACTGCCTCATGAGCATCGATCTCGAAGCCAATGCCTGACGAAAGCATGCTGCTGCTACTGCCTACAACAGCGCAAGATGACCAGCGGGCGTTTGCAAACGGGTCGGTTTCTGGATGAACTCCGCATGCCCACAGTTTCGAGTGGCTCAGGCAAGCCGACGAGGTAAGAATAAAGCGAGCCCCTTTTTTAACGGGCAAAGGTATCGATGTGTCCGATAGATTTACCGTGCGGTTACAAATAATGTCGTAGAAAATTGGCCTTCGACGCAGACTATCAGACGGAAATGCATTGTTTTCCGTCGAGCACGAGTTCAATCGGTCATCATAGGAACAATCGCGTCTTAAACGCCTTGCGGACAGTTGACTTTTTGACGTTTGCCGGCTTTCTTTTATGACAAGGACGAAACCAATACAGACAAAAAAAAGAGTACGCCGGGTTGTAAAAGTCATCTGTGGAATGAGAGGGAAAGC
>Ga0315276_10006596_pt1 | contig 10693 bp, 6 predicted proteins | sample YL17G05_0_MG_FD_204542 | JGI IMG/M metagenome (GOLD analysis project Ga0315276, IMG submission 204542) | Sediment microbial communities from Yellowstone Lake, YNP, Wyoming, USA - YL17G05_0 | ecosystem: Environmental > Aquatic > Freshwater > Lake > Sediment | place: USA: Wyoming | collected... | reverse complement strand
AAAGTTCTTCACCCGGAACGAGCGCTCGATCCCGGTCCCGTCGGGCGTCACGCGCCAGGCGGGCAGGGCGCGCATGCGGGTGGCCAGGTCGGCGGGGGCCAGGAGCGGGGTGTCGCTACAGGGAGGATGGAGGAAGGTCGGCGGGCGCGGGTCGAGCGCCGCTCATCTCGCCACCGCTCCCGCCACCCACGCATCCTACCGCGAGCACGGCCCCACGCACAGCGCCCGCAGGTCGGCCGCGCCGGGGCCGGAGAAGTCGGGGGCAGGGGGCGCGGGGTCGGTCGCCATCGCCCGAGCTGGGACGCGGGCCGGGCGGGGTGCGCGGCGGCTCGGTGCCGCGGCCAGCAACGCGGGCGCGCGGGCGGCGGCCAGCGCGCGGCGGAGCAGCATGTCTGCTGCCCGGTGTTCGGCACCGCCGTCCTCACTGTCCCGCGCCCGCCGCGGTGCGCGCGGTCGCCAGACGACGCTCGCGATTTCCCCGCTCCTGTCCATGGCGCTGGCAGCCGCCCGCCGCGCCGCGGCCGCCGCCAACACGCACCGGCGCGGACGGCGCGGCGCGCCGCGGTGGCCGCCGGCGTCGGCAGCTCGTGCACGGTCTTCCAGGGCCGCCGCCACCCCACCAGGCGCGGCTGAGAGCGCGCCGCCCCACATTCCAGTTTTGCTCGACGCCGTCCTCGAAGCGTTCGCCCCGCTCCGCCTCGCCACCTACCTGGACGGCACCCTGGGCGCCGGCGGGCACGCGGCCGCGGTGGCGGCCGCGCACCCCGAGCTCGAGGCGGTCGTCGGTTTAGACGTCGACGCCGGCGCGCGCGCGCTCGCCGCCGCCCGCCTTTCCCCCCTCGCCTCTGCCTCCGGCTTCCGGCTGGACATCGTGGACGCCAACTTTCGCGACATGGGCCGCGTGCTGGCCGAGTTGGGGGCGGCAGGCGGCCCCCCCGCCCCCGCCGCCCCCCCGTCCGCCATCCTCCTCGACCTCGGCTTCTCCTCCATGCAGGTCGACGCCCCGGAGCGAGGCCTGTCCTTTGCCCGGGACGGGCCGCTGGACATGCGGCTGGCGGCGGGCGGGCCGGGGGGGGGGGCAGGGGGCCTCACCGCGAACGACATCGTCAACACGTGGACCGAATCCGCGCTCGCCGCCCTGTTCCGGGCGGCGGGCGAGGAGCGGCACGCCGGTCTGGCCGCGCGCCGCATCGTGGCGGCGCGGGCGGGCGGGCGGCTCGAGAGCACGCGCGCGCTGGTCGCGGCGGTCGGCGCGCTGGGCCCTCCCTCGCGCGGCAAGGCCAAGGCCCTGCACCCCGCCACCCGCGTGTTCCAGGCGCTGCGCATCGCGGTCAACGACGAGCTCGGGGCGCTGGAGCAAGGGCTGCCGGCCGCGCTGGAGGCGCTCGCGCCGGGCGGGCGGCTCGCCGTCATTTCGTTCCACTCGCTCGAGGACCGCGCGGTCAAGCGCGCGTTCCTCACAGCCGCGGGGCGGCCGCCGCCAGACGAGGGCGGGGACCGGGTCCAGCGGTGGCTGGCGGCGGCGCGGGACGCGGAGGAGGCGCCGCCGCCGGTGCTCGGCCGGATCGTCACGCGCCGCCCCGTCGCCCCGACCGCCGCCGAGGCGGCGTCCAACCCGCGCGCGCGGTCGGCCAAGCTGCGCGTGTTTGAAAAAGCAAGGGCATGAGGGGCGGAGGGAGAGGGTCTCTTGTTTTTTTTCGTTCTCCGTCCAACACTGAAAACCACGTCGCGCCCCCCCCCCCCCCTCACGCGCCCAGCCCGATGGCCCGCGCCAGCAAGCCGGGCGCCCACTTGCCGCACGCGGCGACGAGGATCCAGGCGGCGAAGACGGGGTTGAGCAGGGGGTGGTCGAACCCGCACAAGGCGACGCCCAAAGGGGCGACGACCGACGTAAACACGTTGGCGGGGGCCAGCACCATGTAGGGCACCGCCAGCGCAAAGGCGGCGGCCGCCCGCAGCGCCCCGGCCCACGCCGCCGCCTCGCGCGGCGTCGCCGCCTCCCACGCCCACAGCGCCCGCGCCTCCCCCGCGCGCCACGTCCGGTACTCGGCCGTCGTCTCGGCGGCGGCGTCGGCGAGGCGGGCGCGGGCGGGGGCGGTGGCGGCGGCGAGGGTGGCGGCCGCGGCGCGCGCGTGCCGCGGGCCGGGCGCGTCGCTGAAAAGGAAGAGAGGGGTCGGCGCCACGCCTCCTCGGCCGTGGCCAGACTCTCCACACCTTCCCACACTACGCACAGCACCCAGTCGCGCGCCGCGGCCAGCCGTTCGCGCGCCTCGCCCGTGAGCGCGCGCCAGCGCGTGGCGAGCGGGACGCGCTGGCCGGGGCCGCCGCGCCCCGGCTTCTTGGCCAGGGAAGACACGTTGCGCCGGGCCGGCGCCGGCGGCCGGCGGTGCGGCGCCGCGGGCGCGCGGACCGGCGCGGGCACCGGTCGCCGCGGAGGCGGCAGGGGGGCGCGCATTGGGGCGGCGCGCGGCGGCGCTCGGCCTACAGACCGCGCGCGAGGGCCGGCGGCCGCCGAGCGAGGCAGGCGGCGCGCGAGAGTGTGGCCGGCGCCGCCGCCGCCGCTCCGCCCCCTCACACTCCCGCTCCCCGCCGCTCCGCCGCCAGCGATGCGGGCGACCTGCTCCACTGCCGCCCGGTGCGTGGGAACGGGGGGGCGGGATGCGCGGGGCGCGGGGGCGGCGCGCCGGCCAGCACGCGCCGCGGTGGCGCGGGCGCGTGGAGGCGCCGTCCTCCCGCATCGCGGTCGCGAGAGCTCGCTCTGACGCCCCACCTCCCCCCACCCCACAGGCCGGCGGCGGCGGTGCGCGGCCTGCGCGCGCTGCCGGCGCGGCGCGTGGCGCGCGGACGTGAGTGCTGGGGAGAGGGGGTGGCGAGGGGGCGCCGTGGGTGGTTGGTGGCTGCATGCGTCCCTGCGGGGCGGCGCGGGCGGCCCCGGGGCGGCGCACGCTCGAGCCCGCGCCGCGCGCCCACGCCGCCCACCCCTTTCGCCCCCCAGCCCTCCGCCGCCCCACCCCGTCCGCCGCCCTGCCCGACCGCCTGGCGTCCCTGGCCGTCCTGGCCGACGTGGACCCCGCAGCGGCGACAGCCGCGGCCGACGCGGCGACCGACGCGGCCGCCAAGGACGGCGGCTGGCTCGCGCCGCTCGCCAACGCGTTTGAATCGTTCTTGGGCCTCCTCCACACCGGCCTGGAAGCGGCGCACGTGCCCTATTCCTACGGGTTCGCCATCATCCTGCTCACCTTCCTCGTCAAGGCCGCGACGTTCCCGCTCACAAAAAAGCAGATGGAGTCGACCGTCGCCATCCAGGCGCTGCAGCCGCGCGTCAAGGAGATTCAGGACCGGTGCAAGGGGCGGCCCGCCGAGGAGGCGCAGGTGGAGGTGGCCAGGCTGTACAAGGAGGCCGGCGTCAACCCGCTGGCCGGCTGCCTCCCCACCCTGGCCACCCTCCCCGTCTGGATCGGGCTCTACCGCGCGCTCTCGGCCGCGGCGGACGACGGCCTCCTGTCGTCCGGCTGGTTCTGGATCCCGTCCCTGGCCGGCCCGACGTCGCTCGCCGCGCAAAAGGCGGGCGCCGGCTCCGCCTGGCTCTTCCCCCTGGTCGACGGCGCGCCGCCCATCGGGTGGCACGACGCCATCGCGTACCTGATCATGCCGGTGCTGCTGGTGGCGACGCAGGCCGTCTCCATGCGCGTGATGTCCCCCCCCTCGGACGACCCCGCGCAAAAGCAGACGCAGGCCATCCTCAAATTCTTGCCCCTCATGATCGGCTGGTTTTCGCTCAACGTGCCGTCGGGGCTGACGCTCTACTGGCTCACGAACAACGTGCTGTCCACCGCGCAGTCGCTCTGGCTCAAAGCCACCATCAAGCCGCCCGCCGCCGCGGCCGCGGGCGCCGGCTTTGGCGGCACGGTCGTCAACGAGCCGGTCATCGACATCGGGCCGCCCAAGCCGTCGGGTGGGGGGGCGGGGGCGGGGGCGGGGTGTGGGGGCGCGCCCCTCGCCGTGCGCGCACCCACACGTTGCCGCGCGGCCGCCCCGCCGTCGGCCGCGCCGGTATGCGCGTGTGCCACAGCGGCGCCGGCCGGCCGCGAGCGAGGCGCGGGGCGCGCCACCGCCCGCGCCGCGCGCGGGCGGCCGCACACGCGCGAGGACCAGGCGGCTCACGCCCTCCCCACCCTCCACCCTCCAGGCCGGGACCTCAACGCGCGGGGCAAGTCGCGGGGGGCCAAGTTCCAGGCGCTCAAGGCGAAAGAGGCGGCCAAGAAGGCCGCGTCGCAGGTCGGAGGTGGGGACGACGCCGGCGGCGGCGGCTCCGGCTCCTCTGCCCCGCCCACGACGGCGATCGCGGACAAGCCGCGCGTGCCGGACGCGCCGCCGGCGCCGTGAGGGGGGGGGGGGGGGGGGGGGTTTTGGGGGGGGAGGGTCAGACGGCGGGGCGGGGGGCGGGTTGGGGCGCGGGGCGCGCAATGTGGGCGCGCGTGCAAGCGCCGGTCGGCGCAGAGACGAAAGAGGGACAGAGGGACAGAGGCGACCCTCACGCCACGCTCGCGCGAACGCGCCGTTGCAGTGCTCCCTCCTCACCGGGCCCACCCCGCCACCCCGCGCAGCACGCCGATACACTCCTCTTGTCTCTCCTCTTCACTGCTGGGGCTTGCCGCCGGGGATGAGCGCCGCGACGTTGTTGCCGTTGAGGAGAATGTGCGCGAGCTTGGTCTCCACCACGCCGCCGCTCCCGTCCGGCGCTGCCTCGGTGACGTCGTCCAGGACCATGTTGACAAAGACGTCAAAGCCGCGCAGGGTGCCGACGAGCTCCCTGCCGCCCTTCATGAGGACCCAGACGGACGAGCCGACGCACTTGTCGATGAGTTCGGCGGGCAGGACGTGGGACGGGTTGGTGGGGCCGGAGGAGGCGCCTGCGGAGCGTGGCGCTATCATCGCGGGCGGGGGCTGCAGGGAAGTGGGCGGGGATGGGCGGGGCGCGGGCGCGGGCGGCGCGCGGGGCAGGCCAGACGCGACCGCGGCGCGCTGCCGCACCTGGCGGCCGGCGGGCTGCGCGGCGCGGGCTCGGGCGAGAGTGGGCGGGACGGCGGCGCGACCTTCTCTTCACTCCTCGCCCGGCGCCGCCCGCCGCGCCCACGCAGACCCCGCGCGACACCCGCGCTCTCACCGCGCCCCGGAGAGCGCCCCGCAGCGCCCTCGGACGCCGACCACCATGCTGCGCGCGTCCGCCGCGCTCGCCCTGGTGGCCCTTGCGGCTGTCGCGTCGGCGCAGCTGACCGTGGTGAGAAGGAGCGGGCTTGCCGAGGGAGGGTGGGTGGTGGGAAGGCTGTGCGCAGCTGCCCGGCGCGCGCCCCGCCCGCGCCCATGGGGGTGGGCGCGCTCGCGCCTGCGCCCCCGCGCGCCCGCCCGGCGGCGCCGTCTATGCCGCCTTGTGGCCGCCGTCTTTCGGGTGGGGGCTGGCGAGGCCGCGGGGCGCTGCACGGGCCACCTCGTCGCCCTCGAATCTTGAACGAAACCGCGCCGACACGCCACGTCCCCCTCCCTCCTCCCCAGCCCCAGCCCATCACCCTGACCGCCGCCTCCATCATGGACGACCCCTTCCTGGCGACCTTTGCCGAGGACGCGGGCGCGGCCGAGGCCGCCGACCTGCAGACCCTCTGGGCCTCGCTCCCCTTCTCCCTCCCGTCCCTCTCGTTCGACGCCCTGGCCAAGCCGTGTGCGATGGCGGCCCGCTGGATGGGCGTGGGCGGGGAGGAGGACTCGCCCGAGGCCGCCGCCGCGGACGCGGTCGACGCCGCGTTCGCCGGCGCGCTCTCCGACCTGGCCGCCGGCGACGCCGCCGCCTGGGACGACGAGGCAATCGACGAGGCCGCCGCCGCCGAATCGGTGGCGTCGCTCGCGCGCGCCCTGGCCCCGTTCCTCGACTCGGCCGCGGCGCTCCTCGGCTTTGGGCCGGCGGCGCCCGCCGGCGAGTTTGACGCCGCCGGCATCGACGTGGTTGAAGAAGAGACCTCCAACGGCGACGACGACGACGACGCGCCGTGGGTCGTCAACGCGGCGCCCGTCCCGCGCCGCGCGCTGTCCTCCTCCCACCGCCTCGACCCCTCCGTCGCTGCCTTCGCCACCCTCTGCGTCGCGTCCGCGGTCGCCTACCTGGCCGCGTGGGGTGCGTGGAAGCGGGCGGTGGAGGGGTCGCCGGCCAAGAAAGGGTGTGGGGGCGAGCGCGACGGCGGCGACGGGTCGCCGTTCCGCCCGCTGCTGACGTCCTCCAACCCGGCCTATGGCGTGGCCGTCGACGGCGCCAACTACGCGCGCGTCGAGACGGCGGCGGCGTGAATAGGGGAAGAGGAAGGAGGTGTAACTGGCGCCGCACCCTCTCGCCTGCTCCGCCCCCAACCTGGGCGCCGGCACGCCGTTCGACACCGGCGTGCCGGCCGCCGGGAACTGGGGCGGCTGTAAACCAAGGAGAAGATATGCGCGGTATCGAGGCGAGCAGGGCAAGGCAGCGGCGCGCGACGGGGTCCATCCCACTATCGCCGCCCGCCGCTCCCGGCCCGCGCCCCGCCCCCGGGCGCGCCGCCGCCGCGCCCCCGCCCCGCCCCGGCGCCACATGGTCAAGTTCGGGCGCCGCCTGCGGCAGGCCATCGAAGGGGACGCCTGGGCTGAGCATTACATTGCCTACAAAACGCTGAAGAAGGCCAGCGCGGCGGATGCAGCAGGCGAGTGGCGGAGCGGGCGCGGGGCGGCGGCGGGAAGGAGGGCGGGCGAGGGCGCGCGCGCAGGCACAATGCTGCGGACGGCATTTGGGCGGGCGGAGACCCCTCGCCCCGCCCCGAGCGCATCTTCGCCGTGTCGGCGGCGTGCTGGCGGCGGGACGGGGGGAGGCGGTGGTCGGCCGTCCCGCACGCCTCGACCGACACTCGCATTCTCGGCACTCACGTCCCCCCAGGCGCCACCCCCCCCACTTTCGACGCCGCCCTCGCCGCCGAGCTCTCCAAGGTCGACGTTTTCTACACGCGCGCCGTGCGCGCGCTGCAGGACAGCATGGCCGGCGTCGCGGCGCGGCCCCGGGCGCTCGGTCCGCTGCGGGCCGAGGCGGCGGCGTTGCGCCGGTTCGCTGCCCTCAATTATGTGGCCGCCGTCAAGGCGGTCAAGAAGCGCAACAGGCGGCTGGCCCTGCCCGCCGACGCGGGCGGCGGCGCGCTCGCCGCGCTCGCGCCGCACGCCTTTTTCTCATCACCCGCGCTGGCTGCCCTCATGACGGAAGCCGACGTGCTGCAAGCGGAAGCCGATTTGGCGGCCGTCGACCTCGGGGCCGCGCCCCCCCCCCCGGACGCCGACGCCCTCTCCTGCGCCGTTTGCCTCGGCCGCCTGCGCGGCCCCTGCGTGCTCACGTGTGGCCACCGCTTCTGCTGGGCGTGCGCGACGGCGGCGGCCGGGGCCGCGGTGGCCCGCGGCAACGGCGGTGGCGGCAAGTGTGACGACGGCGAAGCCGTCGCCTCGTCCTCCCCCGGCTCCTCCCCCACCACCTTTTGGCCCTGCCCCACCTGCCGCAAGCCACAAGCGTGGGTCGATGGACCGGTGCTGGAGGTCGACCCTCACCTGGAGCGGCTGCTGGCGGCGACGGCGCCGGAGTCGCCGCCCGAGTCGCCGCCCGCGCCGCGGTCGGCGCGCCACCCCGCGCCCCTCCTCCCGCCCAAATCCCCCGCCGCCCCTCCCCTCACCGTCGTCCTCGACTTGGACGGCACCCTGATTGCGTCCTTTCCCCCCTCGCGCGCCGGGTCGCTGCTCGCCGGCGCCGGGCGGCGTGCGGCCTACGTCGTGGGCGTCGGCTCCACCCTCAACCCCGCGGGCGTCTGCGTCGTGGAGCGGCCCGGGCTGGGCGAGTTTCTGCGGGGGGTGAGCGAGATCGCGGAGGTCGTCCTCTTCACCGCGGGGCTGGAAGACTACGCGCGGCCGATCGTCGACGCGATCGCGGCCCGCCACGGGTGCCCGTGCCCCACGCTGCGGTTGTACCGGCCCGCGACGACGGCGGCGGCCGCGTACCCCTGCGTCAAAAACCTCGCCGCCCTGGGCCGCGACCCCGCGCGCACGCTCTTGGTCGACGACACCCCCCTCGCCTTTCTCGGCCAGCCCTCGTCCGGCGTCCCCGTCGTGCCATACCGCGGCGGTGGGGACGATGGGGTGCTGCTCGACGCCCTGCTCCCCCTGTTGAAGGAAATCGCGACCGCACCAGACATCCGCCCCGAGCTCGACGCCCGGTTCGGCATGGCCGCCTGGTTTGCGGGGCAGGGGCTGGTCGCCGGGGAAGAGGCGCTGGCGTCTGCGGTGGAGGAGGGCGAGCCGGCGGCGACCGCGCCCGCCGTCGCGGCGCCGCGGCCGCCGACGCCGTCGACCGAAGACGACTCGGACGCCGACGCCCTCCCGCGCCCGACCCCTCTTGCCGTGTTCGATTTCGACCACACGCTCATCGACGCGGACATCGGGGAGGAGGTGGTGGGCGCCATCGCGCCCGAACTCGCCCCGCAACTCGGCACTCTCCAAATGCCCGCCTGCTTCCTGCCCCTCACCAACGCGGTCATGGCGGAAGCCGCGCGCCGGGGCGTGACCGCGGGCGACGTCGTGAGCGCGGCGCGGCGCGCAGGCGCTGCAGGGTTGCCCGGGGGCGGCGCCGACGCGCTCCGCGCGGCGGCGGCGGCCGGTGCGTCCGTCCACGTGCTCTCGGACGCCAACATGGTCGTCATTTCCGCGGCCCTCGCCGGCGCGGGCCTCACCGCGGCCGTCGACAGAGTGACGACCAACGGCGCCGAGTGGTGCGCGGCGACGGGGCGCCTCGTCGTCGTGCCGCGCCACGCCGCCACGGAATCCCCGCACGGGTGCCCGCTGTGCCCGAGCAACTTGTGCAAGGGGCGGGAGCTGGGCGCGATTCGGGCTGAGGCGGGCAACGCGGCGACGCTCGCCGTTCGCCGCCGCTCCGTCGTCTACTCGGGCGACGGCGAGAACGACCTGTGCCCCGCCCTGCTCCTGCGTCGGGGCGACGCGCTGCTCGCGCGCGCCGGGCGCGGCCTGGAGCGGCTGCTGCGCGAGAGGGCCGCGGCCGCGGCCGCCCCCACCCCGCCGCGCACGCCGTCCCGCGGCCTCGCCCCCGTCCTCGCCGCCTGCGCCGACGCAGAGCTCGAGGGCGCGCTCTACGGCGCGGCCGTGTACGTGTGGCGCGACCGGGAGACGTTGGCGGCGCTGGTGGCGGCGTTGGTTGGAGGGGAGGAGCGCGCTTGATTTTTTTTTTGCACACCACCCCCATTCTTTGGCTGCGACGCGCCCTGTAAAACATCGACCCCGACCTCACGACCGCCGCGCGTCGACCGCGCGCAGCGCCGCCGCCGCCGGCGCCCACGCGCCGTCGCTCGCGGCCGCCTCCCACAGACACCCTCCCTGCCGCGCCTCCCGCAACCCCGCCGCCAGCGCCGCCCCGCGCTGGACCAGCGCGCGCCCCGCGCCCGCCGCCGCCGCGCCGGCGGCGGCGTGGGCGGCCACCGCGGCGCGCGCGTCGGCGGGCGACGCGGACGCCGCGAGGGACGCGTCCAGGGTGGCGGCGGCGGCCGCGGCGGACGACGCGAGGGACGCGTGCGCTTGTTTGAGGGATGCGAGCGCCCTCGCTGTCGCTGCCAGGGCCGCGGTGCCGCGCGCGAGCGCGCGCGCGGGCGGCGCGCCGCGCCCGCGCGGCGGGCGCCGCGCCGCGGACCACTCCGTCAGCAGCTCGGCTTCCGCCACGCGCGCGGCCAGCACGCGTCGCGACGCCAGGCGGGCGGCGGCCGCGGCGGCGGCGGGGACGGCGGGCGCGAGCGCGCGGGGGGGGGCGAGGGACAGCGCAACGCCGCGCGCGGGCGCGACACGTGTCGCGGCGGACGCGGACGCGGTGATGGCGCCGTCGGCGGTCGCCCAGGATGCCATGCCGGTCGCGGCGGCGCAGGATCTCAGCGCGGCGTCAAGCGCGCCGCGCGCCGTCGCCGCGCGCGCGGCCCCCCTCGGCGCGGCCGCCAGGTGCGCCGCCAGCTCTGCCCAAAAGTCGCCCGCGCCGCCCAGGCAGAAAGCGTCGACGCCAGCGGCCCACAAGCGGGCGGGCGGGGTGAGGGCGGAGGCGGCGAGGCGGCCGACGGCGGCCGCCGCGGCGCGCGCGGCGGCGGGGGCGCCCGCGTCGGCCGCCGCGCCCAGGTCGCCGGGCGCGGAAACGGCGCCGGCCGACAAGACGGCCGCAACTGCCGCCAGCTCGGCGCCGGGGTGGGACAAGCCGGCGGCGGCGGCGGCCGCGTCGGCGGCGGCGCCGAGGCGGCGGCCCGAGGAGAGAGCGACCGCGGCCGCCGCGCTCGCGTCCCCCGTTCCGGCCCTCCGCCCGTCGGCCACCGCGCGCCAGTAGTCGGCGAGCACCTCTAGAAAGGCGGCGATGGACGCGGCGAGCAGGGACGAGGGCGGGTGTGCGGCCTCGAGCGCAGCAAGCGCAGCCGCGCCGTGCCGCGCGCGAGAGAGAGGAGCACCCGCCGCGCCCAACGGCGTCCGCGGAGGTGGAGAGGCGTCCAAGGACGCGGCGCACCAGGCGGCGCCGGTCGGGGCGGCCGCCCAGGCCGCGTCGACCGCGGCCGCGGGCGCCGCCGCGGCCGCGAGCAGACGCCACAGCGGCGACGCAGCGCCTCCACTC